>Ga0307378_10006663_pt1 | contig 15729 bp, 7 predicted proteins | sample UN1MG_FD_202238 | JGI IMG/M metagenome (GOLD analysis project Ga0307378, IMG submission 202238) | Soil microbial communities from Risofladan, Vaasa, Finland - UN-1 | ecosystem: Environmental > Terrestrial > Soil > Coastal area > Acid sulfate soil | place: Finland: Risofladan, Vaasa | collected... | reverse complement strand
TCTTCACCAGGCGATTGGCGGTGCCCAGGGACAGGCGGCCGATATTGAAATTGCTGCCAGGGAAATCATGAGAATGCAGGAGAAAATACGCAACATTATTGCCAAGCATACCGGCCAGTCGGTGGAGAAGATTGCTCATGATACTGATAGGGACTTTTACCTCGACCCCCAGCAGGCGGTGGAGTACGGCCTGATTGATGAGATACTTACCAGGCCGGAGAAGGAGGAGAAAGAGGAGAAGAAGTGAAACGCTTGTCATTGTGAGCCTTTTCCCCTCTCCCTCGATGGGAGAGGGCTAGGGTGAGGGTGAAATTTTGCCCCCGCCCAGGGTAGGAGCAGCGTAGATTGAATTGGGAGTATAATTAGGTATAATGATTGCCTTTTCAAGTTTAATAGAGGCGGATTCCCTGGCTTATGCCGCCAATGGCTCAAGCTTCTGGGGGTTGGGTAAAGCAGGCTTAATCACCACCATCATCGTTTCTGTAATCCTTATCGCCACAGTGGCCTGGCTGATAAACGGCACCAAGAAGCGAGACTGAAGTCGGGGACAAGCCCCGACCCGTCCCTTGCCAAATAAGGGGAGTGGTGGTGCGGGCCATCTTTCTTTGTCCGTTGCTCGAAATACCAAATCCTAAGCACTAGACAAGCCCAAATATAGAAAACACGAAACTACTTTGGTTATTTGAATTTTGCTATTGTTTATAATTTAGAAATTAGAGCTTAGGAATTATGGTTTAGTGGCGGGGTTCATCTCCGCCTACAGATTCGGCATTTCATGCCTCGCAATGAAGAGGGGGCTATCTAAAACTGGCTATGTCGGGGAAAACACGGATTAAATTCCATATTTTCACCCAAAAGTACTATTTACCTATTGACAAATCTTAACTACAATTATATCCTAGACACAGGCTGAAGATTTAGTGTAGTAAGAAGTAAGGCAAGGAGGTAGTGCCTATGATGCAGTTTCGCAGCAGTTATTCCCGGTGGGAAAGAATGTTAGGTTCTAGTTGTGGGGTGAGTGTGGAGTTTTGCGCTCGAATTGACATAAATTGAAAAAGAAATGTTATAATCTCGAGTCCGAAGGCTTGACCTTTGGAGCGAGGTTTGCTAATGTAAGGATAAGTCGAATTGGTGTTAAAAGAAGAAGAGAAAAGAGATTCTAAAAAGTTCAGGGAAAACCTGAATCCTGAGAGGTCGATGTCAGGATCAGGTGGGATGTGTGGACGAAGAATCCGAAAGGAGGAAGAGATAAATGAATAAATCTAAATGGTATTCCAAGCTAGTCAATCTAGCTGTTGTCTTTGCGCTGGTTGTTTCCGCCGGTATAGTGGTGGCGCTGCAGCCGCCTGGTCCAGTATTGGCTCAGGTACCATATTCTCAGCTGACACTGAATATAACCGCACCCGCAGCGAACACTACCATCTGCGTTTGCACTCACTTTGTGGTGGAGTTCACTATTACGAACACCGGCAACAACACTTGTACTGCTCAGAACATTGGGGTTAGGACGCCAGACATATGGCCCATTGGGGCAGTGGAGGTGGTGGACTCCAGCGGGTCTTTCCCCGAATACCTTGCTGTTGGGGAGAACGTGACCGGCTGGATAGAGTTCCACTGTTTGAAGGGTGGCCCGATGACCATCCACCTTATACCCTCGGGTTGGGACATGTGCCGAGACGTTGAGTTATCTGGTGATTATGCGCTGTCGGATATAATTCGCGTGTTTCAGATAGAAAGGGCGAAGCTCTTGGTGACGCTTGATGCACCTCCAGAGGTATGCGTGTCCAATAACTTCACCGCGACGGTGACGGTGAAGAACACGGGCGATGCTGTGGCCGAGAATGTCACTCCCATCTTGAGCGTAGGCGAGGGAGCCACTATCACTGGTTATCCAGCCGTCCCTGTGAATATCAACGCTGATGCGACGGCCAGTTTTGAATGGACCTTGCACTGCGATGCCCCTGGTGATGTCGGAATCAGCGTTAATGTAACAGGGATTGATTCCTGCTCCGGGGAGGCGATTCCAGAGGGTGATATTACGCCGGCTGAGCCCGTCACAGTGGTACAGCAGAAGGCACACCTTTTTGCCAACCTTACCGCACCGGAAGAGGTGTGTGTGTCCGATAACTTCACGGCAACAGTGACGGTCACCAACACGGGCAACGTAGTGGCTAATAACGTTACTCCCAGCTTGGACGTAGGTACGGGAGCCAGTATCACTGGTACTCCAATCTTCCCTGTGGATATCCTCCCTGCTCAGGCGGTCAGTTTTGTCTGGACCCTGCACTGCGATGACCCTGGTGTGGTCCAAATCTGCGCCAATGTAACCGGGATTGATGGCTGCACCGCGGAAGATATTCCGGAGGATAATATTGACCAGCCTGGTTGTGTGAACGTGACGCAGCGGAAGGCGCACCTTGCGGTGACGCTTGGGGTAAACCCAACAGAGCTGTGCGTGTCAGATAACTTCACCGCGACGGTGACGGTTACTAATACGGGCAATGTAGAGGCTCTGAACGTCATCCCCAGCTTAACCATAAACCCATCGGACGAAGCCAGTATCACTGTTCCGCCAGACCCCATCTTTGCGAATATCGGCGTCAATGGGACGGCCAGTTTCAACTGGACCTTGCGCTGTGATGCTTTTGGTGTAGTCCAAATTGGCGTTAATGTAACCGGGCAGATGGCTGGTGCCTGTAAGGGCAAAGATATACCACGTGCTAATATAATCCTGCCTGCTGCCATCAACGTGACGCAGCAGAAGGTACACCTTGCTGTGAACTTTACTGCAGAAACACCGGTATGCGTCTCGGATGACTTCACGGCAACAGTGACGGTGAAGAACGAGGGCAACGTAAAAGCCCTGAATGTCACCCCCAGCTTGAGCGTAGGCGAAGGAGCGCATATCTTGCTTGACTCACTTGGCCCGGTGGATATCAGCGTCAATGAGACGGCCAGTTTCAACTACACCTTGCACTGTGATGACTTTGGTGTAGTCCAAATCTGCCTCAATGTAACCGGGCAGATGGATGGTACCTGTGAGGGCAGGGATATACCGGCTGATAATATAGTAGGGGCGCATGCTTGTCTCAACGTGACGCAGCAAAAGGTTCACCTTGAGACGGGGCTTGAGATAGACCCAACGGAGCTGTGCATCTCCCAGAACTTCACCGCAAAGGTAACGGTGAAGAACACGGGCAACGTAGAGGCTCTGAACGTCATCCCCGTCTTGACTTATAACCCAGCGACGGGAGCCAACTGCACCGCTCTGACACCGGCTTCCAGTAATATCACCCCCGGTGGCACAGTGACCTTCAACTCTACCTGTCACTGCGAGGAAGGTGGTCTGCTTACCGTCAGCCTCAATGTAACCGGGCAGATGGCTGGCGCCTGCAATGGCACGGATATACCAGTTAATAATATAATCCTGCCTGCTGCCGTTAACGTGACACAATATCCACCACTTATAATTGAGTGTGACCATGAGCCCGAACCAGGGAACGTTTGTAATCCGGTCTACTTCTCGGTTAATGCCACTGGTGGAGCCGGAAACTACAGCTGGCTTTGGGACTTTGACGATATGCATTCTGCTCCCGAGGATAATACCAGCACTGAGCAGAATCCAACTCATACCTATATGTGCGCTGGAAACTACAGCGTCAACGTTACCGTCACTGATGATAAGTGCGGTAATAAAACTTGCAACACTCTGGTGACGATTATCGTACCGAAGCCCAAACTGATTAATCCTGAACTCAATGAAACAGTATTAAACAGATGGGTTACCTTCAACTGGACGGATATCGGTTGCGTAAATTACACCCTGGAAGTGTGGCAGAAGGATGGCGCAAAGGAGAAGGTCTTGCTGGTAGAGACTGGGGACAACTTCTGGTCAGGCTGGATTATGGATAACGACAAATACAAGTGGCAGGTTACTGCTACGGATAGCTGTGGCCATAGCGCTGTCTCTGACCTATCATACTTTGAGGTTCAAGATACTTACCTGAATGTATCAGTTGATGCTCCAGTAGCAGGAGATTCATTTGCTGGTGGTTCGACCACTACTATAATCTGGTCAACAATCAGGAATGATTCATTCGCTGGATTTGGTGCCACTGGTGATGAAGAGATTGAGGTAGCTCTGTCTTACTCATTGAACAGCGGAACTAGCTGGACCAGCATAGCGATTGGACAGGATGCTACGGGTTCATTAGCCTGGATAGTACCGACTGAAAACAGTGCTAACTGTCTGATCAAGGCTGTAGCCAGTGATGGTTATGGCAATGAAGGTGTTGGCATCGGCGGCCCGTTCAGTATCGTAACTGCTGATACAGTGGATCCAACTATTACAGTTGACAGCCCGAATGGTGGCGAGAGCTACGCGGGTGGCGATAGCCAGACGATAGGCTGGACTGCATCTGATGATGTAGGCGTAACTTCAGTGAATCTATATCTATCCTCAAATGGAGGTGTAGATTGGGCAGTTGTTGCGCTGGACGAACCAGATGATAGTACATACACCTGGAAGGTACCTGCTATCAACAGTGTTCAATGTCTGGTTAAGGCTGTAGCCTTCGATGCTGCTGGCAATAGCGCAGAAGATACGAGCAATGAAGTTTTCACTATCACTACTGCGGCTCCCGATGTAAAAGCTCCGGTGGTAACTGTTAATAGGCCTGTTGGTGGCGAAACTTTCGCTGGCGGCTCACAGGAGTTTATACTCTGGAGTGCCACTGATGATGTAACCGCTCAAGGAGACATAGGCATCCTCCTATACTACAAGGTTGGCACCGGTAGCTGGATAGAGATTACTGCTTTTGATGGTATTAACGATGGCGAATACAAGTGGGATGTGCCCGAAATCAATAGCGACCAGTGTCTGGTAAAGGTTGTGGCTACTGATAAAGCTAGCAATGTAGGCTCTGACGTCAGCGATAACGAATTCGCTATCATTACCGGCGTCGTAGTATCAATCTCAGACACGGCTGTGTCAGCTGGTACCAGTGTGATAGTGCCGATAAACATTAATGGCGTTACCGATTTGGCCTCGGTAGATATCTGGCTGACCTACGACAAGGATGTGGTTACGGTCGGCAACGTCACCGCCGGAACTCTGGGAGCTATAACCGTCAGTGTTGATAACACTAACGGTGTTACCAAGATAAACCGGCTGTCAGGGACAGGAAATACCGGCGACTTTGTCTTTGCTAATGTGGAACTGCAAGCTGTGGGCAGCGCAGGCGAGGCCAGTGCCCTTGACCTCGATGTCAAGGAGATGGTTGACTCTAATGGCGATCCCATCACTCGTTCGGTGGAAGACGGCGTCTTCACCATAATGGCGCTGATGGAAGGCGATGTGACTTTGAATAGCCACGTCACCATCGGCGATGCCATGTTCATCGCCCAGTGGGCACTTACCTTGAGAACCCTCAGTGCCGACCAGCTCGAATGTGCCGATACTTATGATGATGGAACAGTGGGGATGGGCGATGCTATGCATATCGCTCAATGGCTGGTTGACCCTGATGGCACGCTTCTTGTGCTGACTGTGCCCTTGTGGGAGTCGCCTGGTGATGACCACATGCTTTACCCAGTGTCATAATGAGGAGCTTTAGGAGAGCCCCATTGGGGCTCTCCTCCCCTTTATAATTTAAAGGAGGGAAGGATAATATGATTAGAGATAAACTACCGAAAGGTAGACTTAAGAAATTTGGTGGGCTGTTGGGGGTGGTGGCGGTTCTAGTTATGGCTTGCCCCGTACCGGCTGCAGCTATTGGCGCCGTAGTGTCTATTGAAGATGCTGGCGCTGAGTATGGCAACACGGTGGTTGTCCCCATTAACATCGCTGGTGTCACCGATTTGGGAAATGCGGAGATTTGGCTAGAGTACAACAATGCTGTAGTCGTGGTCACCGATGTAGATGATGGGGACTGTGGCGCCCTATTCCTTACTTCTATTGACACTCCCCCTGGGACTACCAAGATGACCGCTCTCTATGTACCGGGGGTGAGTGGCACCTGCGACTTCGCCTATATCACCTTGCACGCTGTGGGAAGCGCTGGCGAGACTAGTGCCCTCCACCTTAATATTCAGGCGCTAGCTGACTCAAGCGACAACCCCATCGCCTACACCCCCCCCGTGGATAGGGTATTCACGGTACTGGGTGAGGCTATTCCGCCAACTGTAACGGGAACGCCAACGGGATCTAATGTGGCTGTTGATACAGCGGTAACGGCTACCTTCAGCGAGGCTATGGACCAAACTTCAGCGGAAGGAGCATTCTCCCTTGATAGTGTTAGCGGTTCTTTTGGCTGGGTTGGAAACGTTATGACCTTTACTCCGACTAGCAACTTGGATTACGGCACCAAATACACGGCGACAATTGCTGTTACTGCCAAGGATGCGGCGGACAATTCACTGGAAAGCGCCTATAGCTGGAGCTTTACCACTGAGGGGCCACCGTCCTGCAACGACGGAAGCGAGAATGTTGCTTTTGTACCAAATGCAAATGGACCTGGTGATGGATGGCTGCCAACAACGGCTATAGCATTCAGTCAGTTTACCTTTACAAACGTGGCTTATGTGTCTGTAAGTGCTGCTACGTTAGCAAACTATGATACTGTAGTTCTTATGGCAAGGAACCCAATGACTGATCTGCTTAGTTCGCAGCGAACAGACATCGTTAATTGGGTTTCAAACGGCGGTAAGCTGATAATATACACCTCTGAGGCTTATGGGGGTGGTTTTACATTAGAATTCTCATGGATTCCCTATCCGTTTACCGTATTTTATCCAGGTGGAGTGGGAGTAGGTCAAAGCTCTTGTCCCTGGGTTGATTTGGAGATCGTAGAGGATAATACGCTTTCAAGCAATGACTCCGGGAGTCCATACTATATCGATGCTGGCAAGATTGCCTATGATACAGATGCTGCAGGTGACCAGAATGTCTTTATTGCTCAGAGTGCTGGGTGGTGTGGAGACATGTTGGGAACGAATGGTGTGGATGAAACAGGAGCCACTGTTGCTCCAGGAACTACTGGTTACAGCCATGCATATGCTCACTACGACAAAGGACTCTTCATCTACAATGGTCTGGATATAGATTCGCTTGACTCAAGTAGTAATCCGACTGCTGATACTGGAGAAGGATACCTGGCAAAAATATGGTTGCTGGAGCTTGAACAGACATGGGATGAATTCAGGGGTGGAGCTCCTTGTGGGTTGCCTTGTGGAACCAAAGTACTACTAGATGCCGATTTTACTGCCACGCCACGAAGAGGTATGGCAGCGCTAGAGGTGAATTTTACTGATACATCTACAGGCGTAATTACTTCCTGGGATTGGGACTTTGGCGATGGGGCAACCTCAACTGACCAAAATCCCACTCATACCTACGACAATACTGGAAGCTACGATGTTTCCCTGGAAGTGACCGGTCTCCTTGGTTCGGATACTGAAACAAAAGTTGCTTACATCACAGTGGTAGCCCCCGGAGCTGAGGAAGTCGGTGTCCTACCGCCTGAGCCGGCAAAGATTGGAGCTTCTTATCTCTTTATCAACCCGGAGCAGGTTGTACACAACCAGTGGCTTGAGATTTCTGCCAACATCTATAATAAAGGCGGAACAAAAGGGACCCGCACCGTTGCCCTGGTTATAAATGGCTATATGGCAGACAGCCAGACGGTTGGTGTATCTCCGGGTGCTAGCCAGACGGTGGTCTTCAGGGTTCGTGCGGACAGTGAGTTTCTGGGAGGAATTTATACCGGTGCAGGGACTTACAATGTTAATGTTGAGGGGATGGAGGGGCAGTTCTTCGTACTGGCAGAGCCTGAAACACCAGCACCAACTGCAGCAGGCATAGGTGGTCCGCTGGGTACTGGCGGCATAATTGCCATTGTGGTGATTGTGATACTGCTAATTGGTGGCCTGATGTTTGTGTTGAGAAAAGAATAAGACCTGTATTGCTTGGTGACTTACGGGGGCGGCGCAAGCCGCCCCCTTTGTTTTAACCCCCCGAGATTGCCGCGCCTTCGGCTCGCAAAGACAGGGAAAGTCGGGGACAAGCCCCGCCCCTCCGCTCCCTCGATGGGAGGTGAGGCGTAGTCCTGAGTGAAGCGAAGGAACTAAGCTGAGGGTGAATTCAACCTGAAAACTGAAAGCTACTCATAGTGTCATTGCGAGGCACACTATTTTCTGTCATTGCGAGGCGCGCCAGCGACGAAGCAATCTAGCTATATGAGTAATTCAACTTGCTTTTCGGGTTCCTTTAATTTATAGTAATAACGAGAATATTCTAATACCAAAATGGAGGTAAGAATATGCCAGAGGTAATACCTAAAACAGCCCTTACCAGTAAATCACAGATTACTTTGCCCAAGAAGGTAAGGGAGATTTTGAAAGTGAAACCCGGAGACCAGGTTAGTTTCCAGATAGAGGGTAATGAGGTCAAGGTCGTTCCTGTTCCTTCATTGCTTGAGGAAAACTTTGGCAGAGTAAAGCCAAAAAGAATGCCTGAGGACTTTAAGAAGCTGAGGAAGGATTTTGAAGGAGGAGTGGCGAAGGAAGTTTTAAAGGGGCAGTAAGTATTATGCGTTTCATAGATGCCAACTTATTTATTCGTTACTTTACCAGGGATGATGAGGAAAAGGCAGAAGATGTATTGAAATTGCTGAAGAGGGTAGAAAAGAATGAAGAGAAGGTTATCACAAGCCCTTTAGTGATTTTTGAGCTGGTATTTACTCTGGAGAGCTACTATAAGGTTACCAGAATGGAGATCAAAGAGCTTTTGCACCCTATTTTTAACCTCAGAGGCCTGAGATTGGATTCCAGAGACACATTTGAATCGGCACTGGAGCTCTATTCTCAAAGCAAACTGTCCTTCGCTGATGCCTTCAATGCTTGCTTTATGAGGAAAAGAGAGATTAAGGAAATCTATAGCTTTGATGAAGATTTCGACCAGGTGGAGGGAATTAAGCGAGTTGTCCCTTAATCCTGGCCTATCCTTCTTGCAGCCTTTCTGATACCTGACCGCTGAAAGCTACATGTAATGTCATTGCGAGGCACGCCAGCGACGAATCAATCTCCATACCTCACATTGTCTTTGCGAGGCAGCCTGGCTGCCGTGGCAATCCCATTACGCCCCCCCCGAGATTGCCGCGCCTTCGGCTCACAATGACACTTTCTTTTCTGATGGCTGATTGTTACTTGATCGGTTACCAATGTAGTGCGACCCTTCAGGGTCACGCGGTATGGGGCACGAGGCTAAAGCCTCGTACTACGAAATACCGGTCGGGGACAAGCCCCGACCCTACTGTTACTATTCATCTGGCTGTTACTAAAATACCAGGTGAAAAAGCGCGAAAATGCTATGCCTGGGCGTTTGCTTGGGTGTATAATGAAATTAGGTGCGTTTTGGGTGTTGCATCTATGGATAATAAGTGTAAGGATGATTTTTGGATATGCCATAAAGCTAATCGGGAGGTTTGCTGATATGGATAGAAGAGTCTTTAGGAGAAATGGGTGGTTGGGAGTAGTTCTCAGCCTTGTTTTATGCCTCGTCTTAGTCTCCTCACTTGCAGTAGGGCTGGTTCCTGGAAGTGCTTCGGCGGATGATTTGCCAAATAACCTTGTCCAGGAATTGCAGGAGCTAACAGAAGGAAGGTCACGGGTCTCTACTCATGCTAAGACTGGCAAGGTGCGCTTTATTGGAACGGAGCTGTCCCATCCCATACCACAACCTGCTGCCTTGAAAGCAAGCGCCAGCCCAGAAGAGGCAGCACGGGGCTTTCTGGCAGAGTATGGGAGGCTCTTCGGACTTAGCAATCAGGCGGAGGAGCTTGAAGTGATGCGCAGTAAGACGCTTGATGATGGCCGCTCCTTTGTGCGCTTCCAGCAGGTCTATGATGATGTGCCGATACTGGGGGGTGAGCTCATCGTCCAGGTGAATTCTGAGAACGATATTATCTCGGCCAACGGCGAGGTCCTGCCCGATATATCACTGGATACCAGTCCCACTGTGGGCGCTTCCAGCGCTGAGGAAAACGCACTTAATGCTATAGCCAGGGAATACGACCTTGAATCCAGCGCGTTCAGAGCCGGTGAGCCTGAGCTTTGGATTTATAACCCCATAGTCCTGGGCACGGACTGGGACATGACCAGCCTGGTGTGGCGTATTGAGGTGGAGCCAGTAGAGATGCTTCCCATCCGTGAGCTGGTGCTGGTGGATGCTAGGTTGGGAGTCGTGGCACTGCACTTTAACCAGGTTGCCACAGCCAAATATCGTTTAATATATGATAACAACAATGACCGAAATGCAGGCCTGCCCGGCAGCGGCCCAGTGCGCAGCGAAGGAGATGGGCCATACGGCGTCGCTGATGTGAACGATGCTTACGATTACGCCGGAGATACTTACGATTTCTATTATACTAACCATAGCCGGGACAGCCTTGACGACGCCGGCATGAACCTCATCTCCACCGTACGCTACTGCGACCCCGACACTTCATATTCCTGCCCCTTCGCCAATGCCTTCTGGAATGGGTCGCAGATGGTCTATGGCCAAGGCTATGCCTCAGCCGACGATGTGGTGGGGCACGAGATGACCCACGGCGTCACCAGCTACGAATCAGGGCTGTTCTACTATATGCAGTCGGGAGCCATCAATGAGGGTTTTTCCGACATCTGGGGTGAGTTCATTGACCTGACCAATGGCGCTGGCACCGATACTGCCGGCGTACGCTGGCTGATCGGCGAGGATTTGAGCGGCGGCGCCGGGCGCGACATGAGTGACCCACCGTATTTCAGTGACCCCGACAGGATGTCCAGCACCTATTATGTCTGTGGCACCAGCGACCAGGGCGGCGTCCATACCAACTCGGGGGTGGCCAACAAGGCAGCCTACCTCATGGTGGACGGCGATTATTTCAACGGCTACACCGTGGCTGGCTTCGGCGGTGATATTGCCAAGGCAGCCGACCTCTGGTACGAGGTACAGAGCAACATGTTTACCTCAGGCAGCGACTATGACGATTTATACGACTGCCTACAGCAGGCGGCAATCAACCTGGGCTTCAGCACCGCTGACCGCCAGACAGTTGAAGATGCCGTGGATGCCACCGAGATGAACTTGCAGCCGACCTCATGTCCAGCAACCGACGCTCCAATTTGCGACAGCGGGTCGGCTACCAACCTGTGGTTCGACAACCTGGAAAATACAGCTAGCGGCTACTGGACTCCTCAGCCTGAGTGGTACTATCCCCAGAATTCCCACTCTTACCCTGGCTGGGACGCCACCTATGCTACCAGCGGCCAGTATAACATCTGGGGCTATGACCGAATCGGTGACGGGACTTCAGGAGCCGACTACTACATCGCCATGACCACGGATGTGGCGCTGCCACCAGGGAGCACGCCTTACCTGTACTTCAGCCACGCCTATTGGTTCGACCACACCGGGGTGAACATGTGGGACGGCGGCGTGGTTGAGTACAGCACCAATGGCGGCAGCTCGTGGAATGATGCCGGCTCTCTGTTTACCCACAACGGCTATGATGGAACCATCTCGACCTTGACTACTAACCCACTGAGTGGACGGCAGGCCTTCGGCGGCCTAAGCAACGGCTACATCTCCAGCCGGCTCGACCTGAGTTCGCTGGCAGGCCAGAGTGTGCGCTTCCGCTTCGGAATCGGCATAGACTTTTGGGATGAGACTGGTACCGATGCTTATGGCTGGTGGATTGACGACATTCGAATCTATACCTGCGGCGCCGGAGCAGTAATAGCCCCAACGGTCACTACCAATGCCGCTAGCTCAGTGGAGGAGACCACTGCCATACTTAGCGGGACTATAATCGATGATGGCGGCGAGGCCTGTGAATATCAGTTTCAATACGGTACCAGCCCAGGAGTATATGACCACAATACTGGCTGGACAGGAAGCAAGACCACTGGACAGCCCTTCAGTGCCCCTATCTCCAGCCTTAATAAGGGAACTAAATATTACTTCAGAGCGCAGGCCAATAACAGCGCTGGCACGGTCAGTGGCTTAGAGCTAAGCTTCCTGACCAAGCCCGATGCGCCGACTAGTTTTGATGCCACTTCGGCCGGCACCACCCAGATGGATTTATCCTGGACTAAAGGCGATGGAGCCCAGAAGACAAAGATACAGAGGAAAGAAGGCGATTACCCAACCAATAAAGACGATGGCACTGAAGTTTATTTCGATACTGGAACCAGCACACCGGATACGGGGCTAACGCCGGGCACAACCTACTATTACCGGGCCTGGTCCTATGTCTCTGGCAGCGAACAATGGTCAGATAACTATGCAGAAGAATCGGCCACTACGACTGGAGCCGGAGGGCAGCCGGACATCTCCGTTTCCCCTCCCAGCTTCGAGAAAACGCTGCCCCCAGATACAAGCCATAACTATCCCCTAACCATCGGCAACGTTGGCGAGGCTACCCTCAGCTACAACATAAGCGACCGTGAAACAGCGGGGCCAGGCAGCGCTCCCGGAATAGAAGAACAAAGTCTGCCGGCGGGCGAAGTAGAGCAGGGCGAGGCTGATGCTCAGGCTGGTGAAATGCCTGAGTTAGCTCCCATGAATCCCGATTTCGCTGAGTTCTGGGAAAATCCACCGGAGCCTTTCTACGGCTATATACCCCCTCCTATGGACTTGAGCCATCTGGAAGAAATACCTGTGGAGAGGGTGATGGGGTTTGGCATACTCCCTAGCAGCTTTGACTGGAGAACAACGGGCAAGGTGACCTCAGTGAAAGACCAGAATCCCTGCGGCACCTGCTGGGTTCATGGCACGCTTGCTGCTGTAGAATCCAAAGTGTTAATAGAGGAAAGCCCTGTCCCTGATCCTGATTACTCCGAGCAAAACCTGGACTGCTGCACCGACCCAGCCTGGGTTTATTTAATTGGCAATCGGTGTCTGGGAGGCGGCTGGTCCTGGCTTGCGGCGGATACGCTGACCAAGAAAGGGACAAGGTTAGAGTCCTGCCAGCCATACGATACAGGTATTATTAATGCCGAAGCCTGCGACGATGAATGCGAGAGTATCAAGATGGTCACGGATTACCGCATGATAGCCAATCAGGCCACCTCTCCTGAAGTGATTGTGCCGATAAAGAACGCCGTTTACAATCATGGACCCGTGGCTATGTCATACCGTGCCGATGACGGTACCCATATGTATGCTGGAAGCATTTACTACTGGCCTGGTTGTACTGAGAATGCCAATCATCTGGTCTGCATTGTCGGGTGGGATGATACCATAGAGCACCCTGCAGGCGGCGGCTCCGGTGCCTGGATTGTCAAGAATAGCTGGGGCACCGGCTGGGTAGATGGAGACAATGGCTACTTCTACCTGTGCTATGGCTCAGCCAGTATGTGCGAGGTAGCCTCCTTTGACTACAAAGATTACGACCCCGATGAGACGCTGTATTACTGGGATGAGGCCGGCCAGGTGGATGCTGCCGGTTGTAATGCCTCCTCCGCCTGGATGGCTAACATTTTTACCTCAAACCAGGATGGCAGCCTCACCCACGTGGACTTCTGGACCACCAGCAATAACGCCGAGTATGAAATTTATGTTTACCTTGACGGCGATATTTCTGACGACCTTCAGAATCAGGTCGCTTATCAATCAGGGACCTGCCAGGAGTTTGGCTATTATTCTATACCGCTTAGTTCGCCCGTCTCGCTGACCAATGGTCAATCATTTACCATCGCTGTTAAAATGACTACTCCTGCCTTTGTGTTCCCCATACCTGTTGAATACGAGATACCCGGTTTGGTTGACCCACCCATAGAGATTGGGGTGTCCTACGCAAGATGTGGTGATACTGGTGCCTGGGACGATGTTGGGCTATTTTTTGTGGGTTGGAATGTCTGCCTCAGAGCAAGGGTATCCGCTGCCGCAGGCGCGGATTGCACTTGGCTCAGCGAAAGTCCCACGTTGGGCAGCGTTGCTCCTACTGGTTCGGACGAGATAACTGTGAGCATAAACACCACCGGGCTTGCTGCTGGTGACTACAGCGCTGAGATAGTTATTTCCAATAACGACCCTGACGGGAATCCCAAGACGGTGCCGGTAACCCTGCATGTGGGTCTCATAGAGGGCGATGTTTCCCAAAATGGATGTGTTAGTATCGGCGATGCCATGTTCATTGCCCAGTGGTTATTTGGCTTGAGAACCCTCAGTGCCGACCAGCTCGAATGTGCCGATACTTATGATGATGGACTACCGGCCTTAGGCGATGCTATGCATATCGCTCAATGGCTGTTTGACCCTGATGGCACGCTTGGTGTGCTGCCTGTGCCCTTGTGGGAGTCGCCTGGTGATGACCACATGCTTCCTCCGCAGGAGTGCTAGAGATTTGTTAATGGGTCAAGTGTATCGGAGGAACTTTTTGAGGCTCTTATAATTTGGCTGAGGAGGATTTAGTATGTTTGGATTCAATTTTGGAAGAAGCTTTGGGAGGTGTATATCGCTGTTGGCGATATTCGTGGTGCTCATTTTGGCCTGTCCCCTGGCGGCGTTGGGTGATGGGACTGCAGTATCAATAGGGGATGTGAGTGCTGAGCAGGGGGATGAGGTAGTAGTGCCAATTGAAATAGCCGGTGTTACTGACCTGGGGGCAGTGGAAGTCTGGCTAAACTATGATGGCAGTGTGGTTGAGGTTACCGGTGTAGCTGATGGAGACCTTGGCACCATAACCTACGGCATTGACAATCCCAGCGGAGTTACCAGGATGGTCTGGTTCTCGGCAACGGGGAAGACTGGTGATTTCGTCTTTGCCTCGGTCACCCTGCGCGCTGTGGGAAGCGCTGGCGATACCAGCTATCTGGATATTGCTGTCAAGACCCTGATTAACATAAGAGGGGATTCTATCCAGCACAGCGTAGATAATGGATTGTTTACAGTAAAAGCAGGTGGAGTTGGGCAGTATGGTTTGACTATTTCCAGTGCAGAAGGTGGCTCAGTGACCACACCTGGCGAGGGGACTTTTACCTATGATGCTGGTGAGGTAGTGCAGATTGTGGCCAGCCCGGACGATGGCTATGAGTTCGATGAGTGGACTGGAGATGTGAACACGGTAGCCAATGTCAACGCGGCGACAACAACGATAACCATGGATGCTGATAAATCGGTTATCGCTGTATTTTCTGAAGTAGGTGCGCCGGGAGTGGCATTGCCTGGCGGATTGAGCACGGGGGCTATTATCGGCATTGTGGTAGGTGTGGTGGTCATTGCTGTGGTGGTTTTGCTGGTTGTCAGGAAGAGGCGTAGATATGATTAGGGCGAGGCTCTGATGGACTAAGAGGGGCGGCTGAAAGCCGCAGGGTAGAATTTGATTTCAGCCACCGGGTAGTGTTTAGCGTTGTAGGTGACCAGAGTAAGCCCGTGAATAATACAGGTAGCAGCGATAATAGCATCGGGTATGCCCAGTGTTACGCCTTTCTTGCGGTAATCTATAACATATTCGCTGGCCTTGTCAGCTACTTGGCGGTCAACGGGACAAACCTCGAGAGAATCCAGAAAGGTTTTTGTTTCCTTTTCCTCCCTACCCTTGGCTCCTATCTTAACCTCAATAATAGAAACAGGAGAACAGGCTGGGATTCCTATTGATTGCAATGTCTTGAGTAACTCCAGTGTTTCCCTTTGCCCTCGGAGAGCCCAGATAATCACATCTGAGTCAATGAGGAATTCCACAGGTG
>Ga0307378_10006662_pt1 | contig 15731 bp, 12 predicted proteins | sample UN1MG_FD_202238 | JGI IMG/M metagenome (GOLD analysis project Ga0307378, IMG submission 202238) | Soil microbial communities from Risofladan, Vaasa, Finland - UN-1 | ecosystem: Environmental > Terrestrial > Soil > Coastal area > Acid sulfate soil | place: Finland: Risofladan, Vaasa | collected... | reverse complement strand
AAATCAAATAATTCAAAAACAAGGGGAGCATACAAAGAAAAACTCATCTACCCGGCACAGAACAGCCATAATCAATGTGACATTTTCCCTGGGCAGTTAATGTGACATTTGACCTGGGCTACGACAGGGACTCAAGGCGTCTGGTAGTTGAGCACCAGGAAGACGGCCACGTCGCTCTGGCTCGATCCGTTGTTGGTGTAGGTGACGGCGAACTTGCGCGAGCCGGTGTTGTAGATATAGGCAGTCACGCCGCTATCAGTGACGGTGTTTGAAGGCGCACCCAACTCCGTCTCCCAATCGCCCTTGCTGGTTCCCAGGCCGTGGCCGGCCGCGGTCCTGCCGTAGTATGGCAGGTAAAGCGATATGATCACCAGCCGATCGACATCGTAGATGAAGACCGTGTCGTCTCCACCGATCAGTTCTATTCCCAGGATGCGATAGGAATCGAGGTAGAAATCCACGTTTTGTACTCCGTACTGGGTATCGATATCCATGCTGAAACCGTAATCCCAATCGGGCACGCCCAGTATGCCCTGATGCACGTTGCGCTTTGTACCGCTGGTGTAACCGTCCCCGCATTCGATGGTCGTGCCGCCGAAAGTGATCCTGCCCGCCGCCGGGTCGATTGTCCCGTCGGGCGGGTGCGGGTAGGAACGCGTGACTGTCATCAGACTGGCCTGGTCGAGGTTGTTGTAGCCGACGAAGAAACCCTGTCCGAAGTAGTACTCCATCTTGCCGCCGGGGTACTCGCCGTAGGCGGGAACGATGCCGGAGCGATCGGGACTTGCAAAGCGGCCCACGGCATGCACCTCGCCCAGAGTCGAACCGACACCCAGGCCCTCGATCGTCCTGGCGTTGAGGCCCTCTCCTGCCGCGACTGAGATGATGTGATCCTCGTTGTCGAACTGCTGGTTCGGAGAGGCGTTGGAATCGATACCTGTTGCCGACATGGTCTGGCCGAGAAACGCGAGCGTATAGGTGGCCGAGTCGACGGTCGTCCCCTGCTCTCCTAACTCGGCGCGCACCTGGCCCAGGCTGAAGAAGTTGCTGCGGCTCTGACTGACCTGGATCGGCCCGATGCCGGTTCCGGGTGTGATTATCCACGGCGGACCGGGATCGGCGCCTGGATCACTACCGGGATCGCCACCCGGATCTCCGCCGGGATCGCCGCCAAGATCGCCGCCGGGGTCGCCGCCAAGATCGCCGCCGGGATCGCCGGCGTCAGGCCCACCCTCGTGCGCCTCGTGGCAAACCCCGTCCGAACAGACGAAGCCGGGACTGCAATCGTCGTTCGTCACACACGCGCTCGAACCATCGCTCGAGCAACCGGACCATGCAAATAGGGCCAGTAAGCCGAACGCCGCTGATAACAAGAGACTTGTCTTTTTCATACCCTTGAGACTACCACAACAAGCCATTTTTGGTCTTATCTTTTTCATTTCCAAAATACCCGCAGAAAAGTTACAAAGGACAATCACATCTCGAAGGAGGAATCACTTGTTCAGGGAGGCGGTAGGCGATCTCAACCGGCTGAGGCAGATTGTTACAATCGTCGTCAAGCACGGCTTCGGAGATCTCTTCTTCCGGGCGCGCATCTTCGAGCGGCTCAAGATTCGCAAGCCGCAGACCGAGAGTGACCGGGCCAAAGCGCCGGCCGAGCGCTTCACGCGCATGCTCACGGAGTTGGGTCCAACTTTTATCAAGATGGGCCAGTTACTCTCGACCCGGCCCGATATCCTGCCGGAGGAATACATCCAGACCCTGACTACCCTGCAGGACAGTGCCCCGCCCTTCGCCTTTCAAGATGTTGTGCGCATCGTGCGGGACGACCTGGGGACGGACCCTGAGAACCTCTTTTCCGCCATCGAGCCCGAGCCGCTGGCCTCCGCCTCGATCGCCCAGGTGCACCTGGCCACCACCAAGGACGGGCGCGAGGTCGTTATCAAGGTCAAGCGCCCGGGAATCGAACAAAACGTCCGCGGCTCGCTGGACGTTCTTTACTACCTGGCGCACCTGGTCGAGGCCGTGGTCGAGGAGGGCGCCCTGTACGAGCCGGCCGAGGTGGTGCGCCAGTTCGATCGCGCCATCGGCTTCGAAATGGATTTCGCGCGCGAGGCGCAGAACCTGCGCGCCTTCGCCAAAAGCTTCGAGCAGCGCACCACCATGGTTATTCCCGCGCCGCTCGACGATCTCTGCGGCCCCAACGTCCTGACCATGACGCGCCTTATGGGTAAGCGGGTAGCCGATGTGAAGCCGGGGAGCGAGCTTGCCCGGCGCGCGTCCATGAACCTGATCGAGGGGTTTTACCAGCAGGCTTTCGAGGACGGTTTCTTCCACGCCGATCCGCATCCGGGCAACCTGATAGTCATGGAAGACGGGCGGGTGGGACTGATCGACTTCGGCCAGGTTGGGCACCTTTCGCGTGGCCAGCGCTCGACGCTGACGCTACTGGGACTGGGCATCGTGCTCAAGGACGCCGATACGGTCTCGCGCATTGTCTACCGGGTCGGCTCGCAGAGCCGGCGCGCGGATCTGGGCAAGCTGAAAGAAGACATTCGCGAGACGCTGGAGGACGGCCTGGAGGAGAAGTTGGGCCAGATCGACTCCGGCCAAGTGCTGGGCCGCCTGCTGGATCTCTCGACCCGCCACCAGGTGCGCATTCCGGCCGAGTTCACCCTGGCGGTCAAGGCACTGGTCACCATTGAAGGCATCGTTCGCAAGCTCTATCCGGAAATGGAGCCAGGCCAGGTGGCGGCGCCCTATGTCAAGAAGCTGCTGGCCGAGCACTACTCCTTGGACGACCTGCGCGGAGGTGCAGGGCGCACGCTGTTGCAGCTTTCGAACCTGCTCAGCGAGGTGCCCCAACAGGTCTCCCAGATTCTAATGGACCTGGAGGGCGGCCGGCTGGCGGTGCAGGTGCGCGACCCGGAGAGCGCCCTGTTGCGCAGGACATTGCGCGCTGCGGGAATCGATCTTTTCTGGGGGCTGGCAGCCGCCGGCTTGTTGATCGGAGCGCTACCCGCGGTGCTTTCGCCCGATCCGACTCCGGCTGCTGCAATTATCTGCCTGCTGGGCTCCGGCCTGATTGCCACCATTGTCACCTTGCGCTACTTCCTGGCCCCGGCCATGAGAAAGATGCGCATCAGACCCTGGCTCGAGCGACGCTGGGGTGACCTCGAACGCCGCCGGAATAAATAAAATTTCTCGCCCCGCCATTTACTTCAGGGTTTGCAGGCGTTTTTGGGCCCTGAGGATGTTTTCCTTGGCGCCCCAGTTGTACGGGTCGTAGCGGACGGCCATTTCCCAGAACTTGACCGCTTTTTGCAGGTGTTCGCGGGCCGCGGGGGTGTCTTTCTCCCGGGCCGCAAGCAATCCCAGCGTGCCGTGTCCCACCCCCAGCTTGTAGAGCACCTCGACCTTGTGGGAATCCAACTGCAAGGCTGCCGCGTATTTGGTCACCGCCGGGGCGTAGGCCTTGGCGTCGAAAAGCGCATCGGCCTTTTTGATCAGGGCGGCCACCTTTTCAGCCTCGCCACCGACGCGCAGCCCGACCGGTATCAGCCTGGGAATCTCACCCGGGGCCGAGACGGTTTTTTCGGCGGGCGCCTTGGGGGGCTTGGCCTGCTTGGCGCGCTTGATCACAACCCGTGAGTATCCGGCCGAGGGATCTTGTTTGCCGGGCTCGGCCTCGGCGGCCGGTGGAGCCTGGGACTCTTTCAGGGTCACCCCCCCCATCCTTTTGAGAGGCATATTGTCTACCAGCATGTGATCCGTTCCCCGGATCCGGCCCGAGAAATTTCTCAAAAACTCGAACTCGGCCATGCCCTCCTCGCGGACAAACATCTTGCCTGAGATTTTCTTGGCGGCGATCTTTCCTTTGTACATGTGCTCGAGCTTGTAACACTGTCCCTCGAACTCGGGATGCAGAACGCGGTAGAAGGTGATCGCCGACCCGGCCTGCTCGACTTTGAAATTCGTGTCCCCGGTGTTCAATGCCTGGTAGGACCACTCGCCGGCGAAGATCCCCGCGGCCAAGGCACGGGGAGCGCCGGCCAGCAGGAACAGGGCGGAAACAACAGCAAAAAATCTCGGCATCTGAACCCCCTTGGGCAAAGAGACTTTGTCGATGGTACCATTTCGTGTGAGCGGTGCCAATTGCTGGTGCCGCCCGGCCGTATTTGCTACTCTACTATCCGACGCCTGAGAAGTGGAGAATATTCGATGATCTCTCTTTTCGAAAACGGGTTGCTGCGTGGGGCGGCCGCAATTATTTTTGCCTTGCTTTTCGGCTGTGCCGTAAACCAGGGCTGCCTCGAAAAAAAGAACCTGCAGCCCGTCGTGATCTTCGAGGGCCATAACGGCCAGACGACCCGCGTCAATGTCGAACTTGTTTCCAACGATGAAGATCGGGCGCGTGGACTGATGTTTCGCCGGCACCTGCGGCCTGACGCCGGCATGCTGTTCGTCTACCGGTTCGAGGACAATCACGCCTTCTGGATGAAGAACACCTATATCCCGCTGGACATGATCTTCATCGGCGCGAACATGCGCGTCGTGGGTCTGGCCCGTAAAACCCGGCCGCTGACCTTGCAGCGCATCCGGGTCGAGATGCCCTCGATGTTCATCCTCGAGGTCAACGCCGGCTACGCTGCGGCCCATGGAATTTGCGAGGGCACGCATGTCAGCTTCGAGGGCATCGAAACAAATTACTGAAGGGGGATCCAACATGTCGAGGCGCAAATGGGTAACGATCGTCGGGCTGGCACTTGGCCTGCCCTACCTGGCGCTGGGAACGCTGGTCGTCCTGCGCAGTTCCCGGTGGGCAGATCCAGACATGGCCGCCCGCGACTTCCTGGATGCGCTGCGCAAGCGCGACGCCGTGGGCATCTATCTCTACGCCGACATGCTCGGCCCACGGCTTTCCGGAATGATGGAAAAGAGCGAGCTTGCCGAGGACGAGAAGAAATACCTGTGGGCCAAGGATTTCGGCCGCTGGCGGGAAGAGATGGAAAAGGGCTCTCGTTCCATGGATTCGCTCAGGCAAGAACGGGCGTTAATCTCCCCCCAGACGCGTATTTCCGCGCTGCATCCCGACAACTTCCGTGCCGAGGTACGCAGTGGAGAAGATCTCAATCTGGTTGCGTACCACGATGTTCCAGGCGAGTGTTACCATTGTTATTTCAAGCTGGAGTTCCCCTCGATCGAACAGGCACCTCCGGTTGATCTGTTGCAAAACATTCAGACGGCCAGGCGGCGGCGCATCAAGTCGGTAGTCGTTCGGGTTGAGATCAAGCGGCGCCCCGAAGTCGGGCCAATCGAGTCACTCCTGCTGAAGTGGCTCTGGCTGGACAAGATTGCCTGGCTGTACCCAACGGGCCTTTTCGGCGCGCAAGGCGACCCGGCCAAGCTCTGGAGCGCCCATCTGAGCCTCGACGTCGATAAGCTGACCATGGAGACGTTCTGAATCTTCAGGATTCTTCGTGACCCAATAGTTTACTCAAGAGCAGGTCTCCCAGCGACTCGCGCATCATGTTCTCGACCATCTGTTCGAACTTGCCGCGCTGGTTGTCGTCGTTGTAGATGAAGCGTATGCCCATGCCCAGTTCCTCGATCTCGGGGTGCGCCTTTTCCTCCAGGGCGTTTATCCAGATGACCGTACCCTTGATCTCGACCGGCTCGGCCAGAGTGGGTATTACCAACCTAAAAAGAAAGGCCGTGCCCACGGGCAAGGGCCTGTCGGTCTTGATGAAGGTGCCGCCCTTGGAGATGTTCTTGGTGTAATCGGCGAAGAAGGTGTTCATCTTCTTGTACTCCACCTTCAACTCGATGGGCGCGCGTATATGCTCGCGTTTATCCTCGCTGATTTCGTCGCTCATCGAAACACCCGCAAGATTGAAGTTCGTAACTCAGTTTCACATCGTAGCCCGGCCGAGGGTGTCCGTCAATTTTTTGCGACCCGAGCGCCGCCTGTGCTACACAACACACATGAGCGCCGCCGAAATGAGGATCTCAGGGTCTGCGCCCAATCCTCGCCCGGGCTACACGCTTCCTGGGCCCTCTTTCTGGATCGCCGGGGGGCTGCTGGCGATATTGTCCGCGGTATTCGCTTGCACGCCGCTTTTCAATCTTCTGGGCTACGAGTTCTCGGCGGCAATATCGGCCCTCGTCTCGCTGACCGCCGGGCCGGTGGCCATCGGGGTGGTGCGCAGGCGCCCCGCCGTAATGTCCAGCGGCACCCGCCCGGGAAGCGTGGCCGTAGCTCTGTGCCTGAGGGCGATCGCTCACAACCTCGTCACCCTGGTCGTGCCGCTTGCGATCATCTTGCTCAACGCCCTGCGGGTGACCAACTGCAACCTGGCGCTTGGGCTCTTGTTCTACCTGCTCCTGCCCGTAGCAACTTCCGTAGTCTGCTCGATCTGGGGAACCGCCGTGGGCCTGGGAGTGCGCTGGCGCTTCGCCGGCGGTACCGCCTATGCCCTGGTGTGGCTGGCAGTTGCCTCTTACAACGCCTGGGAGTTCTGGCGCGGTCCGCAAATGGACTCATACAACCAGATCGTCGGCTGGTTGGCGGGGCCCATATTCGAGGAGGTAATCGAGCCCGGAGGCGCACTCATCTGGTCGCGCATCTTCGGGTTGGCCTGGGCGCTGGCCTTCCTCTCGATCGTAACCGCTTTTTTCGATCCCAACCTCAACCGCTCCCGGCCGGGTGTCTTCTTTCGCTACCGCAGGGTGGTCTACTTTTCCGTCGCCCTGGTGATTGTCGGCCTGGGTCTCAAGCTGTGCGACACACGTCTGGGTTTCGGACGTTCGTTGTCGGCCGTTGAGGCAGTACTGAGCGAGGTTGCACTTACCCCGCATTTCGCAATACATCACTCTCCCGGCCTGACCCGGGAGGAGACGCGTCTGCTCGTCGAAGACCACGAGTTTCGCTTTCGGCAAATCGCTGCAGTGCTCGGGCGGCAGGATCTGCCGCGCATAAACAGCTACGTCTTCCCGTCGGCATCTTCCAAGCGCGGCCTCACCGGCGCGGGCCGCACGCAGTTCGCCAAACCCTGGCAGTTCGCCATGTTCCTGAATGCCGCGCCGTTTCCACACCCCGTGCTGAAGCATGAACTTGTGCACGTGCTGGCGGGGGGATTCGGTTCATGGCCTTTCCGGGCCTCGGCCCGGGTGTTTTTCTGGCAAAACGTGGGCCTGATCGAAGGCCTGGCCGTGGCAGTGGACTGGCCGGCCGAGAAATACGATCCGCATACATGGAGCGCCGCCCTGAAAAAAGCCGACCTGGCCCCGGATATTAACTCGCTTTTCGATCCACTGGGATTCTGGACCAAGGCCTCGCAGCGCTCCTATACTCTGGCCGGCTCGTTCGTGCGCTACCTGCTGGATCACTACGAATTCATCATGTTCAGACAGGCTTACGGCGCGGGCACCCTTGACAAGATCTTCGGCAAGCCGGCCAAGCGACTGATCGAAGAGTGGCGGGCGTTCTTGGACGGTGGCGAGTTGGATCCAGGCATCGTTGATATCGCCCGTTTGCGTTTCGAACGCCCGAGCATTTTTTCACGCAAGTGCGCCCATGAGATCTCGGCGCTGAGATCCACGGTCGCGGTCGCATTCGGAAAAAAAGACTACGAGCGGGCCCGCAGCGTTTTGGAGAGACTGCTCTCCCACCTGCCCGGCGATCCGACCGGGCTGCAGGCGCTGGCCGAGGTTTGTGTGCAGCAAAAGAACTTTCCTGAGGCAATCCGCTATCTCGAAGACCTTGTCGGGCGTGAAGATCTCCCGCGCACCAGGCGAATTGCCATCGGTGGCCGCCTGGGAGACGCGCTCTTTCTGGCCGGACGCGGAGCCGAGTCATCACGGCACTGGAAAGCAGTGCTCGATGCCCACCTGGACGACGGCAGCGATCGCCTGGCCGCGGTCAAGATCGCGGCCCTTGATCGAGGGGAGGCCGGCGCGAAGGTTCTAAGTTTCCTGGAAGCAGGCAAGCTGGACATCGCCGGCCTGCTCGACCTGCGCGAGGCGGCGGCCTTGGCTCCTGGCTGGGGCGCCACCTGGTATCTTATCGGCCGGCAACTTTTCAACCAGGGCATGTTCGAAAGGTGCATACCCTACCTGGAGCGAGCGGGAGAACAGGGTCTCTCGCACCCGGCCCTGGCCGCGGAGAACATGCGTCTGCTGATTTCGGCTTGCTACCGCCTGGGTAAGTTGAAAAAGGCCGCTGCCATGTTGGCGGTGCTGGCGCAGCTCCCGCGTCACCCGGGAGAACTGCTGCGGACGCGGGATTGGCTTTCAAGAGTAGCTTTCGACAACTCGGCTCCGGAAAACAGGGGAACGCAAAACCCCAGGTGAGCGGAACTCAAGGGTTACTGCCCAGCGCCCTCTTCCCCTGTATCCTGTCCGGCTGGGGGCTGCGCGCTGGTTTCCGTCCCGCTGGTGTTTCCAGAGGGCTTGTCGCTGCCCGATTTGCTGACAAATGTGAAGCTTATCTTTTTGAGCCCGAAAAGGTCCTTGAGATCACCCAGGTTTTGCAAGGAGGCCCAACGCTTGCCGTCCGGGCTGAATTGCATGCCCGCGCTGGACATCAGCATGTAGACACCCTGTTGGAACTTGATGTCTATGGTTTCTCCTATTTCGAACAGTTCGCTCTTGGCCGAGATGGTCAATGGAAAAGACTCTCCCTTGGCGATTTTTAGCAGCAATCCCTTTTCCTCGCCGGCTTTTTCGATCCCTTTGCGGTCAATCTTGCCTGAGCGCCACTCGGCAATCGTGATCGGCTTGAGATCATCGGTCTTGATGGTCTTGATGCCTGAGCAGCCGAGTAGTGTCGAAAAGAAAAACACGAATAGTATCAATGGCACGCTCCGTTTACCTTTAAAACTCATGTTAACACCATCCCTTCTGTGCCGCATACGACATGGTCACTGACCTCCTGATCTCTAGGGCAGAAGCAGAACACAAGCCCAGGTTTCAGTCAAGGCACAGGATCGTCAATTTTGGGGTAGCCTCGTTTCGACGCTACCAGGCGGTGCGCTCGCCGCGGGCAGTTTCTTCGGCCGGGGGTAAATCGAACATCGGCACCGTCTCGATCCGCCCGGCGTTGTCGTTCCAGCGGCTGACCTGGACACGGTCGCCCTGGACCAGAAGCAGGGTGAAGCGCCGGGCGTCATGGTCGATGCGCTCCCAGGGATTGTCGACCGCTACCCAGGTGCCCGAGTTGGCGTAGGTTGCCCGGCCGTCGGCCACCTTGCGGGCGTCGACCAGGTGGGTGTGGCCCATCAGCACCAGCTTGACCCCTGTCAGGCGGGCGATCCGATCGGCCCGCTCAGCCAGCATCTCAGCAGTTGAATCGTGTTGTCGGCGCAGACGCCAGCCCAGGTAGTTGACCAGCCAGATCAACACCGCCAGAGTGGAGATCGCCAGCACGGCCATCAGGACGGCTTTAGCGAAGACATTCTCCGCCAGCCATGGGGTGGCCTGGATCAAGCTGAAGATTAGCAGCCATACGTACAAGGCGCCGAACGCGGTGGCCGAGAACCAGGCGACCCGCTTGAAGATCGGCCGGGTCATGGCCTGGACCAGGGCCAGCTTGGAGGCCGAGGCCGGGTGAACCTTGATCTGGTTGAGCTGCTGGTGCAGCTCGGGCAGCTCGCTATTCTGGCTGGCCTGCCGGAAGTCGTCGGCCTGCTGGGCGTCGTCTTCCCTGCTGGGACCAGTGGAGCCGGCGGTGGTGTTCGGTCGCAGGGTGCGGATGAAGAAGGGGTAGTGGCCGCGGGCGATGCGCAGCAGGTCGAGCAGGTTGTAGCTGCGCAGGAAGTCCAGGTATTGCTCGAAAGACACCAGCTTGGGCTGATAGGGGTTGATCCGGTGGACGCTGTTGTAGAAGTAGCGCACGAAGATGGAGCCCAGCGGGTAATCCAGCACGTCCTCTTGCTCGCCACGGCGTTGCCGTGTGGACAGGACCGGGCGCAGCGGGTAGCGGATGGAGTTGGAGGACTCGTATTGGTTGCCGTGTTCAATGTAAAGCCGGCCTGGGATCAACAGAAACCACTGGTGGAAGCGCACCCGGGCGGCGGCCTCCTTGGGGCTCGGGCCGCCGGGCATGCGGGTCAGGTGCTCGCGCAAGCGCTGCTGGACGGGCTCAAAGAACAACTCCAGATCGTGGTTGCCTCTGAGGATTTCGACCTGGAAGCCAGCGGCCACGAACCGCGCCAGGGCTTCGATGGCGATCGGGTGACCGGCGACGATCTGATCCAGCCCGTATACCGATTTCCTCGGCGTCGGGTTGAGGCCGAAGCGGCGCTCGGCCATTCGCACCTCAAAACCGTATTCGGCCGCCACTTTCGGATCGGGGATCCGGGTCATCGTCAGAAAGTCGAATGCATCGCCGTTAATCACCAGCACCAGGCTGTCCGGATCCTGACCGTAGCGCGCCTGGAGATGCTGCAGGAGGCGCGCGAAGGACTCGTCGTAGAAGAACTCCTCCATGGGCGAGTAACGGGGCGGATCTTCGGAGCGGCCCTGGCCCATATGCAGGTCGCTTACCAGAACAAAATCGGGCACGTCTGGCGACGGGTTCGACGCAAGGCTGGCGGTCATGGGGCAGAAGCAAAACACAAACCCAGGTTTCAGTCCAGGTTTCTGTCAAGGCACAGGATCGCCAATTCGGCTGGTTTTCAGTTAATTTGGGGCGCACCTCGACCGCTCGGCTCAGCGCCTGTGAATCACGTACACCTCGGGAAAGAAGCTGGCCCGGTTGGGGCCGGTGAACTCCCGCGTGGTTACGCCCCTGAGCGTCCCGTCCGTGCTCAGGAACCAGAAAGTGTACGACTCGCCGCCCTTTTCGACGCGGTTGATCGAGATGACCGTTCCCCATTCTACGGGCACCGCCTGCCCGAACTCCAGAGGCTCCCAACTCTTGGGCGCCGTCTTGATGTCCTCGGGCGGCGGCGGAACGTCGTCGCTCTCGGCCGCCAGGGCCTCTACTCCCAGCTGTAAACAGATGACCAAAATAGCACCGGCAAATACGGCCATTAGAAGCGTTGTTTTCTTGCCCATCGAAGACCCTCCTGAACAATATGTAAAAAGGCGTCAGATGATATTCCAGCCCGTGCGACTATTCAATACCGGTGTTCTAAACACTTGACTAGTTCATCGAAACCTTGGATCTTGCCGCTGTAATTCTTGTAGAGGTAAAAGATGTCACAAGACGCTGGACGGCATGAGCAAGTGGTTCTACAGCCGCTGGCAATGCATGATAATTACGGCCCATTCTTGCGTTCGTTCTTCGCCCGCTATTTCAACCCCATCAGTTTCCCCGAACAGGCCGTCAAGCGCATCCGTGAGCTTGCAGTCGAAGGCGACATCGTCTACCTGTCCAGTTCGGCAAACCTGCTGTACTTTTTATACATGAACCACGTTTGCAACCGCTACGGGCTGCCTTTAGCCAGGTTCGTCAACGGCGTCGATCCCACACTGCTGCAGCCCATCGGCCGCCTGCTCGAACGCATGCGTACACTGGGGGCCGAAAGCGACGAAGATCTCGAGGAGGATGGCGAACACCTATCTCGGAAACAGCTGACCGGCGTCCTCAGGCGGCACGACGCCGCAATGCTGTTTCTCGACCGGCCGGCAACCATCACCAGTCCCGAGCAAGACGGCGACGAGCAACTGCTCGAGACGCTGGTCTCGGCCCAGCAGACACAGGATCGACCTATCTATCTCGTTCCCAATCTGGTTTTCTGGAATCTTCACCCGGGAAAAGAATCCAAGGTACTAACCGACGCCGTTTTCGGGCTGCAGGAATCTCCAGGATTCCTGCGCTCGTTGTTCATGTTGCTCGGCAACTACCGTAATACTTTTGTCAAAGTGGCCGACCCGATCAATCTGCAAGACTTCATAACCGAGCATTCCACTGCGAATATCGCCAGGCAAGCCAAAGCCTTGCGACGACGTCTCGATCGGGATCTCTCACTCGAGGTTTTCGACGTCACCGGCCCCCGGATCCGTCCCCCGGCCGATTTCAAGCGGTCCATCCTGCAAGATCCCAAGATCATCGACGTCATCTCCTCGCAGGGCGATGACGATGACGCCAAGGTCGAGGCCCTACGCAAGAAGGCTTACGATATCCTCGACGAGATCGCGGCCGAGCCCAGGATCCGCTGGCCGATAATGTTCGACAAGGCGCTGAACTTCATCTGGCGGCGCATGTACGAGGGCATCGTCGTCAACGAAAGTGATTTCGAGAAAATCCGGGCGGCCGTGCGCAAGTCTCCGGTGATCTTCTGCCCCAGCCACAAGAGCCACGTCGACTACCTGATCCTCAGCCAGTTGTGTCTCAAGTACGCCATTCCCATGCCGCACATCGCGGCGGGCATCAACTTGACTTTCTGGCCCATGGGACCCATATTCCGCCATTCGGGCGCCTTCTTCATGCGGCGGTCGTTCAAGGGAAACAGTCTCTACCCGACGATTTTCAGGACCTACCTGCGCTACGTCATGGCCGAAGGGTTCCCGATCGAGTTCTTTATTGAGGGCACGCGCAGCCGCACCGGCAAGTTGCTCAGCCCGCGCTTCGGCATTCTCTCATGGTTGATTGAGGCCTTTCAGGAAGGGGCCAGCAACGATATCCAGTTCATTCCGATTTCGATCGACTACGAGAAGATCGTCGAGAGCGGATCCTACGTCAAGGAGCTTTCCGGCGCAGACAAAGAGAAAGAAGACGTCGCCAGCCTGGTAAAATCTTCCAGCCACCTCAAGTCGAAGTACGGCAAGATCTACGTGCAAGTGGCCGATCCCATATCGCTGGCGGAACACATGCATCAACGCGGCCTGAACGCCAAATCGTTGAGCGACGAAGAACACCGTTCGCTGGTTCGGGAGATTGCCTACCGCGTTCTGTACCGCATCAACCAGGTTCACACGGTTACGCCGTCGGCCCTATTGGCCTTTGCGCTCCTTACCCACCGCCGGCGCGGCATAAGTCAAGGCGATCTCGAGAAACGCGCCCACTGGGTGGCCGACTGGATCCGCACAAGCGGGCACCAGCGTTTCTCGGCGACCCTCAACGATTTTCCACGCGGACTGGCTGAATCGGCGGCTCGTTTCGCACGCGACGGTATGATTTCGATGCGTCACACGGGCCAAGAGCTGATCTACTCGACAATCGAGCGCAAGCGACTGGCCCTCGACTACTACCGCAACAACATCATCCATCATTTCTTGCCGGCCAGCATATTCATCTTGGCGCTCGAGTCGTTCTCGGTGGAGGCGGTTCCCTTCGACGCCCTCGGTCCTCGCATCCGGGAGCTCTCGCGCCTGTTCAAGTTCGAGTTTCTTTTTCGCTCCGAACGGGATTTCGAGGACGTGGTGCGCGGTGCTTTGGCCAAACTCGAGCTCGAAGGAGCCGTGCGGGAAGAGAACGGCTTCGTGGTCAAGCTGGCCGAAGCCAAGGACAAGCGTACTCTCTTCAAGGCCGTGCTCGAGCACTACGTCGAGAGCTACGCGCTCGCGGCCGGCAGCCTCTCGAACCTGCTGGCCGGCCCGCTGCCGCAGAAAGACTTCCTTTCCCGCACCCTGAGCCTGGGCCGGCGCCTGTTCGCCCGGGGCGAGATCGAGTTTTTCGAGTCAATCAACCGCGAGGCCATCAAGAACGCCATCTTGACCTTCGCCGATCGCCGGGTACTCAAGCCCGTAGCCATCGAGGGCCGCCGCGGCCCGCGCCTGGAGCTCCTGCCGCCGTACGACAGCCAGGAAAAGATCGACGAACTGGCCGCATCTATCAAGCGTTACCTCGGCAACGAATCATGAGTCGCGCCCGGACGGATCAAACTCCTCCTACAACTTCTTCGGCGCCGAACAGATTGGCGGGTCGCTGCTTTGATCTCATACGTAAAACCCACAGGCAGCAGATTACCCTTTTTCCAGTGGCCGCGGGCAGGTGCCGGGCGCGTTCCTCCAGCCTGGCCAATGTTTCCTTGGCCTTTCGCAAGTCGCTTTGCAACTTGACTTCTCCGACCAGTAGCTTCTCTGTGTTGCCGACCGCGCCAGCCACCAGATCCAGTTCCATTGGTTTTCCGTCAAGACCGCTTCCCCACCACCTCGATGCGGGATTCCAGCGCTCACCCAGAACGGGAGCACGCGCCACGGAGCGGCGAACCATTTCTTCCCAGCCAGAGGCCAGGTGATGGTTCCAGGCAACCCGTTGTTCATCCCAGACGATCTGCGCCTGGCCTGCCTCCAGGCGTGCCCGGTGACCCTCGACGAAGCGATACCAGAAGCGCAGAAACGGATCCGCAATCTTGTATAAGCTGCGCTTGGTGTCTTTCGTGGTGCGGCCGAACGGCACATCCCGCGCAACCAGGCCCATGTCCACGAGAACCCGCAAGGGGCGGGACAGGGACGTGGCCGGCCGCTGCAACCTGCCGGCGATTTCGCTCATGCGCTGGCAACCCTTGCCTATCAGGGCCAGGATCGATGCGGCTTGCCGGGTGTCGCGCAAGTCGTCGCGCAAAAGACGCTCGGGTTCCCGGTGGAGTACTCCCAACGGGCTCAACACCAGGTCCACGACCGCCCGTTCCAGGCGACCCCGCTCCACCGCCAACTCCCAGTAGCGCGGAATTCCGCCCCAGACCGCGTAGTGCCGCACCGCTTGTTCGGCGTTGGCAAGCTTCAGGGCGGGCATGATCCAACGCGGCTCGAGCGGTTCGATCTTGAGTATTTCGTCCGCCCGACCATACAGGGGGGCGCCCGGCTCCAGCAAGGCACCCTGCATCATGCGTTGGGATGAGCCGAGCACGATGACATTCAAGTTCCCTTCGGCAAGCCGGTCTATGAACTTCTGCAGCAAGCTGGGCAGGGCGGGAGAGGCGGCAACCATGGATGGAAACTCGTCCAGAACCAGCGTCGCTCCGGAGGGGGCGTCTTTTTCGAAGCGCTCGAACAGTTCCGCCCAGCCGGGATATTCCACCCGCGCAAAGCCGGGAATCAGGCGCGAGATTTCCCGGGCGGCGTCCCGCAATTGCAGGGCCTGCTCGCGGTCGTCTCCCGTGTAATAGGCCGTAAGACGTCTAGCGAGCGCCTCCCGCACCAGCCGCGACTTACCGCACCTGCGGCGGCCGTACAAACAGATGAAAGACGATCCCCGCTTCTTCAGTTGGCGGGAAATGCGCCCGAGTTCTTCGGCACGATTCAGAAAAGGCAGAATCATATCTATTATGTAACAGAAATATTATTTTGCTGCAACATAATATTTTAACACCTCCCATAAAGGGGGACGACAAGATGAAAACGCACGCAGTGCCTCGCTCGGCTTGCCGCCCCGGTTGCGAAAACTCATAAAGGAATCGAGCGCCCGCTGAACCTCGCGACTCTTTGCCGCCACGTTTTTCAGGAAACTGCTGTAAAAAATGGTGCCTGATTTTATCCTTGTCGCCTCCGTGTACCCCTTCCCGAAATCCTTGACAGTTAGGGTGTAGAAATAGGTGGACTAAATCCCTCCTTCTTTAGGCGGCGTGAGTCGTCGGAAAGGAGGAGCGGAGATGAGCGATGATCGGAAGAGAGACGAGGGCGGAACGGAGTGGAGGCGTAGCCGGAGCGGAGTTCCGCCCGACGGGCTGGATGCAGTTGGGGATGATCTGGTAGGCGATGATCTGAACACGATCGACGATGAAGCAGAACAGCCGGTCGAAGGAGAGTCTGAAGACGGGGCTAGTTGGGGGGCGGAAGGTCTG
>Ga0307378_10006658_pt1 | contig 15734 bp, 17 predicted proteins | sample UN1MG_FD_202238 | JGI IMG/M metagenome (GOLD analysis project Ga0307378, IMG submission 202238) | Soil microbial communities from Risofladan, Vaasa, Finland - UN-1 | ecosystem: Environmental > Terrestrial > Soil > Coastal area > Acid sulfate soil | place: Finland: Risofladan, Vaasa | collected... | reverse complement strand
TGGCCGGGGTCTCGCTGCCGATCTTGCATGAGCTGGTCCCCCACGGCGGGATCCATGAGGCGATCTCCGGCTCCGGCCACGACGCTGCCGCTGCGACCACCGGCGCCGCCGCCGATCCCGGCCACGGCGAGACGGGGGCGCTGCTGCACGCTACCTTCGCGGCCGGCACCGAGGTTGACCACAAGGCCAACGGCTTCAACCCGACCGAGATGCTGCGCGACTTCGACTACGGACAGACGAGGCGCCTGCCGGGTGGCCGCACCCTGCGTGAGTACACGATCGTCGCCCGCGACAAGGAGATCGAGGTGGCCCCGGGCGTCTTCTACCCAGCCTGGACCTACAACGGCCGTGTGCCGGGGCCGACACTGCGCTGCACAGAGGGCGACAGGGTGCGAATCCGTTTCGGCAACGCATCCCAACACCCCCACACGATGCACTTTCACGGCATCCACTCGGCCTTCATGGATGGGATGCCGGGGATCGGCGAGGAGCGTGGCGGCGGGCTGATCGGGCCGGGGGAGAGCTTCGACTACGAGTTCGACGCCGAGCCCTTCGGGACCCACCTCTACCACTGTCATGTCACCCCGCTTGCGGCCCACATCGCCAAGGGTCTCTACGGGGCCTTCATCATCGATCCGAAGCAGGCGCGCCCGGAGGCCGACGAGCTGGTGATGGTGATGAACGCTTTCGATACCAACTTCGATGGCGCCAACGAGGTCTACGCGGTGAACACCGTCGGCTTCCACTTTCAGCACAACCCGATCGAGGTGGCCCGCGATGAGCTGATTCGCGTCCATCTCGTCAACGTCCTCGAGTACGACCTGCTGAACAGCTTCCACCTGCACGCCAACTTCTTCGACTATTACCCGACCGGCACATCGCTGGAGCCGAACGAGCTGACGGACACGGTGATCCTCGGCCAGGGGCAGCGGGGGATCCTCGAGATGCGCTTCCCCAAGCCCGGCCGCTACATGTTCCACGCCCACGTCACCGAGTTCGCGGAGCTCGGCTGGACGGGCTTCTTCGAGGTCTCCTGACGATGGAGGCGGCTAACCCGGCGAGCACCAGGGGCCGGCTTCCCGCCTGGGTTCTGGGGCTGGTCCCGCTGGCCCTGCTGGCTCTGGCCGTCGCCGCTTTGGCGCTGCTCGATGGGCCGGGCCTCGGCGATCGCAAAGGCGTCCCGGTCGAGGAGATCGCGATCGAGCGGACCGAGCTCCACCCGGGCCGGATCGAGCTGACGATCCGTAACGACGGGCCCGACCCGGTGACGATCTCCCAGATCTCGGTCGCCGACGCCTTCGTCCCCTTCAGCGGCGCCGGCGAGATCGGGCGCCTCGGCTCGCGAACCCTGACCATCGACTACCCGTGGATCGAGGGTGAGTCATACGGGATCTTCCTCCTGACCTCGACCGGCGGCACGATCGAGACCGCGATCGACGCCGCCGCCGAGAGCCCGGATCTCGATCTCGGCTTCTTCGGCTTGATGGCTCTGCTCGGCATCTACGTTGGAGTCATTCCGGTCTCGATCGGGATGGTCTGGCTGCCCTTTATCCGCCGCGTCGGCCCCGCAGCACTCAGGTTCCTGATGGCGTTCACTATCGGCCTGCTCGGCTTCCTCGGCCTCGAGGCGATCCTCGAGGGGATCGACATCGCCGGCGGCGGGCCCCAGGTGTTCGGTGGATCGGCCCTGGTCTTCATCGGCGCCGCGGTCGCCTATCTGGCCCTGGCCGCGATCGACTCCCACATGCGGGCGCGACGGCAGGCGGCTCGCGATGCCGGCGCCCGCGGCGGCTACATAGCGCTCCTGATCGCGATTGGGATCGGCCTCCACAACCTCGGCGAGGGTCTCGCGATCGGCTCCGCCTATGCCGCCGGCGCCCTTGCGCTCGGCGCCTTCCTCGTCGTCGGCTTTGCGATCCACAACACGACCGAGGGTCTGGCGATCGTCGCGCCGCTCGCCGACGAGCGTCCGGCGCTGCGCCGATTGCTGCTGCTCGGCCTGGTCGCCGGGACGCCCGCCGTGCTCGGCGCCTGGATCGGAGCCGCCGCCTTCAATACGAGCGTCGTCGCCTTGCTGTTGGGCGCCGGGGCCGGGGCGATCATCCAGGTGATCGTCCAGCTTGCGCCGACGATTCGCGATCGCGCCGGACGCTCGCTGACGCCGCAGACCGTGGCCGGGATCTTCTCGGGAGTGGCCCTCCTCTACGTGACGGGACTCTTGATCAGTGTCTGAGACCAACCCCCAGATGCCCAACGCCGCCGAGGGCTCGCATGGTCGCGAACGCCGCCAGGTCGGCCATGAGGCGGTCGAGGACTACGCGAAGGCGATCTACGCCCTGGCCGGCCAGGGCGAGGGCCCGGTCACGACCTCGGCACTCGCCGCCCGCCTCGGGGTCGCCCCCGGCACCGTCACGGCGATGCTCAAGCGCCTCGCCGGCCTGGGGCTGATCTCCTACGAGCCCTATCGGGGCGTCGAGCTGACCGCCGCGGGGGAGCGCGTCGCCCTCGAGGTGATCCGCCATCACCGACTGATCGAGGCCTATCTGGCGGAGGCGCTGGGGATGCCCTGGGACCGGGTCCACGACGAGGCGGAGGTGCTCGAGCACTACATCAGCGAGGAGCTCGAGGAACGAATGGCGGCGGCACTGGGCAACCCCGATCGGGACCCCCACGGTGACCCGATTCCCGATCGTGAGCTCTCGATCGCTGGAGAGGCAGGGGTCGCGCTGTCGCAACTGGAGCAGGGCGAGGGGGGAACGTTCACCCGGGTCAGCGATGGAGAGCCTGAGATGCTGCGCTACCTCGCTGAGCGTGAGATCCGTCCGGGGGTCAGGCTTGAGGTGGTCGAAAGGGAGCCATTCGGCGGCCCTCTGCTCGTTGCCGTCGGCGACCGCGAGCACGCGATCGGCGAGGGGCTCGCTGAGCGGATGTTGATCGCCACGAGTCGCTTGCAGATTTGAGCCAAGCGGGCGGGCGAGAACCGGACGCCTCGGCGACGGGACTTCTGTCCGAGCCGCCGGTCGAGGCGGTACTCCCCGGCGAGGCGGCCGTGGCCGAGGCCGCACGGCGTTCGCTCGAGACCACCGACCGGCGCAGCTTGCGGATCTGGCCGTTCCTGGGCCCGGCATTCGTCGCGGCGGTCGCCTACGTCGATCCCGGCAACTTCGCGACCAACATCGCGGCGGGGGCCCAGTTCGGCTACCTGCTGCTGTGGGTCGTGCTCGCCGCCAATCTGATGGCGATGCTGATTCAGACGCAGTCCGCGAAGCTCGGCATCGCGACCGGCAGGAATCTGCCGGAACTCTGCCGGCAGCAGTTCTCCAGGCGGACGTCGCGCGCCCTGTGGGTCCAGGCCGAGATCATCGCGATGGCCACTGACGTCGCTGAGGTCGTCGGCGCGGCGCTCGGGCTCAACCTTCTGTTCGGGACGCCCCTGCTTCCCGCCGGATTCATCGCAGGTGCCGGCGCCTTCGGGATTCTGCTGCTTCAGCAACGCGGCTTCCGTCGCCTGGAGGCTGTTATCGCTGCGCTGGTCGGGGTGGTGATCGTCGCCTTCGCGTTCGAGGTGACCCAGGCGAACCCGGATCCCGGCGCGATCCTCAGAGGCACGTTCGTTCCCGGTTTCGACGGCACCGAGAGCGTGCTGCTTGCGACCGGGATTCTCGGCGCCACCGTGATGCCGCACGTCGTTTACCTGCACTCCGCCCTGACTCAGCGGCGGATAGTCGGCCGCAGCGATGCCGAGCGGAGGCGGATCCTCGGCTTCGAGCGGATCGACGTGGTGATCGCGATGACCCTTGCCGGGCTCGTCAACATGTCGATGGTCGTCGTCGCCGCCGGCCTGTTCAACACCGGAGGGCTGACCGAAATCGACTCGATCGAAGGGGCGTTCGAGGGACTGCGCCAGCTCGTGTCGGGCCAGGCGGCGACGATCTTTGGGATCGCCTTGCTCGCCTCGGGCCTGGCCTCGACCTCGGTCGGCACGATGGCCGGCCAGGTCGTCATGCAGGGGTTCATAGAGCGATCGATCCCATTGATGGTGCGGCGCGCCGTGACCTTGGCTCCGGCGCTGGTCATTCTCGCGATTGGTTTGTCCCCGACGGATGCTCTGATCGGTAGTCAGGTCTTGCTCTCGTTCGGTATCCCCTTCGCCCTCGTTCCACTGGTCCTGCTCGGGCGTCGCAGGGACGTGATGGGCGCTCTCGTCAACCCCGCCTGGCTCACGGCGCTGACCTCGCTGATCGCTGCCCTGGTGGTCTCACTCAACCTCTTGCTGCTGCAGCAGCTGCTTCTCGGCTGAGCTGAGCGGCGCCCCGCCGTGCGGCCGATAAGCTTGCCGGCGATGGGACTCGCCTCGTCGTTCAATGAGATCGTCGACGGACTGCCGGCCGACTGGACCGACATGCAGATCGACCTCCGCCTCGGCGACGAAGATCGCTACATCGACGCGTCGATCCCGATGACCCAGATCAATGCGCAGCCGTACTCAAAGGCTGATTGGCACTTCCGCATCAACGTCGCCAAGGGCTTTGGTCACGGCGCCCCGTCCGAGACCGTGGGCTGGGTGCTCGAGATGCTCGACCGTCAGGGGATCGAGGGCGAGTTGTTCGTCCGCGATATCCATGAGGGTCGGGCCGAGGTCGTGCAGATGTGGGGTCGGCCGGAGAGCGTGCGGCAGGAGTACCGCAGCCGCCGCAGCCTCTAGTGCCGTCGACTGCCGGCCGTCGATGCTGGGTCCGCGGGTAGACATGGCCCGAGTCCAGGTTCTTGTCGATGACCTGATGCTCTCGAGCAAGGTCAACGAGACGCTCGGCAGCGCCGGCCACGAGCTGCTCGGTGGCCCCGTGCCCAATCCCGAGGCGGAGCTGATCGTCGCCGACCTCGACACCGTCGATGCCGTGGCGGTGGCTGCGGCGGGGCCGCCGACCCTCGGCTTCTATCAGCACACCGACGTGGAGACCCGAAGGCGAGCCGAGGCCGCCGGCTTTGACCTCGTCGTCGCCCGCAGTCGCATGGCGCGCGAGCTCGTCGACCTGGCGGCGAGTCTTCTCGCCTGAGAGCGTCCGCCGTCCGGGCGCCGGTCAGTTGCCGGCGATCTCGAGGTCGAAGGCCGCGTTGATGTCTGGAAGCTCCTCAACGATCCCGTGCTCGAGGTCCCACTGGGCCCACTGCGCCAGCGAGGCCAGGTCGAGCGCCCGCGAGTCGCCGAAGGCGCCGATTACGGCATCGAGTTGCGCCCTCTGCTGCTCTTCGTCGAGTTCGGGGACGGCGGCAAGCAGATCGGCGAGCGCGGCGTCGGGGTCCTCGACGGTTGCCTCGTAGCCCGCGGCGATCGCGTCGACGGCGGCCTCGATCGACCGTCGATCCTCGGCTAGGCGCTCGGCCGTGGTGACCAGCACGAGTTCGGGATAGCTCGGCGCTCCGAACTCGTCGACTCTGAACTCCCGAGTCGGCAGGCTCTCGGAGAGCCTCACGCCCTCGGCGCTCCAGAACGCCGTGGCGGCGTCGAGCTTGCCGCCGAGCAGCGCCGGTACTGCGTCGAAGCCAATCGTCACCGTCTCGACGTCGGCCAAGCTCAGCCCGCCAGAGGCGAGCACCGACTCCAGCACCGCGTCATCCGAGGGCAGGCCGGTGACGCCAACCCGCTTGCCCGCGAGATCGGCGGGATCGGAGACCACCGATGAGTCGGCTGCGATCACCGCGGCCATTGGGCGCTGAACCAAAGCCGCGACGCCGATCAGTTCGGCACCTCGCTCGCGGGCGATGGCCAGATCGTGGATGTCGAGGATTGCGAGATCGGCCCGCCCTGAGCGCAACAGCTTCGGCGCGTCGGTGGAGGCGCCCGGCTCGCGGATAGTCACCACGAGGCCGCGATCGGTGAACAGGCCGCGCTCCGAGGCCGCGTAGATACCGGTGTGGACGGCGCTTGGCTGGAAGTCGAGGATCAGTTCGAGATCACGGCTCGCGGGCGCGCCACCCGAGGGGGCGTCCGGTTCTGCACCGTCATCGCCGCAAGCCGCGAGGCTAAGCGAGGCGAGGACGGCCGCCAGCGACGCGACGATCCGACTCATCTGTGCGCGGCAGCCTAGATCAAGATCCAGCCCAGCGAACTGGAACGTGGATATTGAACCCGCGGCATTGACGCCGGACTTCTGCACTAGACTGCCGCCGCGTGCGTTCCGCGACCCGCGGGACGGGACACCTACCAGGAGGTTTGAACACAGTGCAGGATCGAGGACTGGCTGCCTACATCGCAGAGCTGGTCGGAACTTTCTTCCTGGTCTTCGTGATCGGGACCGTCGTAAGCCTTTACCTCGCCGTTGGTGGTCAGGCCCAGTTCGGGTCAGACTTCGCCGTGATCGGCTTGGTTCAAGGCTTTGTCCTGTTCCTCCTGGTGACGACACTTGGTGGAGTGAGCGGGGCTCATCTCAACCCGGCCGTCACTCTTGCGGCGTCCCTGATGAAGAAGATCGAGGGAGTCGACGCGGTCGTCTACGTGTTGGCGCAGCTCTCCGGCGCGGTGCTCGGCGCACTGGCCGTCAAGGGTCTGCTCCTCGACGAGGGGATGGCCGCCAACTACGGGGCGCTCGACGTGAGTCCGCTGCTGGCCTCCAACTTTGCCGGCATGATCGTTGAGGCGATCGGGACCTTCCTGCTCGTCCTTGCGGTCGTCGCGGTGGCACTCAACGAGAAGGCCTGGCGTGAGTGGGCACCACTGACGATCGGCTTGACTCTCGGCTTCCTCGTGATGATCTTCGGCCCGTTGACCGGCGCCGGGTTCAACCCGGCCCGTTGGTTCGGTCCGGCACTGATCAGCGAGGAGTGGGGCGGCGTCTGGCCGTTCCTGGTCGGGCCGATAGTCGGCGGGATACTCGCGGTGCTGTTCTTCAAGTTCGTGATCGAGGCCGGCGAACCGAAGGGCAAGCCCGAGCACACACCCGGCACCTAGACCGCGCTCGACACCGCACTGCACCGAACGGGGCGCCTGAGGCGCCCCGTTCGTCGTTCGTTGCCGCCACCGCTCGCCTCGTATGCTGTCGCGATGCGGCGGATCACCTTCTCGCGCAACTACACGCTGTCGCTATCGCGGACCTGTCGCTGCTACTGCAAGTACTGCGCCTTCGCCACCCACCAGGCGCACATCTACTCGCCCGAGGAGGTTGACGCCCAGCTCGAACAGGCTGTGCGCCGCAACGCCAAGGAGCTCTTGATCCTCACCGGCGAGATGCCCGAGGTGAACCCGCTGGTCGCCGAGCGCCTCGCCGGCTGGGGGCATGAGGACTTCACCTCCTACGTCGCCTGGGCGTGTGAGCGGGCGCTCGGCCGCGGCCTGCTGCCACACACCAACATCGGCGTGCTCGGCCGTGAGGACCAACTGCGGCTGCGCGAGGTCACGGCTTCCCAGGGCCTGATGCTGGAGTCGATCTCCGAGCGCCTGATGGACACGGTTCACGCCGGCTCCCCGACAAAGCATCCGGCCGTCCGCCTCGAGGCGATCGAGCTTGCCGGCGAGCTGAGGATCCCGTTTACGAGTGGCATTCTGGTCGGCGTCGGCGAGAGCGAGGCGGAGCGCTTCGCCTCACTCGACGCCCTCGCTGAAGCCCATTCGCGCTACGGGCACATCCAGGAGGTGATCCTGCAGAACTTCGTCCCCCATCCCGACTACTACGGGCGCGAGCCGGCGGAGATCGCCGATCGGGCGAGCCGCGAGCGCTGGTCGGCTCCTGACTGCGTCGAGGGCTCAGAGGTGGCGAACCGCGACTCCGCCCAGGAGCCGCCCGAGTGGGCGAACCCGATCTCGCTCGACGACATCCGCAGCCTGGTGCGTTACACCGCCGAGGTGATGCCCGATGTCGGGATCCAGATCCCGCCCAACCTGAGCGATTGGTGGATCGAGCTCGCGACCGACGGCGCGACCGACCTCGGCGGCCTTTCGGCAAACGGCGATCACATCAGCCCCGAGCACCCGTTTCCCTCTCCGAAGCAGGTCCGGAGTGCACTTCGCGAGCGCGGCATGGCGCTTTCGGAGCGGCTCTGCGTCTATCCGCAGTACATGCAGCCCGAGTGGATCGAGCAGGGGGTGCTGGACCTGATCAAGCTCAAGTTCTGGAGCTTCATCCCGCGCGGCAGCAGCGGGCGCAACGCCCAGGCGAATGGCGCCAACGGCAACGGGGTTGACCCTGGGCTGGCGCCGGAGGCGATCGCCAAGGGCCGCGAGGGGGCCGAGCTCGGCGCCGATGAGCTGACCGCGCTGTTCGCCGAGTCCCGGCCTGAGGTGGTGGAGGAGATGCGTACCGCCGCCGATCATCTGCGGGTCGAGCTCTGCGGGGACGTCGCGACGTTCGTCGTCAACCGCAACGTCAACTTCACCAACGTCTGCACAGTCGGCTGCGCCTTCTGTGGCTTCGGTCAGGGTAAGCGCTCACCCGACGCCTACCTCGTGGAAGAGCAGGACTTCGCCGAGCGGATCCGTGAGGCGATCGAGTTCGGCGCGACCGAGATCTGCATGCAGGGCGGGATCCACCCTGACTACACGCTCGAGCATTACGGCCGCTGGCTCGAGCTGGCGAAGGAGGTCGCGCCGGAGATTCACCTGCACGCCTACTCGCCGATGGAGGTCCATTTCATGGCCGAGCGCTCCGGGCGCCCCCCCGGTGAGGTCTTCGACTATCTGCTCGAGCGCGGGCTCGGTTCGACCCCGGGAACGGCGGCCGAGGTGCTCCACGACGGCGTCCGCCAGCGGATCTCACCGAACAAGCTGCCCGTCGCTCGCTGGGTGGAGATCATCGAGGCAGCGCACGGGCGTGGCATCCCGACGACCTCGACGGTGATGTTCGGGCACATCGAGGAGCCATCGGAGCTGGCTGAACACATGCGGGTGATCCGCACCCTGCAGGAGCGGACCGGCGGGATCACGGAGTTCGTGCCGCTCAGCTTCATCCCGTACCAGACGCTGCTCGGCCGCACGCACGGGATCGAGGAGATCAGCGACAGCGAGAACCTCAAGCACACGGCGGTCTTCCGCCTTGCGCTGGGGCGCAGCGTCAAGAACCTGCAGGCGAGCTGGGTGAAGATGGGCCTCGACGCCGCGACCGAATCGCTGCGCTGGGGGGTCAACGACCTCGGCGGCACCCTGATGGAGGAGAACATCTCGCGGATGGCCGGCTCCCGCCACGGCGTCCGACTCGAGCCCTCGGACCTGATCGCTGCGGCCCGGCGAGCGGGCCGGACCCCGGCGCAGCGGACCACGCTCTACGAGATCGTCGAGACCTACTGAGCCTGCGGGGGTAGGCTTGTAGGGCAGTTTCCTGCGTCGGGCTTGAGAGAGGATCGGAGTTGGCCGACTACACCGTCAAGCGACTTGAAGACTTTGAGGCCGTGTTCGGCGGCGGCTTCCGCCGGGTGCGCGCCGGGCTCGGGGTGACCGCGTTTGGGCTGGCGGTGATGGAGTTCCCGCCGAACTTCACGGAGTACCCGCAGCACAGCCAGGAGCACGACCGCCAGGAAGAGGTCTACACCGTGCTCGAGGGGCGAGCGGTGCTCGAGGTTGGCGGCGAGCGACACGAGCTGGTCCCCGGCATCTGGGCCCGGGTTGGCCCCGGCGAGAGTCGCAGGATCTCGACCGAGGAGGAGCCGGCCAGAGTGGTTGCGATCGGTGGCACTCCGGGGGCGGCCTACGAGGCGCCCGACTTCACCGAGGAAGGTGCTCCCGACCCGCTCGGGACCAAGTTTTGATCGGCCCCGGGCGGCTCACCTGAAGAGATCGTCCTCCTCGGGTCGCTGCATTGAGGCAGCGCCCGGGCCGTCGGGCCCGATCTGCAATCCGAGACCGCGAGCGACGACCACCGGCAGGCCGGCAACTTTGTCGCGGGCGAGGTCCGCCGCAGCGGCGATCTGATCGCCGGTGGCGATCGCTGTTGCGGCCAACTCTCGCCCCTGCGAGTCGCTACGTCCGCGCCAGTCGTCCAGTGGCTCGAGGCCGGCGCAGCCGATCGCGATCTCGCTCTGGCCGAGCCGCCATGGCCGCCCGAAGCTGTCGGTGATCAGGACCGCGAGCTGCACGCCACTGAGGCCCGCGAGCTCGGCCCGGATCCGGCGGGCGGAGGCATCGCAATCATCGGGTAGCAGGGCGACGCTGCGTTCCCCGGGCACGTTTGAGGCATCGACCCCGGCGTTGGCACAGATCAGCCCGCCGTTGGTCTCGGTGATCAGGACGCCGTGCTCGGCCCGGACCACGCGGCGGCTCTCACCGAGCACGAGCTCAACCATCGCCGGATCCTTGTCGAGGCGCGCCGCGAGGGCCTCGGCTTCGGCGGAGACCTCAACCGCGTCGAGGTCTCTGACCCTGCCCTCCGCCTTGGAGACGATCTTCTGCGAGATGCAGACGACATCGCCGTCCCGCAGACTGCAGTTGGCGCTGATCAGCTCCGCGATCGAGCTGCCCTGGCCGACCTCCCCGATCCCTTCGACTCCGATCAGCTCGATTCCGTCGCTCACCGGGACCCCGTCCCGGCGGCATGATCGAGAGCGAGCACAGCGGCCGCGGTCGCTGAGCCGTGCAGCTCTCCGGCCTCAACGATCCGGCGCAGCTCGAGCAGATCGCCGCCGGTGTCGAGGTCGAGGCCGAGCGACTCGATCCTGAGGACCACGGCCTCGGCGCCGACCTCCGAAGCGAGACGCAGGTGCCGTTCGCGACTCCCGGGCCCGAACGCCGGCCCGATCAGATCCGGCGGCCGCAGGATCAGCCCGTTTGTGCCGCTGCCATGGCGGTCGGGGATCACCCCAACGCTGCCTTCGGTCGCGGCGGCGATCGCCCGATCGAGCTCCCCGGACTTCAGCAGGGGGCAGTCTCCAGGCAGCACAGCGACGCATCCCGCTCCCCGTGCGACGGCCCCGCTGACGCCGATCAGCGCCGCCTCCGAGTGACCGGCGTCGGCTGGGTCGTCCAGCAGATCGGCATCGCGACCGGCGAGTAGCTCTGCCACCCGTGGCTCGCCGCTGACGACGAGCACCCGCTCGACCAGCTTGGCCTCGGCGAGCGCTTCGAGGACGTCGCTGAGCATCGCCGCGGCAAGGGCGGCCCGCTGCTCCGGCGCGAGCACGTCGGAGAGGCGCTGCTTGGCGGCGCCGAACCTCTTGACTGGCACGATTGCCGTGGCCCGCATCGCGGCCGAATCTACTACCGGGAGCTTCTATCCCGCAGCCCGTTCGCCCTTCGCTACCGGCCGCCGCGGTCCCGCCGCAGTGATTCGCAGAACGCCAGGGTCTCGGTGGCCACCTCACGGCGACGCTCCGCCCCATCCATCAGCGTGTCGATCAGCGCCGTCGGGATCGAGTCCGGCGGTGGGTCTGGGTCAGCCGCATCGACGATCACCCCGTCGATCACCTCGCGGTAGGCGTCGATGACGCCTGCAACGGAGGGCTGCTTGCCGATCGCTCGCATGAACATGTCGGTCGGCCCCTTGATCACCTCTCCGGCCACGAACGGGCTGACGGCAACGACCGGTGCGGCAGCCGCTGCGAGCAGCTCGCTCATCCCCGGCACGGCCAGGATCGGGCCGATCGAGATCACCGGATTCGAGGGCCCGATCACGATCACCTCTGCGGCTGCAACGGCCGAGCGCACCTCGGGCGTCGGCGCCGCCGCCTCGATGCCGACGAACTCGACTGCCTCGATCTCCGGCTTGGCGTGGTCATGCACCAGGTACTCCTGCAGGTCGCGCCAGCCCCTCTCGGGAACCTTGACGCGGGTGCGGACCGGCTCGTCACACATCGGCAGCACGCGAGCTCGCAGGCCGAGCGCTGCTCCAATCTCGAGCTGGGCCTCGGTTGGACGAGCGCCGCCATCGAGCAGTGCCCGCCGTCGCAAGCAGGTCGCCAGGTCGCGATCACCGAGCCCGAACCAATCCGGGGCGCCGAGCTTGACAAGCCGTTCGAAGACTGTGAACGAGTCGCCCTTGATCCCCCAGCCGCGCTCCGCGTCGATCGCACCGCTGAGCCAGTAGGTGCAGAGGTCCGGGTCGGGCGAGATGTGGACGCCGAGCGTCTCGATGTCGTCGCCGGTGTTGGCGATCACCGTCAGATCGGCACCGATCTCCTCCTGAACGCCGGCCGCGAGCTTCGCGCCCCCGGTGCCGCCGGCGAGCAGGACCAGTTTCAGTCCCAATGGCCGTCGGTATCGAGCCCGGTCAGCTTCAGGCCGGCGTGGGCCTTGTAGCGGACGTTGATCGAGATCAGCAGGGGCGTGATCTGCTCGGCGATTCGCGCCATCTCCAGCGGGCCGGCGTTGATCGCGCGCAGGCCCTCGATGCGCTCGATCAGCTCTGCAACCGCCGCCTTGTCGGCCTTGCGGTCGCCGCAGATCAGCACGTCCTCGTCGATCGGCTCCGGCAGCTCGGCGAGCTTCGTCGCGCTGACGGAATGCAGCGCGGCGATCACGGTGACGCCGTCGGGCACCATCTCCGCGGCCTGCTGGGCAGCCGACCCCTGCCAGACCCCCAACGAGCGGGTTGCCTTGCCGCTGACGGCGGCGGCCAGGGGGACCGTGCAATCAACCAGCGTCTGGCCCGGCTGCAGCGCCCCCCGGAGGTTGTTGAGCGTCTCCGACTGGGCCCGGAACGGCACCGTGAGAAAGACGATCGGGCCGCGGGCGGCGGCCTCCTCGTTGCCGAGTCCCTCGACCGAGGCCTCCGGCACCTGGGCGCGGACCCGGCCGGCGGCCTCCTCGGCCCGGGCTGCGTCGCGCGAGCCGATCACGACCGGGACACCGGCCTGCGCCCAGCGGACCGCGAGTCCGTAGCCGAGGGCACCGGTTCCGCCCAGGATCGGGACCTGCGTGTCCTTGGCGGTGGGGTCCATCGTCCGCGAGTCTATTCACCGGATAACGTCCCGGTCGATGAGCGTCGAGCCCAGAGGTGCCGCCTTCCCGATACCGGAGCGGCCCGAGGATGGTCCGCTGGAGATGGCGATCGGCGCCGAGCGCCGCGACGAGTTCGTCGTCGAAGGGCCGCTGCTGACCGACGTCGGCGGCACGCTCGGGTCCGCCATGCTCTCGACGCCGGGGATGATCGCGATGATGGAGCGGACCGCTGCGGTACTTGCCTACGAGCGGTTGCCGGAGGGCTCGGCGACGGTCGGGTTCGAGGTCTGCGTCAAGCACGTCGGGGCCGTCACCGAGGGCGCGACCTGCACGGTGAGCGCCAAGTTGACCGAGATCGTCGAGGATCGCAAGCTGTTCTTCGACGTCGAGGTTCGCGAGGGCGAGCGGATGATCGGCCTCGGCACCCATCAGCGGCGGGTGATCCCGACCGCGCCCAGCGGCCCCGAAGCCGATGGCTGACTACCCCGAGCGGGCGAGGATCCGCGAGGTCGGCCCGCGCGATGGGTTCCAGAACGAGCCCGAGGTGATTCCGACCGCGGAGAAGCTTCGCCTCATCGGCCTACTCGCCGAGGCCGGCGTGCAGCGCATGGAGGTGGCCTCGTTCGTCCGCCCCGACGTGATCCCGCAGCTCGCCGACGGTCTCGAGGTATTGGCCGGGATCGAGCGCCGCGAGGGGCTGACCTACTCGGTGCTGACCCCGAACGAGAAGGGCCTCGACAACGCCCTCGCCGTTCGCGATCGCTTCGATGAGATCAGCGTCTTTCTCTCGGCCTCCGAGACCCACAACCGCAAGAACGTGAACCGGTCGATCGCCGAGTCGCTGGCGGGCCTCGAGCGCGTGGTCGTTCGGGCTCGTGACGCCGGGCTGCGCTGCGAGGGCGTGATCGCGACCTCCTTCGGCTGCCCCTACGAGGGTGAGGTCCCGCCCGAGCGGGTCCTCGGGCTCGCCGAGCGACTTCGCGAGTTCGGCTGCGCCGAGATCGGCTTCGGCGACACAACCGGGATGGCGAACCCCCGCCAGGTCGGCGCCTTTTATGGCCAGGCGCTGGAGCGGCTTGACGACGTCGAGCTGACCGCGCACTTCCACAACACCCGCGGTCAGGGGCTGGCCAACGTATTGGCCGCGCTCGAGCGGGGGATCGACTCCTTCGAGTCCAGCTTCGGGGAGCTCGGCGGCTGTCCGGTGCCGCCCGGCTCGACCGGCAACGTCTCGACCGAGGACGTCGTCTCGATGCTGCACGAGATGGGCATCGAGACCGGGGTGGACCTGCCGAAGCTGATCGAGGCCTCGAGCGCCGTCCAGGACGTCCTCGGCCGCCCGCTCGGCGCCCACGTCCTCAAGGCCGGCCCGGTCGACTGGCACCGGGGCTGAGCTCGGGCCACCGCCCCGGCGGAGCCGATAAGGTCGCGGCATGAAGAGCGATGCTTTCGTGGAGGCAGTCCACGCCAAGTCCCGCGAGCAACTCGAGGCGTGCTTCGCCCCGGATGCCCGCTTCCTCAGCCCGGTCGTCTTCGCGCCCTACGAGGGCCGTGACGTCGTCCTGACGATTCTCGTCGAGGGGGCGATGAAGGTCTTCTCCGATGACTTCCACTACGTGCACCGATTCGAGAACGACGATGCCGCCGCTCTGATCTTCAAGGCCAGCGTCGTTGACCGCGAGGTCGATGGCCTAGACCTCCTGACCTTCAACTCCGAGGGCCTGATCACCGAGCTGAAGGTGATGGTGCGGCCGATGAGCGGTCTCGACAAGCTTGCCACGGCAATGGCCGAGCGCTTCGAGGCGCTCGGGCTCGTCGCCCCCAAGGTCTGAGTCCGACTCCAGATCCCGAGATACCCGCGGGGCGCTAGGGTCCCGGCCCGTTCACGCCAACAGCGGTAGCAACACCAGGAGGCTTTCAGCAGATGTCGATCAGCAAGGTAGGAGTAGTCGGTGGAGGCCTGATGGGTCACGGGATCGCCCAGGTCTGTGCCCAGGCGGGATGGGATGTCGTCCTCCGGGAGGTCTCCGACGAGAAGCTCGCCGGCGGCATCGGCAAGATCGAGAAGCAGCTCGGCCGCGCGGTCGAGAAGGGCAAGATCGAACAGGCCGACGCCGACGCCGTGCGTGGCCGGATCAACGGCACGACCGACTACGGCGAGCTCGCCGACTGCGACCTCGTGATCGAGGCGATGACCGAGGACCTCGAGGGAAAGCTCGAGATGTGGAAGCAGGTCGACGCGATCGTCAAGGAGGACGCCTTCTTCGCGACCAATACCTCCTCGCTCGCCGTAATCGACCAGGCTGCCGTGACGACACGTCCGGACCGCTTCCTTGGCCTGCACTTCTTCAACCCGGCCCAGGTGATGCCGCTGCTCGAGGTGGTGCAGACGGTGACCACCTCCGAGGAGGCGCTGAAGCTTGGCTTCGAGGTCGGCGCGACGCTGAAGAAGACCGTCGTTCACGCCAAGGACAAGACCGGCTTCATCGTCAACCGGCTGCTCGTTCCCTACATGCTGGACGCGATCCGGGCCTACGAGGAGGGAGTCGGCTCGATCGAGGAGATCGACACCGCGATGAAGGCCGGCGCCAACCATCCGATGGGTCCGTTGACCCTCGCTGATTTCGTCGGACTCGACACGCTCGCCGCGATCGGCGACGTGATGTTCGACGAGTACCGGGAGCGACGCTTTGCGGCCCCGCCGACCCTGCGGAAGATGGTCTCCGCGGGCTGGTACGGCCGCAAGTCCGGCAAGGGCTTCTACGACTACTCCGGCGAGGCGCCGGTCCCGACCGTCCTCGGGCTCTGACCCGACTTAGCTTCAGCCGGCGCTCGAGCGGCGTTCGCGAGCGACGCTGCGGTCAAGCAGTCGGAC
>Ga0307378_10006656_pt1 | contig 15735 bp, 12 predicted proteins | sample UN1MG_FD_202238 | JGI IMG/M metagenome (GOLD analysis project Ga0307378, IMG submission 202238) | Soil microbial communities from Risofladan, Vaasa, Finland - UN-1 | ecosystem: Environmental > Terrestrial > Soil > Coastal area > Acid sulfate soil | place: Finland: Risofladan, Vaasa | collected... | reverse complement strand
GGGCGAGGTCGTCGGCGGAGAGCGTGCCGGGCTGCCGCGGATCGTTCTGCACGGCTTGCGCGATGTCGGTGGCGATGGCGCCCAGGTAGAAGACGTCCGCGCCCTTGCTGGCGATGAGCTCGAAGGTCTCGGCGAGTTCCGGATTCTTGAGCGTGTAGCCGATGGGGCGCGGGCGCCTCTGCGCGTCGTAGAAATAGGCGCGGGCGGACGGCGCGAAACTTTCTGGGTCGGTTTCGCCAAGCATCTTGGCGAGACGCGCCGAGACGGAAAAGCCGTCGCGGGCGAGCACAATCGCCGGCTGGAATAGCTCCACCCAGGGCAGCTTGCCGTATTCGTCATGCACGAGCTTCAACGCGGCGAGCACGCCAGGCACGCCGACTGAGAGCCCGCCATGCATCGCCGCCTCGCGCGGGAGCGGCTGGCCGGTGTCATCGAGGAACAGCTCCGGCGTGGCGCCCGACGGCGCGGTCTCGCGGCCGTCGTAGCTCGTCAGCGTCTCGGCGCCTGCGTCCCAATAAAGCATGAACGCGCCGCCGCCGATGCCGGAGGATTGCGGCTCGACGAGATTGAGCACCATCTGGGCGGCGATGCCGGCATCTATTGCCGAGCCGCCCTGGCGCAGCATGGCAAGGCCGGCCTCCGCGGCGAGAGGATGGGCGGCGACGACCATGTGCTTCTTGGCCTTGACGAGGGGCTTGGGCGCGAAGCCGCTGCTGCCCTCCGGCATCTCGAAGGCATGCGCAGGCGCGGCCAGCAGCAAAGCCGCGAGCGTGGCGGCGAGAAGGGGGCGCAACATGCGGCGCAGCATAGAGGTTTTTGGAGGCATGTGTGTCCGTCACCGCGACGCGCGAGGCGTCCGGGTTTTGCTCCTTTTGACCCCTCTCAACAAGGGAAGTGGCGCGCCGAAAGGCGCAAATCCTTGTGGCTCGTGCTCCGAGGGGAGCACGCGGGCGCCTCACGGCGCGCCACATGCGCTCAAAGCGATCGCATGCTATTTCGCGGCGTTTCCGGCGTCGGGCCCCGCTTCAATCCCGGACTGTCTGTCCGGAATCTTCGAGCCAGCTCCTGGCGGGGACTCCTAGTGGTCCCGGGGGGAGCTCCGATGCCGCCCGAGTGTATTGTTGCGACAAGACCCGCGGGCGCCGCACCTCGTCCCGCATCTCACGACGCCTCGCGACAGCGCCCCTCTAACGGACGAGGTGGCGTGAGTGTAAGGCAGGTTCGGCGGGCGGGGATAAGGTTCACACGGTTTCCGCCTTTCCTCCCACCCATGACGAGGTTCTTGGTTGGGAAGCATCGTCAATGGAAGTCGCGGGATTTGGGGACGATGCGCGCCTCGCGCGGATGGCAGCGCGGATGCCATCTTGGATGGCGCCGGTCGTCGCCGCGCTTGGGAGGCTCGCCGTCTGGATGTTTGACGTGATCGGCATTGGCTAGGGTCACGCTCAAGGTCTCGCCGTCCTCGGTGAGGAGATGCAACCAATCGCTGCGATCCTCCAGGTGCTCGGCCACCACGTGGATGATGTCCTCGTGACGCTGCACACGGCCATGCACGATAATAAGGCGCGCGCCCATCACGACTTTGCGCATCCGCTCCAGCACCTTGGGCCAGATCACCGCATTGGCGACGCCCGTCTCGTCCTCGATGGTCATGAAAACAACGCCTTGGGCCGAGCCCGGGCGCTGGCGCACCAGCACCACACCGCCGACGCTGACACGCGCGCCATCCCGCGCGGATCTAAGCGCGGCGCACGCCATAATGTGCGCGGCCGTGGCGCGGGCGCGCAGGAAACTCATCGGGTGCGCTTTGAGGGAGAGACGAAGCGTGCGGTAGTCGTTCACCACATGCTCGGAGAGTGGCATGACGGGAAGCATGACCTCAGGCTCTGTCCCCGTTTCGACAGCTTCGGCATGATCGAATAACGGCAGCGGGATTTCCGTCGGCAGCGCGCGCACCTCCCATAAAGCTTGACGGCGGTCGAGCCCCAGGGAGCGGAAGGCATCCGCGCTTGCGAGCGTTTCGAGGGCGGCCCGGCTCACGCCGCTGCGCCGCCACACATCGCGCATGTCGCGGAATTTGCCTTGGCTCTCTTCTTTGTCATGCCCGCCAACGGGTCCGGCCTTTGGCCGGCCCGATGACAGGAGAGGGCCATCGCGCACCGAGACGAGCTTCTGCGCATCGGCCTCGCGTAAGCCGTCGATCTGGCGCAGGCCGAGACGCAATGCGAAGGTCTTTGTTTGCGCTACCGCGCTTCGCGCTACTTGAGCGCATGTGGGCTCCAGGGTGCAGTCCCAGTGGCTGTGATTGATATCGGCCTCGCGGGCCTCGACGCCGTGCTCGCGGGCGCAGCGTACGATCTGCGCCGGCGCGTAGAAGCCCATGGGCTGAGAATTGAGCAGGGCGCAGGCGAACGCCGCCGGGTAGTGGCATTTGAGCCAGGCCGAGACATAGACCAGATGGGCAAAGCTCGCGGCGTGGCTTTCGGGAAAGCCGTACTCGCCGAAGCCCTTGATCTGGTTGAAGCAGCGCTCCGCGAAATCGGGCAGATAGCCGCGCGCGGTCATGCGGCCGACCATCTTGTCCTGGAGTTGGCCGATGGTGCCGCGGCGGCGAAACGTTGCCATGGCGCGGCGCAGCTCATTCGCCTCGGTGCCTGAAAACTTCGCCGCCACCATGGCGAGCCGCATGGCCTGCTCCTGGAACAGCGGCACGCCCATGGTCTTGCCGAGCACCTGATGGAGCTCGTCGGCAGGCCCATGGCCCGGATCGGGCGAGGGGAAGTCGACCGGCTCGGCGCCGGAGCGGCGGCGCAAATAAGGGTGCACCATGTCGCCCTGGATCGGGCCGGGGCGGACGATGGCGACCTCGATGACGAGATCGTAGAAGCAGCGCGGTTTCAGGCGCGGCAGCATGTTCATCTGCGCCCGGCTCTCCACCTGGAACACGCCGATGGAGTCCGCCTGGCACAGCATGTCGTAAACGGCGGGGTCGTCGCGTGGCACGGTGCCGAGCGCGATGTCCTTGCCGTAATGGTCTTTCAGCAACGCGAAGGCCTTGCGGATGCAGGTGAGCATGCCCAAGCCCAGCACATCCACCTTCAGGAGACCAAGTGCGTCGAGATCGTCCTTGTCCCACTCGATGAAGGTGCGGTCCGCCATGGCGGCGTTGCCGATGGGGACGACTTCGGACAACGGCCCGCGCGTGAGCACGAAGCCGCCCACATGCTGTGAGAGATGACGGGGGAAGCCGATCAGCTCCTGGGTGAGCTCAAGACAGCGTGCGAGCAGCGGATCGGAAGGATCGAGCCCAGCCTCGCGCACATATTTCTCAGGGAGTGCGGAATTGCTCAGGCCCCAGATGGTGGTGGCGAGGGCTGAGACCGTGTCCTCGGAGAGGCCGAGCGCCTTGCCGACCTCGCGCACCGCCGAGCGGCCGCGATAGGAGATGACAGTTGCTGCCAATCCGGCGCGGTCGCGGCCATAGCGCGCGTAGATATATTGGATCACCTCCTCGCGTCGCTCGTGCTCGAAGTCGACGTCGATGTCGGGCGGTTCTTTGCGCTCGGGCGAGACGAAGCGCTCGAACAGGAGATCGATCTCGGTGGGATCGACATTGGTGATGGCGAGGCAATAGCAGACGGCGGAGTTTGCCGCCGAGCCGCGGCCCTGGCAGAGAATGCCGATGCTTCGCGCGTAGTGGACGATGTCGTGGACGGTGAGGAAATAACGCGCGTAGTCGAGCTCGGCGATCAGGACGAGCTCTTTGCGCAGCGTGTCGCGGACATGAGTAGGAATGCCGCCGGGGAATCGCCATGCCGCGCCCTCCCAGGTCAGATCCTCCAGATGCGATTGCGGTGTCTTGCCTTGCGGCACCGGCTCGTCGGGGTACTCGTATTTCAGCTCGTCGAGGGAGAAGCTGCAGGCTTGCGTGATCTCGATGGTGCGGTCTAGCGCCGCCTCGTGGCCTTTGAACAGGCGCGCCATTTCATTGGGGGACTTCAGGTGCCGCTCGGCATTGGCTTCGAGGCGGAAGCCGGCTTCCGCAATCGTGCATTTCTCGCGCACGCAGGTGAGCACGTCTTGCAGAGGCCGCCGGTGGGCCGCGTGATACAGCACCGCGCCGGTGGCAACGAGGGGAATGTCGGTGCGTGCCGCAAGTTGCGCCAGCGCTGCAATGCGGGCGTGATCGTCGCCGCGATAAGAATGCCGCGCGGCGAGATAGAGGGGCGTTCGCGGCGGAAGCGTCGCTTTAATGCGAAGGAGCTGCGCTGTAAAATTTGGCGCATGAGCCCCCTCACCCCATCCCTCTCCCCCCAGGGGAGAGGGAGTCGTTGGCGGTGCGGCCGTGTTTCCCCTCTCCCCATCGGGGAGAGGGTCAGGGTGAGGGGGAAAAGGAACGACATTTGGAAATGGGGGCGCCTTCCAATCTTCGGGCGGGAGCGCGATGAAGATCAGGCCCTCGGCGTGGCCCGCGACGTCATCGAGAAACAGCGTGCATTGACCTTTCTCGGCGCGGCGTTGGCCGAGGGTGAGGAGGCGGCAGAGTCTTCCGTAAGCGGCGCGGGTCCTCGGGTAAGCGAGCAGGCTTGGCGCATCTTGCAGGTCGAGCCGCGCGCCGACGATAAACTTGATGCCGACCTCCTTGGCGGCGATATGCGCGCGCACCACCCCGGCCAATGTGTTGGCGTCGGTGACGGCGATTGCCGTGTGTCCCAGCGCCTTCGCCGTGGCCACCAGCTCTTCGGCGTGCGAGCCGCCGCGCAGGAAGGTGAAGTTCGATGTGACGTCGAGTTCGGCATAGCGGGGTGGGGCGCTCATGCGAACACCCCGTGCAGGAACCAGCACGGGGCCTCGTCCGCGCATTCCCGATAAAGGCCTTCGCGGAACACCCAGTAGCGGCAGCCGTCCTCGTCCTCGATGCGGTAATAGTCGCGTACTCGTGAGGATGGCGCCTTCCTCGCCCCCTCACCCGGCGCAGCCTCGCTTTGCGAGCCAGCGCCACCCTCTCCCGCGAGGGGAGAGGGGATGGGACTCGCGGCACCACCACAGCTAACCCTCTCCCCTTGTGGGAGAGGGAGGGGCCCACCGCCAAAGGCGGTGGGAGGGTGAGGGGTAAGTTTATGAAGACAACGCCACCATTCGGGCGCGATGCGCTCCGGCCCTTCCGCCTTGACCACGCGGCGGCTGACGCGGCGCCAGGTGAAGCGCGCCGGCGGCCCCTCCGGGATCTCGGCCACGACCGTCAAAGGCTCAGGTCTTGTGAGCAGAAGCAGCGGCCGCGGCGGCTTGGCGGTCGCCTCATGTGGCCAGCTGGGGAGGCTGGCAAAGGCGCCGCGCAGGCTTTGCGCCCGTTCAGGGATATGACTGGCCCGGGGAAAGAGACGGCGCACGGCGTCTGCGCCTAAGCGATTGACCAGGGCGTCGATCAGCGCCTCGGGCCGAATGGCCCCATCAGTCTCGGTGAGGCTCGTCTGGGTTGGGTGCAGCGGCTCGGTCGCAAGCGCGGCAAGCGCCATGAGGTCGACGCCGAAGCCCATGTCGATGGTCTCGATCTTGTCCTTCAACAGGCGCACGAGATGCGACGGTGCCTGCGATGGCGCGCTCAAGCCAGCCTCGATCACGGCGGAGGAGCCGTCGGCGCGCGCCACCCATAGCGCCACGCGCCGCGCACCTTGGCTCGCGCGCGTCAAGGTTCGGCAGAGTTCGGCCGCAAGGTGGTCGAGGCCGGCGATGACGCCGTCATGGGTGATGAGCGGCTCAGGAAAGGGCAGCCGCGCGACGAAGTCGGGCGCCGGCAGCAGGGGGATGCGCTTCTCCGCGCGGTGCCCAAGCGCCTGATCGAGACGCAGCAGCACAGCTTGCGCGGCATCCCTGGAATGGAAGCGCCGCTCGAGGCTCGCCCGCGGCACATCGGTGAGCTGGCCGATGCGCTTCAGCCCGAGACGTCGCAACAGGCGCGCGGTCTTAAGCTCCAAGCGCAAGGCCTCGATGGGAAGGGCTGCGAGCGTCACGGCGATCTTGCCATCGGGAACGATCCACGGGGAGCGTCGCGCGAAGCGGGCGAGCGCATGCGCCCCGCCTAAGGTCTCGGCGAGCCCGAGCCGCGCCGTTAGCCGCGCGCGCGCGAGCCGGTTGGCGAGGTCGGCGAGGAGGGCGCGTTCGCCGCCGAAGAGATGGGAGATGCCGGTGACGTCGAGCCACAGACCGTCGTCGCCGTCAGTATTGAGGGTCGGACTGTAGCGCGCCGACCAGCGGGCGAGCGCAAGCAGCGCGTCGGCGTCCTTGTCGGGCGCGGCCGGTGCGGTGAGCAGATGCGGGCAGATGGCGCGGGCGTCGGCGAGCCCCATTCCGGGCACTATTCCATCTCGCCGGCTCCGCGCATTGACGGCGGTGAGCTTAAGCCCCCGTGCGTCGCTGCCGACCAGGGCGAACGGCCGGTCATCCGGTCCGGATGCGCCACCGCTCTCCGCTCTCTCCCGCTTCAGCCGCTCGATCGCCAGATGCGGCAGCCACACGGAGACGATCCGACTCATGGCTGAACTCCACGCGAAAGCTTTGTCCCGGCGCACGCCCCCGGCAGCGCTCCAGGGTGAGGCGCCAAGACGCCGGGCCGGGCGCGGCCGTATCGAAGGGGGCGGGGCTGCTTGGCTCCGCGGCGATGCGCCAGCGGGTCAGCGTCCCAGGCAAGCCTGTTCCAGGCGAGCCTGTGCCGGGCTGGCTAGAAAAATCCGCACCCCCATGGCCGGAGAGGAGAAGACAGGGGGTGCGGTAGGCTTGCGCGGCGAGGCCGAGGCGGCGGGCGGCAAGGGGCGTTCTGATCTCGATCTGGGCAAGACTGGCGATGAGCGCCCGGCTTTTCAGTCCCTCTTCCAGGGCCCAGGCGGCGTCCTCGGCCGTCCGGGCCTCGATAATAAGAAGGCGCGACGGGTCGAGGCCGGCCCTCAACAGACCGGGCCCGTAAGGGCGCCCCCATTCCCGGGCCGCCTGTCTTGTCAGGCACCACAGGACGAGGCCGCGATGATTTGTCCGCGCCGTCTCGGCGATCATGGACAGGGCGAAGCCAAGGGCCGCAGGGGTGTCGCGGTAGGCTTGCGGCTTGAGCTCGTGGAGGCCGGCCTGCTTGAGCTTTTGCAGAGGCGGAGTATTTTTCGCCCCCTCACCCGGCACAGCCCCGCTTTGCGGGCTTGCGCCACCCTCTCCCACGGGGGGAGAGGGGATGGGACTCGCGGCGGCGCCACAGCTGACCCTCTCCCCTTGTGGGAGAGGGAGGGGCCCACCGCCAAAGGCGGTGGGAGGGTGAGGGGTACCAATTGCGCAAGAAGTAAAAGAGCAGGCGGGGCGGGGAAGGGCCGCGCCCGGTGCGGGGGGTGTGGCCAAGGTCACGGGAACCTGCTCGAGCGCACGGATCGAAGCGCGTAGCTGCTCAATCAGGACCCTCCCCGTGGGCCCGCCTGCTCTATCTTCAACGCCAGCCAGCGGAACGAGCTCACCACTATCGCCGTCTGGAACGCTGTTACGCACGACTTACACTCCACGACTTACTCACTCTCGTTCCTGTTTTGTTCTAATCAGAGTCGAGCTGGGAGTCAAGGAGGACCCCGCTCCGGCCCCGATTTTCTGGCGGTCGTCGCCGCCCCGAGACACATGTTTGCACTTCGCTAACCAGAATCACCCGACAAAGGACGGACAATCAGACGGGGGTTTTGTAATGCGTATCCTCGGTCCCTGGTCCGCGGCGCCTGCCGTGGCCGCCGCAGCCATGTTTTTTGCTCTTCTGCCGGGCCAAGCCTCGGCGGGGCTCTTCGATTTTTTCGGGGATTCCTATCAGCCGCAACGGGTGAGCGGCCGCCACCTCGTGGCCATGCCCGCTGGCTACGAGCCCGGCACCATCATCGTCCAATTCAGCCAGCGCCGGCTCTACTTCGTGCTGGCGCAACAAAGAGCGATCAGCTACCCGATCGGCGCGCCCAAGGGCGACGCCAGGTGGTCCGGGGAGACCTATGTCAGCGATAAGCGGGTCAATCCGGGCTGGACGCCCACGGCGGAGATGCGGCGAGAAAATCCGGCGCTCCCGAACCACGTGCCGGGGGGCCATCCAAGGAACCCCCTAGGCGTCAGGGCCATGTATCTCGGCCAGACCACCTACCGCATCCACGGCACCGACGCGCCCTGGACGGTGGGCCAGGAGGTCAGCCACGGCTGCATCCGGATGCTCAATCAGGACGTGGCGGATCTTTATCAGCGGGTGCCTATTGGAACCCGTGTTGTTGTGCTGTGGTAAAGGCTCGGTAAAGGCAAGACAAAGCTTCGATAAACTTGAAGTCCTTTGCCATGGCGTTCGGCACCGCCCTCACGGTCGCGGTCCTGGCGACGCTTGCGCTCGGTTCGCGCGAGCTTGCCCTCAGGCTCGGTGGCGGCAACAGCGCGTGGGCCAACGCGGTATGGACCACCTGCGCGATCGGCCGCGCCGGTCGTCCTGCTCTCGGGGCTGGTCCTGTTCGCCGCCTCGCTGGGGCCGACAAGACCGTTCTGATTCACTTTGCCGCAGGATGATGGCCTACCCCGCTTGGGGCGCGCCCGCAGAAAGATATTGCTTATTGTCGCACCGCAATTGCGGTCAGGGCGTAAGACATCCTACATCTGAGGTCTAAATGCCTCACCCAAGTCAGGAGAGTAACGATGACGCTTCAGCTCGGCGATACCGCCCCGGATTTCGAGGCCGATACGACCGAAGGCCGGATTCGGTTTCATGAGTGGCTCGGCGATTCCTGGGCTGTCATGTTCTCTCATCCGAAGGACTTCACGCCGGTCTGCACCACCGAGCTTGGCTACATGGCCAAGATCAAGCCGGAGTTCGACAGGCGGGGCGTGAAGCTCATCGGCTTGAGCGTCGATCCGGTCGAACAGCACAAAAAGTGGATGGCGGACATCAAGGACACGCAAGGGAGCGCGGTCAACTATCCCATGATTGGCGACCCGGATCTTACGATCGCCAAGCTCTATGGCATGCTGCCTGCGACAACGGCCGGCACGTCTGACGGCCGCACGCCGGCCGACAATCAGACCGTGCGCAACGTCTTCATCATCGGACCGGACAAGAAGGTCAGGCTGATCATGGTCTATCCGATGACCACAGGGCGCAATTTCGACGAGGTGCTCCGGGTGATCGACTCCATGCAGCTCACCGCCAAGCATCGCGTGGCGACACCGGTGAACTGGACGCAAGGCGACGACGTGATCATCGCCGGCTCGGTGTCCGATGAGGAGGCCAAGACCATCTATCCCGGCGGTTGGAAGGCGCCCAGGCCCTATATCCGGATCGTGCCACAGCCCAAGGATTAAGGCCGCGCCGATCTTAAGATGCCAGCTTAAGCTGTCGTGTCATATGACAGAGGATAGTGGGCGATTTCGATTGGCTGCCCCCGGCGGCTTTGTGTTAGAAGCGGGTGCCTACAAATCATACCGGTTCGTGGCCAACTGAAAATGGAACGCTTGTCGGTGCCTTCGGGGCCGGCCAGAACACCGGGCAAGAAATAAATAATGTCGGATCCAAGCAGTCCGGTTTCGCCCGGAGGCGGGGAAGACCCGCGCGAATGCGCCAAGCAGATCGCTGATCAGATCGCGCCTCTGATGAAGGTTGCGCGGTCCAAGCGCTTCGACTTTCTGTCTTACCTCCTTGCCATGGCCGTCAGGGAAGCCCGGCGGCTGGCGCGGGACGACCGCTGAGCCCTCGCGGTCCGGCGCAACCTGCTAGACTGCCATAATGGGACTGCCGAAGACCCCAGCGCTCACGGTCGATTGCGTCATCTACGATCCGGACGGGCGCGTGCTTCTCATCCGTCGCAAGAACGAGCCGTTCAGGGGCGCGTTCGCGCTGCCCGGAGGCTTCGTCGATATTGGCGAGACCGTCGAGGCTGGCTGCCGCCGCGAGGTGCGTGAGGAAACCGGCGTGGAGGTCGGCGATCTTGGGCTCGTGGGTGTCTATTCGGACCCAGGGCGCGACCCGCGCGGGCATACGGTGAGTGCGGCGTTCTTGGCCAAGCTGCCGAAGTCCGTGGCGCCAACCGCCGGTGATGACGCTGAGGCTGCCGAATGGGTGGCCGACTGGCGGGCGCATCGGCTCGCCTTCGATCACGCGCAAATCCTTGAGGACGCGGAGAAAATGGCGGACCCCGGGGCCCGAGGCTAGGCGCGTCAGGTCCGATGCCCTATCTAGAGGCGTGATGTCAGGAGCGCCCAAAATGAATGAAGCCCCGCGATCGGACGCCTTCGCCAATTCGAGGGCGCCGGGTTTCGGCAAGATCGGCGTGCTTCTTGTCAATCTCGGCACGCCGGACGGCACCTCCTATTGGCCGATGCGGCGCTATCTCAAGGAGTTCCTCTCCGACCGCCGGGTCATCGAGATCAATCGCGTGCTGTGGTGGGTGATCCTGAACGGCATCGTGCTGACCACGCGGCCGTCGAAGAGCGGCGAGGCGTACCGGTCCATCTGGAACGAGGACCTCGACGAGTCGCCATTGCGCACCATCACCCGGGCGCAAAGCGAGAAGGTTGCGGACGCGCTCGGTCACCGCAAGGAGATCGTCGTCGATTGGGCCATGCGCTACGGCAATCCGAGTATCGCCTCGCGAATCCGGGCGCTCTACGCGGCGGGCTGTGACCGGCTGCTCGTGTTTCCGCTCTATCCGCAATACGCCGCGGCGACGACGGCGACCGTCAACGACACGGCGTTCGACACGCTGAAGACGATGCGGTTCCAGCCGGCGCTTCGCACCGTGCCGGCTTACCCGAAAGATCCCGTCTATATCGAGGCTCTTGCGGACTCCATCCGCACGCATCTCGCCGGTCTCGACTTCGAGCCCGAATTGATCCTGGCCTCGTTCCACGGCTTGCCCAAAGCGTATGTCGACAAGGGCGACCCCTATCAGTGCCAATGCATGGACACCGCAGATGCCTTGCGCGCGGCGCTGGGGCCGCTGGGCGATAAGCTCAAGCTGACCTTCCAGTCGCGCTTCGGCCGCGCGGAGTGGCTGCAGCCCTATACCGACAAGACGGTGGAGGCGCTCGCACGCGACGGCGTGAAGCGGATCGCCGTCATCACGCCGGGCTTCGCCGCCGACTGCGTCGAGACGCTTGAGGAGATCTCCGGTGAGGCCAAGGAGATCTTCCTCGAGCACGGCGGCGAGAAATTCAGCTTCATTCCTTGTCTCAACGATAGCGAGGCGGGCATCGGCGTCCTCGTCCATGTTATCGAGCGGGAGCTCAAGGGCTGGGTGTAGGAGGGGGCGATGGTGCGCGCGGTTATCTTAGGTCTTGGTCTTGGCTTGTCGTCGCTGGTCGTGGCGCCGGCGCTCGCCGAGGAGCTTGCAGCCTTCGTTGACGTCGCCGGCGCGCCGGGCGACGGCGAGCAGGCGCTGGAGCGCGCGCTGTCCAACCGCTTGCTCGACCAGGGCTTTGCCGTGACCGGCCGCCCGGCCGCCAATGCCTATGAAATCCAAGGCACCGTCAGGTTCACCCCGGCGACGCGCGGCAAGGAGAGCGTCCGCATCGATTGGACCGTTTTCGGCCCCGAGGGCGCGCGGCTCGGCAACGTCACCCAGGTCAAGATCATCCGCAAAGGCTCGCTCGACCGGCGCTGGGGCGCTGCCGCCGACGCCGCGGCGGACGCGGCCGCGCAAGACATCCTCAAGCTTCTGGCACCCAGCAATGTGCGTGGCGGTGCCTCCGCGCCAGTTGCAACCCCTTAAAACGCCGCTAAGCCTCCACCATTTATGGACTGCCGCAATCCGCGCGCACGCGATACGCTAAGATCACTGGCAGCGCCGCCAGACGCCTGGGAGGGTGCCAATGTTCGGCTTCGATATTTTCGTTCTTGCCTTGCTCGTTCTGTTCGTCGTGCTTGTCATTGCGGCGGTCAAGATCGTGCCGCAAGGCTACAACTATACGGTCGAGCGCTTCGGCCGCTATACGCGCACGCTCCAATCCGGCCTCACCCTGATTATTCCGTTCATCGACCGCATCGGGCGCAAGCTCAATGTGATGGAGCAGGTGATCGAGGTGCCGAGCCAGGAGGTGATTACCAAGGACAACGCCATGGTCAGGGTCGATGGCGTCGCCTTCTTCCAGGTGCTCGATGCGGCGCAGGCGAGCTACGAGGTGACCAATCTCGAGATCGCCATCCTCAATCTCACCATGACCAATATCCGCACGGTGATGGGCTCCATGGATTTGGATAAGCTGCTATCGGAGCGCGACGAGATCAATCACCGCCTGCTCAAAGTGGTCGACGACGCCACCCATAATTGGGGCGTCAAGGTCACCCGCATCGAGATCAAGGACATCGAGCCGCCGCGCGACCTGGTCGATTCCATGGCGCGGCAGATGAAGGCCGAGCGCGATAAGCGCGCCGCGATCCTGGTGGCCGAGGGCGAACGCCAGGCGGCGATCCTCTCCGCCGAAGGTGAGAAGCAGGCGCAGATCTTGGCGGCGGAAGGGCGCCGCGAGGCTGCCTATCGCGACGCCGAGGCGAGGGAGCGGTCGGCGGAAGCCGAGGCCAAGGCCACGGCCATGGTCAGCGAAGCGATCAGCAAAGGCAGCGTGCAGGCGATCAATTATTTCGTGGCCAATAATTATATCGGTGCGCTAAAGGCGCTGGCCGAAGCCAAGAACCAGAAAGTGCTGATTATGCCGGTCGAGGCGTCCTCGGTGATCGGCGCCATCGCCGGCATCAGCGAGATCGCGCGGGAGGCTTTCGGCAATAAGGACGACGAAGCAAAGCCGCAAGGCGGCCAGCGCGGACGCGGGTCCGTGCCGAGCGCCTAGCGAGGCCGAGTGATGGAAGCGATACTCGAGCTTGGCGCCTGGAGCTGGATGATTCTCGCCGCGGTCCTGTTCGTGCTCGAACTGGTGGCGCCCGGCATCTTCTTCATGTGGTTCGGCCTTGCCGCCTTGGTGACCGGGCTCATCATGTTCCGCTATGACCTCGCCTGGCAGTGGCAGCTCATCTGGTTTTGCGGACTGTCGCTGGCCGTAGTGCTGGTCGTCCATCGATATCTCCGCAAGCATCCGCTGGAAAGCGAGCAGCCGCTCCTGAACCAGCGCGCCGCCCAGTTGATCGGCCAGTCCTTCGATCTCGTCGATCCGATCGTGAATGGGCGCGGCAGCATCCATTCCGGCGATACGATCTGGCGGGTGGAGGGGCCCGCGCTGCCCAACGGCACCCGGGTCACGGTGGTCGGCGTCGACGGGTCGGTGCTCAAGGTGGAGCCGGCCTGACGGCGCCGGCGTGGGCTAGGCGAACCCTCAGACCTCGATCTGGATGTCGTCAACCTCGTCCGGGATGTCGGCGGATGTGCCTGCGTGCAGCCATGAGCCCTGGGCCAGCCGGGTGCGGCCGGAGCCGGTGACGACGATTTCGGTGAACCCAACCTCGCGGAACTTGTCGGCCACCATCTCGTTAGAGGCCAGGCTCTGGACGAAGCTCAGCTGGATCGTCGCCCGGTAGCGTTTGCCTTGGTGGACGGTGAAGCGCGCCATGGTCCCTCTTTCACCAAACGGTGTAGCGCGAAATCAAGCGTGCGTGAACCATTGTCCGACAGCCTCGCGGCCGGTCTGGTCGAGGAAAAGATGCAGCTTGGTGCGGCGGAGCAAAAAGTCTTCCGCGGTCATAGCGTCCTCGACGGCGACAACATATTCGAGCTCGGCGCGGGTGACGCCAGGCGCGATCTCCTCGGCGGCGGCCGGGTCCGCGCCTAGGCGGGCGAACAGCGCCTCGATCTGATCGCCATAGGTGAGGGCCCAGCGTTGGCGTGTTTCATCTGAAATGGTCTTCGGCCCGCGCTCGGCGCGCGTCAGCAGCGACGGGCGGTCGAGACTTCCCCCGTAGAGCGGCACGTTCTTGGTCCAGGGCCCGCTCATCTCCAGGCCCAGCGTATAAAGCTCGTCGAGCACCTCCTCGGCCAGCGCGCGGTGGGTGGTGAGCTTGCCGCCATAGATCGTGACGAAGCCGCCGTCGCCGTTTCTGACGGATGCAAGCGTGGGGCTGCGGCTGATGCGGCTCGGGTTTTGTCGCGTGTCGTCATGCAGGGCGCGGACGCCTGACCAGGTGAAGACGATATCCTTCTCCGTCACGGGCCCGTGGGGGTTGGCGAAATAGCGGTTATAGGCGTCGAGTAGATATTGCTTCTCCGCGTCGGAGCAGCGTGCCGCGCCCGGATCGCCTTCGTGCGGCACGTCGGTGGTGCCGACGATCAGAAAGCGTTGATCGAGCCAGGGGACTGCGAACACGATGCGCTCGCCTTCATCTTGCAGCGTGTAGGCTTCCGCCTCAGGCGGATCCGGCATCTTCAGCACGATGTGGCTGCCGCGCACGAGCCGCAAGGCCTGCGGCGGTGGGGCGGCCTCCGTCAGTGCATCGACCCGCGCCACAAACGGGCCGGCGGCGTTGACGATGAAGCGCGCCTCGATGCGCCGCTTGTGGCCGCGCTCGTCGAGCTCGATGGCATATCCGCCCGTCAGCGGCGCGATGGCGGTGACCGCGCGGCGATTGAGAATGTCGGCGCCACGGGCGCGCGCATCGAGCGCCACGCACAACGTGAGCCGCGAATCGTCGGTCTGGCAGTCGTGATAGTGCAGGATCGCACCAAGGTCCTCATGGCGCAGGCGAGGGAGGCGCGCGGCCTCCTCCGCGGAGAGCCGTCCGCTTGCCGGCAAGCCGTCGCCGATCGAAAGGAGGTCGTAGAGCGCCAAGCCGGCATGGATGAACCACGCTTGCCGCTTCTGCCAGTCATAGATGGGCAAGAGGAACTTCAGCGGCTTGACGAGATGAGGCGCCGCCTTGAGCAGCTCGGCGCGTTCGATCAGGGACTCGCGCACCAGCTTCAGCTTGAGATGCTCGAGATAGCGCAAGCCGCCGTGGATCAGTTTCGATGAAGCGGACGACGTCGCGCAGGCGTAGTCGCCCTTCTCCGCAAGCATCACTTTCAGCCCGCGTCCGGCGGCGTCGCGTGCGACGGCCGCGCCATGAATACCGCCGCCTATGACAAGCAGGTCGAACCTATCTGTGCCCACGATGTCTCTGATCCTCGGGGATTTATAGTTCTGTCGTTTACGAGGGGGAGGGTTAACTATCCTCACAATGCTGTTAGCGTGTTATCGCCACGTTTTCGGTGCCTACTCTACTACGAGCTGTCTTCTCAACTCCCGCCTGGAAGGAACAATGGCAGATATCGTCATCATCAATCCGCGCTTCGACATCTCCTTCTGGGGTTTGGAGCACTGCATGCCGCTGTTCGGCAAGCGCGCCAATTTGCCGGTCGCGTGCCTTGGCCTGCTTGCCGCACTCGTTCCCGACCATCACGACGTGACGCTGGTCGACGAGAATGTCGAGGATATCGACTTCGATCGTCTCGGCCGCGCCGATCTCGTCTGCCTGACGGGGATGAGCATCCAGGGGCGCCGCCTGATCGAGATCCTCGACGAGGTCAAGTCGCGCGGCGTCACGGTCGTGGTCGGCGGAGCCATGGCGACGGTCGAGCCGGAGATTCTCGAAGGGGTGGCCGACGTCATCTTCGTCGGCGAAGCGGACGAGACGTGGCCCCGGTTCTTAAGCGAGTGGGAGCAAGGGTCCCACCAGGATCGTTACGAGCAGACCGAGAAGACCGACATGGCGAGCCTGCCGCTGCCGCGCGTCGAACTGCTCAAGGCCGATCGCTATATGTTCGGCAGTCTGCAGAT
>Ga0307378_10006655_pt1 | contig 15740 bp, 16 predicted proteins | sample UN1MG_FD_202238 | JGI IMG/M metagenome (GOLD analysis project Ga0307378, IMG submission 202238) | Soil microbial communities from Risofladan, Vaasa, Finland - UN-1 | ecosystem: Environmental > Terrestrial > Soil > Coastal area > Acid sulfate soil | place: Finland: Risofladan, Vaasa | collected... | reverse complement strand
CTACCTTTTACTTCTATTGTTTTTTTACATTTTGACCGGTCTTTTCTATATTCTTCTTGTACCTTTTTGAATCCTTCTAGATCAATTCTATTAAGCATTAAGGATCTCCAATAAACTTATTACTAAGCTTTATTTGTATATTATATTTAGTTAAACTCTAATATAAATATAATCACATTTCTGTCATTTTTTTACAAGAAAGTCCAATTTCCAAAAACAAAAAAGAATTAAGTGTATTTCTTATGCAATCCATGGATAAAATCATCAAGATCCTTCATGCTATTTATCTCTTGATTATATGCGGCTTTCCCACATTCATCTTCTAAGTCAAAATAGGCTTTAATGCGACCCTTGTCCATAATTGATAACATCGATTTCACAAACATTAAAAATTTCGTTTGATATTTACTTATCTCTTTTGTAAATGAAAGAGTTTCCTCTTCCAATTGATCTAATTGAAAGATTCTGGTGGGGAAATTAATATTCCTTAACTCTATTAATCCGACTTTATCTGTAGTGTATAATAAATTCTTGGCAAAATTGAATCCAAATGACATTAGGGGTAACAATGTGGCTCCTGTCTGAGGAAATGCAGAAATTGCTAATTCGGGTAATCTTAAATACATCTCTTCTTTCGATCTATCTGCAAAAACTTTTAAGTCAGAAGCTAAAATTAACATCACTCCAAAACCAATTGCGATGCCCTGAATTTGAGTTATAATGGGCTTTTTCATGAGGATCATTGTTTGATTAACTTTTCTACCCCACTCTTGGATTTTTGCTACATTTGCAGGATCTCCGGTGACTTCTTTGAGATCATAGCCAGCAGAAAAGAATTTTTGCCCAGTACTTTTTATCAGAATACACTTTATTTTTTCATCATCATCCGCTTCCTTCAAACTCGCATGAAGCGATTTCAACATGTCACTATTAAACGAGTGAGCTTTTTCGGGTCTATTTATAGTTATTACAGCAACTCGTCCTTTAACTTCATATAAAATTAATTTTTGATTTTCCATAGGATTTCTTATTTCATGCTATTTATTAAATCTTATTATTTCAATTAGATCCTCTAAGAAATAAATATCATTAAAACTTCTTCTAGTATAGAATTCAATTATGGCAAGTGAAATGAAAATATGATAGAAGTAAGAAAACCACCCCTTCTACAAGTAGCCTTGGACCTTGAAAGCATGGATCAAGCACTTCAAATAGCTTCAGAAGTTGCTCCCTATGTGGACATTATAGAAGCTGGAACACCCTTAATAAAATCAGAAGGAATACGTGTTGTTCGTGCTCTCAAAGATGCCCATCCTGATAAATTGATTTGTGCTGATTTAAAAATCGCAGATGCTGGATACCTTGAAGTGCGAATGGCTGCTAAATCAAAAGCAAATATAATTACCGTGCTAGCTGATGCGTATGATATCACAATCATAGAGACTCTACGTGCTGCTCATGAATTTAACGTGGAAATTATGGCAGATCTTATCATGTCTAGAAAACCCGCCAAGAGGTTAAAAGAGATTGTCAATCTTAATTATAAGAATACAAAATTACAGTACTCATTAGTACATAGTGGCTTAGATCGACAAGAATCTAGACATTCCCCTCTATCAGAAATCGAGTCTGTAGCTTACATGCAAAATCGACCGAAATTAGCAATAGCAGGTGGAATTACAAAATCCGAGATCCCTAAATTAAAACCTTACCCTCTTGATATCATTATAATCGGTGGGGCAATTACACGTGCTGAAAACCCAAAAAAAGTAGCGGAAGAAATTAGAAAATTAGTTGACTTAGCATTTTAAAAGATTTTCATAATATGAGATATAATATTTTTAGATTTTTACTTAATTATTCATTATTTAAACGAAAGAAATTGCTTCCTTGCTAAGGCTTCTTCCTTTTCTAAGGTAAGTAATTCCGATTTTAATCCACTTATCTCCTTTTTAATATTAGTAATGCTCACATGAGTGTCGTCTTGAATTTACTTCAACTTTTCAGCTTCAACATTCAAATTTGTTAAATTTGCTTCTAAATCAATAATTTGAGTTTTACATGTATTGATTTGTCTTATTAATTCTTCTTTTGAAATAAAAAACATCTCCAAATATCGAATGGAATTTTAAATAACAAAATTGTCAAGCTATTCAAAAGTATTTATTCATCTCTCATTATTTAACTCCTACTATAATCCAAATCTATTCAAGTCTAGAAAAAACCCATTTAAATTGGAAAGATGTCATTAATGATATCTTTCAAGGGAGAGAATTTAGATCTGTCTCCATCCCAATTGATTAGGAGGTTTTTGTAGAGAATTTCTATTTTTAAAACTAATCTCTTAAGATTATGTTTAAAATATTCCAATTCCTTAGTACTTACTAGTACGCCAATAATAAGATCGCTTGAATAGATAGTTACAATCTTATTCTTTTTCTCAATAATAGAAATTTTATTATCTCTGGTATTCATCAATTCGTTTAGCATAATATTTACTGAAGAAAGCACTCCAGTTATGAATTGATCATCGATAGATTTTGGTTCTTCTATATAGGATTTGCTATAAAGATTAATCCCTCCTTTATTTAAAATATAAATATTTTCGATTTTGTCTCGCCAGTCAAATTCAAAAAAGGGAGCAAGATTTCTGAACAAAATGAATAAGATACAGACACCAATTAGCTGTAAACTATTTCCTATTAATCTAGATACTAATCCTAAAATGGAATATATAATATCTAGTGAAAAGATATAACCAGATAATATTAGTAGAATTGAAAATCCCAATATCAATCCTCTCTTAGGATAGATTTGTTCCTTTTCTATTTGTTTATCAAAATCTTTGATATAGATTAATAAAAACAAAATGAAGAGGGGTAGTAATAAAATTGAAAGAAAATAGATGCTAAAAAGATCAAATAGGATGTAAAAGACTAAAATAAATGTTAGCAACGAAAAACAAGAAGTAAAGAAGTATTTCTTATATAAAAATTTCTTATACTTTTCCATAGAAAAAGTAAAAAATAGGAATCCAAAATTAATTGAGAAAAATCCTATACTTAAAAATAAGAATCGGTAACTCCCACTTGACCATATTAAGAAGGGAGAAATTATCGTTTCAATGGAATAATAATCCGCTATTAAGAAGAAGAATCTCATGTGTGAAATTCCAAAGAATAACGCGGAAAATCCTATATCCTGCGAGTATTTTACTTGAACAGGCTGCTTTTTATATTTTATTAGAAAATACACTCCTAACTCAAAGCATAATACAATAAAAATCCATTCTAATATCAAAGTTGTAAATCTTAGAGGATTGGTTATAGGATAGATTACTTTATCATCTCTTTTGAAGTATTTTATCCATCAATTCATCAAAACTAAGAAAAATTTTTTCTTGAACTTCATCTAAATCATCTAAATTTAACAGTATTTCTCTAAAAAATGATTCAAAATGCATTTTTACACTTCTCAATAGATGAATGGAGCTAAATAAATCTTTTCTCACAATAAATATATAAATTAGGGAGGAAGGATTCAACCCATATTCGAATATTATTAAATAATCATCCTGTTGAATTTTATTTATTTTCTCTGTCTTTGAATTCGTGATTAATGTAATTATTTTTTCAATTCCAGAAATTCCTTTAGAAAAAATCCGATCAATATTTTCGGATTTAAAGTGAGGATCCTGAACTATATCCGAAGAATATAGTGTTTTATAATTTTCGTGGTTAATGATAAAAAGCTTAATTAGATTCTCTCGCCACTCGAATTCATAAAAGGGTGGAAAATTATAAACTGAAAAATACATTATTAAAAAACCTATAAAGAGATCAATTACTCCTGTGAAATAAACGACTTCATTTATAATTGGGGGGAGTATTTGTAGTCCTACTAATATCGCAAAGACCAATGCAAATAGACTTATTATTGCTCCTATCAGAAAAAATTGAATTTTCCTTCTGACCTTTCCCACAGATTTTTGAATCAGAATCACTTGAAATCTTATTATATATAAACCATTTACTGCAACAAAAAAAATACTTCCAATAAATATAGGAGAACGCAAAGAAGGTAAAAAAAAAAGGCAAAAAATAGGTATAAAGTTCAGCATCAATAAAGCTTTAGCAAATTTTACATTTATAATCAAAGAAAACTCCTCACGTATGATGTAACTTGAGAAAGCAATTGTAGAAAAAAAAGCTAAAGCCCACCCAGTTCTATAAACAATCTCATGTATTGACTCATCTACTATAAAATTTCTTGTGATTTGAATAAATAGTGGACCAAAAACTATGAACAGTATGAAAGATCCAAATGCTAATAAAACTCTATTAAGTGGAAGCTGCTCATCTTCAAGTTTCTTATATTGATAATAAAAATAAATTGTCAACTGAATGCCCATTATCACCGGAACTAAATAAGCGAGAAATTGGAGTTCTTTTCCATATTCAATTTGCATGAACATTTATTTTCTCATAAAAAAGTGTTAAATATATATTTCGATTACAAAAACATTCTCACATTGAAATTATAAATTACTGCGAAATATATAATTATTTAGATTAAATTCTGAAATTTTAAAATGTCTCGTATTAATGTTTCAAAAACGTTTTGAACGTTTGCCCCAGTTTTAGATGAACATTCGATATATTTATACAAATTATTCTCTTTTGCTATTCTTTGTGCTTCACTTTCAGTTATAGCAATTTGGCCTTGAAGGTCTAATTTTCCCCCAACCATTAATACTGGACTTAATTTTTCATTATGCTCGGAACTATTCTTAAAAAGCTCAATCCACTCAGCAATTCGATTTAGTGATGCTTTATTACTTAAATCAAACATGAATATTCCCCCTGATGATCCCTTAGAGTACAAAGGTAGTAAGAATTTGAAGTCGTCTTCGCCCCCAAAGTCCCAAATTTGAAGAACCACTCGTATCTTTTCTATTGTAACATATTTCACGAAAAGTTCAGCACCCATCGTAAGTTTAATATCCTCTTCGAAATATCCCGTCAAATAACGACGAGCTAAAGTAGTTTTTCCCACTCCACTTTCGCCAAAAACACATAACTTAAAAGCTATTTCTCCCACAGAATTAACCCTATCCTATTATGAATTTCAATTTAATTGATTTCAAATTGATACCAAATTAATAATAAAAAAATTATTTAAGTTTTAGCAGTAAATCTCAAGTATTTCAAATAATTTTGAAAATATTATTTATGATATTTTTTTTTTCCCCTAATCATAAAAAAAAAGAAATTTTTTTTAATTAATTATTAGTTTTTATCCTTAGTTTCTTATTTTTAATGAGATTCAAAAAAATATGAGTAGATAATAAATTTGATGTTGATTTAGATTAAAATGTATAAAGAAAAAAACGAGATCTAAATACAATTCATTTATAACTATAATGTATATTGGAGCGTAAATTTCATGCCTGAAAGTAGCATTATTTTAAACGATCTTAACAAGGTTTTCATACCTTGTCGAACGGTTTTAGAGATGGAAGCATTAACGTCTTTGTTTTTAGAATATTATAGCTACGATCTGATAAAAGAAGTTTCCAAAAGTCAACCATCAAGCCAACATATTAAAGAAATTTTTCGAATTTTAGAATGTCAACCTCTTGAGAGGATTATTGAATATTTTATCGATGTCATTGTGCATAAACTCAAACCGATCGTGATGTATGCAAGAGACCATCAAGATCGATTTAGAATGGGAAATGTAGCGGCTTACACTAAAACGCGCGTGTGCCTCTATTTAGCGCTGCATAGATTAAAGTTAAAATTTTTGATCATAAACCATTTTATGAAGACATTTAAAGAAAACAAGTTTAAATTAAATTTACCGGAAAAACAAGAGGTTTTAGGAGCTCACGCGTTTATGGCTTCTTTCTATAAGGATTACACTCATAAGAATAAAATGAATCTAAGATTAATGCTTTCAACGAAAAGAGTTTCAGAGAGAGTTAATAAATTAATGGATCTTAAGGACATTGTAACTAACGAAGATATCATTTACGCAATAACTTTTAAAAAGTTTTTAGATGACAAGAATCGAATTAAATTTATCATGAGAGAAATTAAGGCTTCACTATTCGTATGCAAGGTCATGTTCGCACAAATGGACGTTTATAACCCTTTTACCGTTGGTAAAGAAACCATGATCGATGCTGAAGAAATCATGTTAAACCAAGATTTTATTCCAGTACTGATACCCGCGATTTCTAATTGTTATTTAGCGAATAATCCGGCTCAACTTGAAGATTTATTTCAAGCTTTTGAGTTTATGATGAACAGAGTATTGGAAGGGATTAATTATGCAATAGAAATAGCTTCAGGAGGCCAAATAATTCTCGATTTAGATGATACAATATACAATTTAGGAAACATTTTTGATATTTAAGTAACATGCTGAAATTAACCTTTCTTCCTTTTTTTACTCAATATTTAAGATAGCAATTGAGATTTACAGTAAAAATTATAGAATTATAAAATTTTAATCCTAAATTTACTTCAATACTATAATTTAATTAATTTATACAAAATAAAAAAAGTAAAAATACATGGTGAAATGTAAAAATGTCAAGAAAAGTAGCTATTATTGGGGTAGGTATCACTCCTTTTAGAGCAAGATATTTGGATAAAACGTATTTCGAACTCGCTTACGATGCGACAAAACTTGCTTTGGAAGATGCGAACAATAATGGAGCGGAAATTACTCATCACAATTTAGAATCTACGGTATATGGTATATATAATGAGTTATTTGAACGACAATTCATGCCGGATATTTTTATAAATTCGTACATCGGAATGAATAATAAACCGGGAACGCGAATAGCTTCTGGGGGCGCTACTGGAGGTTATACTGTGAGAATGGCTTACTCGGAAGTAGCCTCAGGGCTATCTGATCTATGTCTTTGCCTTGGAGTAGAGAAATGTAATGACTGTTATGATGAACAGACAGGTGTCACTACTCCTGAAGTATTGAATGCGATAGCATATTCCGCTGATATGACATACGAATACCCAATGGGTATGATGGCGGCTAGCTCATATGTATCAATGGTTAATGCTCATTATGAAGAATTTGGTAATCCAACTGAAGAACAAATGGCCCATGTTAGCGTTAAGAATCATGGGAACGCAATGCTAAATCCTAAAGCACAATCTCCGATGAAAATAACCGTGGAAGATGTAATAAATTCCAGGATAATTTGCTATCCATTTAAAATGTTGGATTGTTGTTTATATTCAGAAGCCTCTGCGGCATTGATACTAGCAAGTGAAGAAAAAGTAAGAGAATTAAAGATTGAAAAACCAATTTGGATAACTGGAGTGGGTGCTGCGAATACTGATTGTTTTATAGGAAACAGAGAAGATATGGGAAGGCTTTATTCAAACATTCATGCCGCAAAAGCAGCCTATAAAATGGCAGAACTTGATTATAACAAAATAAAAAGCCAAATAGATTTAGCCGAATTACACGATGCGTTTAGTGGACAAGAGGTTATAAGTTATGAAGAGCTTGGGTTTGTTCCTTTCGGTGAAGGTGGTTCTTGGATTGAAAAAACTTTTGAGAAGTCAGGAGAGGGACCATGGTTGGATGGAGAACTTCCCTGTTGTCCTTCTGGAGGTCTAATAGGATGTGGTCATGCAGTTGGTGCCACGGGAATAATGAGTACTGGGGAAGCTGCTTTTCAATTAAGAGGAGAAGCTGGAAAGCATCAAGTTTCGATTGAAAAAGGTCGAGCCATATCTCATTCAATTGGAGGTCCAGGAGCAGCTTATGCTGCTATAATCGTAATGGCAAACGAGGAGGGGTTAAAATAATGACAGAAAATTTCCAAGATCATCAAATTAGGGATGCTATAAAGATAAATTATAAGTATACAATGGGAGGTCAATCTAAATTCTTTATCGAAGTAATGAAAAATAAAAAGTTATTTGGAACAAAATGTACCAAATGCGGAAAAACTTGGATGCCTCCAAGAATCAATTGTTCTGATTGTTATGAACCTGCAGATTGGGTAGAACTTAATCAAACTGGAATAATACAGGTAAGCACGATCGTGTGGTATACGACTTCAGCTTTTATCAAAGCGATACCTTATGGGATAGGATTTATTAAACTAGACGGAGCTGAAACTGCATTATTTCAAGGGATATTTTCAGAAAATCTCGTCCCTTCTAAAATTAAAAAGGGAAAAAGAGTCAAAGCAGTGTTTAATAAGGAAAGAGAAGGTAAGATGACAGATTTTTTCTTTGTTCCAGAGGATGAGTATGAAAATTGGATATCAAAACCAGAATACGAAGGAGGAGTATAAAAATGGGACAAGCAAAAGAGAGTTTAACAAAGATCGTCGAAATAATGAATACAAATCCAAAAGCAAAGGCGGTATTTGTCACGAATATAGCAGGGAAAGATATAGATTGGGATATGTCATTCCAGTTTAATCTTGATAACGAAGAACCCTTCTATTTGGAAATAAAAAACCAAAAAACCTACTTATCGGAAGGAACTAACCCTGATGCTGATATCGTAATCTCTGGTGATCCTAATGCAATCGTGAGAATTTGCGAAGGAAAAGGAGATTTCACTCATGCGATATCACGTGAGCAAATAACCATCGAAAAAGGAAAAGTAATGGACGTAATTCGTCTTACAAGAGCAATCACCATTGTTCTGAAAACTAGATAACAACGATAGTTTGTTTACACCCATACTTCCATTCTTTTTTTTCCATAAAAATGTCTAACATTTAAACTTATTATGAACTAGAAATTCATTGGGATATCTTAAAGGATATGAGACATAAAGGTTATTAGGAGAATTAGATTTTTCTTCTAAAACCGGTTCGTATAAAGGTAAAAAATCAGTGAGAGATTTTCATATTTTGTAATTGTGACTTTTTATCTATTTATTTGGTTGAGTTATTTATCTGTCAATCGAAACCTTTATTAAGCTCCTTATGAAATATTTCATCATCAGAATTTATTAAGAATTAAAAATAATAAAATGATAAAATTATGAAAAGAGAATTCGCAGTAGTAGGGATAGTTGCTGCTTTAGCAGTAGGATTGCTAGCTGGATGGTTCATTCCTTCCCCCCTTACAGGGGAAACCTCACGTACATCCCTTCTCGATACGATATTAGGCCGAGGATATATTAAAATTGGAACTAGCGCTGATTACCCTCCCTTCGAGTACGTAAATATAAGTACAAGCGAGATTGTAGGTTTTGACCCCGATATGTGTGGCTGGATTGCCGACGAACTTGGGGTGACAATTCAATGGTCTGACCAAGGTTTTGGTGGATTAATTGCTTCTTGCGCTGCTGGTAATCTTGATATGGTTGCCGCAGCAATGACATATGATGCTAACCGCTCAAGTTATCTTGCTGCTTCTGTTTCTGTAGGTCAAGCTGTCGTAGTAAGGAATGATTCGGTTCTAACGATTACAAATTTGACTGATCTTGCTGGTCTTTCTAATATTGGTGCCCAATTGGGTACTACTCTTTATGACGATTTGGTTACTGCCGGTGTAACTCCAGTAGGGCATGTTACAGTCGATGCCCTGATGTTAGACTTAATTGGTGGAGGCCTCGATGCGGTTTATATAGACGAACCAGTTTACACGGTTTGGACAAAAACGTATAATCTAAAGGTTATCCTTAGGACAGGAGTAGAGGAATTCGCATTATGGATTAGATACGGCGAACCAGAACTTCTGTACGAGATCAATAATGTAATTCTTGATAGCTTTATAGATGGAAGGATGCAAAATAATCTCGCAAAGTGGTTATTATAGTATAAATGATGTTCCTCAATTTTTTTTTTTAATTTATTAGACGTTTATTACTCAATTAGATCGTATTTACTGTTTTATGCCTAGTTTGAGTTTTTGGGTATAATATCTCTCAGACCGATTCTTTGTTCTCAAACCAAAGAAATATTTCCCTATAAAAATTAAAACCTAACACAACAATTAAAAAAAATACTCCATTATAAGATGATAACTATGTTGCTTCAAACAAAGTTAGAATTAACAGTCTTAGCTATAGGAAACATCAAATGGATTTTCATAACCGTTATCGTTTTCCTATTTGGTCTATATTATATGAGACGATATGCTAAGAAAAAAAATAGGCAACGTGAGAAATTATGGAATACTTCTTTCGGGGCGGCGTTTAAGGTCAATCTACTTTTGCTTATTACAAACTTACTAATTGGAATATTATTTCCAATTCTCCAATTTAAAGAAAACTACAATCCATTTCAACCATTCCCTCTTAATATTTTATCGGTATTTACTCTTGATCTAATAATGCAGTTTATTATTTACATTGTAATTGATCTTTTAATTGGTACTATAGCCGTCAAAAAAGTGTATAAAAAAAAATCAAGAGAAGCATTTAATTTTGTTATTAATATTCAGGTTATTCTTTTAATTACAGTTTCCATGTTAAACTTTGCATATAATCTCATTTTAATCCCACCATACATATTTATATTTATTCTTGTGAATGGTTTACCCCAAACTTTAGCTCTTACAGCTATAGGTCTAATTTTTGGCTTTCTACTCGGGATTTCATTAGCAATTATGCGTGTATACGGCGGTATAGAACTCGGTTGGGTAGCGAGCGGTTATGAGAAGTTATTTCGTGGTATTCCCCTTTTAGTTTTGATCTACCTGTTCGCATATGGGGTACCGTTTTTAACACCATTCAATAGTATAGTTTTAGCATTAGCACTCCGTAGTGGTGCTTACCAATCTCAAATCTTTCGCGGTGCTTTTTTGTCCGTGAATCCTGGGCAAATGGACGCTGCTTACGCACTTGGGATGAATCGGTTACAAGCATTCCGGTATGTTCTAATGCCCCAAGCCTTTCGTTTGGCTTTACCTAGCTGGTCTAATGAATATTCAATAGTAATCAAAGATACGTCTTTCGCTTATGAGGTTGGTCTCATCGAGATGACAAGGGCAGCATATTATGTCTCTGTAAGTTTTCGAGAACTCTGGGCTGTATCTATGGCAGTTGTTGCACTAACCTATTTTCTTTTTACATTTCCAATCACAAAATTGTTTGGTGAACGACAAACTAATAAACTTAAAAAATTAGGAATGGGAGGTGATTAAATATGAGTGAATCTGTATTAAAAGTAATCGATATTTGGAAATCATATGATAACCTACAAGTTCTTAAAGGTGTATCGCTTGAGGTCGCAGAAGGAGATGTTAAGGTTATATTTGGTCCAAGTGGCTCTGGTAAGAGCACACTACTTCGTTGTATCAATATGTTAAACCCACCAGATAAGGGTGAGGTATTTCTTCGTGGACAGAATATAATGGCACGAAATGTTAACATTAATGAGATGCGAGCAAGAATCGGAATGGTTTTTCAACATTTTAATTTATTTGCCCACCTCAGAGCCATAGATAATGTTAGTCTCGGTCTTCGCCGAGTGAAAGGTTTACCAAAGGAAGAAGCTAAAGTAAAAGCACTTGAAGCACTGCAAAGCGTAAAGATGGTCGAATGGGCTGATCATTATCCCGCCCAGCTATCAGGTGGTCAACAACAACGTGTAGGTATCGCACGCGCCTTAGCTATGGAACCAGATGTGATCTTGTTTGATGAACCCACTTCTGCATTGGATCCGGAATTGATCGGCGAAGTTCTTCAGGTAATGTTAGATATAGCCAAATCAGGCACCACAATGGTAGTTGTTACTCACGAATTGGGATTCGCTAGGGCTGTAGCATCAGAAATGATTTTTCTCGGAGAAGGTACTATATTAGAGAGTGGAACACCAAATCATTTCTTTACTTCACCCAAATCAGAAAGAGTGAAAACTTTTCTAAAACAACTTAAAACTCTTTATGGAACTCATGAAGATCTTTTAAAATTATCAAACAAAGAGGAATAAGAATGATTTATCAAGTTCAGCCCAATATTTTTGAACAATTTTTTACCGTGCTGGGATATTGGGATAAAATCTTCTCAGGATTCATACTAACAATGTGGTTGTATATGTGGGCGCTTCTATTAGGCTTTTTCCTTGGTCTTTTACTTGCAATTCTCCGTCAATATGGGGGAATGATTTTTTCACGTATTGCAACGGTATATATAGAAATCATTCGTGGTACACCCTTACTTGTGCAATTATTGTTCTTATATTATATCCCCTTTAGTTTAAATATCCCTATAGGAAATTGGAGCTTCGAAACCAGCTTCCAATTCTTTGATAAAGGAATAACTATCATTTTACTAAATCATCGAACTCTGATTGCTATAATCATATTAGGGCTTAATAGTGCTGCCTATCAAGCGGAATATCTACGAGGTGGTATAGTATCTGTTAGAAACGAACAGTTAATTGGAGCACAATCATTAGGAATGTCTCGTTTGAGTGGTATTTGCCATGTCGTCTTACCCCAAGCATTACGTCGCGCTATACCTGCATGGTCTAACGAAGCTGCATATCTCCCGAAATATACAGTGGTAGTGTATTTCATAGGAGTATTGGAAATCTTTGCTCAAGCATATGTTATCGCTTTTGAAACATTTGCAGTAATCACTACATACATCTTTGTAGCTATTATTTTTTTAATAACGATTACACTTATTTCTAAGGGCTTAGACATCTTACACAAGCGAACTGCCATTCCTGGTTTGTGATCTTAGATATCATATGATGTTGAAGAAAGAAAAGTCAAGGTAATATATGGATTAAGTGATTCAGGAAAGTAACCCCTATGGAATTTATTCAGCTTACAAGAAATATCTATTTTTTATTCCAATTTTTAAATAAACTAAGTAAAACTATTTTTTTCGCTCAAAATAGTGATAATACTGATATTAATTCACATTAATTTGTATTAAATAATCAAAAAATAATAACTATAAAAATAATAAACGAGTAATTAAATATTAAAAACTCAAATTTGAATTTTTGAAAAGTTGATATAAATGGTTGAAAAATTTTGGTTAAAATCTTATGATCCTCACGTTAAACCAAGTCTACAGTATCCAACTGAAGATCTTGGAACGATTCTAACAAGGAATATGAAGGAATTTCCGGAAAAGATTGGAATCTATTTCATGGATGCTTCTTTTACCTATAAAGAAGTATTAGAGTATTCTCAAAAATTTGCTACTTTTTTACAAAAGAATGGTATTGAGAAGGGTGATGTGGTTACTATATGCCTCCCTAATACTCCTCAATATTTATTTGCAGTATACGGAACGTACATGGCAGGAGCAACCATTTCTGGATGCTCTCCGCTGTTAAGTCCTCCAGAAATCATGTATCAATTAGAGGACTCCGAATCAAAGGCAATTGTTACGATGGATGTGATCTATGAAAAAGTCTTATCGAAATTTTTAGATAAATTACCAAATCTAAAATTAATCGTCCCAACAAACATCTCTGAATTTATGGGTTTTGGTGGGTTCAAGGTTTTTATGGGTAAATTAATTAAAAAAATTCCAAAAGGAAAAATGGATCCATGGCCAGGAAAAACAGTAGTTCCTTTTTTAAAGGCACTAGAGACTGAAATTGACATTAAAAAAGTTAACATCAATATTAAAGAAGACGCCGCATTGATTCAGTATACTGGTGGAACCACTGGACGACCTAAAGGAACAATCATAACCCACTCGAATTTGCTAGCAAATTTAACGCAATTCGACGCGTGGCTTGGCCGAGAACACGGCAAAGAAGTATTACTCTCAGCATTTCCATTCTTCCATATCGCTGGATATTTGATAGGACTGTTTCTTCCTTTTATTTCTGGAACGCAAACCTTAATTGCTAATCCTAGGGATACAGATCACATCATTGCAGAAATTATTGATAAGAGACCAACGAGTTTTGGAAATGTTCCCACATTATTTATAATGATACAAAATAATCCTAAAGCTCTAGAAATTCCTGCAGAAATATTGGATAATATCACTTTATATGTAAGTGGTGCCGCTCCGTTTCCAGCTGAAGCAATAAGGGAATTTGAAAAACTATTCCACACAGAAAATAAATTTGTCGAAGTCTACGGAATGACAGAAACATCTCCTCTAGCTACTGCTAATCCTGCCATGGGTACAAAAAAGATAGGAACAGTAGGTTTACCTCTACCTGATACTGAAGTTAAAATTGTTGATATTGACACAGGGAAGGAATTAGGAATCGGGGAACCTGGTGAGATTTTAATTAAAGGCCCTCAAGTAACAAAAGGATATCATAATAAACCTGAAGAATCAAAAGCTGCATTTGATAGTGAAGGGTTTTTCCATACTGGTGATGTTGGTGTATTTGATGAAGAAGGATACTTAAAAATTGTCGATAGGACTAAAGACATGCTTATAGTCAGTGGATTCAAAGTCTACAGTGTTCATGTAGAAGATGTATTGACGAAACATCCAGATATTGCAATTTTGGCAATCATTGGGATCCCAAATCCAGATAGACCTGGTGCTGAAATTGTAAAAGCAGTTGTCCAATTAAAGGAAGGAGTAATAGAAGATGATGCAGTTAAAGCAAGTATAAAGAAATATGCTGAAGAAAACCTATCAAAATATGAAATTCCAAAGATCTGGGAGTTCCGTGAGGAGATTCCATTATCTTTAGTAGGGAAGGTAATGAAAAAAGCTCTTCGAGAATAAGGTTCTTAAATAGAATAACTTTTTTTAAATTTCTTTTTTTTTATTCTTAACTTTTAAAATATAAATGAAATTTTATGTAAATATAAATTGGGTTAATTAGATGCGAATCGAGGATTTCGAAGATATTAAATATGAAAAGGAAGAAAATGGTATTTGTACTGCAACCTTTTCCCGACCTGAAAGAAGAAATGCTGTAACATACATTTCCTTCTTAGAACTATATTATATCATTGAAGACATGGAAAAAGACAAAAACGCTAAGATTCTAATCATAACTGGAGATCCTAAAGGCAAAGCTTTCACATCTGGGGGATTTTTCAAACCAGAGATGTTTCATAAGATGCAAAAATATCCTGAAATAGATTTAATGGATATTGCGCAAAAGAAATTATGTTTAAAGATGTGGGATTTTCAAAAACCTGTAATGGTTGCGATTAATGGAATGGCAATAGGTGGAGGAGTCACCATGCCATTAGCTGGTGCTGATTTAGTCTATATGGCTGAAGATGCTTGGCTAGGTTTTTATTTTGCAAGAAGAGCGATCGTTCCCGAATTTGGCACAACATTTCTTTTACCATTATTGGTAGGATTTCAGAGAGCTAAAGAAATATGTTATATGGGGGAAAAAGTCTCTTCTCAAAGAGCACTTGAGTTAGGACTAGTAAATAAAGTTTTACCAAATGTAGAATTGATGAATTATACTCGAGAACAAGCATTAAGATTGATTCCCCCGAAAGGACCTAGTTTATCATTAAAGCTAATGAAAAAAACAATGCATGCATATTTTCGTGATATCCTTTCCCAAACGTTAGATATGGAAAATAAAGCACTTAGAAAGACTTTTGCTTCCAAAGATTTTAAAGAAGCAATGTCTGCTTTGAGAGAAAAAAGAGAAGTTAGATTTATAGGGAAATAATAGCTTCAACGCTAATTTCAATTTTACAATTTCTTCAAAAATCGAACCAAAATCTAATAATTGGTAAATTTTATATTTTTAAGGAGAAATTAATTCATTATGATTAATTCAACTTATAACGAAAATCGAGTAGTTGGTAACTTTC
>Ga0307378_10006653_pt1 | contig 15741 bp, 9 predicted proteins | sample UN1MG_FD_202238 | JGI IMG/M metagenome (GOLD analysis project Ga0307378, IMG submission 202238) | Soil microbial communities from Risofladan, Vaasa, Finland - UN-1 | ecosystem: Environmental > Terrestrial > Soil > Coastal area > Acid sulfate soil | place: Finland: Risofladan, Vaasa | collected... | reverse complement strand
TGTGCTTTTTAAGTAGGGATAGGAGTATAAATAATCTCTATACATCTCAAAGCTTCTTTCAATTCCCAATTGGATATTTGTTATCGCTTCATTTTTCATGCCTAAAAGTGCATAGATGCAGGTGAATCGATATAAAAAAGTATGATCGCTGTCCTCAATCAACTCTAGGGCCTTACCTTTCTCTCCATTGGCAGCAAATATCCAGGCACGGAGATGTCTGGCCAAAGGATCTCCTGGGATTAAGTTCTCCGCTTTTGAGATTTGGACTTCTGCATCTTGATATCTTTTCATCATGATCAATTGTTTTGCATATTCGAGACTAAGCTCCGGATCAGGCTTTATTTCAATGGCTTTTTCCAAGTAATTTGCAGCTTCCTCATACTGCCCATTGAAGCTGTAGCATCTTGCACGAACGATATTCCAATCAGCAAATTCCGATGGCGTGGGTTCCAGTTCAAAGGCCTGAGAGTAATATTTTATTGCCTTATCATACAAGCCGATACTTCTTAAAAAGCCGCCCACATGAAAATTGATCTCTGCATTATTGGGATCGAGTTCATATGCTCTTTTGAAATATTGGAAAGCTCCATCATTATCTTTTTTGTCAAAGCGATACCAGCCAAGCCCAACGTTCACTTCTGCCAGATTTTCATCGATCTCTTTGGCTTTCATAAAATATTCATACATCAGATCAAAATACTTTTCTTCCTGATTGTAAACGTACAAATTATAGTAAAAATTTCCTAGCCGCCAGTACGCCAAAGCATAATTTGGATCTTTTTTTATCGCATCTAAGTAATTTTTTTCACAAGCTTCAAGATCTTTCTTATCCTTAGACTCATAATAGCGTAACTCGAAATGCCTCCCATACTTATATGATTCGTACGCTCTGAGACTCACGGACTCTCTTGGCTTAACCTTGCTGTATTTTTCATTAACTCTCTCAATCCCTAACACCTCAGCCACAGATTTTGATATGTCATCTTGAAGTCTAAAAACATCTTCGCTACTTCGTTGATATTCCCTACCCCAGAAAACCGATCCATCCTCAACACTGCTGATCTTTATGGTGACGCGAATATTGTATGCATCTGATTGAAATGTCCCCTCCAAAACATTATTGACCTGTAACTCCCTGCCGATCTCTTGAACAGATTTTTTTGAATCCCGATAAACGAGAGCACTTTCTAGACCTATTACTCTTAATTCATCAAAAGCGATGAGGTTCATAATAAGTCTTTCCGTCATCCCAACGCAGGATGCATCCTGATCTCTATTTGGGCTTAAATCTCTAAGGAGCAATAAAATGACCGAATTCCTATGCTTTGTTCCAACTGGTGAAGTGGTATCGCGGCTTCCCTTAACAAAAATTTGCGTATAAATAAAATACCCGAGAGCAGCAATAAGAATTAAAAGCAAGAGTGCTGCCGGAAAGCGGGACAACTTCAACCTAGTTATTATTGTTTTAAGTTTGGATGCTTCTCTTGAAACCGCGGTCTCACTTGTAGGAATTTCACTCTCGATTAGTGTTAATTCAGAGCAGAGTTCTTCTGCTGTTTGATACCTCTTCTCTGGTTCTTTTTCCATGCACTTTAGGATAAGCTGACTGAGTTCTTCAGGGATTTGGGCGTTAAACTCTTTGGGATCGCGAGGTATTTCTGTTTTGTGTTTGACAGCAATGCTGAGGGTTGTGTCCCCATCGAACGGGACTTGTCCTGTGACCATTTCGAAAAGAATCACTCCTAAGGAATAGATATCAGCCCGTTGATCCACTATTTTTCCTTCCACTTGTTCAGGTGATAGATATTGGGGTGTTCCTATTATGATATTCGAATCAGTGATTCCATTCGCCTTTTGAGACAGTGCAATCCCAAAATCCATAATTTTGGCATTCCCCTCTCGATCGATCATGATATTGTGAGGCTTGAGATCCCTGTGGTAAACACCTAGGTGGTGTGCTTCTGAAAGTCCCTGACATATCTGTTTTCCAATTGAAAGCGTTTTCCTCACGGTGAGCGGTCCAATCCGTCTTATGGATTTTTTTAAATCTTCACCAGAAACATATTCCATGGTTATGAATCGTGTATCTCCATCCTTTCCAAGGTCGTGCATCCGACAGACATTTTTATGAGTAATTGTCCGGGCCATTTTCAGTTCATTATGGAAACGCTCGATTATTTTTTTATTGGTTGCGATTTCAGGTCTGATAATCTTAACGGCAATCTTCTCATTTATTTCTCTATCCAGCGCTTTATAAACCTTTCCCATCCCTCCTTTTCCCAGTTCTTCGATAATTTCATACCGGCCCACCAAAATGCTGCCTGTGCGCATATCGATTAATGGGACTACTAGAGTTTCAGTTTGAGCTTCTAGAGTTTCATCTGATAGCGGAAGGGGTGTGGCACAGTTTCCGCAATACTTCGTGTTATCCGGGTTTTCAAACTGGCATTTAGGACAGCTCAGAGTCACCTTCATCCCCTCGCGACATTTACATATAACATATTATTATCGAGAGAATTAGTCAAATTAAAAAAAAAGACAGAATTTATAAATAATAAGCTACGAATATTCGATTACAACTGATGTACGCTAAAAATATCTAGCGTATTTACCCCAGAGGTTATCGCCGAGGGTCCAGTAGGCATCGACGGCACTGTTGGCGATGTCGAGGCAGTATTTGGTAAGGAATGCCTTGGCTTTTTGGGGATCTTCCTTGTAGAGGCGGAGGGCTTCTTCTTCGATCTGAGCTTGTTCAGTAAAAGCATTGTCCTCGATCGGTTTCCAGACATTTGCGATGTCTTGAGTCATGTCTTGCCACCGGAACAAGGCTAATTTACTAACTCTGCGGAAGGCCCACCAGGCACAATCCGTCCTGTACCCCCACCGGCCATCGACCATATAAGAATCCGGCATCTTGGATATACCGCAATAAAACGGTATATGCGGCGTCGTCGCAGGATTGTCATATCCCAACCAGACAACACCGCCGATCGCATTCGGCAACCACTCTCTGGACTGCGTGACCTGGAGGTATGTGGAATAGGGCACACAGATCGTTCTGTGCCGCTCGATATTCAAAAGCTTTCTCAACTCTCCATTCATAAACGGTGTGGCCACCGGGCTTTTAACTGCCTCACCCTTGCTGTTCGAGGTCATCATCTGTGTCGTAATGTCAAAATTCGTGCCGTCATAGGCATCCCTGAAGATCTCGAGGATATCCGGGACCGATATTTTTTCGTCCGGTTTGACTGAAAGCGGATAATTCTCTGAGTAAGGATTTAGATTAAGTGAAGGGGCCAACCAGCTCAAAACTCTCCACTCCCTAAGACGCGTGCCCAAACTCGTACGCGTTTCCGGGGCATATGCATAACAGAATTCAAAGGGTTTTCCACTTTTGGGGTCCCACCAGCCCATCTCCTCGGCCAGAGAATACGCATTATTCGAGGCCATAAATTTATCCTTGTCTTTGAGGTCGATCTCCCTGATCCGGCATCCGTTGGCCGACACTGCGATTTCATCATCCGGGATCCTTGCTGCGGCCCAGACAGCACCCTTCCTCCCCTTCCCTGGCCCCAAGATCTCAAAGAACCAGATTTCTTTAGGATCGGCGAAAGTGAAACATTCACCCGCATCGATGTACCCGAATTCTTTAGTCAATTCATCGACAACCTTGATGGCTTCTCTGGCTGTTTTGGCTCGCTCCAAACACAGACGGTAAAGCTCTGGGGCATCCAGAATCCCCTCACTGCTCACAAGCTCTCGCCGCCCACCGGAGGTGGTTTCTCCGATTGCAAGCTGATATTCATTTATCACTGCGTATGCTGTGTTGATGTACGCATACGTCTCGGCGACTTGAGGGATCTTCCCTTTGGGCAGACGATCCGGATGATCCGGACCTTTTGTCCTCTTGGAATGGTAGTAGACCGTGCACATATCTCCAGGTTTATGCTTTATGCGGGGGACAACATTGATCCATGTGCGGTCTGTGCCCGAATCGCAGGAATGTGACGTCATAGTCGACCCATCGACTGACGCGAGTTTCCCCACAAGTACGCTCGTACATCCATCGAACTCTATAAGCTTATCGTCTGGGGGCTCAACTGAAGTGGCTTGCAAAAATAAAGTGATAAAAGCGATAAATCCGAAAAAGACGATTCGTTTTCTTGAATCAAATTTTTTCATGGATCACTTCCTCCGCATTTTTACTTATCATTCTGTGTGTCCCGGGCTCTAGGTTTTTTCTGTATTTTGGTGAATAAAAACGAATTCTCCAAATCCACGGTGGGACGCTTGACAGATAACATTTCACAAATTTATAACACAGAGAAGATTTGAACGTCAAACAAAGCTTATTCTTCTTCTGCTTAGCTAGAATATTCTTTGGATACTACAAACACCTTGACAACAGACACCCCCTGCATTGACTGTCAAACATACCTATGCTATAAGTGCAGTCAGGCGGGAAAAAATTCAATGAAACAATCTGAACCATCCAAAAATGTTAAAAACTCCGATCCTTTAGCGCAAACTCAGGATCAAGAAATAATCTCTCCCAAAACATCTTCCGCTCCTCAGGAAGAGATGCTGAGTTTTTTCTTGCTTGATGATGCCAGTTCACAGATCACTCCTTTTGCGCTAGAACTGGAGACACATAAACGAATCGCCGCTGACAAGACACAGAACCTTGAAACACGTTTGGAAGCCTACGAAGACATTTTTGAGTCAGAAGTGGGAGATACGTCCTTAGCTCGGGCCCGAAACATCGAGCGGGAAGTTGGATTCCGGCAGCTCTACCTCAAATTTGAAGGGGGAAATCCCACGGGCACCCAAAAGGATAGAATTGCCTTCACTCAAGTTCGTGATGCTGTCAGGCGGGGCTTCGACGCCATCACGCTGGCCACTTGTGGCAATTACGGTGTGGCTATGGCGTTTGCCTCCTGCCTTGCGGGACTTCGCTGCATTATCCATATTCCAGAAACTTATCACACAAAAAGAGCTCAAGAAATGAGTGATTACGGCGCGGAGATCATTCGTAATGAAGGAGATTATGAAAAATCGGTCATACTATCACGGGAATATGCCGAATCCAATGAAGTCTATGACGCAAACCCTGGGGGAGCCAATACAATCTTGCAGCTGAGGGCTTATGGAGAAATCGCGTACGAAATCTACGACGAACTCAGAGACGCCCCCAGCTTCGTGGCTGTTCCGGTCTCGAACGGGACAACTCTTGCGGGCATCTACAAGGGTTTTGTCAGCTTGTATCGACGTGGAAAAACATCCAAGATGCCCCGTATGATCGCCGGGTCATCGTTCGGGAAAAATCCGATCATCTCTGCCTTCTTGAAAAAGATGCCCGAGTGTGCGGACCTTAAACCCGAACAAATCCGCGAAACATCAGTCAATGAACCCTTGATCAACTGGCAGTCTTTGGACGGGGACCATGCGCTCGAAAGCATTCGCCTCTCACGGGGATGGGCCTCCTACGCCAGCGATAAAAACATGATGAATTTCTCGCGTCTCATCCGTGAAAGGGAGGGTTTGAACATACTCCCTGCCTCCACCGCGGGCCTGATCGCCCTGCTTGACCTGCACACAAAAGAGAACCTCGGAAATGACCGCTTTGTGGCTATCCTGACAGGGAGGAAGTGATGGCAGATTTTCCAGAAGGAAACGCGATCATCTTTTGTGAAGAAGCGTTCGGAACTCCCAACGGCAAGACCGCTCACGGCCTTGTGCGCCGAACGAAACGCTACAGTGTTCTTTCGGTCATTGACTCGACGTGTGCATTCAACGACTCAGGAGAGATACTGGACGGCAGACCCAATGGGATCTCCATATTTCCAGACCTCTCTACAGCGCTGGACAACACACGGACAACCGGGTTGCATGCAACCCATTTTGTGATCGGATTGGCTCCTGACGGAGGTCGATTGAGCCCGGAACACCGCACATCGGTCATCGAAGCTATCCAATCAGGGCTGAACATCGACTCTGGCCTCCATGATTTTCTCTCAGAGGATGAGGAGATGAACCGGTATGCTCAAGAACATAACGTTCGCATTCGCGATGTCAGAAAACCGCCACTGCTCAGCACTTTACATTTTTTCAGCGGAAAGATAGAACAGGTCAACAGCCTAAAAGTGGCTGTCCTCGGTACAGATTCCGCTGTGGGCAAACGCACAACAGCCTGGGTCTTGACCGAGGCTCTGAACGCGGCCGGTAACCGGACAGAGATCATAGGGACAGGTCAGACGGCCTGGATGCAGGGAGTGAGCTACGGCATCATCATGGATTCTCTGATCAATGATTTCGTCTCTGGGGAGATCGAACATGCTGTGTGGTCCGCCTGGAATGAGTGCCGTCCCGACGTGATCATTATCGAAGGACAGGGAAGTTTAATGAATCCCGCCTATCCAGGTGGCTTTGAAATATTGGCAGCGGGTCGTCCGGATGTGATCATACTGCAGCATGCTCCGGCCCGTAAAGATTACGATGGATTTCCCGGATACCCGATCCAGCCACTGGATATCCAGATCAAAGCTGTAGAGCTCATTTCAGAAAAACCTGTGGTCGCCGTCACGATCAACCACGAGAACCTTTCCAGGGACTTGATCGCCTCGACCTGTCAGGAGATCGAGCATCGGATCGGAAGGCCTACCGCGGATGTTCTCTTACAGGGTACGGATAAAATCATTCAAACAATTCTATCATTCCTTGGGGCAAAAAGCCCAAAAGAATAAACGATACAGTCGGAGAATGAGCATAACCAACACGATAAAAAAAGTGCAAACGCCAGCATCTTCACGGGAGGATCCACTCCGCACACTCAAAGTGATCCAAAAATTGGAAATCGGCCCCGTCGAAGTAAGGTCGAATAGGCTGATTTCTCCCTATTCTGTAAGAACCGGGGAGGGTAAATCAGTTTTTAAACTCATATACCGTTTTGAAGAAGACGTCTTTGACCCAAAAGACCGAGCCTCACTCAACCTTGCCACCATGATCGCTGCACAGGTGGCCATAAATTACGGCCTCTTCTGTGAAAAAATCGTCTTTCACGATCGTTTGGGCAAAGAAGACATCCGCTTCATCGAAGATATGATGGTCAACACAGCACGCGAGATATATGTGATGAAATTTCTCCGGCCAAACCCTTTCCTTCTCGGCGAAGCTTCAAGCTTCCCTTTTGTAAAGAAGGACAACTATCTACAAGCAAACCTTGAGTTCCCATCCCGGACAGAGGAGAGAACAAAACTCTCCTATTGGGGAGGAGATAAATCCAAACATGCCGTTCTTTCCAGCGGCGGTAAGGACAGTCTCCTGAGCTTCGGACTCTTGAAAGAGATCGGAAAGGAAACCCATCCCATCTTCATCAATGAATCGGGAAGGCATTGGTACACAGCGCTCAACGGGTACCGTTACTTAAAAGCCACCTACCCCGAAACAGCCAGGGTATGGACGAACTCAGACAGACTTTTTTCCTGGATGTTAAGACATATGCCTTATGTGAGACAAGATTTTGCCAGGATTCGCTCAGACGATTACCCGATCCGCCTTTGGACAGTGGCTGTATTTCTTTTTGGCGCCTTGCCTCTTCTTAAAAAGAGAGGGATTGGACGAATTGTCATCGGCGATGAATTCGATTCCACAAACAGGTCGTCACACCAGGGGATCACTCATTACAACGGTTTTTTCGATCAGAGTCGTTATTTCGACAATACGCTCACTCGGTATTACTACCAAAAAGGATGGGATATCAGTCAATTTTCCATTCTCCGACCGCTCTCAGAGCTCCTCATCGAAAAGATCTTGTATCAGAGGTATCCATTTCTCCAACGACACCAAGTTTCCTGCCATGCCACCCATATCAGGGACGACCGCGTCTTTCCGTGCGGGAAGTGTGAAAAATGCCGCAGAATCGTCGGAATGTTGAAAGCTTTGGACGGCGCCCCCACAAATTGCGGCTACACAGCCGAACAGATTGAGAATTGCCTGAAAGCTCTGGCAGAAAAGAGTGTCCATCAAGAATCGGCCGCTGCTCAGCATCTTTTTTTCCTCCTTTCAGAAAAAGGATTTTTACAGAAACCTGTAAACGAACAGCGACAACAACCGCATCCAGAAGTCATGACGATCCGTATCGACAATGAAAAATCCCCGATCCATGGCATTCCCGTCGACCTCCGTAAGCCTCTCTACAAAATTTTCCTCAAGCATGCTGATGGGCTTTCCAGGCGACAGGGACGAATCTGGATAGATTATGACCTAATGAAGTCACCTGAGCTTCTGATTCCCTACGCATTCGAATCTCCTGAAGACAACGTTGAAATAGCGAAACCCCCTTCATCCAAACTTGAAAACGCGCAAAATGCTTCTTATCTTTTGGCAGAGATGACCTGGCCAGAGGCTCAAATCCGGTTCAAAGAGGTGGATGTCGCACTGTTACCTGTGGGCTCCATGGAACAGCACGGACCACACTTGCCTCTTGACACCGATGCATTTGACGCGAACTACCTTGCACGCCGTGTGGCAGAGGCCTGCAGCCCCCCGAAGCCTCTAGTGCTTCCTCTCATTCCTTATGGAGTCTCCTATCATCACGAAGACTTCAGCGGGACTCTCAGTATCAGCCCAAAAACTCTGACCCAGCTTGTTTATGAAGTCGGAATAAGCGCTGCCCGGAACGGAATTACAAAACTGGTGATCATAAATGGCCATGGAGGGAATATTCCTGCTCTCCAATTCGCTGCACAGATGATCAATCGTGATGCACATATCTTTACCTGCGTTGAAACGGGTGAAACCAGTGAAAAGGACATCGGCGCCTTGACAGAAACTCCCAACGATGTCCATGCCGGTGAAGTGGAAACCAGCACCGCCTTGGCTAACCGTCCTCACCTCGTCAAGCTCGATGCAGCGAGGAAATTCATTCCACGATTCTCGAGTAAATACCTCAATTTCAGCTCCAAACGAAGTGTCGAATGGTACGCTCGGGTTGCGAAAATCTCGACAACAGGAGTCTTGGGAGACCCAACGAAAGCAAGCCGAGAAAAAGGCGAAAAGATATGGGAGATCATGATCAAGCATCTTGTGGAATTCGTTGAAGATCTCAACAGCATGAGCCTGGATGAGATCTACCACAAAAGATTCTGACAGGAGTGAGATGAAAATTACAACACTAGAGGCATGGGCCGTTTCCATGGCCCTGAAAGAACCCTACACCATCGCCTACGAAACGATTGAATCAGCCACTAATGTCTTTCTCCGTGTGGAGACAAACAGCAAGATCGTAGGATTCGGCTGTGCTGCACCCGACCTGCAGATCACCGGAGAAACGCCAGAGACAGTGCTCAAGGTCATGAGTGAGATTGTTTATCCTTCCATAAAAGGCTCAGACCCTCTGCGAACTGCCATGTTACTCGAGCGACTGGCTCCCCTCCTGGGTTCTCAATCCTCAGCACTCGCCGCTGTCGATATGGCCCTTCATGACATTCTCGGAAAAGTGTGCGGACTCCCTCTTTGGAAATTACTGGGAGGTTTTAGAGACCGGATCAAGACCAGCGTCACCATAGGAATACTGCCTGAAAAAGATACGGTGGACCGTGCCAAAGCATGGATCACCCAGGGTTTTAAATGCCTGAAGATCAAGGGGGGTAAAGACATGGAATTGGACATTGTCCGGGTGCACAAGGTCCGCGAAGCTGTAGGGGAAGAGATCGAATTGCGATTCGATGCCAACCAGGGTTTCACTTTCGAGCAAGCACTCAAATTTGTCGAGAGCACCCGTCATTGCCGGCTTGAATTGATCGAACAACCCACGCCGACCGGACAGCCGGACTTACTGGGGAGGGTCACATCAAGCGTGTCAATCCCCGTAATGGCGGATGAAAGTTTAATAACGTTGAGGGATGCGTTCCGTCTTGCGCGGAAGGACCTCGTGGATATGGTTAATGTCAAGCTGATGAAAGTCGGAGGAATCGCTGTTGCCCGCCAGATCAATGCCGTAGCACGTTCTGCCGGCCTGGAGGTTATGGTGGGATGTATGGACGAATCAGCAATAAGCATAGCCGCGGGCCTGCATTTCGCACTTGCCCGACCGAATGTTTTTTACGCCGACCTTGACGGTCACCTCGATCTCATTGATGACCCCTGCGATGGCGCAGTTCTCATCCGCAACGGGGTCCTTTACCCCAACAGCAATCCTGGCCTAGGATTCGATATTCCTTGCTGACCCGGGAGTCATCTACGGTCATCATATTATGCATTAAACAATGGGGGATCCTTCAAGATTCTGTTTGATTTTGGAAAAATTTGTAATAAGATAAACACCTTGATTGACCGATCCAATCTGACATAGATGGAAGGAAAGGACAAATACAAAGAAGGAGAAACCTATGAACTTTGATAAGTTATACAGAAAAGCCGTGGAAACAGGGATAAACAACGACCTAAGAGGCAAAAATGAGGTTAAAAAGGTATTAAAAGACGAAAAGGAAAAATATAATAAGCTCGAAAAGGGCGACCTCGAATTCTATGACAGAGACAGACTGTTTAATCCTTATCCAGATACTCGTATTCTTTCTGGCGACAAAAATCTGGAGATCCGGAAGGTCATCGTTGGCATTGACATGCAAGTGGGGGAAATACTTCTAACCCATCTACTAAACAAAGAGAAAAAGGGACACATCGACCTAGTAATCTCTCATCACCCCCAAGGATTTGCACTTGCCCAGCTTTATGAAGTCATGAGGCTGCAGGCCGACCTTCTTGCCCATTACGGGATCAGCATCAGTGTTGCGGAACAACTCATGGAGAAACGAATCAGTGAAGTCGAACGGAGATTTTTACCCGTCAACCATACCAGAGTTGTGGATGCCGCTAAAGTTCTGGAGATTCCAATGATGTGTATCCATACACCTGCGGATAATTGTGTCGCCAATTTTTTAACAAAAACCTTCGCAAAGAAAAAACCCTACAAACTCAAAGACATCATGAATATCCTGAAGTCTATCCCCGAGTACAAAAAGTCGATGAAACTCCAAGTCCCGCCAAAGATCGTGAATGGCACAGAAAACAATAAATGCGGGAAAATCTTCGTCGACATGACAGGCGGGACAGAGGGGTCGAAAGAGATATTCGAGAAATTCGCTAACAGCGGTGTGAGTACCATGGTGGGGATGCACTTCAGTGAAGAACATCTTGAAAACGCTAAGAAAGCCAACCTGAATATGATCATCGCTGGCCATATAGCCAGTGATGTCTTAGGGCTGAACCTGCTGTTCGATGAGATCGAAAAAGAAGAAAAACTTTCGTTTATTGGTGTATCCGGTTTTGAGCGGATTCGACACACAAAAGAATAAGTCTATAGCTTTGTAATTCCAGGAATTCTCCTCACACCACAATTCCCGTTTTGCTTAAAAAAATGGGGGAGATAAGAGAATGCTGGCTGTTGGGTATTTGGGAAAATAAGCAAAAAGGGGATAATGAAGGAGGGTATTATGAAGCCTTACCCAGCCAGCAGAAATAAGACTTAATTCCACTATACACGAATTGAAAAAAATATCAATCCTTTTCTTGAAAAACTCCCGATTTTTATTAAAAAAAGACACATTTTTTCTGACTTTTCGCACGAATATGCAGAGATTCCCTTGAATATACAGATGTGCTCTGATATCAATGCCGGTGTAGGTCACGGTGCATGACTTTACGGACCTCCCGCAGGTAATCAGCCCCGGACAATTTGGCCAGTTTTCGGCTTAAATCGGCATCATTTTCGTTTTTGAGAAGGCCGATGACATAATCGATGATGCTTGTGGGGAAAATTCCATCTTTCTCATAAAGATCACGCTTTTCCGCCAACAACCGGCTCGACTCCACACAGCTCGATGGAAGCTTCGGAAAGGAATCCATTATTTTCTTATCCTGGGAGATGTCAACCGCCCCATACAGCTTCTCCGCCAATTCCAGAGATCTATCATCCCCGATCCCCCATTCTGCAGCCATCACCACACCAGAAAGAAGCAGATGAACAAGGGCACTCCCATCAGGACTTCTAAGCTCGACTGTCTGTTTTGTCCGCAGATCATCGATATCGCTCTCCTCCTGCGGATTTATCGCTTTAGCAAGGTCCTTCACATCAGACCAAGCCAGAGGCACGCGAATCAATGCGCTCCTGTTCGAGTCGCTCCAGAATATGCGCGTCGGCGCTTCTTGTTTGGGCACTAGCCTAAGATAGGATGAGGCCACAGTATTCCCGAAGGCCGTTAATGTATCGGCATACTCACACAATCCTCCCACCAAGCGCCGTGCAGGTTCAGAGAGCCGCTTGCTCTTGTCCAGCATGATATTTTTTCCCTTCTTCATCAGCTCCAGATGAAAGTGCAAACCATTGCCGGCAATTCCCTTTTCAATCTTGGGCGTAAACGTCGCCAAACACCCGTACTGGAAGGCCACATTGCGTATAATCCATCTACTGAGCATGATTGCATCCGCCATCTCATCGATGGGCCTGGGTAAGAATTCAACCTCGAGCTGCTCGACACTCTTTCCACGGATTTGTGCTAAACCGCCTTTGAGATCATCCACATATCCCACTTCGCTGTGTGCATATTTAACCGCTCCTGTGATCTGAGTGATATAGTGGACGATCTCATCCAAGATCTCTCCCCCTTTAATGAAGGGAGCGGATTCATGATAGCCCTGTTGTTTCTCCAGCCGGAAAATGTTGGGTTCTTTATCAAAGAGGAGATAAAACTCCAGCTCGCCGAGAGCATAGAGCTCCAAGCCCGTGTTTTGTTCAAAATGTAAATTGGCATTGGCCAGGATGTTGTCCAGCGCAAAAGCAGCCCGCTCGCCGTCTCTGGTCAAGTAACGGCAGATAAAATCAAGGCTGCAATCATCAAAAGGGTTGAGAAAGGCTGTTTTGTAATCAGGGACTACGTATAGATCCGAGAGAGTGGCATCGACCATCCCTTTGAACAATGACGATCCATCGGTGCGCTCGCCTTCAGCGAGGATCACTTCCGCCCTGCGGCGGTCCGGGATCGGGAACTTGAGCTCCTTGAGGTGGCCATCAAGACCCGTATAGTGGAAGGTGATGCGTTCAATCTTCCTCTGTTCGATGATCTTTACAAAATCTGCGCGTTGAAAGTCATGAGCCGGCTTGTTCAACAACGCAGAAAGGGGATTTTCCAGAGCAAAAGAGAAATCGTGAATCGTCATAGCATTGTCTCCGATCTTATTCATAATTTAGTCTCGAAAAAGTGAAGAGACATTTTAAGGTAAACTCCAGAGTAATGCAACCGCATGGACACGATGGGAAGCATTTCTAAATCCGTGATGATTGATACCCGAGTGTCCCAATTGGTGGTTGCGAAAACACGCTCAGTTTCCCCAGCGAGGAAACTTCGCTCGGATCCGGGCTTCCCTCACATCTCCCCTCGGTAGATGTACCATGCCCGTCCAGCCCTTCTCACGGTTTTCTCCACTACACAATTGGAACACTCAATAACGCAACTTGTGTTCACACGATCACGGATTTGGAAATGATTCCAATATGATGCAGCGGCTTAATTGACTAGCTTTGTTTCTAGTAATATATTTAGAGCAGACATTAACAAAACTGTAACAATGAATGACAGTTCTTTCGGACAGAGAGTATTTCTCAAGAAAAGCAGATTAAGTTATGTATTGGAGATTCCAATGATTAAAGCCAAAATTCTTATATCCGGGATATTTCTTTTTATCCTGTTCTCTGCTTTTTTATTCCCTGCCAAGTCATATAGCGATGAAGACGTCAAGAAGATCATGGGCGGAAATCTTCTTCACGTGTGGAAGAAAGTCACCAAACAATAAGTGGGATTGAACAGAATGAATGAATTAAAAGAAAACGCAAGACATTTATTAAAGGAATTCAAAGGAGATGATTACATTTTTGGCGTTGGTTGTTTGCACAGGTTGGGTGAGTTTGTGGCTCCTTTTGGTAAAAAGATCCTTCTCATTATGAATTCAGGGAAATGGAGCAAAGTCCATTTAGCACCTATTCTCGGCTCTCTGAGGGATGCGAATTTGGACGTCATAGGCCCTATCCCCAGCGCAAGGCCGAATGCCCCGCGTGAAGATGTTGTCCGACTGGCTGAAGAAATTTTAAGTACAAAGCCGGATACTGTTGTTGTTGCCGCGGGAGGCTCTGGAATCGATGCCGCAAAAGCCGCGTGTGTGCTGGCCAGCCTGGGCAGAGACCTGGAAGACTATTTCGGAGTGGGGAAAGTCTCGGAGAAACTAGGTGCCGAAGGAAAGACACTCATACCTGTTGTCGCCGTTCAGACAGCTTCGAGTTCTGCGGCCCACTTGACGAAATATTCCAACATCACTGATATCCAAACGGCCCAAAAAAAGCTCATTGTCGATGAAGCGATCGTGCCGACAAAATCACTGTTCGATTACGAAGTTACATGCACAATGCCACCGGATTTTACCCTTGATGGGGCTTTCGACGGAATGGCCCACAGTCTTGAAGTTTTCTTTGGTGCCCAGGAGGAGACTTACGACAGAATCTCCCAGATCGCCGAGACCTCCATTGAATTGGTGATCTCTGGTTTAGAGGACGCTGTTAAAGATGGGGATAATCTTGAGGCGCGTAAAATCCTGGGATTGGGGACAGACCTCGGGGGTTATGCCATTATGGTCGGAGGGACTAACGGCGCTCATTTGACGAGTTTTTCTTTGGTCGACATTCTGAGCCATGGCCGGGCCTGTGCTATCATGAATCCCTACTATACAGTCTTTTTTGGCCCTGCCATCCAGCCACAACTTCAGATTCTGGGACAAATTTATTCAAAATATGGCCTGATAGAAAAGCCGTTATCAGGATTGGGACCGGTTGAGCTCGCTAAAACTGTGGCAAAAGGCATGATGAATCTGGCTCATCGTGTTGGTTTCCCCACTAAACTCGAAGAGATCCATGGATTCAGCCAAGCCCACATCCAGAGAGCTCTCAAGGCCGCAAAAAATCCTCAACTCGAGATGAAACTCAAAAATATGCCGGTTCCCTTGAATCGAGATATGATCGATGAATATATGGGCCCAGTTCTCGAAGCTGCTGCCACAGGAGATTTCAGTTTGATCAAGAATGTTAGATTATTGATCAAGAATGGCTGATCTGTTCTTTCCCAGATCATCATTCTTCATTTTTTGGTAAACCATGGCCTTTTCTGTCCATAAAGCAAGATAACTCAAGGTCACTCATCTAGCGATTGAAAATGTCAAGTTTAATAGGCTCCATAAAATGTATCCGGTACATTTTTCCAGGGTTAATTAGAAAATGTGCGCGGTACATTTTACCTGAGGTGAATGGAAAAGGGGACTGTCCCCTTTTTTATCCCCTTTTTACGGTTTTTGGTGAGTGATGAGGACGCCGCGTGATTTCAGAGCGGCAATAAAAGGTTCATACAACTCCCCAAGAAAAATCTCTTCGGGAAACACGACTCCGCGTTGTGTGATCTCTCCATTCAGGATCATCTGGGCTGCAATCGATGCGGGAAATGCTGTAGTTTTCGCCATAGACGTATAGTTGTTCTCTTCGTCAAAATAATCCACCATCTCGAACACATGCGTTGCGGGTTCACCTGACTTCCTCCCGGATACAACGACACGCAAAAAAGTCACATCCCGCTCATCCCCCAATGCTATCCTCTTATCCAGAATAGACTCCGTCACTCTCCTCGGTATGATGTTCGTACCATCGAC
>Ga0307378_10006652_pt1 | contig 15741 bp, 15 predicted proteins | sample UN1MG_FD_202238 | JGI IMG/M metagenome (GOLD analysis project Ga0307378, IMG submission 202238) | Soil microbial communities from Risofladan, Vaasa, Finland - UN-1 | ecosystem: Environmental > Terrestrial > Soil > Coastal area > Acid sulfate soil | place: Finland: Risofladan, Vaasa | collected... | reverse complement strand
GTTGCTCCAGTCGACGGGGCTGGCGTTCATCTTCCACAACGGTGGCGGCGGCTTTCTCGGCCAGTCGACCAGCGGTGTCGACATCGACATCCTGCCGAACTTCACGCCGCCCCGGGTGCTGCTCGTGGTGGTCACCCTCACTGCGGGGACGGCGCTGCTCATGTGGATGGGCGAGCTCATCACGCAGAAGGGCATCGGCAACGGGATGTCGCTGCTGATCTTCGCGTCGGTGGTCTCGGCCATCCCGGTGCAGGGCGCGGCGATCAAGGCCGAGAACGGGTGGGGGTTGCTCACCATCTTGTTCGGGCTCGGCGTGCTGCTGATGGTTGCCATCGTGTTCATCGAACTCGGGCAGCGACGGATCCCGGTCCAGTTCTCCAAACGGGTCGTGGGTCGGCGCATGTACGGCGGCCAGTCGACCTACATCCCGCTCAAGGTCAACCAGAGCGGCGTGATCCCGGTGATCTTCGCCAGCTCGATCCTCTACCTACCGCTGCTGGCCACCCAGGTGCTGCCGACCAGCGGCTGGGGCGCCTCGGTGCAGAGCTGGGTCAACAACAACCTGGTCCAGCCCGACAACATCGTCTACATCTTCACCTATGGCCTGTTGATCATCGGGTTCGCCTACTTCTACACCGCCATCAGCTTCGATCCGGCCCAGCAGGCCGACACGATCCGCAAGCAGGGTGGCTACATCCCGGGCATCCGGCCCGGCCCACAGACCGAGCGCTACCTCGCCCGGATCCTGAGCCGCATCACGCTGCCGGGAGCGCTCTTCGTCGCCGGTATCGCCCTGTTGCCGTCGATCCTGTTGGCGTTCGCAGACGTGCAGCGCTTCCCCTTCGGCGGCGTCTCGATCCTCATCGCAGTGGGCGTCGCCCTCGAGACGATGAAGCAGATCGACAGCCAGCTCATGATGCGGAACTACGAAGGCTTTCTTTCGTAATCATTCGTTCGCTGGCGCTCACTGCGTTCTTACGAGTTCTCGCCGACGGCCTGCGGCCGGCTCAGACCTCGTCTGCTCACGACTTCGTCGAGTCGCAGACCGTGGCGGCTCCGGCAGGCCTCTGCCCCCACACCCCCGCCGTCCTCGTTGGCCCTGGTTTCGGTGCTGTGCGCGCTCGGAGTTTCCCACCTGCTGGATGATCGCTCGATGTCTGTTTTCGTCGGGTCGAAAAGTTGGCAGCTAACGTCCCCCGAATGACTTCGGGAGCACGCCTCGTCATGCTGGGACGCCAAGGCGCCGGCAAGGGCACGCAGTGTTCTCGGCTCGCTGCGCACTTCGGGATGCCACACATCTCGACAGGCGACATGTTGAGGTTGGCGGTCGCCGACGGCACCGCGTTCGGCAAGAAGGCCAACGAGTTCATGGCCGCCGGTGACCTCGTTCCGGACGAGGTGATGATCGGCGTCGTCGACGAACGGCTCCACATGGAGGACGCACGGACTCAGGGCTACGTCCTGGACGGATTCCCCCGCACCGTCGCCCAGGCCGAGGCACTGGCCGACATCACCGACGGGGCGCTCGAGATGGTGGTCGATCTCGACGTCCCGACCGAGGTCGTTCTTCCCCGCCTCGCCGGCCGGCGGGTGTGCAGGAACTGCGGTACCAACTATTCGGTCGACGAGCCTCCGACCTCGAATTGGAGCTGCGACGTGTGCGGTGGCGAGGTCGTGCAGCGCGAGGACGACAAGGAGGAGGCGATCCAACGTCGGCTCGACCTCTACGAAGAGGTCACGACGCCGCTCACCGCGTGGTACGCCGAGCGCGACCTGCTCGTGGTGGTCGACGGTATGGGCGAGCCCGATGAGGTCACGGCCCGCCTGTTGGCAGCCATTGACGCCAAGCGAGGCTGATCGGCGCGTGGCGGCACGCAAGACCGCCGACGAGATCGCCGTGATGCGACGGGCCGGCCGTGTCGTTGCCGAGATGCATGAGCGGATCCGCGACGCCATCCGCCCCGGCGTGACGTCCGCGCGACTCGACCGCATCGGTCGCGACGTGCTCGCCCGCCGCAATGCCACTTCGAACTTCCTCCACTACCACGGCTATCCGGCGGTCATCTGCGCATCGCCCGACGAGGTCATCGTTCACGGCATCCCCAGTGACGTGCCGCTCGACGAGGGTTCGATCCTGTCGATCGACTGCGGGGCGATCATCGACGGGTGGCACGGCGACGCGGCGTTCACCGCAGGCGTGGGAGCGATCGATGCCGAGGCCCAGCGCCTGATCGACGTCGCCGAGGCCTCGTTGGCCGAAGGGGTCGCGCAGATGACTCCCGGCAACCGGATCGGCGACATCGGCGCCGCGGTCCAAGCTCACGCGGAGGCTCATGGCTATTCGGTCGTGCGCGAGTACACCGGCCACGGAATCGGCCAAGCCATGCACGAGAGCCCGGACGTTCCCAACCACGGCAAGCCCGGACGCGGAATGAAGCTCCGGGACGGTCACGTGCTGGCCGTCGAGCCCATGTTGTGCGTCGGCGGGCCGGCCACCGTCCTCGGCTCCGACGGCTGGACGGTCACCACGGCCGACGGTTCGCTCGCTGCGCACGTCGAGCACACCATCGCCATCACCGAGCACGGCCCCGAGATCCTCACCCTGCCCTGACCTGCCGGGGCGGCACCCTCCGCCACTGCGGATTGCGGACGGGTTAAGGTCTGCTTTCCGTTCGTCGGGCCCACGGTTCGGTCGGGTCTTTCCTGCGCGGAGTTGGACCGGTCTGGGTGCTGCGCTAGGGTTTTCCTTCGGCCTGCTGGCGGTTTCACCGCTCCGCAGGCCTCCTGACCGTTCCGGCTCGTGCGAGAGAAACCCTGTTCATGAAGGTTCGACCCAGCGTGAAGAAGATCTGCGAGAAGTGCAAAGTCGTGCGTCGGCACGGCCGCGTGCACGTGATCTGCACCAACCCCCGACACAAGCAACGGCAGGGCTGAGGAGTCTCGTGGCACGTATTTCAGGCATCGACATCCCGCGCGACAAGCAGACCGAGATCGCGTTGACCTACATCTTCGGCGTCGGTCGCACGATCGCCCGCACTGCATGCGAGCAGGTCGACGTCGATCCGCACGCTCGGGTCCGCGACCTCACCGACGACGAAGTCGCCAAGCTCCGCAACTTCATCGAGTCGAACGTCCAGACCGAGGGCGACCTGCGCCGTGAGGTCCAGAACGACATCAAGCGCAAGATGGAGATCGGCTGCTACCAGGGCATCCGTCACCGCCGGGGCCTTCCCGTCCGCGGCCAGCGCACCCACACCAATGCTCGGACCCGCAAGGGCCCCAAGAAGACCGTCGCCGGCAAGAAGAAGGTCAAGAAGTGATGGACTGCAGCAGCACGGCCGCCGAAACGCGCGACCTCGGAGCACCCCGAGGATGCAAGGCGAGCGAGGCACGAGCGAGCCGGCAAGTTGCGGCCTGCGTGGCCGGGGAACGCATCTGATGGCAAAGCCAGCCGCGGGCGGTCGTCGTCCTCGCAAGCGTGAGCGCAAGAACGTGAGCTACGGCATCGCGCACATCAAGTCGTCGTTCAACAACACGATCGTCGCCATCACCGACCAGCAGGGAAACGTGCTTTCGTGGGCCTCGGCCGGCAATGTCGGTTTCAAGGGTTCGCGCAAGAGCACTCCCTACGCCGCGCAGACCGCCGCAGAGCAGGCCGCACGCCGAGCGATGGAGCACGGCGTGCGCAAGGTCGACGTGCAGGTGAAGGGTCCGGGCTCGGGTCGCGAGACCGCCATCCGCACCATCCAGAACACGGGCATCGAAGTGACGGGCATCAAAGACGTCACCCCCGTTCCGCACAATGGCTGCCGCCCTCCCAAGCGGCGCCGGGTCTGAGGCCAAGACATGAGTCGTTACACCGGACCCAAAGCACGTGTCTCTCGTCGTCTCGGCGTCAACCTGTGGGGCACCATGGGCGAGAACCGCGCCATGGAGCGCCGGCCCTACCCGCCGGGCGAGCACGGCCGTACCCGTCGCCGCGGTCAGCCGTCGGAGTACCTCGCGCAGCTCCAGGAGAAGCAGAAGGCCCGCTTCTCCTACGGCCTCACCGAGAAGCAGTTCCGGAACCTCTTCGCCGAGGCGAGCCGCCGCAAGGGTGTCACCGGCGAGATCATGCTCCAGTTGCTCGAGCTTCGTCTCGACAACGTCGTCTACCGCGCCGGTTGGGCGTCGACCCGGCCGCAGGCGCGCCAGTTCGTCAGCCACGGCCACGTCCATGTGAACGGCAAGCGGGTCGACGTGCCCAGCTACCGGGTGCGCAAGGGCGACAAGATCTCGCTCAGCACCAAGTCGCGCGAGATGGTCGTCATCGTCTGGAACAGCGATGTGCTCGACCGTCAGCCGCCGCCGTGGCTCGACAAGGTCGCCGACGACCCCTTCGCGGTCACTGTGTACGACGTTCCCATGCGCGAGCACATCGATGTGCCCGTCCGCGAGCAGCTCATCGTCGAGCTGTACTCGAAGTAAGCCCCGACCTTCCCTCACAATCGCACGCCCTGCGAGGAGTACCCAAGAAGATGCTGGTCATCCAACGCCCGTCCGTCGAGCCGGTCACCGAGGCCGACGGCAACCGCCAGAAGTTCGCCATCGGACCGCTCGAGCCCGGCTTCGGCCACACGCTCGGCAACTCGCTGCGCCGCACGCTGCTGTCGTCGATCCCTGGCGCGGCCGTGACCCAGGTGCGCTTCGACGACGCCCTCCACGAGTTCGACACCATCAGCGGTGCGACCGAAGACGTCACCGACATCATCTTGAACCTCAAGGACCTGGTGCTCCGCTGTCACAACAGCGGGCCCGTGGTTCTCCGGCTCGACGTGCGTGGCGCCAAGGACGTCACCGCCGCCGACATCGAGGCGAACAGCGACGTCGAGATCCTCAACCCCGACCTGGCCATCGCCACGCTGAACGGCAACGGCCGGCTCGCCGTCGACATCACCGTGAGCCAGGGTCGCGGCTATGTGTCCGCGGAGCACAACCGGCAGGCCGAGACCATCGGCGTGATCCCGGTCGATTCGATCTTCTCGCCGGTTCGCCGCTGCACCTTCGAGATCGAACCCACTCGTGTCGAGCAGTCCAACGACTACGACCGACTCGTCATGGACATCCTCACCGATGGCTCGATCGAACCTGCCGAGGCGCTCGCCTCGGCCGGGGACACGCTCCGGTCGCTGGTCGGCCTCGTTGCCGACATGAGCGAAGAGCCGCAGGGTCTCGAGCTCGGCGACGTTGCCACCGCCTCTGCCGGGTCGCCTGATCTCGAGCTCCCGATCGAAGACCTCGAGCTCTCCGAGCGGCCGCGCAACTGCCTCAAGCGGGCCCAGGTCAACAGCGTCGGTGAGCTGCTCCAGAAGACCGAGGATGATCTGCTGGCCATCACCAACTTCGGTCAGAAGTCGCTCGACGAAGTCATCCAGAAGCTCGACGAGCGCGGCCTCTCGCTGCGCACCCGCTAGGAGTACGTCATGCCCGCAACCCCCAAGAAGGGCCGCCGGTTCGGCGGAAGCAGCCAGCACCAGAAGCTGATGATGGCCAACCTGGTTGCGTCGCTCGTCGCCGCCGAGGCGATCGTGACCACCGAGGCCAAGGCCAAGGCGCTTCGTCCGATCGCCGAGAAGATGATCACCAAGGCCCGCAAGGGCGGGTTGCACAACCACCGCCAGATCCTCAGCTTCATCGGCGATCAGGAAATGGCCGACAAGCTCATGGAAGACGTCGGTCCCCGCTATGCCGACCGTCCCGGTGGCTACACCCGCATCTTGAAGCTGGGCCCGCGCCACGGCGACAAGGCCCCCATGGCGCGTATCGAACTCGTCTGAGGGCGGTTTGTGCGCCATCAGGGAGCCGAGGCTTGCCGAGGCGACCGCGGCAGTGCGGCGCGTATCGAACTCGTCTGAGGGCGGTTCGTGCGGTCCCGAGGCCGAGATCCCCGCGAACCCGAACCGATAGCCTCAGTCGGACGTGACGCTGTTCGACCCCGATGATCGCGCTCCGGCTCCCGCCGGCGAGACGGTCAGGGTGTCGATGCTGGTCGCCTACGACGGCCGGAACTATCACGGCTTCGCCGAGAACGTCGGTGTCAAGACCGTGGCCGGCGCGTTGACCGAGGCGATTCAGCGCGTGCTCGGCCACGGCGTCGATCTCACCTGTGCCGGCAGAACCGATCGGGGTGTGCACGCCTGGGGTCAGGTGGTGAGTTTCGACGTGGCGCACGACGGGCTGGACCTCGAACGGCTCCAGAAGTCGGTCAACGGTCTGTGCAAGCCCTGGATCGTCGTGCGTGATCTGTCGCTCGTCGCTGACACGTTCAGCGCCCGATTCTCGGCGACCGCACGGCGCTACCGATACACGATCGTCAACCGAGCCGTCCCCGACCCCTTCCTCCACGCGCAGTCGTGGCACGTCGCCCAGCCGCTCGACCTCGACCTGCTCAGGCTGGCGTGTGACCCGTTCATCGGCGAACACGACTTCTCGGCGTTCTGCCGGAAGGTCAAGGTCGACGAAGGCGAACGGGCTCCGACCCTCGTGCGTCGAGTCACCGACGCGCGTTGGGTCGACGAAGGCGACGGGCTGCTCCGCTTCTGGATCGAGGCCAGTGCGTTCTGTCATCAGATGGTCCGGTCGATCGTGGGCACGATGGTCGGGGTCGGGCTGGGCCGGATGACCGCCGGCGAGCTCCATCGGATCATCCAGTCGGGTGACCGGCGACAGGCGGGCGACATCGCACCGCCAGACGGCCTGGTCCTCTGGGAAGTCACCTACTGAGATCGCCCCTCGTATTGCCTACGATCTGGCGCGGCCCGTAGGCTGTCCCGTTCGCGCTCGGACCTGTGTCCGGGCAAACCGTCTGAGAGAGAGTACGGCCGTGCGCACGTACAGCCCCAAAGCATCAGAGATCACCCGGTCCTGGTACATCGTCGACGCCGACGGCCTCACCCTCGGCCGCATGGCCACCGAGGTCGCCCGCATCCTGCGGGGCAAGCACAAGCCGATGTTCACGTCGAACCTCGACATGGGCGATCACGTCATCATCATCAACGCCGACAAGGTCGTGTTGAGCTCCAACAAGGCCGAGCGTGAAGTGGTCCACAACCACTCCGGCTACCCCGGTGGTCTCACCACCCGGACGATGGGCGATGCGATGGCGCGCAAGCCGGCCGACGCCGTGCGGCGCACCGTCAAGGGCATGCTCCCGAAGAACCGGCTCGGCAGCCAGATGCTGTCGAAGCTCAAGGTCTACGCCGGACCCGAGCATCCCCACCACGCCCAGAAGCCCGAAGTCCTCGACCTCGCCGACGCCCGTCGCAGCGCGTAGAGAAAGCACCAAGAACAACACCATGACCAAGCCGTTCTCTCCGTTCCCCGGCCACGGAGGCCGCAACTGGCCGGGCTCCTCGTGCCTCGTCGCCCTCGCACTGGAGATCCTCTGATGACCAAGCCCCTGGTGCAGTCCACCGGTCGCCGCAAGCGTGCCGTCGCCCGTGTCCGGGTCCGCCCCGGCACCGGCAAGATCACGATCAACAACCGGACCGTCGAGGACTACTTCCCCTCCGACACCCATCGCATGGTGCTCGCCGAGCCGATGGTGCTCACCGAGACCAGCGAGGTCTACGACATCGACGCCACGCTTCACGGCGGAGGTCCCACCGGTCAGGCCGGGGCCGTCCGTCTCGGCATCGCCCGTGCGCTCCTCGAGCTCGACCCCGAGACACGGCCGCAGCTCAAGGCCGCAGGTTTCCTGACTCGCGACTCGCGCGAGAAGGAATCCAAGAAGTACGGCCTCAAGAAGGCCCGCAAGGCGCCTCAGTACTCCAAGCGCTGAATCCTCCGGTGCTCCGTTTCGGCACCGACGGCGTTCGTGGCATCGCCAACACCGAACTCACCCCCGAGTACACGCTTGCACTGGGTCGTGCTGCGGCGCGGGTGCTGGGTGGCGAGCGCTGGCTGATCGGGCGTGACCCCCGGCGCAGCGGCTCGATGCTCGAGGCCGCCCTGGTCGCGGGACTGACCGCAGAAGGCGTCGACGTCGAACTGCTCGGTGTGGTTCCCACGCCGGCGGTCGCATACGTGGCCGGGCTCCACCGCGAGCCCGGCGCGGTCATCTCGGCATCGCACAATCCCTTCGGCGACAACGGCATCAAGCTGTTCGCCTCGGGCGGTACGAAGCTCGACGACGGCACCCAGCACCGTCTCGAAGCCGTGCTGGACGCCATCATCGCAGGGGTCCCGCCGGTGGCGCCCACCGTCGGGCACGGCGTCGGTTCGACCCGGTTCGGCGGGGACGACGTGGCGTCTTATCTCGATCACCTGGTTGATGCTCTCGGATCCCGCAGGCTCGACGGCCTGTCGGTGGTGCTCGACTGCGGGCACGGTGCCGCCAGTGGATTCGCGGGCGACGTGTTCGGACGGGCGGGCGCCGACGTCACGGTCCTTCACGCCGAACCCGATGGGGTCAACATCAATGACGGTGTGGGTTCGACGGACACGTCGGTGCTCCAGGCCAAGGTCGTCGACCTGGGCGCCGACATCGGATTGGCCTTCGACGGTGATGCCGACCGGGTCATTGCGGTCGACGAACGGGGCGAGGTGGTCGATGGCGACAAGGTGATCGCCCTGTGCGCCACCGACCTCAAGACTCGTGGCGAACTCGCGAACGACACGGTCGTGGTGACGGTCATGAGCAACCTCGGCTTCCGGTTGGCGATGGCCGAGGCTGGCATCGAGGTGGTCGTGACGCCGGTCGGTGATCGCTACGTCCTCGAGGAGATGGCGGCCGGCGGGCACGCCCTGGGCGGCGAGCAGAGCGGTCACGTGGTGTTCGGCCGTCTCGCCAGCACCGGCGATGGCATGCTGACCGGCCTCCTTCTCGCCGGCCTGGTGCACGATTCGACCGAGCCGCTGGGCGTGCTGGCCGACCGAGCAATGACCCGGCTGCCGCAGGTGCTGCACAATGTGCGCGTCGCCGAACGCGACCCGGAGATCGTCGGGGCCCTCGCCGAGCCCATCGCCCGTATCGAGCAACGACTCGGCCGCACCGGTCGCGTGCTCGTCCGACCCAGCGGCACCGAGCCGCTCATCCGGGTCATGGTCGAGGCAGCCGATGTGGCCGAGGCTGAGCGAGCCGCCGCCGAACTCGTCGCCGCCGTCGAACAGCACGCCGCTCGCTGAGCGTTCTGGGAGGTTGCTCCGGCTGTGACCCGGGCGATCGTCCCCGGTTGGGGCGGGCGTGGGTGCGGTCTGGGGCGAGCCGTAGACTCGTGTCATGTGCGGCATCATCGGTATCGCCCGGCGACGGTCGGCGCGCCAGCTCCCCGACGCTGCTGAACTGACCGGACCGATGGCCTCGGCCATCGAGCGCCTCGGCGCCGACGAGCCCGAGGTCGAGCGTCTGGCCGAAGCCGCAGAGGCGCTCGAGAAGGCCGATCGCCTGGTGCGTGGCCCGATCGGGGTGGTGCTGCTGCGCGACGATGCCCGACTGCGCGCCGAGGTCGTGGCTGATCTCGACATCATGGATGAACGCATCGATGTGATCGAGGCTGCGCTCGAGTCGCGGGTGTCCGAAGGACCGACCAGGATCGAAGAGCTGAACGCCGCAATCGTCCGTACCCGAGATGCCCTCTGGGCCCTCAGACACGATCGGCTCCGATCGGCGGTCGCAGTGACCGAGTTGGTCGGCGCCGACGTCGGCTGGGCGGCAGTCGAGGCCTTCTGCTCGATCCAGCAGGCGTTGTCGTCACTCGATCGTCTCGAGGTCAGGGGCCGCGACTCGGCGGGGATCTCGGTCACCATCAGTGGTCACGGCATCGCTCCCGACGATGCCGACTTCGCTGCGCTGGTCGCCGGACGGACAGCCGATCCGCTCTTTCGCTCGGGGGCCGTCCGCCGGTGCGGTGAACAGCTGGTGTTCGTGTACAAGGCTGCAGCCGAGATCGGCGAGCTCGGTGACAACACCCGACACCTCCGCTCCGCGATCGCAGCTGACAGCGCGCTTCGTCGAGCACTCGCATCGGACGACGCTCGGGCCATCGTCCTCGGCCACACCCGCTGGGCGTCGGTCGGCATCATCTCCGAGGCGAACGCCCATCCGCTCGACTCGGCCGAGACCTCCGACACGGTCGGCCCGCTCGTGGTGGCGGCGCTCAACGGCGACGTCGACAACTTCGCCGACCTCAAGGCCGCCTCGTCGTTGGCGATCGCAGGTGAGATCACCATCGATGCCAAGGTGATCCCGACGCTCGTGTCCCGACGCCTCGCTGACGGCGCAGCGCTCGACGATGCCTTCCGGGCGACCGTCGCCGGTTTCGAGGGGTCGGTGGCCATCGGCGCGGTCGCTGCCGACCGACCCGACACGATGTTGCTGGCACTGCGTGGGAGTGGTCAGGCGCTCTACGTCGGCCTGACCGACGACGCATTCGTGGTCGCGAGCGAGCCGTACGGGTTGATCGAGGAGACCGATCGCTACGTCCGGATGGATGGCGAGACACCCGCCGACCCTGACAACCCCACTGCCAGCAGAGGACAGGTGCTCGTGCTCGACGCCGATCTGGCCGGCAGCCTCGACGGCATCTCTCGATCTTCCTACGACGGCGTCGCCCTCCCGGTGGTCGACGACGACGTCACGTCGGCCGAGATCACCACGCGTGACATCGATCGGGGCGCCTACCCACATTTCCTGCTCAAGGAGATCACCGAGGCACCCACCAGCTTCCGCAAGACGCTGCGAGGGAAGATCATCGAGGACGAACATGGCCTCCGCGTCCGGTTGGGACCTTCCACGCTGAGCGATGACGTCCGCCAACGGCTGCGCTCGGGCGTGTTCGGTCGGGTCATCGTGATCGGCCAGGGCACGGCGCACATCGCCGGACACGGCCTGGCCGCCGCGCTCACCGAACAGCTGGGCGACACGAATCTGCGCATCGACGCCGACACCGCCACCGAGCTCTCGGCGTTCAAGCTCCGACCCGACATGAGCGACTCGCTGGTGATCGCCATCAGCCAGTCGGGCACCACCACCGACACCAACCGAACCGTCGATCTCGTGCGCGACCGGGGCGCGACGGTCATCGCCATCGTCAACCGACGCAACAGTGATCTCACCGACAAAGCGGACGGCGTGCTCTACACGAGCGACGGACGCGACGTCGAGATGGCGGTGCCCTCGACGAAGGCCTTCTACAGCCAGATCGCGGCCGGAACGCTCCTCGCGCTGGCCATCGCCGACGAACTCGGCGCGCCTGCGGATCAAGAACTGCTGGCTGCGCTGCGCGAACTGCCCGGTGCGCTCGAGGCCTGCATCGACCTGCGCCCCGAGATCGCTGCCGCAGCCCAGCAGTTCACCCCATCGCGCCGCTACTGGGCGGTCGTCGGAAGCGGGACCGACCGCATCGCGGCCGAGGAGGTCCGGATCAAGCTTTCGGAGCTCTGTTACAAGTCGATCGCCTGCGATGCCACCGAGGACAAGAAGCACATCGATCTGTCGGCCGAACCGCTCATCCTGGTCTGCGCTGCGGGGCTCACCGGCTCGAACGCCGACGACGTGGCCAAGGAGGTGGCCATCTACCGGGCCCACAAGGCGGCACCGATCGTCATCGCGATGCAGGGCGAGTCGACCTTCGACGGTGCGCTCGCAGTGATCGGCGTCCCTCGGACTCACCCCCGGCTCGCCTTCATCCTGTCGGCGATGGTGGGCCACCTCTTCGGCTACGAGGCTGCGCTGGCTGTCGACTCGCTTGCCCAGCCGCTCCGTGAGGCCCGGGCTGCGATCGAGACCGCGGTGAGCGCCGGAGTCGACGGCGGCGACATGTTCACGGTGCTTCATGAGCCGTTCGAGATCGTCAGCCGGCAGTTCTACGATTGGCTGCGCAACGGCAGCTACGACGGAAGCCTCGAGGCCTCGACGGCAGTTCGGATCGGGAACCTGCTCCGCTACTCGTCGTCGAGCATCCCGCTCGACAGCTACCAACTCGACCACGGCAAGGTCGGTACTCCGTCGGTGGTCGTCGAGGACCTCACTGCGGCGCTGACCCAGGGGATCGACGAGCTGACTCGACCGATCGATGCCATCAAGCACCAGGCCAAGACCGTGACGGTCGGGATCAGTCGCAGCGACGAGAGCCTGCTCCAGGTTCCGCTGGTCGCCGAGACGCTCGCAGCCGGAGCACCACGCGACCGTCTCTCGTACAAGACGCTGCGAACCCTGGCGAACCTCAGTCCGGCGGTCACCGAGGTCACGGGCTACACCCGCTACCGCATCGAGAGCTGGGATGGCGACGACGCGGCCATCGTCGTGACCGATCGAGGCGGGATCAGTCTCGACCTGCCGCTGCGCACTTCGTCGAACCCGACGCTCCGGGGCACCAAGCACCGCGTCGCGATCGAGCGCGAGGTCCTCGTCGCACGCGGCCGCAGCGACGGTCGTCCGATCATCATCGTGCCCGAGGTCAAAGACGGTCAGACGACCGGTCTCACGCTGCTCCACATCCACTTCGCCGACGTGTTGCCCGCCGCCACGGCCCGAGCCGTCCTGCGCGGGTATCGCGATCGGTTCAGCGCTCTCAAGGACTCCGTCACCGAGACCGAGGCCAGCTTCCGCGAGGACCTGCTCGGCACCGTGCCCATCGGCGATCTCCTCACGATGCCCGTGACGGTGGTGGCCGAGCAGTGGCGGACGGGCAGCGATTGACCGAGCTCCGCGCGGGCGTGGTCGGTGTCGGCACCGACGTCATCGAGATCGAGCGCTTTCGGACGATCCTTCGCGACCGGCCCCGCATGATCGATCGTCTGTTCACCGACCACGAGCGGTCGATCGCCGCACGGCGCGCCGAACCGGCGCGTCCGTTCGCTGCGCGGTTCGCAGCGAAGGAGGCCGCCATGAAGGCGATGGGGGTCGGGCTCGGTGAGGTGCGGTTCCGCGAACTCGAGGTGGTGCGCTCCGCTTCGGGCGCGCCGTCTCTCGTCGTCACCGGTGGCGCAGCCGAGGTGGCCGGCTCGCTCGGCATCGTGCGGTGGCACCTCAGCATGAGCCACAGCGATCTCATCGCCCAGGCCTTCGTCGTCGCCGAGGGCTGAACACCCAGTGCCGGTGACCTGGCAGCATGGCGGCATGCTGCCGGTGGTCACGCCCGAAGAGATGTCGGCGATCGACGCCTCTGCGTCCGAGCCGGTCGAGGTCCTGATCGACCGAGCGGGTGCCGCGACCGCTCGCGCCGCGCTCGATCTGCTCGGAGGCACCTATGGCCGCAGGGTCGTGGTCGTCGCGGGGAAGGGGAACAACGGCAACGACGGCCGTGCCGCGGCTGTGCGATTGCAGCGCCTCGGCGTGCGCGTCGAGGTGATCGACGCGGCAGATGCGCCGTCGACGCTGCCCGAGGTCGACCTCGTCATCGACGCCGCCTACGGCACCGGATTCCGTGGGACCTATGACGCGCCCGATCCGGGGATCGCGGCTGTGCTCGCCGTCGACATCCCGTCGGGCGTTGATGGTCTCACGGGCGTTGCCTCGGGGTCGCCGATGGCAGCTGATGCCACCGTGACGTTTGCCGCGTTGAAGCCGGGGCTGCTGTTCGCCGACGGCCGTCGGCTCGCAGGCGAGATCGAGGTCGCCGACATCGGCCTCGACGTGACCAGGTCGTCGTGCTGCGTCGTCTCGGCCGACGACGTGTCGATGCTGGTCCCGTCGCGGGCCGACGGCGATCACAAGTGGCGGTCGGCGTGTTTGGTGGTCGCTGGATCACCCGGCATGGGCGGTGCGGCCCACCTCGCGGCATCGGCGGCTCAACGTGGGGGCGCCGGCATGGTCCAGGTGATGACACCGGGAGCCGTGCGACCCGACCCGATGCCGATCGAGGCCGTTGCGATCGACGGCCGTGGTGACGACTGGATCGAGGACACGATCGCAGGCGCGTCCCGGGTCCATGCCTGCGTGATCGGACCGGGGCTGGCCCCTGACCTGCTCGATGCCGGCGCGCTGCGGCGGCTCGTCGCCGGACTCGCAGTCCCCGTGGTCGTCGACGGAGGAGCGCTGAATGCCGTCGACCCGGCCGAACAGGCCGCGGAGATCGCAGCGAACGGAGCGGTCCTGACGCCACACGACGGCGAATACATCCGTCTCACGGGCCGAACACCCGGCCCGGATCGGGTCGCGGCTGCTCGCGACGCAGCAACCAGCACCGGATGTGTCGTTCTGCTCAAGGGGCCGACCACGGTGATCGCCGATCCCTCCGGTCGAGCGGTCGTCATGGTCGACGGCGACGAGCGGCTCGCGACCGCCGGGTCGGGTGACGTGCTCGCCGGCCTGATCGGATCGTTCCTGGCTCGAGGTGCCACTCCGTTCGATGCGGCTTCGGCTGCGGCAGCGGTCCACGCGCTGGCCGCGAGGGCATCGCTGCCGCTTGGTCTGGTGGCGTCCGACCTCGTCGAGATGATCCCCGAGGTGAGATCAGCCTTGGGCGTCTGAGGGGCCAGGCCCGACTCGGCGGGAGCGACTGGCTACCGTGCATCGATGATGGATGTGCGGTCGCTGGTCGAGGTCGACCTCGGGGCAGTCGCCCACAACGTCTCGACCCTTCGCCGCCTGGCTCCCGACGCCGCGTTCTGTGTCGTGGTGAAGGCCGATGGCTATGGGCACGGGGCCGTGCCAGTGGCTCGCGCAGCGATCGGCGCCGGTGCAGAGTGGCTGGCGGTCTCGCAGGTCGCCGAGGCGGCCTCGCTACGGCGCGCCGGACTGACGGGTCCGCTCTTGTTGTTGTCCGAGCCCACCGCCGACGAGCTCGGCGACGCGATCGAGTTCGATTGTCGGATCATGGTGTACCGCCGATCCACGGTCGAACGCCTCGACGATCTGGTCAGGTCGGGTGGCTTCCCGTCGATGAAGGTCCACCTCAAGGTCGACACCGGAATGCAGCGAGTCGGCTGCGCTCCCTCCGACGCCGTGGAGTTGGCGTCGTTCATCTCCGATGCTCGAAGCGTCGAGCTCGAGGGCCTGGCGACACATCTGGCGGTCGCCGACGACCGATCGCACCCGGCCACGACCGCTCAGCTCGCGGCGTTCGCGTCGGTCGAGTCCGACGTCCGGCGCGCCGGGTTCAGTCCCTCCCTGGTGCATCTTGCGAACTCGGCAGCATTGATCGAGCGTGACGAAGCCCGTCGAGACCTGGTGCGAGCGGGGATCGCCGTCTACGGGGTGTCTCCCGGCCCTGGCGTCGGTGCCGATCTGGGCTTGCGGCCGGCGATGTCGTTCCGGACACAGGTGACCTTCGTGAAGCCGGTCGATGTCGGAACGCGGATCAGCTATGGCCTTCGGCACACCTTCGAGAAGTCGACTCGCGTGGCCACCATTCCGGTCGGGTACGCCGACGGTGTCCCGAGGGCGCTCGGCCTCGCCGGGGCAGCGGTCCTGATCGGTGGCCGACGGCGTCGCATGGTCGGCGTCGTGACCATGGACCAGACGATGGTCGATGTCGGCGACGACGAGTCGGTGGTCGTCGGTGACGACGTCGTGCTCATCGGTGATCAGGGCGACGAGCGGATCACCGCCGACGAGTGGGCGGCACTGACCGGCACGATCGGCTACGAGATCGTGTGCAACGCAGGCCGTCGCGCCGATCGTCGCTGGATCGAGCCGTCGTGATCACTGACGTCGCCGGCATCCGTGTCGGCCACTGGACCGACGCCGAGGCACAGACCGGCTGCACCGTGGTGCGGTTCCCCGACGGCACCGTGGCTTCGGGCGAGATGCGCGGCGGT
>Ga0307378_10006651_pt1 | contig 15743 bp, 16 predicted proteins | sample UN1MG_FD_202238 | JGI IMG/M metagenome (GOLD analysis project Ga0307378, IMG submission 202238) | Soil microbial communities from Risofladan, Vaasa, Finland - UN-1 | ecosystem: Environmental > Terrestrial > Soil > Coastal area > Acid sulfate soil | place: Finland: Risofladan, Vaasa | collected... | reverse complement strand
TGACAACATCGAGGTAATCCAGTTGGAGCATGGCCGAGAGATCCCTTGTGGGGGGGGTGCTGTATACCGGCCCGTCGTACCCGTATTTGAAAAGGAGCGGGACCAATGCACAATGGTCCAGGTGGGCATGTGTCAGCACCACGGCATCGAGCTGGGACAGGGGATAGATCTCGGGTACATAAAGATAGGGTGTGCTGTTGCTATTATCAGGTTTATCGCCACAATCCACAAGAACCCTGCTTTCCGGCGTGGAAAGTAAAAACGCAGCTCTCCCTACCTCCCGGCAGCATCCAAGCATGGTTACCCGTACCCACTGGTCTTTACTTGTGACATCACGGTGGATTCGTCGGCCTATTGTTCTTAAAAATACCTTTCGATCTTCATTTACGGATCGGAGGTACTGCCGGATCTGTTTGACCGTGCCACTCTCGATGGGCGGAGTCCGGACAACCTTGGGAGTCCAGCCGATGTGTTTTGTTATTTCTCGTAATGTGGCTCCGTTTTTCCCGATTACAACCCCTGGCTTTTCTGCTTCAATTAGCACCTCGCCCGTATCGGGATCAAAAAATATATCAGTGATCCCCGCGTTTTCAGCAACCACCGACCGGATATCCTGAACTGCCTTTTCCGGATCCGACAGAATATTCGGCCTGACAACAATCCTCTTACGCAGATCGCGGGCCAGGATCTTGATCAGATCTGCCTCATCGGCAAATCTTTTTGGATCATCAGTATAGATGACCAGTTCGGGACCTTCAAATTCGACCTCGGATACGGTAATACCTGCCGGAACCTTTTCGTTTATCTTGTCCTTCAGTTCTTTAAGCCTGTCTTCAATGAGCATTAAATCCGTCCTAAAAAAGTTTTATGCGGGGATGGAGTATTTTTCCTGTAGTTCTTCCTCGGGAATCTCTCTATATTCGTCACTGGTGATCACCACCACATGTACTCCCTCCCCGGATCCGGCATCACGCTTTATGGCTGAGCGTATAGCCCGGATTGCAAGAGATATCGCCTCATCCTTTTTCATTCCCTTATGATACCTGTCTTCCAGGACACCATATGCCATCGGTGAGCCGGACCCCGTCGCTACAATCTCCTCCTCTTTTGTTGCACCACCCATCGCATCCACTGAATACACGTTGGGCCCGTGCTCGTCTATGCCACCCACGAGGAGCTGGACATAGTAGGGAAAATACCTGTTGTTATTGAGGATATTGGACAGCAACGTGGAAGATGCGCTCACTGCAATCTGTCTTCCCCGCCTGATCTGGTAGAGACTGCATTCTACAGTCATGATCCTTGCGATTTGCTGGGCATCCCCCACACCGCCTGCGATGGTCATACCAATTCTATCGGCTATCTGATAGACTTTTTTCGCCTTCTTGCTGGCAATCATATATCCCATGGTTGCACGTTTTTCCGTGGCCAGGACAACGCCGCCATCAAATATCAGGCCTACGGTTGTAGTTCCCTTTAGGGGTTCCTGGTACTGTGAATTCATTCAAACACCCCAAAATATCTAAAAACGCCAGTAAAACTCTCAAAAGCGCTTCAACTATACAATGTCATTAATAAATTAAAAGGTTTTTGTTATATTGCATCACTGCAGAGCACTTTGATAAGATCTCGGTCAAAAAGCATCGCTATAAGCCTCTTATCGCCATTGACCACAGGCAGCTGATCGACCCGGCCTCTCTTCATCTTCAGGGCGCATTCGCTCACTTCGGCATTCTGAGGAACTGATATTACATTTTTCACCATGGCCGTCTTCACCGGCCGGTTTGGCAACTTTATCTTTGAGATTCCATAGCTTATCGTATGCATGTCCCTGATGCTTTCCCAGGTCCATTCATCATCATCCGTTCCGTTGGAAAAGTCACTGACCTCCACCATATCCTCAATCGAAGAATTCCTGATAAGGTCTCTCTCCGATATGATGCCCTGAAGCCGGCTTTCTGAATCAAGTATTGGTATGGCTTCGAATCCTGATATTTCCATAATGCGGCCCACCAATGGCAAGGGGGTTTCTTCCCATATGGCAAACGTCTGGCTTGTGAAATGTTCCTTTATCTCTTCTGAAATTTTCATCTGAGCAATCGCATGAACCAGGTCCGCGACACTCAACAATCCGATGAGAGTTTCCCCTTCTACCACCGGCAGCCTTCGGATATTATTTTTTATCATGAGAAATGCAGCGTCTACCAAAGTGGAATCGGGACTGATCGTTTTCGGTTCGATGGCCATAAGGAGTCCAAGCTGGGTCTCCTCTGATTTCCGCAGCATGTCCTTTCTTGTGATTATGCCAACCAGTTTTTTATCCTTAAGCACGGGAACGCCGCTGATGCCAGTCCTTTTCAGGATTTTAAGGACATCGTCCCTATTTCCTGGGATTTCTACACTGACTACATCAGTGGTCATATAATCTGCGACTTTCATTCCCACTATGGTCTCACCACCATGACTGTCATTTTACTGTTTGTTACCACAAACGAACTTACACTTCCGAGTAAAAGCCGATCGACTTCGCTTCGTCCGTGAGACCCAACCACTACCAGATCAACGCCCAGGTCCTGAGATAACTTCAGTATCTCATTTCCTGCATGCCCTGATCCAATATGGGTTTCGATGGAGACTGCCTTATCTTCAGCCTCATGTCTGGCCAGATCAAGTGCTTCCTGCCCCTCTTTTTCAAGCATACTATACATTATCTCCCAGGTATTGTCCACTGGGAGTGATGAAAAGAGTCCGGTTTCCACCACGTACAATACATGGACCTTCGCCTTCCACACGCGGGCCTCTTCAAGGGCGATATGAAGCGCCTTTTCACTAATCTTGGATCCGTCTATTGCAACGAGTATTTGATTAAACATATGCACCTTCCAAAACAGCCTCCTTAATTATGTTATATTATGAATTAAAAACCTTATTCACAATATTCACTTCTCCTGCCCTATTTACAAGTGTGGAATGGATATCGCGGGAGAGATATAAATTTGATCCCCTTGTATCAAGAATCAGGAAGTTGGCAGAATTTCCTTCCTGAAGAAAAAACGATCCATTTGAAATATCCGCACCCGCGATGGCAGACTGCAGCAGGTCACCGGCCTCTATCCTGTATATTGCGGAGAGAAATGACATTTCCCTCCACATGTCCGGCTGGACAAACATGACATTATCCGTCCCCAGGACTATCCTGCATCCCTTTTTTTGCATCTCCTTAATCGGCGGGTGGCCGGAGGAAGAAGCAGTGCCGAGCATCCAGTTGGATCTGGCACAGACCGCAACAGGGATTTCCAGGTCTGCGATTCGGGAAATCTGTGCAGGTGTTGCATGTGTACAATGGATAAGAAGATCGGGCTGATATTCGATTGCTTCATCAATATCCATCGAATCCCTTTCTCCTGCATGAAACGCCACCATGCCGCCCCTTTCTCTGACAGGTCTGATAAGGGAGTCGATATTACTGACGTCCCGCACGCTGCTTATCCCGATACCATCAGCAATAGATTCACCTCCCTCCCTTCCAAAGATCACCGGAAGGCAGGGAATTCCGAGGGCTGCCTGGCGGAGGGCCTCCACTCCTTCCACTCCCCCTTCGCGAAAATCAGCAAATCCCTGCTGACCTGACCCGATCATGGTTGAGATTGTTGCGCGCATGGCCTTCACCAGGCGCTCTTTCGGGGTGGCGGCAAGGATACGGTGTTTCATCCCGCTTGGAGGCGAAACGAGGTCTTCAAGACCGCCCATTTTCGGAATATCCATGGCAATGGCATCGGCAAGATGTGTATGGGCATTGAAGAATGCCGGGCATATCCAGATGCCTTCCTCCGCACGGCTATCTTCAATGCGCCTGATTTTTCCTTCACGGACTTCGATAAGAACGTCTCGTGGCTCAAGTTCTGTCCCTACAAGGGCCCGTCCCTCAACTATCATGTTCCCTACAGACATGCGTACCTGACACCGTTTTATATATGGAGAGAAAGAAATAATTTTGTATGGCAAAGAAGAAGGGTGGAAGACTCATATCCTCCGCCGGGCTCGTGAATTATTATGAGAGCGAGGATAAGCGGTCAATCCATATCAATCCCGTCTCGGTGGTCGTAGTTTCGGCCGCTATCGGGGTCTTTATTCTGGTAATGAATTATATCTATTAAATCAATTTTTCAGTTTCTTCCTGAAGATATCCTCTTCTCTGGAGAAATACAGGTTATCATGCCCTTTCCAGCCCGGGCAGTTGCGGAAGACTACTACGGGGACACCCTTGTTGCTTTCTCCCATGACGAAGTTGGCAAACCCGGCTATCTCGTCTACTACTGCCTCTTCAGTGATTAGCAATACGTGTCCGAAAAGGTCTTTCTCGCCGCGAAAATCCTGTATCGCCGGAATACCGCTCCATCCAATTGCATGACCTGTCTGTCCTCTTCGAAATGACCTCCCACAGGTATCTGTGAGGATTACCGCAACATCTTTCCCGGAAATGGAAGCAATACCCTCCCGTATGTCCTGTGCTGCCTTATTAGGTTCCGGAGGCAGGAGGATGATCATCTCGTTCTCGATATTACTTTGATCAACACCTGCCCGCACTCCTATATGACCACAGGGTACTTCTGACAGGACAAAGGGGTGTTCCAGGAGGACTTCGCTTGATGCATCCAGAACTGCCTGGATAAACCGTGCATCTTCACCGGTCCCTGAGGCAATCTTCTCGGCCTGTTTTCCGGGGGTGATCTCGTCCAGCCTTCGTGTATATCCGCGGGCTTTTGAATATACTGATGATGCGACACAGACAATATCTCCTTCATTTAGGGAAACATTCTTACATATCAGTGCGGGGAGGTCGTCCCCCTCGTGGATGAGGGGAAGTCCGGTGACGCCAATTACCTCGATGGGCTCCTCTTTCATAATTCTTCCATGAATAAAGGAAGGTGGATAAGAAAAATACTCTCATCCCGTTCGTTGCACATGCTGCGGGGAACAGCGACCGCGCCAGGATGAAACATGCGGCGTAATATATATACCCTTGGAGGTCACAAAGACCAATTATCGATGTTCCTGGTCATCCGTTGCCCGGGCTGCAGGACTTTTACCTATGTTGACAGGTTCCAGCAGTGGAAGCTATGCGCTTTCTGCGGCGAAGCAATAAACGTCAGGCAGGCACCTGTATATGTTGAAGTGGATGACTATCACACAGCGGAACATATCGCCAATCAGCTGGAAGAGTACCTCCACAACACCCGCCAGCACGATCTCTCCCCGGCAGAGATTGCAGTTCTTCGTGAAAAGTATGCGGAATGGGTACGTAAAAGAGTGTAATTTACCATTTTTTTCCACATTTGTTGCATAGCAAAGTCACTTCCCTGCCGCAGGATGGGCAGTGGAGTCCCAGGCGATTCGTATATTGAAGGGGAGTGTGGCATCGCTTGCAATAGAGTTCCATTTCTTTTCCGCAGTTATGCCTGAGCATATCTTCCGTTTTCTATAAGATCAGCAAAAATAGTTTCGGGTAACCCTCGTTCCCGATAGTCACCGGATCCGAGTGAGTGTTACATGTAGATTATAATAGCACCCGGACCTACTGGAACCGGTATCGGGAGAGATAACAGAATAGCTAATCTTATCCATAGTCAGGCAATAAGTCTTAGATAATATACTCTGGTGGTTTATGACTCTCATCGACACCTATTCAAAGGTAATGGGAGAAATTCAGTCTCTTTACAGGTCGCGTCTCCAGATCCAGATCCTGCTCTCCCTGTACGAAGAAAACCGGACTCTCTCTCAACTTCGTGAAATTACCGGTAGCACGTCACAGGCGCTGATACCCAAGATCCGGAAACTCGAATCGAACAATTATATTGATATTTTGGATTATGAATACTACCTGACACCAATTGGGAGGATTCTGGCCGGGAAAATGAGCGAGCTCATCATGTTCCAGGCGATTATCAATAAACACAAGGGATTCTGGTCTGAACATTATATCGAGGGCATCCCGGAACCTTTTCTCTACGAGATTGGTGAGTTGTATGAATCAGAGGTAGTAAGCGACACCAATATAGATATCTTCAATGTCTTCTTTAATTTCTTAAAAGCAGTCAAAGAAGCCCAGAAAATATGCATCCTTTCCCCCATTTCAAGCCCGGCTCATACCGATGCCGTGGCAAGAAGGGTGGGTGAAGGAATTCCGGTTGAACTGATTGTGGGAAAGGAATTGGCTGAACAGTTCTTTCAATCGCCATATATTGAGATGATACAGGAACTTGCCGCAAATTCCGGGAGCAAGATTCTCGTTTTGGATGAACCTCTGAAAATCGGCCTTACAGTCACTGACGGGTGCGTCTCACTGGGACTCTATAGAAATGATGCGATAACGTATGATACCACCACTGATGTTTTCAGTCATGATAAAAAAGCTGTTCTGTGGGGAGAGAGATTATTCGAGTATTTCAGGTCCAAAGCGACCGAATTGAAATTTTCCTGATAGCGACGGCTGGCACTTAGTTTATATTAATCTGACAGATTAATATTAAGTTGATTCATTAATTTTCTTCATCGGAATGAATGTGTAATTCAGCTCTGGATGTTGATCCATGTTTAACTACGAACATGGAAAGGCGTATTTTCCCTGGAGTTTTCAGGCCGTCATTGAATATCTGACATACAGTTCAGTATATATCTCGTTGGCTGCCGGAGTAATGGCTTTTATTTCAAGTGTATTCCATCATGTGCCATTTAACCCGGCAGTCTTTCTGATAGGATTTCTGATCACCTATGCGGTGTATAATCTGAATCGGAAGACTGACGAGAAGGAGGATGCGATAAACCACAAAGAACGGTATGGATTCACGAAAAAATATGAAAGATGGCTCTATTATTCAGCTATCTTCGCATATGTATTCGGATTGATTCTTGCGGGTTATTATGGGGTTGCAGCGTTTCTGGCCGCTCTTTTCCCTCTTGTCAGCGGCATCGCATACAGTCTCCCGCTGCTGCCGGCCAGGACCGGATTTCGAAGGATGAAAGAAATCCCATTGATGAAAAGTCTCCTGGTAGCCAGTGCATGGGCTATACCTCCGTCCCTTCTTCCTGTTTTTATCGGAGGAGGTACAATCTGCCAGACAACGCTGGTTATGATTCTCTTCTTCTTCTCGTTGGTATTCATCAACACCGTTTTATTTGACATGAGAGACGTAGAAGGGGATCGCCAGTCGGGTGTCCGTACAATTCCGGTGATCCTTGGAATAGAACACACCAGGGCACTCCTTACTGCGATCAATATGATCCTCGGCCTGGGGATTCTCTTTCTTGCATGGTCAATCGCCCCCGTTGCAGCAATAGCGATCCTTATTGTCGGTATCCTGTATGCGCAGATCTATATTTTCTCTTACAAGGTGATGGATCTCGGGCATATCCTCTGTGATCTCGTTGCTGACGGACAGTTTATCGGATTGGGAATTCTGGTCTATATTGCAAATTCTGCGGGGTTAATCCACTGGATGTAAGTGTATCCTGTTCCGGGACGAAGTTGATATGCCTGATAACCGTTCATCAGTGCGATGAATCTTCATCACCGGAATAAATATCCAAATGCCTGCTAAATTCAATTATAGCCAGTGTGGATTCATTGCTGCCCCGAAAGGGCGGGATTGAATCCCCACTGACTTGTAGATCCTATGCGGCAGTCCTGAGGCAATAGGGGCCATTCTGTCAGCAAATCGGGGTGCTCTATCGGAACAATGATTGCCTGAATGGTATACCCGGACAATGGTACCATCAGGAGATGCTGATGCAATTGAGAGGGAAAGAAAAAGATTCCTCCCATCACACCTTTCTTTCCTCTCTATTTTGGATTCAACTCACTTTGAAAAAACCATTTCAACCGCCGCACCGGGTTCATGATATATTGTATCGTAAAATAGCTGCGATACCCCCAAGGGCATCAAGTTTGGTTCCCGGTTCAAAGCTGCTTGAGAATACCACGATTTTCGCATTCGTCTGCTCTGCCCGGTTAAGCATTTCCACAATATCAGGATCACGAAGGAGAGTGTCAGAGACCAGCAGTTCTTCGCATGCGCCATATTCGATGGCTTTGCCAACTTCGGCCCTTCCATATGCCACAGGCAACTCGCAGGCTATTCTCTTTAGGAGATTCTCCATAAGCCTTACCTCCCGTCCAAGTTGAAGATCCTCGAGCAGGCGATCGATCATTCCCTGTCCTATCACATCCTGTACTGCTCCCGAACCCACTCGACGGGTCTCAGCCAGAACAACCCTTTCTGTCAGTTCAGGATCAACTGAACGGGCAAATCTCATAAAATCCTCCTTGACAAATCCCGGACCGGCAATAATCAGGGGGCCGTTGATCTCCTTAATGTAGCCATATATTTTCTCAAAAAAAGTACTTCTCGAATCCAGGCCGGCCCCTTTCCCGCTCCCCATGGAGATGGTCACTACTGCTTCCGGGCCATACTGCCGCAGGCGGTAGAGTTCTGCCTCTCCTTCTTCAATAGCAATAATATGGACGGCTTCATGAACTGATGCCTTCACAGCCCGATCAATCCGCTCAAGATCGGTTGATCTCCACTCTTTCAGAACCGAGATCACATAACCTGGTTCCAGGTTTAGAGTATGATACGACCCGGTGTCAACTCCGTGCTCAATGACCCCGTATATGCGCAGACGTATTGCAGATTTATAAAACTCCACTCTCTCAACGCGTATACCTAGCCTGACCAGTCTTTTTTCCAGTTTTTCAGGTCTTATTTTATCTGCAGAAGACTCAGGAGCCCTGAATGTGTTGGCATACACCAGATCTCCGGGCCCAATAAGGTGGGAGAGATGCCAGAGATCATCGATATTTTCGGGAAATAATTTTGCCTCCCCGAAAGACCTCTGGAGATGGGAAAATTCAGCTTTCATAATCTCCCACGATGTCAGAACCCCCTGGCGGGACGAATGCTGCAACCTGTTCCGTATTCAGGATTTTCTTATATCCTTTCAATTCCTTTTCAGGTATCTTTTCTTTAAGGACACGCAATACTTTTTTTGCAATATCATTTGGTTCGAACCGACCCGGTTTTATTATAACCGAATATTTTGTCCGCCTGGTAATCGATGATGGAGGACCGCCTATCACTGCGACTTGGGGCGTTTGCATGAGGCCGATTGCAATTTCGAGTGGCACATCCCTCTGATAAGAGCGCTCACCCCGGATAATAAATGAGCCCCTGCTGACATATTCCCCTGATTCCGGCGTTTTGCTCACCTGATCCGGAGAAACGCTGTACACATCGGCACTGAAATGGCCGCTACGCCAGGCACCTGAATATGATGCGGCGAATATTGCCACTTCTTCCATGCACCGCGTCTCTCCCTTGACGATTATTACACTCGCCCCGTGGACATCGGCATGCACGAACCGATCACCTCCTTCAAGGTATTTTTTCACCAGTTCTTCATTTTGTGATGCATCTCTTCCCCCGAGAACAAGCACTCCATCACTGGTGTAAAACCATCGAAATCGATGGAACCATCGTTTTTTTACTATTGGAACCGGATGTATCTTTTCGCTTTTTTCAGGGACTGCTCTCTCCATTGCAACTCGTGCGCCTATTATTTTCTTTCTGAATTTCTTGATCTGATCATAATACCTGCCGGCATTTGCATCGGGGCTTTCCTGTACATACAGGGTTACTATTTCGCCGAGATCCACATCGACGGCAGATTCTGCAGGATGAATGGCCTTAATCTTCAGGGCAGAACCGGATTTCTGAGTCCGGAGAATATCCTGGATCTCCTGCCAGGACCTCGTTTTACTGGCATCTGAAAGTGTTGTGATGATTTCCTGGACCAGCCCGTAATTTTCGTAAAATTTTTCAACAATTTTCTCATTATGGACAATCTTCTTCTCAAACTTTTTTATTGCCTCTTCCTGCTGCTTCTTGATATATTCCCTCCTGGATAACTTTGGCCCGGTTTTCTTCCCTTCCCGTTTCGCTGTTGAGAGGGGGGGATAAAATGAATCAAGTGCTGTATTAAAACCCGGAAAATCCGTGTGTGCTTCATTACCATCCATTGGGAAAGGCAGGCACATATTACCCGAAATAACCGGGGAAATGCCCGATTCTGCCCGGGAGATGAGATCCTGAAGCGCATCGTATATCATCCCCGCATCGACGTCAGCTGAAGGTGTCTCTTTTGCGGTGCCTGTCATTTGGCACACATATTCTGCATACACTCCCCCCAGCATGGTCCCAACAGCCAGCGTTCGAACGATATCACGTTCCTCGTGCTTCAGGAATTCCCCGAATTTCTCCCTGCTCCATGTAGTGGGATCACCCTGAGGATACACGTAGACAACCCCCGGAACCACCTCACGATCCTTGAACCTGTGGTGAATAAGCGGCTTTATTATGGTAAAATTCTCATCGCAGAGGACAATATTCCCGTCATCAAAGAGTTCCAGGATCAGGTGATAGGTCAGGTCTCTTTTTCCGATATCAATGGTGACTATTCGTTGTATTCCGGCCTGCCTGATATCAAGTACTTTGCCCCCTGAAAGATATTTTCGAAGCAGCATGGCAAAAGAGGGGGGCATTTTTGGCGGGGATGGAAGTCTGGAACTGAAATGGGCGCGTTTTCCAGCCTCAATCAGTAAATGATACCGGGCATGCTCCTCTCCATTGAGTCTGAATACCACACCCTTCGGGGTGAACTGGTACACTTTATCGACCCATAGTGGGATACACCCTCTCCATTCTGTGACGGCAGCCCTGATATCTACACCGCTCATTCCCTGTGTCGTTGCCATACCTATACCAAATTACATATGGGTTCAGGACTAAAAAATAGGACTACTGGTGTCAAGATGAGTGCCGAGACGCGTGAGGAGAAGCAGGATCTCCCTAGGAAACTTACTCCTGAGGAGAAGAGGCATGAACATATCATACGAATAAAAAGAACGGTTATTGCCTGCCTGCTGGGTGTTGTTGCCGGGATTATCTCCTATCTTGTAGTGGATACTTCAAATATTCTGGGTTTTCAGAGCTATACACTGCTTGCCCTGATGATTATGCTGGCCGCGGTTGTTGTCCAGAAGCATATATTCATGCTGCTGAAGCTGGACCCCTCGAAGATGGGAAAAAAAGACTGGCTTTTTCAGGGTTTCATGGTCTTTGCTTTCTGGTTTATTGTCTGGACCATTTTCCTTACGAGCTCGGCCCAGTGAGGAGCCATGCGTATCGCCGTTGTTCATAAGGACCGCTGTCATTCAAAGAAATGCGGTACCGAGTGCATTATATACTGCCCCCGGGTCCGCACGGGTGATGAAACAGTTATCCTCGGGGAGGACGGCAAAGCCGTTATTTCAGAAGAACTCTGTGTCGGCTGCGGGATATGCATTAAAAAATGTCCCTTTGAAGCGATAGATATTGTCACCCTCCCCCAGGAGCTTGAGCATCCAACCCATCGCTACGGAGTAAACGGGTTTGCCCTGTATGGCCTTCCTATCCCTGTTGAGGGAAAAGTCACAGGAATCCTTGGGGCAAACGGTATCGGGAAGAGTACTGCAGTGAACATTTTATCAGGCCAGCTCAAGCCAAACCTTGGTGAATCCGAAAAGGAATCGGGATGGGAAGAAATCCTAAAAAAATACGCCGGGACCGAACTATTCGAATATTTACTTACTATTTCGCAGAAAAAGCTGAAAGTGGCCATTAAGCCCCAGTATATCGATTACATACCAAGGATTTTTACCGGGACACCGGCTGATCTGCTGGAAAAGACAGAAGAGCGCGGGAATCTTGCGGAACTTGTCAAGGCAATGAACCTTGATCCAATCCTCAATAACGACATTTCCACGCTTTCAGGAGGAGAACTGCAGAGAGTCGCGATCGTTGGCTGCCTGGCCAGAAATGCAGATTTTTATTTTTTGGATGAAATAACGCCTTTTCTCGATATATACCAGCGAATGGCCGCAGCAAGGCTTATCCGTGACCTTGCGGTATCGAGGCCCATCGTAATTGTGGAACATGACCTTGCTATTCTCGATATGCTGGCAGATACGGTTCACATCGCTTATGGAAAGCCTGCGGTCTTCGGTGTGGTCACTCAACCAAAAGGGGTGAGGATTGGGATCAACCAGTATCTCGAAGGGTATCTCCCCGAAGAAAATGTTCGTTTCAGGGATTACCAGGTTGTGTTTGAGAAGAGGGCTCATGATGAGGGTGCAGAAAAGGCGACCTTGCTGGAATACCCCGATATGACAAAGACCTATGATAAATTCAGGCTGGAAGTCAGCGCTGGCCAAGTCAGGGCCGGAGAGGTTCTCGGGGTTGTCGGGGCCAACGGGATAGGAAAGACTACATTCGCACGCCTGCTTGCAGCGGCAGAGATCCCGGATGGTGGGCCGGCTGAAATGGAAGCCAGGATATCATATAAACCCCAGTACATCAAGGCGACATCTTCGGATACGGTAGAATTCTATCTCCGGGGCTGCACGACGGCATTCCAGACCTCGATGTTCCAGCACGACATCATTGAGCCACTTTCTCTCTCCCCAATCCTGCAATCTCCGATTGACACCCTGAGCGGCGGGGAACTCCAGCGTGTGGCGATAGCTGCCTGCCTCTCCCGCCCTGCGGACCTGTACATCCTTGACGAACCCAGCGCCCATCTCGACGTAGAACAGAGGGTCAAGATCACCCGTATGTTCAGGCATCATGTGGACGGCAAAGATGCGGCCATTCTCGTGATTGACCACGATATATACTTAATCGACATGATCAGCGAACGGGTTTTAGTATTTGACGGACAGCCGGGCATTGAGGGGAGAGCCACGGGCCCATTTAATATGCGGGAGGGAATGAACAGGTTCCTTTCCAGTCTGGGAGTCACATTCAGGAGGGACCAGACCGGCCGGCCCAGGATTAACAAGCCTGATTCCTACCTTGATCGGGAACAGAAATCCAGTGGTGAATATTATTATTATACGGGCAGGGAAGCCGGGGAGTAATTGCATAAGAAAGTTACAGGCCGGCAACGAAGAGTGCCGCCAATACGGCGAAGATAAAAATCTCCATCAATACAACCATTGTCCATTCTTTTACATGAAGAAGTTCCGTGAGTGTTTTATGTTGAAATTCACCCTTGTTGAGGATACTTCCCGAGAGCGACGGGTATGCCCGGGCAAATATCGCGGCACCGATTAACAGACCGGTCACGCCTCCGATAAGCGCATCCAGGGATCCTTGTCCTACTGCTCCTGCCACCGTGCCCGGACAATAGCCAAGCAGGGCGAATCCGACTCCGAAGATCAATCCTCCTACAAGATTCGCACCGAGACTTGCATCTTTGATATGCGGTCTTGCAAGTCCGTATCGTTTCAGGAGATGAAATCCTGCCATCCCTACGGCCACCGCGGATAGCATCACCTTTGCCACGGTAAAATCGGTGAGGAGGAGCTGACCCATTATTACATCATATCTGGTCACTCCTCCTATTTGAAGCAGGAATCCGAATATAATTCCAAAAATAAGGCCAAGAAAAGCCTGCCCTCCCTCATTTTTATGAATTAATGCAAGTTCCATATCGCCACCCCACTTCCTACACACCATGGAAAAGAAGCATCGCGGTTACAATTCCCCCTGCAAAGAAACAGATGGCAGAGATGATACTTCCTAGCGAGAGCTGGAGTGAGCCGCTGAGCCCGTGCCCGCTGGTACACCCGCCTGCCCACCTTGAGCCGATGCCAAGCAGAGTTCCTCCCGCAAGGGCCACCAGGATACGAAAGAGGGGCGTCTCACCAAATGTGTCTGCCCAGAGAGGAGGGACAAGGTCGAATGAAAATGTCCCGGTAAGATAAGAAGAAATAAACGCACCGATGACAATGCCGGGCACGATCATAAACTGCCAGCCCACCGCCGGAACAAATTTCCTGTAATATTCCATTTTGTTCACCCGATCTCCTCTCAAGGCCCTCTCTATCAGGCCACCGGCCATCACATACGCAGTCGAACATCCGATTGGCCGGTCAGAAAGAATAAATGCAAGGCAGATCAGCAGGCCAATCCCTGCCCCTGCCACATACGGGACCCATTGTGCAAGACTCAAATATGATATCATACCTCTCTCCCGAGCAGAACCCTGATTTTTCGTTTCTATCGCAGGTCTGCAAAGATCATGCTTGAATAGTCGTCCTAATGCGCAAAAATACATTAATCTATCGTCTTCCGAAAAAAAGAGGAACTGAAATTATTGCAGACCCTTTATTTCCCAGTCCGGCGGTTCATCTTCAACCGGCGGTTTTTTCCGGCGGAAGAAATACAGGGCCACGAACACAACGGCAATAACGATTATTACCATTATTGCGATGCGGATGATAAGATCCATTGAAAGACCGGTACCTGGTGTGGCTGTCGTTGGGGTCTCCGTAACCTGAGTCTGGGTTGATGTGGTAGGGGGCGGGGAGACGGTAAATAGGGCAAAGATACTGGTGTGGGTGACCTTTGCACTTATGGTTCGCGTCCCTTCATTCACGGTGGTGGGGATGTCTTCCCATGCTCCTGTCGAGGGGTTATACCACTTGATGGACAATTCCCGCCCCTGAAGCACTGTCCATTCGTTTTCAGGAATATTCAGGCTGAAAGTAAAGAAGGGATCAAAGGTGGCACCATCAGGAGTGATATCATACGCAAAGCCTGCATATGAATACCCAGCTCCCTGGGGAACGGGCGGGAGGCTTGAATCTGAAATCCTGTGAATGGAGACCGAGAGCAGCGGCTCGCCAGAAGAGTCTGAAGGCCTCATGCCAGACGGCATTGAGACTGACCCCATGTTATCCTCTGCGACAATGACTACCGACTGTGAGAGTGCCAGGGAAGAGTCCAGCGGTAGTGTGGTTCCGGACACCGATCCTGTCCGGGTGGGAGTAGGAGTAGCCGTCGGACTCGTTGTGGCGACTGCAGGCGCATAGAAGCCGCCGCCACCGCCGCCGCCACCGCCGCCGCCACCACTGCTGCTACGGGAGACGGTGATATAATTCACCTTGGTAAGTGTACCTGACCCCGCTGCATTGGTTGCTGTCAGGTTGACGTTATATATCCCGTTGAAATAGCGATGTGACGGATTCTGTAGATTAGACGTATCCCCGTCACCGAATTCCCAGTGCCAGGATGTCGGGTACCCCTCAGTTGTGTCAAAGAACTGGACCCAGAGGGGTTCATATCCCGTGGTCGAGCTGGCTGCGAAGTCAACTGCCGGGATAGTCATATTGGTCCGCAGGTTCAGTTCGGTGCTCGCTCCGGCCTTGAACGGGTAGGAATCGAGCCACCCGCTGCTGGCATTCACATCATAGACCTCTGCCCGGATGCCGCCCACGTAGAATTCGATAGAGGCGTTGTTCTCCATCCAGCCCGTAACCTCAAGCTTCAGGTCATGGGTCCCTGCCCCGCCATATATGCCAGGGGTGCTGACAGATATGGGATTTGTGTCAGTGGGCCAGCTGTCGTCATCTGCCCTGGCCTTAATAGAGGTGCCGGCAGGAGCCGGGACATCACCTGCAAGCATCACAGTCCCATAGAAACTGTGCGGCAGCTCGGGAATGGTGGTGGGTGTCGGGGTAGGCGTCGCTGTGGTTGTAGGAATGGTGGTCGTCGGGGATGTCGTTGGAGCAGTGGTTGTCGGAGACGTGGTGGGCACTGTGGTTGTTGGAGATGTCGTTGGAGCAGTGGTTGTCGGGGACGTGG
>Ga0307378_10006650_pt1 | contig 15744 bp, 16 predicted proteins | sample UN1MG_FD_202238 | JGI IMG/M metagenome (GOLD analysis project Ga0307378, IMG submission 202238) | Soil microbial communities from Risofladan, Vaasa, Finland - UN-1 | ecosystem: Environmental > Terrestrial > Soil > Coastal area > Acid sulfate soil | place: Finland: Risofladan, Vaasa | collected... | reverse complement strand
CCGATGCTCTTCAGCGGGAATGGCACCGCGCGCGCGAGCCGCTCGTCCTTCAGCCGGCGCAGGTCCTCCAATGTGGCGGTCGGGAGTTCCATCACCTGGTCGCGCGTCATCCTCGAAGCGGCTATTCGTTCTGCGACCATTTCTTCGGCGCGAGCCACGGCCGCATCCACATCAACTTCTTGCTCCACCGCTTGCTCCTCCTCGAGTACTCCGGCGTCCTTCGGTTCCTCGACTGCCTCGGCTTCCTGTTCTTCTTCATCATGGTCCCGGTCGTCAGTCGCCATATCCATGTCATCCTTTCTGATCTGGAAACAATTGTTGCACATTGAGGCGCGGCCGGTCGCCGCGCCTCAATGCTCTGTTTTACGTCGTGGGTGAACCGCCACACTGAACGATCGTCGCCGCCTGCGTCTGCGGGCTCCCGCCGTCCAGGGTGAGTGACGTGATCACCCCCGTCCCAATGAAGGTCATGCCCGCGATGTTGGTGGAGACGATCACGGGCGCCTGGTCGATGTACATGTCCACGAACTCGGCCTTGGCCGTGTCCGACTCCAGCGAAGTCAGTGTCATACGCCAGTCGAGTACGTCGATTTCGCGCTGCTTCCACGTGTCTTTGAGCGCGGTCATGTCCACTTCGTCACCCGTCATTTCGATGCTCGCCTCGCGATACTTCGCGAGAATCGAGACACCAGAGATGGCGAGTACCGTTACGTCCTTGGCGTAGCGCCTATCGGTTAGAGTGCCCATTGTGGCAGCTCAACCTCCTCGTAAAACCTACGCATGTCCACGAGACCGGCTTCGACAACAGTGGCGTCCGCTTTCTCCACCGATTTCTGGTGAAGGTGTTCAAGCGTCAGTTCCCCGTTGTACCATACATCCCCGCCAGCCGCGTGAGTGCGAAGGCAATATTCGCTGTCACTACAGTACAGGAAGTAGTCCTCGTTGAGCAAGCCGATGGCTTTGAGCGCTGCCTTCCTGATACCGACAGCGGCAAAAGTTACCCAGTCAACTTGCTCCTGACAGATCCAGTCTTCGCGGAAGCCGATCCTGTGGACCATTCTCGTCGGTGCGGTCATACCCTGTTCCACGATCTCATACTTGCCGATCGAGTGCGCCTGGTCGCAAAACCTGAGTCGCCATCCGGGAGACCGAACGCATCCGCCATGCAGCACGAAGTCGCCCAATATGAGACGGGAACCCACGATCCAAGCGTTGGACTTGTCCTCGAACGGCGAAAGCCATTCGCCTATCCACGACTTGTCGTAGCCATCGAGGATGCTGTCGACTCGCGCCTCGAGACCACTGACTGTGTTGCCCGCGGCGTCCGTTGCCTGCGTCCCGCCCGGCGCCACGATGTCACTGTTGAGAAGGACGAACCACTCCGGGTCGTGTTCGCGCTGCGCATACTCCATCAGCACGTTGCAGCCCTTGGTGTAGCCGAGGTTCAGGTCCTCGCAGATGACGATTGTCGGCACGTCGGCGTTCGGGTCGTGCATGTTTTCGAGCAGCCACTCCGCCGAACCGTCCTTCGAGCCGTTGTCCAGAATGAAGAGCGGCACGTTGCACGACTCTCGCATCCGCGGATACGTCTCCTGGATGATGCCAAGCGTGTTGTAGCTCAGGGAACAGACTACTTCTTTGCTCATCCCGTGATCTCTACCTTCCCGTCGTCCTGTCGGCGCGTCACGACTGACCCATCGGCCGTTCTCACTTGCTGCAGGCGTACTCCGCCTTCCTGCCATGCGGTGATTATGACGTCACCCGTTTTCGACTTTGGCTCCGTCGCCGTTGGCGAGGGAGAGATGCCCGTGTCGCTCTTCATCATAGGGAAGACCCTCCTTCAGCACGCCGCCGCTTGCGCACATGGCCCCTGCAACTTCCGCGGCGTAGTAGGGTGAGATGGCGAGCATGGCCTTGCAGTAGCGCTCGCCGCAGGCCGGGAAGCGCGCGATGTCGTTGCAGGGGGCGCACTCAGCTCCGCCCTGCATGTAGGCCACAGTCGGATAGTAGCTCGTCCGGTGCAGCGCGTTGGTGATGCTGAAGAAGGCGAGCGTCGGCTTCTCGAGAAACGCGCCAATGTGCATGATCGCCGAGTCCGGCACGATGAGCGCGTCCATCTGGTCAATGAGCGCGATCATCTCGGAATTGGTCTGGTAGCGACCGCACATGTCGTGGATATGCTCGGGCGGATCGACCAGTTCCCCGTCAACGCGCCAGCGGATGGACTGGAACATCGTCCCGAAGAAGTAGACATCGAACAGTTGTTCGGACTGGCGCCGGTGCCCCTCCTGCGTCAACTCCAGTGCCATGAGCGCGGACAGGTGGTTCGGGTAACTGCGGTAGTGCGCAGCGCTCGCCACCTGGATCCCGATCTTCATGCGGCCGCTGTCGCTTTTGACTTGCCCTGCGGCGAGGTCGCGGTCCGCCTGGTTGAGCGGGAGCGGCGCGTGTAGTTGTGGCGTCTCGCTCGGAATGTCAACGTGCAGGACGTGGGCGAACGCGTCGTAGAGCTCCGCGTGCGGGCTCTGCCGGTGGATGTCCTCCAGCGACGCGATGTACTCGTAGTGCGCCACCGCATCCAGTCGCACGGGGTATGGACTCAGCTTGTCGATGTATGGCGCGAGCCAATATGTGTCTTGTGGCGTCGCTATCACGTGGATGAGGAGGCCCGGATACTGCTCGCGCATCTGCACCAGCACCGCGCGCAAGCACAGCAGGTCGCCGATACCACCCGGGCACAGGATCGAGAGCGTGGCGCCCGGCTTGTAGTCCTTCTGCCCCTCCCAGTTGGCGGGCAGGTCGCGCACCTCAAACTCGCGAGACTCTACTTCCTGGACTTGTAGCACCATCCCGTCCGAACACACGTAGTCCCAACCCTCGTGCATCATGTAGACGAGTCCCTCGGATCCATTGCGGCTCATCGGATACTGTAGGTTTCGGGGCAGCCTGATGATCTTCAATTTGCTCTCCGTTTCTCGGCTTTCGCGTTAGAGTGGTCGTCCTACGATTATCGCTCTCAGTGCGGTTCGTCCCATGGCCCCCTGCATGTCGCGGAGCATTCGATTGACTTCGGCTGCGATGGGCCTGGGCCGCATCATGTTCGCGCCCGACTTCCACCCCTCCCTGAACGCTTTCACCATGGGCATCGAGCCGCCGCCATGGGGAGTAGTTACCGCATCATTGTGCATCTCGGAAATCCAACCGCCCCCCGCGCTGGCGCCACCCACTTGTCGGAAGCTCTCCAGCCACGTACCTCCGCCCCCGGCGCGAGGTTGCGGGTTGATCACGTAGTCTGGCTGCCCGCCCACCACTGAACCCCGACCATACATCCCCATCCCCTCGGCCTCGAAATACTCCTGCAACGCCTCCTGCGTGATCGTCCCATGACTCAGGAGATCGTAGGCGGCCCCAGCCTGGTCCATCATTTCCGTGTGCAACCATCGCGAGGTGGGCCTCACAGCCTCTTCGCGCAGCGCGTAATTGTGGGCTACTTCCTCAGCGCCTTCAACGATGACCCAGGGCATTAGTCCGTATCATCCACTTCCGACCATGCTGTGTAGTCGATCAACATGCTCGCGCAAGCGTAGGGCAGTCCCGCCTCGCGCAGAAAGCGCGAGAACTCATTCTCCGGCGTCGCACTGCGCCATTTCTCCTCCGCCAAGTAAGTCAGCCCGAGAATCTCGTCGGTCTCCGCCAGCGCCCCCACGAGATTGCGCCGAACCTTCATCAGCTCAGTCCGCGCCTGCTGATAGGGCTGTGTGTCAGCTTCCCACGCAACAACCAGGTAGATCGCCACGCTGAACGTGTGTTTGTATTGCTTTGCGATTTTCTCGTTCCCGGGCCAGGTCAGAGGCACGAGAAATAGACCGGGCCACGTGTCCACGTCGTCCAGCCAACCGAGCGGGTGGCCCTCGAGTTTAGACCCGATCACGATAGTTTCCGGGGGCGTACCGTCAATGTCCGCCCAGTCGGAGTAGTTCATTATCGCGGTCAGGATCTCGTTTCCCGCTTCGGTGAGTGCAGCCATTTACTTGTTGCTCCGCATCAGTTCGTTGATCTTCTCGCCGATATGCTGCGCCATGGTAGCTATCGCAGCATTGAGGCGACTGTCTGCTTCGCCCCTGGAGTAGTAGCGCACATCCAAATCCTGCACGGTTTTATGCTTGCTCTCGTCTTCGCAATGGGCGCGAACCTTGCCCATTGCTATTCCCCAACCCACGGCCGTACCACCGATAGTCAGCAGCAGGCCCGCCATGACGAGCAAACCTCCGTCGATGTTAAAGAGCGGTGACGCCGCGTGATCGCCCGGAACGGTATCCTGTGCCCATGTCCATGTGAGGCTGAAACCTACCGCAGTCCCAAGCAGCAGTATCAGCAGGACGTGTGGGACCAGATCGCGGCGGGTGCGGGTGCGGGAGATACGCGTTTTATTTGACATTTGGGATCATCACCACTTCCTGATGGTGCGCCGTCCAGGTTATCGGATTTCGTTGTTTCCCCTGGGCTTCCTTCACACGATACTCGTCTGCGGTGCTATCATCAACTACCAGGTCGCCGGCCTTCACGTCGTAGCTCGGCTCGCAGATGAGGATAATGTCGCCCTCGTTAATCCGTCTCCCAATCGTGTAGCCAGTGTCCTCGCCAGCCGGCACGATCATACATGGAATTGCGGCCCCCACCGTGGTCATGCCCCCGTAGACGTTCCCCGTCTGCGTGGCTCGCGTGATCGTCACCGTATCCGGGGTTGGAATCTCCATCAAGATCTCCCATTGGGAGCCATAATGCCAAGGCCCAGACGTTGGCGCCAGTCCCGCATGTCGCGATCGCCCTTCTCCATCAATGCGGCTCCCGCGTTCGCGTCTACCCGCACACGACTGGCTTGCCAACCAGCAGTCGAACCCCGCTCCAAGCCCACCTTCTGCATACAGGCGGCGGCCACTCCATCGAGAAACAGGGTATCGTCCTCTCCCTGAATATCGGAGATGGTCGCCAGAGTGCGATACTCGACGGCAACTTTCCCCGCTGTCGCGGGCGTTGGGTACAGGATGATGGAGCCGTCGTGGTCTACCCAGGTGCCCTTGAATGCACCTCGCCAACGCGTATTCTCGATGTTCATAATCACGCGCAAGCTCGGATAATGTGGGTTCTGACTGTTGCCGGTCATCAATGTCTGAAGGAGTTCCTCTGTCACGTCGTTGCCCAGGTCCGGTGACCAATGCACGTTCACTATGACCAGCGCGCCAGTGGGGTAGTCGTAGGTGTAGGTGTCCGCGACAGTGGTGAGTGCCGTTACTGCCCATGGCCCCCTGACCGTTGACCACGTGCGAAGCACGTCGCCCACAATGCCAGCGACCGTGTCGTTGCTCACTTGGGCTGCGGTAAAACCTCGTCGCCGAATGAAGCTCTGGACATCACTATAGGTCATGAGTTTAGATTCACCGTACCTTTAGTGCGACAATGGGCCCCGCGCGGTTATACGCGAGGCCCATTGTCAACGGCAGCGAGTTGCGATCAGAACGGGTTGGTGCCCGTCGCGGTACTGATGGTCACCTTGCCGAAGAGCGCCGGTCGCGGGTAGTAAACGCCGTACCGACTGGTGACGGACTGGCTCACCGTATTGGTAGGCGCGTCGTAGTCGATGGGGCTGGTGTAGAGCGGGATGTAGGGAGCGTAGACGTAGCCGGCGCGCGACCACGTGGCGCCCTTATACCCCAGGAGGATGCGGTTCTCGGTAAACCAGTCGGCCTGGTAGACCGTGTACTGCTTCGCGAGAGTGCCGACGCGCTTGAGGCCAACGCCGAACTGGTCCTCGATGAAGTTGCCATCGGTCTCGTAGGAGTCCATGACCGAGAGCAGCGCGGCTGCCATCGGGTCAACGACCAGCCAGTTCGGGCCCATCGCGTTGTCGCGACGGATCTCGGCCGCGGCCTTGTTCACGAAGATCATCAGCATCTGATACCAGTCGCGGAGGTTGGTCCAGCCAGTCGCCGGCAACGCTGTGCCGAACGTCTGCGAGGAACCCGACGAGTTGTCCCACATGTCGAAGAGCATCTCGTAGTTGACCTCGCGCGCGATCTCGTTGGCGGCTTCCTTGAGCAGTTCGGCCTGGGCATTGACCCCGTTGCACGCGGCCATGTCCTGCACGACCTCCTGCGCCAAGTCGTAGTAGATGGATTTCTCCTTCGCGGTGATGTTGGCCTGGTCCATCTTGAGGCCGAGCTGCTTCTTCGTCGATGCCTCAGTCGTGCGGTCCGACCAGTCGTAGTCGAAGTTCGACCGCTGGTCCGTGTAGGTGGAGCCGTCCATCTTCTGGAAGCGCAGCCAGTAGACGGTGGCGGTGGGCTGCTTCATCGGCTGCACGGAGGCGATCATCCGAGCGAAGAGCTTCGGATAGAGATACCTCAGTAGCGGAAGAACCTGCGGGGTCTGCGTCCCCATCAGCGCGGTGGTCTGAGCGGCAGCCTGGAATGCGGCGTAACCGCTGCGTGTGTTGGTGTAGAGGTAGCGGCTGAAGTCGGGCGTCGCCTCGTAGTTGTTGAGGAGAGTGTTCAGGTTGAAGCGATCGTTCGACTGGTCTTCCTTGCCGTTGTCCTCGACGCCAGCCATGAGCAACTGGCGGACGCCCGCGATTGTCTCGGGGCGCTTGGCGATGTTGCCCTCGCCGTCAGCCATGAACTTGTCCAGTGGCTTGTCCGCGGCCACGCCGGCGGAAACGCCCTGTCCAGCCATGACGTTAGCGACGGGGTCGCTCAAGCGATCGAAGATCGGGTTGAGCTTGGCCTCAGCCTCAATGACCTGCGCGACCGTCGTGGCCCCAGCGAACTGCGTGTCGAGGAGCATCTGAATGCCCTCGTCGTCGCCAGCGCGTCCCTTGACGCGAGCCACTTCGGCCGTCACAGCCTGCTTGTCCGCGAACTGCGCGAAGCCCGCCTGGATGCCATCGGCGACCATGCTCTGGACGTCAGACATGCTCACCATCTTCTCGACGGAAGCGGTGTCCGCTGTCGCCGGGTCAATCTGCGCCGGGGTAACTCCCCCAGCAGGCAGGTCCTTCACGGGGTCGAGCTGCGCATCGACGAACTCTTCGACGGTTTCCTCGGTGGTCTCTTCTGTGGTTCCCTCAGTGGTCTCTTCCGTGCCATCATCTTTCGGGTCCATGATCATGCCTCCATCATCGGCCGCGACTGACCGGAGTCCGGTCGTCGCCAAGCCTGTAGTCACTACATCGAAAGTGCGAAGGATGAAGTCCGAGGCCACAATGCACTTGCGGCCCTTGAACTTCCCTTCGCCGGTCCACTCCGTCTCGACGGGCTTGCCCCAACCCCGGAGACTGAACTCCAGATTGATCGGGGTAAGCGCCAAGTCGCGCACGTCGCGTCCTGCTGCATTCTTTGTCGTGCGCCCCTTGACTACAATGTCGTTGTCGTCGAGCATGATCTCATCGAACACCACACATGTCTCCCGAATGCGTGGTTTGCCATCGGGCGGATGATCGGCCTCGCCGAACAAGCGGCCCATCTCGATCTCGCGCGTCAGGCGTGGAAGGTTCGTCTCGATGGATTCCCGAGGGAACACGACTGGCACGGCGTCGTCGGCGTTAATCATGCGCGGAACAAGTGGTGTGTCCACCTGTCCCACGACAGCTACGAACGACAGCACTTCGCCGTCGTCGGTGTAGTTGACAGTATCAGCGGAGGTCGCGAACGGCATCATCATCGGCTCGCGGTTCACGCTGGCGAGATCGGAGACCTTCTGCTCGGCGGCGGCCTCCAGGGCCTCAATGTCGCGAGCCGTGAGGAACGCGCCAAACGCGGAGACCGCGGCGCCCACCCCGGCCACCACCTCGAGGCTCGAGCCGTCCTCAATCTCGTGAGCGAGCACCTGCGACAGATCGCTCGGCTCCGCATCCGCGACGATGTCGGGGAGGAGCGCGTAGGCGCCGGCGGTGAGGGGCTTCGTCTTCAGCGAGGGGAACTTGGCGTAGACCGCACGACGGACGCTGGACTGAAGCGTCTCGAGCGTGCCACTCCACCAGGAGGGGGATGCGGTGTAGCGGACAGCACGAGCCAGCGAGTTCCGGGCGTGCGCGATGTCGGAAATGGGGAAGTGGCTCTTTGCGTCGGTGACCTCGAGATCGTCCGAGGCGAAGACCATGCTCAGGCCGATGACTTCGACGGGATCCTCAGTGGTGGGAGTTTCCTCCGCGCTCACGGTCTCGTCGGTGACCGCGCTCTCCGCGTCCGCCTCCACCCAGGTCTTTCGCACTTCGACGCGCTTCGTGATCAGCACGTTGCCGGTGTCGTCCACGGTGAAGTCAACGCGGAACGTCTGTTCGTCATCCTCGATAATGGCGTAACTCTCGTACAGGTCAACGATCCAAGGGTAACCTCCACCCTGCTCGAGATCGTTGTAGCCCTCGACAATGGCCGTGCGCAACGACTCCCTGATCACCTCGTCGGACAGTCCTCCCCAACTGGCTTGGACGGTCACAAACTGGCCGGCGCCAATGAGCGCCTCGAGGCCAGCCTCAAGGGTTTCAGCGGGGACGTCCGGCGCGGAGACAGCGATGAGGGCATTCGCGATTGCGGTGTCGGCGTCTGCCGTCTTCCGCGTCCACTTGCCGCCATCTCGCTTAACGAAGTGGCGCTTGACCGAGCCCCAACCAGCAAGCATGGCCTGTTCGTCGTCGCTGGAATCCGCGAGCGCTTTGTTCGCGGCCGCGATGAAGATGCGCTTTGCGCCCAGGGGAAGTGCGTTAGTACCCTTCGGTGAATCGCTCAGTGACCAAGGCATCGTAATGCCTCCCTCGACTGCTATAGGCAATCTCGGCGTCTATCCTGAACGATCCTGGGGGTCAGCTCGCGCTCACAACTACTTCCAACATCGGGATCTCGCAGAGCGAGTCGGCGCGACGAACGATCAGTCTCCGGTCCGACTGCAATCGTCCGATCGCTTCTCGCAACGCTTCGATCCCTTGGATAGCCATGTGCTCGTTGCTGATGGGCCAGTCCAATGTCGGTGCGACCTTGTTCCTCAGAAGTCGAAGCCTCGCGGAGTAGGGAACTGTGTGCAGGGAGGACTGTCCTTCGGCCAGCAAGTCCAGTCCCAGGATGTCCCCATTCGGCTCGCGCAAAACGTTCAATGCCCACGATCCGGCTTCGGCTTCCTTGCCACTATAGCAATCCGCTTCCACCGTGTCAACCATATTTGCCGAATTGTAGGTATCATTGTATACACGCACGTCGCCCTCTACTTGGTGAATCTGAAGCCCCTCGCTCTCGCGATGGCACTCCCAGACGCACAGTGGGACGTCGGAAGTGACCGCCATATCCAGCAAGTCGAATGCCGTCTCCGCGGTCGTGGCTTCGGCCAGATGAGGCACACTGCTCGCGCCACCTGCGCAGAGAGCCCATGGCGCCGGGCGTCCCGGCTGCACATGTTTGGGTTTGGCGATGATCCAGCCATGGTGTTGCGCATCGAGAGCATCGTTCATAGCCTTGACGACGACCTTCTTCGAGAGGCCATACATCTCCAATGGCGTCTCGATTACGCGCCAGGCCACCGGCTGCAGATTGGGGCCGGCTTCAATCCCGTCAAGTAGCGCCAGTCGCTCATGGAGCGGCAGACGGAATGTGGTCCCCCCATCCCACGACACGCACTCCACGAGGAAAACCCCGCTTCGCTGCGCTGAATGTATGCAGTCGAAAATCCCGCGGCGCGGATGGCTCAGCGACGCGAACGCTCGCGCAACATCCACGTAGGCGGGATCATCCGTGACCTCAGTGCCATGATAGGAGAAGAAGCGGAGGCGCCCGCCCTCAACGTGAACTTGGAGCCGCACCCCGCCCTTCAGTATCTGGACAACGCAAGGGAACTCCACGTGGCCGGACTCTCCCATTGCTGCAATCGGCAGAGGCTCGCCAATCGCAACGCCGCTGTCCTCGAGTACTTCTTTCGGCGTCGTGTCGTCGGTTCGCACCAGGCACAGGTCGTAGAGGTTCAGGTAGGGCCCCTCGGGATTGCCCGGTGCCAATGCCTTGATGGAGGCATTGTGAAGCAGATCGCGAATCACGCCGAGTGCCTCTTCCGCTTGCTCTCCCTCCGCGGGAAGCAGATCGTAGGTCTCGGGTTCCGGCCGACTCAGCGCCGATCCCACCAGGCGCAGAGGAGTGCCGAGACGCACCACGCCCGGGAAAGCGGAGAGGTCGGGAGCGCCCTCGTCGGCTGCGGCCATCGCCACGTCCAGCGCATCAGAGGAATCCATCACATGTTCCTCGTTCGCGAGGACGAGCAACCTGACGCAGAGACGGTGCGCAACCTCCAGCCCCTCCGTTGCGGGGTCGCTATCGTGTAGGAGTTTGTGAAGGGTCGCTGTTGCGCTCGGGCTGAACATAGGTCTCGTTGATGGCTTTTCGCTCTTCATTGGCGACCTTATCCTCTTTCGTCTGCATCTCGGCGCGTTCCTGATTCCACTTGTCTACTTGCATTCCTGTCAACTCGAGTATCTCGCTACCAATGACGTCCTCGGGGAAACCCATCGTCTGCCACATGATCGCGGTCTGCGCCCGAAGGTTCAGGATGCGCGCCTCGATGTGTGACCCTATCAGGCTGACCGGTGCCATGCCCATCGTCAGATGGTCGGCCACGTCCATCGGATTGATACCGTTCAGGAGCAACTCCATCACGGCAACCTGCCAGACCGCCCGCTTGTAGCCCGTCTGCAGCCGCATGACCATGCGCGTGAACGCCTCGTCCACGGACTCCTGGTCGGCGTCTACGAAGGGCTTCGCGCTTTCCAGGTAGATGTTGAGGTACTTGACGGGGACACCGATCCGCGAGAGGATGCGCGCCATGTCCCAGTAGATGTCAGTGAGGTCGGACAAGTGAGGAGCGTTGCCGCCGATCTCGTCCACGCCGCCCGAGATTACCGTGCCATCGTCCGTGTAGTAGGCGGTGTTGTAGAAGTCGGTCTCCACGTCCACTGGCGACTGGTGCATTGACGTTGTGATGGCGCCGGAGGTGATGTCGGCAGACATGTCCTTGCGCGTCGTGATGTTCTGCTTGTAGAGCTCGAAGTGCTTCTGCACTTGATCGGGCGTCGCGGTCAATGGCACGAGGATCTGATGCTTCAGGCGGGGATAGGCGCGGACGATGCGCGCGATCGCCAGGCTGTCTTCCTTGGTGCGCAGCCGGCGCCAATGCCGGCGCAACGGCTGAAGTATGGGCGTAGCGTAGACCAAGCCCTGGCGCGCTCCGAACGCGCAATGCACGATTTCGTAGGGGCTCCATTGCGCTAACAAGTCGCCCGAGTCGCTGTACTGCTCCCACGCGGCTTCGCCCGCTTTGCAGTTGCCAGGCGTTCCCGATCGCTGTTCGGCAATCGCGTCCACGTTGCACTGGATCTGGTAGGAGCGCGGGAATGGTTTGACGCGAGCGACGTAGGGACGTCCGTTGCCGTTCGCCGCGCCCGAATCGAAAAGGCGCACCCTCGAGCCCTTACTCCTGTCGCCGAACGTCATCTCCCAGAACCAGTTGCCCTGCTTTGTCATCGCCCGCACATCATCGAAGCAGCGCTCCGCGTCATTGAGACGAGTGCGTATCAGCATCTCATTGAGCACTCGAGCGGCGTTCGCAGCAGCTTCATAACGAATATCGCTGTCGCCCTCATCGTCGCTTCCCTCGCGCGGGGGAGCGGACTTCGACGCCTCGAACCAATACGCATGAAGGTCGTCCTCGCCGATGGTGGCGCGCTCCGCAATTATGTCCAGACATCGAGCGATGACGCCATCATCATCGTCCATGGCTTCGATGTCATCCCACTGCTCTTTGCGTTCTCCGATCACGTCCCACGGGAACGGTCCTGTGAGAGCGTTGGAACTGGAATTGTACTCGCCGCGCTCCTCGGACTCCCCTGGCCGGCGCGAAAAGAAGTCCTTGATGCCATTCAGCATTCTCGACACGAAGCGGGGTTGTCGCTTGAGCCTCGGGTCCATGCCCAATTCGTCTGCCATGATCATGCCCTCCAGCCAGTGTGGATCACTCGCGTCCCTGTGCCTATTGAGGTTTGGAGCATCTCCATCGGGCGCCTGGATGATGCGGCCGCGTCGGCCAACCACATCGCCATGACTGTGTCAGCAGTGGTGCCCACGGGGAAGCGCTCCATCTCCATTTTCCATGCGCAGACGGGGCAGTGCGCCGTGTCGAGATCCAGGTCCAGCTTCTGCGACGATCCTGCCGAGATCATACGATGGTCGTCGGAGAGCGGCACGACCCACGCGCCATTCTCCATCTGCGTTATGAGACGCGGAACGCCCACCTCGGGGTCCCACTTGTTTTTGCCGGTGAAGTGTCCCTTGAGCGGAATGTCGCGGGCCGCCTCCCCGCACCATTCTATCACAGCATCCTGCATGGCGTTGTTCTCAACTATAATACTCTGTGCGTAATGGTCGCGCGCCGCGGTGATGATGGCGTTCTTCAGTTCGATGGGCCGTAGTTTGGCGCGGATGATTTCGACCGGGTGGCGCCGGCCATTCGCGGGGTCTACCGCTATGGTGAAGATCACTGTGAACGACGCCTTCTTCTTCAGCGACTGCGCCATGTCAACGCCGATGAACCGCGGCCAATCGGGGTTGACATTCGCGCCGATCTCCCAGTTCTCCATGCACTTCGCGATGCCCGCTTCCGAGAAATACCGGTCGTTGGGGTTGATCGCTTGGAGCAGGAACTGGCGGCGATATGCCCTTTCGCCGAGAGTGCCGCGCTGTTCCATCAGGCGGTCCATCGGCCAATAGGAGGGGAATGTCGATTCGTTCTGACCGGTCTCCTCGTTCATTACCTCCGCGGGTCGCGCGAAGTGCTTCCAGGCCGGGTCGATGATGAGTTGCGCCAGGAGGTCGTCGGAAGTGGTGGGGATGCCGATGACTACGATGCGGCGCCCCTTCGCGCCCTGAGAGAGCCATGTGTTGCGGAAGTGCCCCACAATGCTCTCGTGCAATCGCGGCTGCATGACGACGGTCTTGTAGTCGATGATGTCGTCGAAGACCATGAAGTCAGCGCGGCCACCCGATGCGTTCGAGGTGATGCCGCCTACCTCGAGGGAGCAGTCACGCATGTTTCCAGCCGGCCGATCGACGATGATTTTTCCGCTGAGCCATGTGTTGCTGGGGCCCGGGCGCAACTCGGGGAAGACCTTGTGCATCCGCTCGTTGCTCTCGATGTTTTCTTTGACCCAGCGCAGATGGTCGCGAGCCTTGTCATCGTTACAGGTCACGTACTTGACGCGCAGCGACGGGTTGTGGCCGAGTTCCCACAGCACTCGCATAAAGCCGACCTGGCTCGTCTTCATCGACTCGCGGAAGCCGACAAGCACTCCCTGCCACGGGCCCTTGCGGGGGATGAACTCCTGCCAGTCGTAGTGAAGGGGGTCGCCGATAAGCCACTGTTCCTGGCGCTCGTCTTTGAAGCAGTAGTGCCCGAAGAAAACGGGGTCGCGCCGAGCGCGCTCGATCTGCGCCCACTCCAGCCCCTCGGAGATATTGCCGAATGCCGCGGTCATGTCAAGCGCCACGGGGCATCAACTCTCCCCCCTGGGCTGCTTGGCGAGCAGTTCGTTGATTTCGCCGAGCAGGCGCCGGACTTTGCTGCCGTCCACTTCGTCCATGCCGTTCACGATCGCTTCCCAGTTTTGGGAGCCACCTGGATCCGCGGCACCCTCCGCTGGCCGATACTTGTCCATCTGCCCAATGACGCGCAGGTAGGTATCCACCAGTTTCGCAGTGGGACCGGTGGCGCCCTCTCTTATCGCGCTCGCCACCATCTCCTCGAGACCGAAGAGTAGCATGTTCAACTTGCCGACGATGAAGGCGGGTTCGTAGTAGGGGTTGGTGCGCATACTCGCGACGTTCTGGCGGGCGTGCTCAGCGATCTGGGTTCGATGCTCCGTCCAGATCAGGAGCGCCTCACTCTTCTCGAGGATGAGGTTGAACTGAGACTCCGCCAACTCCATCACGTCGAGGGGGGAATGTCCAGCAGCATACCAGCGCAGGATCTGATCGACCTGCTCCGGCGCCATAGTCTTAATAGTGCAGGGGACCAGCGAGACGACTTCGGGGGCTTCGTCGGCCATGGCGGCACCTATTCAGTTGAACTATGCGCCGTGTCACCTTATGTTTTACAGTAACTTGGCGGCGACGTCAAGGTATCGCGAAGAATCGCAACGCCCCGACGCCTTCTCGCAAAGCATCGGGACCTACCGGAAATTGGTGGCGGGAGCAGGAATCGAACCTGCCTCTAAGGGGTATGAACCCTCCGTGGGACCACTCCACTATCCCGCGACATGTGCGCGGGCCAGGAAGGATTCGAACCTCCGACCTCCTGACCTATCAGGTGCTCTGCCTCTGAGCTACCGGCCCGCGCAAAACTGTTCAGCCGTTGGCTTTGGTGCGCGCGATCTCCAGCGGCTTGTTGATGTAGGCGCTGAGCAGTTGGTGACTGGTGACCGCGCCGACCATGTGCTCAATCCACAACTGGATAAGATCCGCATTCGTGCCGCCCACTGGCAGTGCGGCGAGCGCAAAGAGGAACGCGCACACAGCCACAACGAACTGCTTGAGGCGCGGCTCCGCGCTCTTCAAGTCCGGCAGGCCCGGGAACTTCACCTGCAACCACTTGTAGCCCTGGAGCAGCAGCATCAGCAAAACACCTTGCGCAATGGCCTGTGAGTCCGGCGAGAGTCCGGTCCACATGTCTGCGATCGCTGTCATTTCAGATCACCTCAGCGTTGCTTTTTGGTGACGCGCTCGCTGGCGCCAGCCATGTCGGCAAAGACGCCAGCGAGCGCGGTGTCCAGGCGGCCATCATCCTCGAGGTCTGCGGCAAGTGCGGCAATGGCACCGGCGAGCGACGGAGGTACAGACGCGAAGGACGGGAGGTCAACGCCCTGTGCGAGCAGCTCGTCCCGAAGGTCAGCGAGCGTCAGTTCCCGCAGTTGCCGGTTCATCTCGCACAGCCTCAATCGCACAAGTGTTCGGTTCCATGGTTCCTTTAGCACAATGCGGCGCCAAAGTCAAGCCTGCGTCCTGAACGATGTTGGCGTGCCGCGCGCAGTATGCCAAGCCCGCATCCAGAACGGCGACGGCGGGCTCCGCGCAGACGTGCAGGTGAGTGTCTATCGTGAACTCACAACTTCGGCTTGAATAGTCTGTGCTCATTGGGTTGTCACTCCTCTTCCGCTTGTAGTTCCAGGGCGCGCAGCGCCTGGGCGATCCGGGTCACTGCGCGCTCCTCTTCGTCGTCGTATTGCGACACGAGCAACTCGAACACCGCCGGCTCCACGTGGGGCTCGATGCGCTTGAGCGCGGCGAGCATGGGCGCGAGCAGCAGGTGAACCAGTTCGTGAATGATCGTCTGTCTGGCGTCGAGATGGTTCTCAGCCACGTCCAGTTTTGCCCAGCACTGGCGGAGTTGGTATTTGAGATGACCGCTGCACTGCTCGCCGCCACCTTCGCTCTCCGGCACATGGCCGCTATCGTGCAGGTGCATCTCTACCTCCCAATCGCCGATCTGAAGGAGGTCTATGTGGGACTGCATGTAGCGGCACAGGCGTACGGCTTCGCGCTGCGTCATTCGGACCCGCCATGCGAATAGGACATCCGACCTGCATTGATCGCGGCCGATCCCACTACAGCCACAGATACTTCGTGCGCGAGACGCGCCTCCTCGAGACGCCCCTCATTCACGCGGTCT
>Ga0307378_10006649_pt1 | contig 15749 bp, 12 predicted proteins | sample UN1MG_FD_202238 | JGI IMG/M metagenome (GOLD analysis project Ga0307378, IMG submission 202238) | Soil microbial communities from Risofladan, Vaasa, Finland - UN-1 | ecosystem: Environmental > Terrestrial > Soil > Coastal area > Acid sulfate soil | place: Finland: Risofladan, Vaasa | collected... | reverse complement strand
CTTATACCCGGCGTGTCTTGAAGATGAGAACCAGTGTGACAATCACCAGGATAGCGCCGATAGCGATGACTATCCACACCCACAATGGAGTTGCAGGTGCTTCAGGTGGTGCTTCAGGCGTTGTTGGTGCAGCTTCGGTTTGGAAGCTGAACGTAGCGCTCCAGTCGCTTGGCGCTGGCTCGACGCACATCACGCGCCAGAAGTAGTTGGTGCTGTAATCCAGCGTGCCCTCGTACTCGTAGGCGGTGGTGGGTACTTCGGCCTCAGCCAGGACATCGGTCATAGCCGCATCCTTGGCCAGGACGAACTTGTACTTCAGGGTGTCCTTGAACGGTGACCAGGAGAAGGATACCGGCGAAACCGCGCAGCTGATGCAGCCGTTGTCCGGTGACAGCAGCTTCAGTCCGTAGTAGTCAGCCGATACCGGCAGACCAGCCTTGATGGTGAAGCTTCTAGTTTCAGACCACGGGCTGCGGATAATCTGGCCGGTAGCGCACTGGCGGACCTTCGCATGCCAGTAGTAGGTATGTCCGCATTCCAGGTTACCGCTTGCGGCTAGCTGAGAGTTGCCGCTTCCCAGGGTTGCTAGACCACCAGCCGGGATGTAGGCAGCCGGGCTGGTACTGCTCTCCGGGGAGAGGAAGCCGGTGCATCCTGCTTCACTGACCCAGTCAATCACCTTTATGGTGAAGGCAGCGTCCTTGCCTATTTCGATGTCGTAGCCAGTGGCCACGCAGAGCTGCTCCCATCTGAGGTCAACTTCCTGCGCTCTGCCGGAAACCGGGTCGCAGCCGATGAGTATGCCGTCCTCGGTTATCAGCGCCGGGCCAGTCTTGGCCATGCAGTCAGCAAAGCCCCAGAGATAGCCGCTCTTGCCAATGCCGTACCACTCCGGAGCGTAGGCAGCGTCATCGAGTGCCCACAGCTTGGTATCGGTGTCCAGCGTCAGGCAGCCGCACTTCTTGAGCGACCATGGTTCGAGGGTGAACTCGACGCCGGCAGTAAGGCCTGTCCACAGGCAGTCCCATGCCATACCTGGCTTGGGAAGACCCCACAGCGGCCACAGTGTGCGGCACACGCCGCCATAGGTGTATTGAGTATCCGCATCGTCTGTAATCAGGTTATGGGCGGAGTACAGCGCGTAGTCGTTGTTAGCCCCGGTGGTGGCAAGCTGCAGGCCGTATTGGCCAATAGGATGCGGGCCACCGCAGCCGAAAGCCTGGTTGGTTACCGCCATCATGTCAAGGTCTGCCCAGTTTGAGACCGGGTACTTGTTGCGGTACACCGTGCCATTGGCGGCGTCGTCAGCCAGGAAGAAGGTACCGTTGCTGGCGAAGTCGGGGTGGAAGGCCACGTGCGCACTCCCACTGGTTGGCAGCAGGTCGAACAGCGTACCGAAGGAAGCTCCTCCGTTAAAGGAAATGGAGCCCGGGTAGGTAGCCGCAGCATCGTAGCCTACCAGTAGGTTGTCGCCCATTACGGCAATCATGTGTCCGTAATCACCTGAATCGACACTGGCCTCGGCAGTTGACCAGGCAGTGCCGGTGTAAGGCATCTTCTGCACCAGTCCACTGAAAGAGAGGTTATAGAGGAGGGTGCTTGATGCGAAAGCAAAGTCCTGGATAGTGTCTCTGGGGTTGATGTTAGCCCAGTAGTCACCGAAGTCAGGCGACCATGCCTGTGCCTTGGTGTTCTGAGCTGCCCAGCCGACAATCTCTCCGTTGGTCTTGTCCGGTGCCAGCCTCAGCAGAGGCAGGTTGGACTGTGCGCCTGCGCAGTTAAGTGCCGTCACCCGGCAGTACACGCGCTCGTAGTAAAAGCCGAGCGGGAATACCGGCGGTAGAGGTGAAGACACCTCAGGATTGACGGTGGTGCGCCACACGCTGTCAAAGCCCTCGCAAGAAGTCGCCCCCGTGGCATTGGCTGAAGCCAGGTAGATGGTGGTGCAGTCAGCCGACGGGGCAACGTCGTTGAAGTAGCTTATGGTGGTGTCAATCAGGCTCAACTGGTTCCACGTCTCGCCGTTGTTGCGGCTGATGGCGAATGCCGACTCATCATTGGGTATAGGTGTGTCGTTTAAGGGACCATACCAGGTGGCACCTCCCTCGCGTGTATTTGAGCCGGTGCCAACCAGCGCCAGCACGCCATCAGGCCGCCAGGCGACCTGGGCATTGCCCTGATTGGTGCCATTACAAGCGATTGTTCCAGCAGCGCCGGTGGTCGGCTTGAGTGCCGGATACCAGCACGGGATGGGGCAGGTCGTCGGTGAATCGGTAAACCACGTCGGCACGGTAGCCGCGCAGTCGTCACCTAAGACTTCGCCCGCCAGCAGCTTGCCCGAGGCATAGGTGCCGTAGTAGGCAATGCTGGCAACCCTCTTTGTTGTGTTGCCTGTGAGGTCCATCAGCGCATAGACGGTGGTGTCATCCATGCGGAAGATGCCGGCACTTAAGCCGCCGGCACCAGTATCATCGGTGCTGACATAGGCGCGGCGCAGGCTGGCGCTCTGCCCGGAGAAGTCACTTGGCAGCTCCAGATCAGCGGTGAGGATGAGCGTTGCCGTCGGGGAAGTACCTGCTACGCCAGCAGTTACCTCGACTGAAGTAGCGGGGGTCCCAAAGACCCACTCATTGACGTCGTTGTCATCGAGGTCGCGCAGGGCGACATCGTAGAACGTATCACTAGTATCAGCGTAGACCACCGCCATGGCGGCATCGCCGACATAGGTCGGTGAGAACTTCAATGCCAGGACATCGGCAGTGGCTGCAGTCGGGGTAACCGACTGGAGTACCCAGCTGGCAAAGCCCCTGGACTGCACCACGTAGATGGTGAAAGCAGCAGCAGCCGTGCCTGTCCGGATACCGACGGCGATATCACGCTTGCCGCCGTAGTCCGGGGAGACATCGATGCAGCCGATGACATTAGTGGGAAGGGTAGCACCTGTTATGGCCGCGAAGCCGGCGCAGTCCCAGCTGGCGCCAGCGTTCTCGGTGACCCAGACCTCGACCGGGCCATCAACCCAGGCAGTAGCTGGACCGGTTGCACCAGAGGTGACCACCGCCCAGAAGTTGGCGTCATCAGGAGCAACGGCGACGTCCCACACGTTGTGCCCGCCAACAGACGCATTGGGGGTGGTAACTTCCTCAGGTAGTACGGTAAACTGGGTGTCCATTGCGGTAACCAGGTGTTCGTATGGTGCGAAGTCCCACAGGATGCCCCAGTAGGATGCCGCGGCCAGCGCCAGGGGACCATATATGTCTGCCTTATAATAAGGCGCGCCCATACTCGTGTCCACTATGGCAAGCATCGCATTCGGGCCGACGACCAGTTTGTTTATCTCTGACCCGTTGTAAACGTCATACTTGCCGAGGACGGAGTTGGGCATCTCCAGTGTATCCCACTTGCAGATGCCGGCATCCGCCGAGACCGGTGTTGGACTGGCCAGGTTAGCCGGCACCACAAGACTGGCTACCAGCATAAAGATGGCCAGGATTCCAAACATACTTGGATATTTCGTTTTCATTATTCCTCCTAAGTTTCATGAACCCTGAAAATTTCTTTTCACGGACCTTCAGCAAGCTCGACTAGCTTGCCTCCGGTTATCAAACCCAGAAAGGGAAGATATTCACTTTTCGATGAGTACCTTTTAAGCCGGCTCATCCCGGCTACCCCGCAGGATAAAGGCCTTATGCCCCGGAGTCAGGGCGATTTTCACCTTGCCCATGTAGTGCGACCCTTTAGGGTTGCCATGGCGAGGTTAAAACCTCGCGCTACATACTGGCATTCTTCCATTAAACATCACCTCCTTTTTACGCATAGCAAAATAGGGCAAAGGTGCCCCTTTGCCTCATTACTATTGTACCACCCTTGTCAAGCCCTCGGCAGGCTGGGTTAGTATGGGGTAAAGGAAATAATCGTTTGAAAATTTTAGCTGTCCAGCTCATTTTCATTTCCTGTGCGAGTGCAACCACATGTAGCGCAGCCTTTTAAGGCTGCCTGGCAGGGCTAAAGCCCTGCGCTACATTGCCCTGCACTACATTGCTGCATTCCACTCTTTCCATTTTACTCCCTTAACCTTGCAGTGTAATCGGCAAGATGGTTGATTTTGGAATCAACCTTTTTGCCGACAACGTCGCCCCCCCAATATGTTGTTGCGAGGCACATAAGTGCCGTGGCAATCCCGGTGGGGCTGAACCCAACCCACATGTAGCGCAGCCTTTTAAGGCTGCCCGGGTGGCTGACGGGGCAGGGCTAAAGCCCTGCACTACATTGCCCTGCATGTGGAACCCAATCCACATGTAGCGTAGCCTTTTAAGGCTGCCCGGTGGTGACGGGCATGGGGCAGGGCTAAAGCCCTGCGCTACATTGCGCACTACATTACCCTGCGCTACATTGCTCGCACTACATGATTTACCCGGTCATATTATTTGGCTTATGTCACTGACTTCCAACGAGCCTGAATGGGGATACTGGGTGTAATCCGTGGCTATTCCTTTCTGACCGGGTTTTCAAGGATATAGCGAGCTACTGCTGAAGTTGCCTCATCTTTTCTCAATATGCGTTCGTAGTAACTTGGCTGCCACAATCTGGTCTGGTAGACGCGACTAAACCAAAATGCCGTCTTTTGCTTGAATGTGGGGATGAACCTTCTCATATCGGCATCCTCGGTTTTTCCTTCAATAAGAAGATGGAGGTGGTCAGGCATGAAGCAATATACCCAGACATAGAAGTTTCTATGCTCGGCGGTTTCCTTTAATATACTGGATAGTTTGGTGACAAGACCAGGGTCAATGAAGTAACTAGCCTGATTATGAGAACGCAGAGTAATGAAATATCGGTAACAACCCTTGTAAGAAAAGTCCTTGAGTCTGGTCCGCTTTGGATATTTGCTACGTTTGTCTTTCATTTGTAACATGCTATATGTAAATGTAGTGCATTTAAGGTTGCCCATAACCCAACCCATATGTAGTGCGGTCTTTTAAGGCTGCCCGGGTGGCTGACGGGGCAGGGCTAAAGCCCTGCACTACATTGCCCTGCACTACATTGCCCTGCGCTACATTGCGCTGCACGTGGAACCCAATCCACATGTAGTGCGGTCTTTATAAGGCCGCCCGGTGGTGATGGGCAGGGCTAAAGCCCTGCGCTACATTGCCCTGCGCTACATTGCGCGCTACATTGCTGTGGTGAGGGCCTTGGTGTCTGTTAGTAATATTGGCTGACGCGGCGGGAGAAACCTCGGATGACGAAGACGATAATGATAATACAGATAAACCCCCCGATTACCAAATACAAGGTGGAGAAGAAACCGACCTTGAAGGGTTGGGGGGAAAGCGTCCACGCGCTTTCGTTGCCAGCGCCATCAACGGCTTTAACTCGCCAGTAATGGGTGCCGGGCTCAACATTGACGAGGCAGGTAGGCTGAGTCAGCCCTGCCTTTCTCATACCCGGCGCCAGGGGGAAGAAGTTGAGGTTATCGGCTATCTCCAGTATATAGGTAATGCCGCTGGGGTCGGCGACCTCGGTCCATTTGAAAAGAACGAGCTTTGAGCCAAGCCAGCCGAATCTCTGTGCCGTGGGCGAGATTGTGGCTGGCGCTGGTGGGGCTGCACCTTCCAGGGGCATGCCGAAGGTAGCCTTATTGCCGGCGCCATCGCTGGCGACAACGCTGTGAGTGGATTCAGAGGTTTCCGGCACTTTGAAGGTATGGGTGAAGTTGCCGGCTTCGTCCGTAGTCGGCGAGTCGGCTATCGCAATATCGTCGTATTCAATCGTTACCAGGCTGCTGGCGGCGAAGCCATGGCCGGTGATGGTGACCTCTTGGCCGATTCCGGGGAATTCGGGCTCAAGGCTGATACCCGGGACAACCTCGAAGCTGGCGGTGGCTTTGGCGAGAGTCGTGCTTTTGGCAGCGGCCTCAAAGCTGTGGCTGCCGGCGATGGTATCGGTAACGGTGAAATCAGCCGTGAAACTGCCCTTGCTGCTGGTGGTGATTTCAATATCGGTAGCTTTGCCGTCGAAGCTCAGTTTGATGTCGTCACCGGCAGGGAAGCCGGTGCCGTTGACGGTAACCGTGGAGCCAGGCGAGGTGGGTGATGGGCTCGTCTTCACATCCGACCGGACGTTGAAAATGAAGCCGTACGGGTCCTCGGGCCGTTGGGCACGCCTGAACTGGAGGTAATTTGTGCCATAGGAAGCTTCAGGGATGGTAAAGCTGAATGTCAGCTCCGTGGTGAGTTCGTCCAGTCTGCCCTCAGCCACTACAACACACTCGGTCTCTTCAGAGATTGGCGTTTTGCTCCACATAACCGTGTAGTCTCCCTTCAGTGGAAAGGCGCCGCTCACCAGCGTCAGCGTTGCTTCAGTGCCAACTCTCCCTGAGTTTTCCGACTCCCCGATAACTTCGGGGCAGGCACCGCCCACTCAGCCGTCAGCATTGACCGGCGTTGGTACCAGTACCAGCGCCAGTACCAGAACCAGGGCAAGATAAATTATTAACCTCATGCTTAAATTTGTACTCCTTTTGGCCGTGTTTTGTCAAACCAAAGCTATTTTTTTAAGGTTGCCCCCAACGTGTCGTTGCGAGGCACGGGAGTGCTGTGGCAATCTCGGTAGGGCTGCGGCGGAGTGCGTCACCCCCCCCTTTGCCCCTCTCCGCCGAGATTGCTTCGTCGCTTACGCTCCTTGCACTATATGGCTGTTTTAAGAACCCTCCCTTGACTTACCTGGCCTCAGCACCCGTCGCTGACCAACCGATAATTATGCCCTGAGCTGAGATTATTTGTCAAGTTCTGGAAAGCGACAACTTTTCCTTGCGGCACTAGAACATGTGTGCTAGGATGACTGTATCATGGTTGGTGGTGCGCTGGACTTATTGCCGGAGGGGGTTGATTGGCGGGATAGGGGGTGTGAGCTTTTTCCTTCGTGTCTTAGTTGTCCGTTGCCAAGGTGTATTGAGGAGGAGTCGAGGGGTAAACAGAGATTGAAAGTGTTGGCCCGGGCCAGGCGGATGGCTGAACTCAGGCGGGATGGCAAAAGCGTCAAGGAGATAGCTTTGGCTTTTGGGGTGAGTAAAAGGACGGTGCAGCGAGGGCTATACACCCAGAAAAGCCACGGGAGGCCTCAGGGATGATTAAGGAATTCAACCCCCAGTCTCTAGCCCAGCTAGACAAATCACGCTTCAGCGACTACAAAGCTAACCTGGACTTCTATAACGGCACGCAGTGGGCGGAGACAAGCAAGAACCGCCAGCTGGTATTTAACTATGCCAGGATCGCCGTTGACAAGCTCTCCAGCTATTTAATGCAGGGCTTAAACTTCGCCTGCGACCCCATCGAGGAAACCGACCAGGCTAAGGCAACCGCTCAGAGAGCCGAGCAGGTACTCTACCAGGCATATCACGCCAACAGCCTTGAGGAGCTGGACTATGAGACCGAGGTAGACGCTGCCATCCGGGGGGACGCCTGCTATAAGGTTACCTGGGACACGGTAGAGAAGCGCATCCGCATCACATCGCCCAACGTCAACGGCCTCTATGCCTGGTGGGTAGGAGACGACCCGTCAAAGGTGTGGCGAGTGGCTTCGCGCTACACGCTTACCCAGGACGAAATCGAATTGCTTTATAACCGAGCTATCGACAAAAAGACCGCCGACATAACCGAGGTCTGGACAGATAAGACATTCCAGCTATTTTTAGATAACGACCCCATCGAAACCAAGCCCAACCCCTACAAGTTTATCCCCTTCGTTATCTTCCCCAACTTGCGGCAGCCCAAGCACTTCTGGGGAGAGTCGGATATCCCATCGATAAAGGTAGCGCAGAGGGAGCTTAACCGCGCCCTTACGCAGCTATCACGCATCCTTGAGGTCTCAGGCAACCCTATTGCCGTGCTCGAGGGCGTAGAGTCCTCAGAGGACATTAAGGTACAGCCTGGCGCCGTGTGGACGCTGCCGGAGGAAGCCAAGGCTTATCTACTGGATTTACTGCAGGGCGGCGGCATCCGGCTGCACATCGACTATATCGATATGATTTACCGTTGCCTCCATGACATATCGGAAGCCCCCAGGGCTGCCTACGGCGGCATCGAGAGGGAGCTGTCAGGCGTAGCTCTTGAAGTGGAGCTCCAGTCCTTACTCCAGAAGGTCAGGCGTAAGCGGACGATACGGACCGCAGCCTACATGAAGCGAAACGTTATGGTCCTTAAACTTCACCAGCAGTTCAACCGCGAGGACTTGACGCAGGTAGCCCACCGCATTATCTGGGGAGCGGTACTGCCTCAGGACAGAGCCAGGGAAGCTCAGAATGAGCAGCTGCTAGTCCAGTCAGGCGTCCACTCCAGGAGGACGGCCATGGACGAGCTGAGCATCAGGGACCCCGAGGCGGAGTTCGAGAAGTGGTTGGAGGAGAGGCGCCGCATCCTGGAAATGAACCAAGAATATAAATCGAAGTCTACTCGTGGCGGTGAGAGAGAGAGAAATGTCGCCGCAGAGATGGAGATACCCGAATAATTATCAAAAGAGAAGGAGTAAACACATTGGCAGATGAAAACACAAACAACCAGATCACCCAGGAGCAGTACGACCAGCTCAAAGTCGAGCTCGAAGCCCAGGTCGAGGCCGAGAAGGCCAGGGCTAAGGAAGCCGTGGCGCAAGCTACTCAGCCCCTTCAAGGGCGCATCACGGAGCTTGAGGGCAGCCTTCAGTCGAAAGACGAAGAAATAACCACCCTCAAGACCGAAGGCGAAACCAAGGACGGCAGCTTAACGCAGCTCCAGGCTTCGCTTGACGGAGCCGTGGGCGAGTATAAGAGCCTGGTAGTCAGCTCCAACCCCCTTTTCAGCGAGGAGCTGGTCCAGGGGAGCACCATCGACGAGGTCAAGGCTTCGGTCGAGAGAGCTAATGCGGTGGTGGGGAAGGTTAAGGCTAGCCTTGAGAGCCAGGCTAACTTGACCACCATACCGGCAGGAGCTCCGGCAGCGACACCCGTTGACCTGTCTACCCTGTCGAGCAGGGAGAAAATAACCAGGGGCTTGGGAGAAGCCCGGAAGGAGAAATAACCTATTATGGCCACAACTTTAACCGAAGCATCAAAACTCAGTAATGACGCCTTGCTGATAGGGGTTATCGAGACCATCATCAAGGATAGCCCGCTGCTCCAGAAAATGCCGTTCATCGAGATTGTGGGCAATGCCCTGACCTATAACAGGGAGAAGGCTTTGCCGTCCGCTGAATGGCATGCCGTCAATGACGACTGGACGACTTCACCGGCAATAACCTTTGACCAGCCCACGGCTACCCTGTCTATCCTGGGGCAGAACGCCGATGTAGACGACTACATCAAACAGACCCGCTCCAATATCCAGGACGTCGAAGGAGCCATCATCGAGCTAACGGCTAAGGCCGTCAGGCATGAGCTCGAGGACAAGTTCATCTACGGCCACCACACCGACTACCCCAACCAGTTCAACGGCTTGATCGAGCTAATCGATACCGGCACAGCCTCAGACCAGGTAATTGCCATGGCAGCCACTGGCGCCACGCTAACCCTGGCCAAGATAGACGAGCTCATCGATGCCGTCAAAGGTGGCAAGCCCGACTTGCTGATGATGAGCAGGAGAAGCCGGCGGAAGATTAACGCCCTGGCCAGGGCAGCCGGCTCCAACCTCGAAGTAGGCACCGGGGCGCTTGGTGAGTTCGTTCAGCTCTACAATGGCATAATCATTGCCATAAACGACTTTATGAAGGATACCCACCAGCTGGCAGCCTCTCCCTATGACTACGAGGACAGCCTCACCGCCGGCTCCTGCGCCAGCATCTATGCCCTCCAGTTCGGGGAAGGCGGCATCTGTGGCTTAACCAGCCCGGGCGGATTACAGGTCGAACCTATCGGCGCAATGGAAACCAAGAACGCCGATAGAACACGGGTAAAGTGGTACGTCTCTTTGGCTGATTTCAGCCTGGTCAAGAGAGCCGCTTTAATCGGCATCAAGAACGACTAAACTACTTATAAGGACACCTTATAAGGAAGGAGATTGAACAATGTCACTTAGTGACCCAGGAAAAGGCAGAAACATCATAAACTCGAACGTCGGTCCGGAAGCCCCCACGGTGACGCTGGCCGAGGCTTGCAGCCGTGGGGACGTTCTGGGCTATAGCTCAGGCTGGAAGCTGGCCCTGGCCACCGTAGGCACGGCCATTCAAGGCCGGCTGGTTGCCCTGGCTGATGGTGCTATTGGGGACGTGATACCCGTATCGCCGAACCCCGTTGTCAACGGCTACTCAGGCGCTACCCCAGGCGGTTATGTCTATGTAGCTGAGAGCACGGATAGCGGCCAGATCACGCAGACCGCACCGAGCGACTCTGGCGATTGCGATACCATCATCGGCATTGCCCTATCGGCGACCGAGGTGGCTTTCTTCTTGAACGCCAGAGTCGACAGCCTATCTAGCGGATAAGGAACGCTTGCCGGGGGTTTCATGTCCCCCGACAGGTACCTCCTTAAAGCGGGGGGAGAGGGCTTCAGCCTCCTTCTCCCCCCCAATGACAGAAAGACAGACTGAAAGGACAGGACAATGGACTTAGCGACAATGAGAGGTTTGGTCAGGCGGGACCTCAAAGACGAGGATTCCGATAACTACCGGTGGGTTAATGACGAAATCGATAGAGCCATCCAGAGAGCCGTTGACGACCTATCCCGTTATGTACCCGCGGAGGAGAAGGCGACCATTGCCACCACGGACGCATCGCGGGAGATTGACATTTCCTCATTGACCGGTAGAGTCTCAGTCGATAAGGTTGAGTTCCCCGTCGACCAGCACCCTATGGAGCTTCAGCGCTTCACCGTTTACCAGGACACCTTGACATTGATAGGCGATTACCAGGGAGACGGAGAAGATTGCTACATCTACTGGAGCAAGGTCCACACCCTGGACGGAGACGCTTCGACTATCCCAGCCTATCTTGAAGACCTGGTTGCCCTGGGAGCGACGGCTTATGCCGCGTTAGCTCAGAGCCAGTACCATTCCGATAGAGCCAACACCGGCGGGAGTGATGTCGACCGCGACTATACCTACTGGGGCAGAGATAGGCTACTGGAGTTCAACAAGAAGCTCAAAGCCTATAGCCGAAACCGCAAGCTCAAAACAGGCAGGTTCTATGTTTAGCTGTCAGCCGTCAGCTGTCAGCCGCGGAGGAGAAAATGACAAATACCAAAGTCAAGGAAGAACAAGCAAAGACCAGGGAAGGCTTGCCCTGGCAGGGGTTCGCTATCGTGGGCGATAAGGGCGACCCCGACACCTGGAAGCTGCCACACCACAACTCGACCATCTTCAGAGCCATCAAGGGGAAGATAGGCTTTGAGAGGACAGTTGATTGGGACAGGATGCCGGCAGCCGTGGCAGCGTTATCACGGGGAGGCTACCGGGGCCAGAGAGTCGAGGCATCCGAGGGAGACATCATTTCGGCAGCTCGACATCTTGCCAGGCACTATCAAAAAGCCGACAAGCCCACCCCTGATACTCTGGCGGTGCTTGTCTAGGGGGGATTGTATTCACAATGACCTTTCAAGCCCTTTCCCGAGGCTCTCAGAGCTTCGTAGATAGAGGGGAAAAATAAAAATGTAGTGCAGGGCTTTAGCCCTGCCGAAGGAGGAAAAAATCAATGACAATAGACGGTAAAAAGAAATGGACAGCGGCTTTAATCGCCATCGCCGCCACGGTGGTGGCTCAGTTCGCCCCGGAGCAGGGGGATACCATCATGGGAGCGGTACAGAGCATGGCCCCGCTTTTGGTGGGTGGCATCTACATCATCGCTCAGTGGGCGCATGATGAGAAGAAGGAGCAGGTCAAGATTGAGGCAGAGAAGACCAGGCAGGTAGCCACGGGCAATGCGGTCCTCGAGCTCCAGGAAGACGTCTTCCCCCTGGTTGAGGAGGCTTATTTCGAGCCGTTTGACCTTGAGTCCTTTGACAAGAAGCTGGAAGCCCGAGCAGCCAATACTTACCTGGAGGTCAATCCGATAACTGTTTTCTTCGCAGCTCAGGATAAAGGCAAGGCAACCAAATGCCGGCACATAGACCAGTCGTTATCTTACTGGGACTTCCTGGTCGACAAGTCGATGAAAGCCTTTGAGCACATGTTTGGCTTCAGGTATGACGAAGCCGACAAGCACCTGGCGGATGATAAGACTTGCCCCTATTACTCCGTTGACAACATGGCCAGGCAGAAAGGCATCCACTTCTGGAATATGTTGCGGACCGTCAGGCGGGTTATCAAGAAACAGCTTGAGCTAGAGGAGCTAGCCGAGACCGATATCCCATGGCAGAGCAAACTAGCACCCAGCGACCAAACACTTTTTGGCCTGGGGAACCTGGCTTATGAGCTGCTAAAATACAATGCCTAACACAGTATATTGTGGTCAACATTTTATGATCCGTGAAACTTATCCACTACATGTAGCGCAGGGCTTTAGCCCTGCCAAAGGAACATGAGGGACCTATCATCGACGTTGGAAGCAGAACAGAAGAAGCCTACGCGAAAGCCGGTAGTCAAGGTTGAAGTGCAGGCATACGGCCACCCCGCCAAGGCGACCTCTATTCAGTGGCAGCTATTCGGCTGGCAGAAGATGGGCGGCGACAGCTCTACCCCCGACTTCCACGGCGTGGCCATCCCATCTGATGGTTCGTTAAACCGCATCAAACTTGATAACACCACGCTTAAAAGCCAGCGAGTTACCAGCCCGGGACCCGGGTCCAGTTATTCAAGCTGGAGCACCCGGGGCGGAGTGCCAGCCGACTCTCATGTTGCCATCGCAGCCCACGGAACAAACTTAATCATCGCTTGCTGCAGCGCCGCTACCCTGTGGCGTTTCGAGTCAGCCGACAGCGGTGCTAGCTGGGGAGCAGCTGCACAGATGGCCAATGCCCGCCCCTGTGAGCGAGGCTGCGCCGTAGCCTATAAATCCAATGGGGACTGTATCATCGTCCACGCCTCAGATGTAAACGACCCCAAGAGCCTCTATCTCCAGAAAAGGACAGGCGGAAGCTGGAGCACCGGCTTTGGCCAGCGCTCCGGAGACTGGGAGATAGAAGGCCTGGCAGCTTACCATGACGGAGACTGGAACATCATCGCCCTGGTGCTGGACGGCAGCTATCTCTCAATAGTAAAGATGATTTACGGAGACGGGGATAAGGTTGCCGCCGGCACCTGGGGCACGGATGAAAAGATAGGCCTGGGGAGAGCCAGAATTGACGTAGAATCGCAGATGATTTTACGACAGTTTCACAGCCAATTTCGTTACGGTGGGCTTGCCCGGGCTACCCCCACCTGGTGGGAGAAGCACCAGGCCGTACTGGAAACCTTAGCCGGGGACGACTCAGGCCTTGCAGGGGTATCATTATGTAAACCCTCAGGCTACGGAGCTCTCTTGTCGGCAGCCCGCTCCAACACCCCCTGGGTTTTCAAGCTCAGTGGTGATTTCATTGACGCTAACTGGAATAAGGCGTCGACCATCCCGACCGCAGCCGGTTATGGCCTGGCTTTAGCTCAGGATGGCACGTACTTGTGGGCGACGCAGCCTAACGAGGTCTGGAGAACAGCGTTACCCAGCTCCTGGACACCCCCCGCCGCGGGAAGTGGCGCCGGTGGCAAAATTACCATTCCCGTTACCAATATCCTTCGCATCTCCGAGGCCATAAGGCCGGAGCAGCCATCGAGCCTCGAAGTCGAGCTCAACAACTCAAAAGGCACGTATGACAGCCCGGGAGAAGGAGACCTTGCGGTCCTCAAAAGAGGCAGCCGGGTCAACCTTCACATCGGCTACAGGACGTCCGCAGATGAGACCGAGGAGCTATCCAGGTATTTTATAGAATCCATAGACTACAACCGGGCCCCCAACAAGGCCAGCTTAACGCTGAATTGCATCGATGCCTGGGGACTACTGGAAAGGTACTCATTCAACAAGCCCGTGGAGTTCAACACTGAAACAGACGACTTTACCGTTTACGAGCTGGTAGACAAGGTAATGGACGCTGTAGGCGGTTCGCTGGGCTATAAGTCGAGAAGCACCCTGATTACCAGCCTCTACCCCCAGCTCAATATACATGCCGGGGAAAGCGGTGCCAGCGTCCTTACCAGGCTCTTGGCCCTGGTGACCGATGTAATCTTCTTCTTTGGCCTGGCAGGTTACATAATATACCCCCAGGCTTCAGACGCAGCAGTCTATACATATAAATTCCCCTAAAACATGTAGCGCAGGGCTTTAGCCCTGCCAAGGAGGAAATCATGGCAGCAACAGTCGCAGTAAAAGAAGCCAACGGAGCCGGTCCGACCTGGACAACTAAAACGGCAGTCAGGTTTTGCACGGCCGATGCCCACGACCCGGGGACAGACAACCCCATCCCTATACCCGATGCCGACAACAACTATTCCTACTGGAAGTCCCTCGCCTTAGACCTTAGCGGAACGTTCACCAAGATAAACAACGTAAGGTTTTACTCCGATGGCACTATCGGTTGGAGTTGCGGTACTGGTGGCGGTTTGTTTGTTGGCCAGCGTGATGCCGGAGACCATGGTTGCCCCGATGTTAGTTATGAGCAGGCAGCCGGTACAGAAGGCACGACAGGCTACGAGATAAAGGATAACACCAACGGCCACGACTACTACAAAGGCCAGACGGCAGCCGTTAAAGATGTAGCCACGTGCACGTCAGGGTCACCCATCACAGTTGACAGCGGAGACCATACTTCAGCCGAAAGGACGAAGCACGTAGTCCTGCAGGTAAAGGTAGCCACCGACGCCACCCAGGGAGAGCAGACCGACGAAACTTTGACCTTCAAGTACGATGAAATCTAGTCACCCATCACCCATTACCCGTGATGCGTGAGCGGTGATAGGTGACATAAGTAAACTTAGGTGACATAAGTAAACTTAGGTGACATGAATAAACCGAGATTGCATCTATTCTGGATAGCCGAGTACCAGGACGGCACAGCCTTGCCCCAGTTCGACCCCGACACTGGGGACGAGCACCTGTTTTCTGAGGTTGACCATGCCAGGCTCAAACGCTTTGGATGGTATAGCTTCCCGTACGAAATGACTGAAAAGATACCCGAGGCCGTCTTTAACCTTGCCCTCGACCACTACGCAGTAGAAATCCCCCAGGGAGAGAAGTTGACCGCTTTTCGTACCACCACCCTGAACATCACCCTGGACGGCCAGCCCAGGAAGCACGAAGCCGGCGAGTACGTCTTAGGCTTAGAAGGCAGCCCTTTAATGCACATCTTCACGGATGGGAAAGTGGAGCTTAAATGGAGTTAGCTAAGGATAGGGCTCAGTCTATAACTGGGCTGAGCCTTATCGTACATATCTGGAGTATGCGTAATGGATAAAGGGTTTTTTGAGCGAGCTCAGATGTTCACTAGGGACTTAACTGCCGAGGAAGAAGCAAAGGTACTAGATAAAGAGATACCACCTATCCGTAGATTTGTGGATTCAACTCCACCTATGCCTCAACAAGAGTATGAAGACCTTAAAGCTAGAGTATTAGCCACTAGGCAGGTTATAGAAGATTACAGGCAAAAACATCAGAGGGCGCATCAAGACGGCAGTTGGAGTGACAAACTCTCTGAGCAGTTGATTGCCAGTTTGAATAAAGGTTATTTGGACAATGGGTTTGAGAATGAGGAAGATTTCTATGCAGAGAACAAACGCCTATGCTTTGAGGAGATTCAGAGGTGTTTCCAAGTATTTGGAAC
>Ga0307378_10006648_pt1 | contig 15750 bp, 11 predicted proteins | sample UN1MG_FD_202238 | JGI IMG/M metagenome (GOLD analysis project Ga0307378, IMG submission 202238) | Soil microbial communities from Risofladan, Vaasa, Finland - UN-1 | ecosystem: Environmental > Terrestrial > Soil > Coastal area > Acid sulfate soil | place: Finland: Risofladan, Vaasa | collected... | reverse complement strand
CATGATGCCAGCCCGGCCCATCCTCACGAGATCATCATCCAGTTCGATCCGCCCTGCAAAATCAAGGGCCTCACCTATCTGCCGCGGCAGGAGATGGGCGACAACGATGGCACGATCGAGGGCTACGAGATCTATGTCAGCGCCGATGGCAAGGATTTTGGACAGCCGGTCAAGAAGGGCGAGTTTTTTCCGTACGGCAAGGACAAGAAGACCGTGCTGTTCGAGCCGAAGCAGTGCGGCTTCGTCAAGCTCGTCGCGCTGAGCGAGGTGAACGAGCATGCGTGGACGACTGCCGCAGAGATCGGCGTGATTCAGGAAGACGAACAAGTTGCGCTAGACGAGATCGTCATCCGCACCGGCCTCGCGCTTGCTGCGCCCTTGCCATTTACTTCGGTGTCCGTGATCCGCCCTGACCCGCTCGAGGCGCAGCTGGTGGCTGGCACCTTTGCTACTCCGAAGGACGGCGCCGTGCCCTTCCCCGCGGCGGACGCCACCGACGGAAAGCCGACGCGCGCCTGGACCGTCGTCACCGCCAACGCCAACGACGTCTTCAAAGGTGGTAACGACACCGCCTTCGCTGGCGGCTGGGTCTACGCTACCGTGGAGAGCGCAACTGACCGCATAGAGCTCCTCGAAGCCTACGGCCACCGCAGCGTCTTCGTGAACGGCGACCCGCGCGGCGGCAATGAGTTTTCATATGACTTCGTGAGCATCCCCGTCAAGCTGAAGGCCGGCACCAACGAGTTCCTCTTCTCGGTCGGCCGAGGTTTCCTTGCCGCGAAGCTCGTTCCCGCACCGGCCGTGGCATTCATCTCCGGTTACGACGTCCTCGCGCCATCGCTTGTGGCCGGTCGCGACACCGATGGATCCGTGGGAGTGGTGGTGGTGAACGCCTCCATGCAGCCGCTTTCTGGCGCGCGCATCCGTATTGCAAGCGACCTTCCCGAGAAGGACGCCTGGGTCGACCTCCATGTCATCCCCGCGCTCACCGAGAAGAAGATCGCGCTCCCCGCGCGCTTCACCTCTTCCACTGCGGGCACCGCCGGCAGCATGCATCCTGCGCAGGTGACGCTCGCCGCGAGCGACGGCACGGTCCTCGGCACGTTCAGCGTGGATCTGGCCACCGTCTCCTCCACCGATATGCGCGTCGTCACTCGCATTAGCACCATCGACGGCAGCGCGCAGTACTACGCCCTCGTGCCCTCCACCGCCAACAGCGCGGACGGCTACCCGATACCCGGCATCCTCTTCAGCCTGCACGGTGCCAACAACGAAGCCACCGGGGTGGCTGAAGACATCGCACCCAAGAAGGAAACGCACGTCGTGTTCCCCACCAACCGAAGACCGCACGGCTTCGCCTGGGAAGACTGGGGCTGCATCGACTTCACCGAAGCCGTCGCGCACGCACGCGCGAACCTGGTGAATGACCCGCGCCGCAGCTGGCTCACCGGCCACTCGATGGGCGGTCACGGCACGTGGCTGCTCGGCGCGCGTTTTCCCGACGAATTCGCGGCGATCGCTCCGACCGCCGGTTTTGTCCGCGATTTTGCCCCCAGTAGGGCTACTTCCGCCGGCACCGCGCCCACCGAAGACCCCGCCGAAGCCATGCTCCTGCGCGCTGGCCGCGCGAACTACATCCTCAGCATCAAGGAGAACTACCTCCAGCAAGGCGTTTACGTTCTGCACGGCGAAGCTGACGAGGATGTGCCCGTAAGCTATGCGCGCGAGATGTTCAAGCAACTCGCCGCCATCAGCCACCCGGACTTCCAGTACTATGAGTGCCCCGGCTTCCCGCACTGGTGGAGCACAGCGCACGATTGGCCGCCGAAGATACAATTCCTGTTTCGGCACGTGCTGCCCGAACCCAAGGACATCACACGCGTCCGGTTCCGCACCTGGGCGCCGCAGGTGAGCCACCGCAGCGCATGGGTGCGCGTCCTGCAGCAGGAGAAGCCGTTCGAGGTCTCGAGCGTGGACGTCTCCATGGATGCGGCCAAGCGCACCATCACCGGCACCACGTCTAACGTGACCACGCTGGAGCTGGTACCGCCGATCGCACTGCCCGCGGTCGGCGCTACCGCCGACATCACCATCACGCTTGACGGCCAGTCCGTCACTGTGACTCCGAAAGCCGACACGCCGTACCTGCGGTTCCGCCGCGAACAAGGCTCCAAGGACAAGGTGGTCTGGGGCCTCGACCCCTCCTGCCGCAACGGCTCCAAGCCCGCGCCGATGCCCGCCAGCGAGAAGACCCCCGCGCGCGGCGGCCCGTTCAAGACTGCGTTCGCGAATGGCTTCATTGCCGTGGTGGGCACGCAGGGCGACGAAGCCACCGATGCCCTCCTCGTGGCCAAGATCCGCTACGACGCCGACCAGTGGTGGGTGCGCGCCAACGGGCGCTTCGAGATCATCCCTGACACCGCGTTCGACCCGAAGCAGTACCTGACGCGCAATGTGATCCTCTACGGAAACCATGACCAGAATGCTGCGTGGTCGAAGGTGCTCGGCGACGCCCCGCCCGTTGACATCCGCAACGGCGCGTTCATCGGCCCCACGTCACGTCACCAGGGCGATGACATCGCGGTGATGTTCGTGTATCCGCGTGCCGACTGCGACCAGGGTCAGGTGGGTGTGGTGGCCGCCACCGGCACCAAGGGCATGCGCGCTGCGATGCGTACCACCGTCTTCTCCCGCATCTCCACAATCCCCGATCTTGTGGCCTTCCGCGCCGCCATGCTCACCGACGGTGTGGCGGGCGTTATCGAGGCAGGCTTCTTCGGCAACGACTGGAGCGTCGACCGCGGGACGTGGATCAGGCGCTGAGGTGTCACACCCTAAAGATCTCGCACAGCACTGGCAAGCAGTCAATACCGTTTTTATATGACAATAGTGGTACAGCAAATTATTCCAAAGCTGAACGTCCGTTTAGTCCTGCGCAGGATTGGACCAGAGAAGACGTTGGGATATTGTCGCTGTGGTTCAGAGGCCACCTGGCGTATGTCGGCGGCTTCACAGAGGGGCCGACCGGAACATATACGATGACCGCCTCGGGTGAGGACATCTGGGGTAACTCTGACCAGTTCCACTTCGCGTGCGGTGGTCTCTCACGGTAATCCCAATGCAGCGCAGGTAACCACCCGCGCTCCAAACCACCCCACCCAGACCCGCGACAGCCGGCAGGCAGTTTGTGTGGGAGATCCGGAGCAGTAGCCTGGACTGCCGAAGATTGTTCCTACACAAGACATGGGCCTTGTTCTTTACATCAATTTCCTCTATAATACCATCCAGCGAACGGTCGTGGGTTCATAGCGGGGGCGCGTTACGAACATACGACCTATCAGATCTTTATGTCGGGGTCTGCGTGGCCGGCAATAGATAAGTCTTAGATATGTAAAGAGTTACAGAAATTCGCGGCTCCTGTAAACCGACAACTCCGACATTCATTAAGGGATTCTCCTGTAATCTGGGCCGTTCGGGCAATGTCGAAGTCAGTATCGGAGTTCATCGGTGTCGCTGTACTCTGTGTCCCTGGCAGACAGAGAGAGCCGAATCAGCGGATCAACGTACTGGAACCAGATGGACTGCACGATCCCTGCTTTGGGTTTGCATACGTTGGAATGGCGATACGTGAAGGATGGTGGCGTAAGTGATGGAAACGACTGCGGCTGGGTAGACCAGGTGGAAGTTTGGGGAGATTGGGGAGAGTGGTGGATAGAGATCCAGTGAAATAACACTATTATTTGATTTGGAATACTAATAATCTTTCGTTTCGTTGAGCTAACAGTTATTCGCTTTGTTTTTGTTTATTAGAGATGCTACATCTCCTCAAGACGTTGGTACGAGCCGGTCTCCAATGCACAGAGTCGAACGAGTTTGCCTCACCAAGATGTTCTATCACCGCAGGAGCTCTGGCCGTGAAAAGCAGGTTTCTGTTCGAATCTATCATTGGTCCGAGAACGCTCAAAACTGCCTTGCAATTGACTGCTTCGGTAGCTGTGTATTCGAAAGACAAAGACCCTCCGCTGATTCTCATCGACGATCATCTGCCGTACCCACAAGCAATTTTGCAGGTGTTTGGGGATATAAAACATGGCCGTCGCAAAAACGCAAGAGGCAGATTCAAGCATCCCAGACAAACCACCCGCGGATTTGCAGGTGGGCGTGGTAAAGAAAAGACTCATAAAGCATTTCAGCTATCTTTTTGCTGCTCGGCTTGGATTTGGTAATTGTCAGAATGAACTTAATGAATTGTCTATTCGGCCTTGGTGCGGTGATGGTGAGGAAAAAGCGGTTTTGATTGTTGTGATTCTTGGTAGGACAATGGTATAATATAGGTTCAAATAATCATGGCACTATATACACCAAAGAAAGTTGTTCTTAATTGGTTTAGGTATGATGTGAGCTTTTCTATACAGCTTATCGAGAATTTTGTTCAAGACATTGAGAGGCAAGTCCTTGAGTCAATTGAAAGATACAGGAAGCAAAAGGAGACTCATATCTTAGAGGAGGTGCCAAAAAAAATATTGCAAGGGAAGTAGAATTTTATCAAGGACTTGACGATGAAACTTGGGATATTGAGGGCATCTTCGGTGAATATTTCCCTAACCTTCAGAAACGCTCAGCATTACTTACTATATATGGATATTTTGAGCATGAACTTGACAAACTATGTTTGCTTATTCAGTTAGAAAAGTCGTTTAAATTATCACTTTCTGATTTAAGAGGCAAGGGAGTTGACCGAGCAACTCGCTACCTTGAGAAGGTTGCAGGAATTAACACCAGCAAAACATCTAAAGAATGGAATCATATCAAAAAAATTCAAACAATTAGAAACGTAATTGTTCATCAGGATGGAAGGCTTAATGACCACGAAGGAAATCCAATAAAAGCAGCTATTGATTACGTTAAACAAATGGATTCTTTGGATGGAGACACTGAAATAATTTTAAAGGAAGGCTTTTTAAACCATGCTGTTAGTATATTCAAAGGATATTTTAGATTGTTGGGAGAGTCTATTGAGCACAAGGCGAGAGAGCCTAAAAAGTAATCCGGTAACAGTTATATAATTAGTCCGGTTTAATTCTTTTGGGTGCTTACATCACTGATTCACTCCGACACGGTATTTATGGTATGAGTCGAAGCGATATTTCAAATTCCCTAACACATTTCACAAAAGGTGAGACCTTTCCGCTAACCTAATTTTTCTCTTGCAAATCTGGGTATTACAATATAGATTCTTTGTAGCAGCTATGCGGACAGTTGAACAGCTACGGATTCTTGTATGGAAACCATGTTAAAATAGTCAGACGCAAGCCATGAAACATTACTGGAGATAGAGTCAGATGGGTCAACTGGATAATGAGATTGTAGAATCTCAGAAAGTTCGCTCCGACCTACTCAAGTGGAAGATTATTCTTGTGGCCGGTTTGGGCGGGATTGGATTCGGACTAACAGGCAGCACCTCTTCGGCTGAGTATGCTGACCTTGTTCTTTGCTGTATTCCATTTGTCTGTGTATATATCGATGCGCTGTGTCGTCATTTATCGTTACGGATTCTTGTGATTGGTTGTTTTAGGGATAAAACTGACAAAGAAGGTGAATCTGAATATTCCGGATATTATCAAAGCTACGAGAAGTTTGTAAAGAAGGTACGCGAGAAATATGCTTTCTCACTTGAAAGTTTGGTAGTCGTCCTGTCAAGTGTTGCGTTATGTCTCGGCCTTGCTTTTTTGCCCTGCATTCTCAAGTCTGTACAAACTGGCCCACCCTTGCCGAACAGCAGAGTCATCATGTGGAGTGGCCTGATTGGATTTTTTTTGGTGCTACTTGTCGAAGGGATATACCGCCTATTAAAATACATAGTTGAAAAAACGCCAGTGAATAATGTCACCAATGTGCCTAAAAATACGGATAACCTGACAAAGTAAAAGAACTGAATAAGGTAACATAAATACGTAAACGTCCATATTAAACTCTCGAAGCACGCATGAAAGTCATCAAACATTGGCTTCCTCTAATCATTACGACCGCCGTGATCCTCGCCGGGGCGTACGGCGTGTGGTGCCTCTTGGCCGCTCTGCTGGCCTGGATAATGGCTCAACCTTCGCAGGTTGCTGCTGCCATAATTGCGTTTGCCGGAACCGTCATTGCGGGAATTGGAGCTGTCGTAATCTCACAGCAACGTGCAAAGGCGCGAGAAATCGCGGAAGCTCACCGTCCGAAGAAGATTGATCTGTACAGCGGCTTCATCACGCAGGTTGTCGGGATAATGCGTGATCACAAAGGCGGTAAGACACCCGACGCCGCCACGGTAAAAAAGCTCGAGGATTTCTTCTTCGATTTCACCACAAATGTCATGCTTTGGGGTTCACCGGGCGTACTTCAACACTACGGATCGTTTCGTCGCACTGGCCAACAGTCCGGTCCCAATGTTGTCCTGTTGATGGATGACATTCTGCAGGCCATGCGGAAGGACCTGGGATTAAGCAACTGGGGGCTGGCACGTGGCGATTTGATCAAGATGCTATTGACCGATCCTGAGACACTTGATGCCTTGCTAAAGAAAGGGCCGGTCAAATAACCAACGGATGCACCGGAGTGGGAATACGTGGGACTTAAAGGGGTAAGGTAAAGCAGAACTTAACAATGCACAACTTCTTAAAGCAAAGCTCTCAGAAGCGAACCTCACCAGTGCAAATCTCCGCTACGCGAATCTCTCTAAAGCAGAACTTAACGATGCGGAACTCCCTGGCGCATGGCTTACTGACGCAAACCTCACCACACAGAACTCGAAGGTGCGAACCTTTCCGGAGTAGACCTCACCGACGCGAACCTTCCTGGCGCAAATCTCTACGAGGCGAACCTCGCCAAAGCATGCCTCAAAGACACGAACCTGTCCAAAATATCGCTGTCCGTTGCGAACCTGTCTGATGCGGTGCTCACAAGTGCGAAATCACAGGCACAAAAGGGGCATCGTCAAGGGTTTTTGAAGATAAGAGTGGTCCGACGCCCGCTTGACAAGCGCACTCTGATCCTGACTGGAGTTGAAGGACCGTGAGCGAAAGGCCTGACCTATAAAATTAAAATTCGTAGTGCGTTTGACAAAAAGTGGACGATTAATCTCCAGATTGCTAAAATCATCCCAATGAACCCAATAGCTGCAAACGCTATGTATACCAACTCGAAGCATTTGGAGTAATGCATGTGCAATTTCCAAAATTTCCATGATGTCCCTTTTTGAAGCTTTTCTGTTTTGTTTTCTTCAGCAGAAAAAAGAGCCAAGGGGTTATCTTTGGATTCTTCTTCGGCGAGCAAGCAACTCTCTATTTTCTTTAAGGCGGTTTCTGCAAGTTTAATTAGATAGCGGACGCGCTGGTCAAGCTTCCAAAAGATAAAAGAAACTACGATTAGTCCTAACCCTAAGACTAAGCCAATAAATGGATATTCAAAGTCATTATTTAAACTTCTTACTAAACCCCCAGTTAAGAGGGCTGACATAACAACAAAGAAGTTGAACAATGACATTCTCTGTCCTGCATGTAACTTGAAATAGTTCCACGCATATTCCATTTGATCTTTCAATTCCAAACTATTTGACATCTTGCGTAAACCTTCTTTCAAAATTAGCCTTTTTTATTTTGCTGTAAGCCCTCCGTCAATTACTATCAAACTGCCAGTGACATACGTAGCCTCATCTGAACATAACCACACAACCGCACCGGCTACTTCTTCTGCCTTTCCAATTCGTCCAATAGGGTACCGTGGGCAACTGTTTAATTCTTCTTTGCAATCGTTTCCAACGAGTCTTTGTCTAAATGGTGTATTTATAGCACCCGGACATATAGCATTTACTCTTATACCCAAATCAGCATACTCCAATGCTGCTGTTTTTGTCAGTCCAATAATGCCGTGTTTGCTAGCTACATATGCTGGCATCCCTCTTTCGCAACCAACCATGCCATAGACAGATGAGGTGTTTACAATAACACCTTTATGTTGCTTGCGCATTTGATTGATTTCATACTTCATGCACAACCATATTGATTTCAGGTTTGTTTGAATAACATTGTCCCAATTCTCTTCGCTACAGTCAGCGGTCTTAGCTTTTTCTCCTTCTATTCCTACATTATTGTGAGCGCAGTCTAGCCTTCTATAGGTTTTGACAATTTGTTGAATCAACTGTTCGACATCAGTGGCTTTTGAAACGTTTGCCTTTACGAATTTGGCTTCTCCACATAGCCCTTTGATTTTCTGGACAGTTTTTTCACCACCGGAAGTGTCTATATCTGCAATAACGACTGTCGCTCCAGTTTTGGCTAATGCGATAGCCGATGCTCTGCCAATGCCTGAACTACCGCCTGTCACCAATGCAACTTTGTTTTTAAAGTTCTGCATCTTAACCATTTATTACACTAATTGTGGATGATACTCATTTCCCTCTATGAGTTTATTATCGGCTGCTTGGAATCCGAGCTTTATTGGAAATGAACCAATTAGGGCAAAGCTGAATGTCGATATCCGCTGGCTGGCAACGCATTATCCCAGAAAGCATTGACATACCCCAGCACAAAGGTAATGCCCAGCATCTATTCGGCACAGCGCCGACTGTTGCTAAACACATACGTTGAAAGTGTGATTTTGAGCTGAAAAATGGGTCTGAATATTATCTGGATATGTGTTATCTGGCTCCAGGCAAAGGCGGTAGAGCTTATATTATCAATGAGGCTCACGGTCTGAGAAAGCCTATCATAAGGCGTTTGCTTGGCCTTTCGGCTCTGTTGAGCAACCATAGAAGACGCGTGGGCCTTCTCAGCCCTTAAAGAAGCTAAAAGCCCAGAACTAATCTGAACTGCTCGTCCTAGAACTTTTACACTTGACAACTAAATACAATAACGTTTATCTTGGTTTTTGACATGGCCAGACCAGCTAAATTTCGGTTTCGACGTCAACATAGTATAGGCGCCGCGGGAGTGGTCCTGGTTTAGCGCTCCCCTCAAATTAAGCCCCTGAAAGTAGGCGATCGCAGATGGCCCATTTCCGTCAGCCCGAAGTAGCGAACTCTGCACCGCCAGCCTGGCAATCGGCATATAGACCCGGAAGGACAATCCACGGGCTCTTGCAGCTTTGGCGCTTTCACCAATTCCGCGAGGAAATCCTGCCGTTGCCTTCTGGTAAGGCCGCTGCCGACCTTGCCCTTATACATCAGCCTGCCTTGGTGCTTTTCACCCAGCAGCAGCGCACGTACGGCCTTTTCACCCCGCATCGGGACACAACCGATAACCTCAAAGTCAGTGGTGTGAGCGACCTTAATCTTGAGCCAGTCACTTGAACGCTTGCCAATAAGATAAGGGCTGTCTATACACTTGGCCATCATCCCTTCAAGCCCGACTACGCAGTCCGGTACGATCAGAAGCGGATGGCCAAGTCTGCCCACCAGTTCAATTAGCCGCTGGCGTCGTTCGCTCAGCGGCTGGCCAGTAATTCGTCGCCCTCGGACATAGAGATAACGAAGCACCTACTAGCGCTGTTGCCAATATTATGTAGTTATACCATTCCATTCAATTGTGTGCCTTTTTACTATGTGCTTTCTCTCAGTGCCCTACGCAGATTCCCACAATCACTCAATCTGCAAACCACTCAACGACCGCCTTCCATTCCGGCCAAGTTAATAATCAATTGCAAATTCCCATCAAATCAAACTCCTCATATGTAACCTCGTATCAACTCGCTATGGCTATATATTTTGCGACCCTACAATGACATTGAGAAAGTTTATTTTTTGCTAGCGACGTACAAAATCGCCGCAATCACCAGACCCACTATAAGATACCCTTTTAGCTTGTCTGCTTTGATTCGCTCTGCAATTTTCGAAACCTGTTCACGGGCCTCACCAAGCGAAGTATTCCTCAAATCCAAAGCTTGCACGTTCTTTACCCATCCAGGTAACTCTGACGGGTCCATGTCCCAAACAATGGGCACAAGATGTTTTTCTTTGCCCAAAGCAACTCCAACTTCCTGCTGAACAATGGGGGACGCACAAGCGGCTTTGCTAGCCAAGAACAAAACCCATGGTGAGTTCTTCAAGTTTTCTAAGATTTTTTCGTCCCACCTTTCGCCTGGGCTTACCGAAAGTGGGGCCCTAAAAACATCCAGCCCTTCGTCCGTCAAATGTTTGCACAGAAACTCCGCTATCTCCCCATCCTTAAATGAATAGCTTACAAATATATCAGCCATTTTTACCTCACAATTTACACTACCCGAAACCGCAATTCCCGTCAAACCAAATTTCCACCAATCAACCGATAAATTCAAACAAGTACATTTAAGAACGCAATTGTAGAAATTGGCACTTTCCTCCGACGATTTCGAGACAAATTTCTTTTGAAAATTTGCACGAAAACACGTTTTTTATGCCCCACCTTTCTTCCAATCCCTGCTTTTGCACAGACCTTGGTGAACAGCCATTATAGGGCATACAAAGAATGCTTTGCTGCTCCTATGCAACCGTGGTCGTAGGTTCATAGCGGGGGCGCGTTACGAACATACGACCTATCAGATCTTTATGTCGGGGTCTGCGTGGCCGACAATAGATAAGTCTTAGATTTGTAAAGAGTTACAGAAATTCGCGGCTCCTGTAAACCGACAACTCCGACATTCATTAAGGTGCAGAAACGATATTCAGACCTTAGCGGCAAATGAGGTGGTATTCATTAATGCCTCGACATCTACATACTCTGCTGCCTTGCGGTTAAACGGTAGTGTGGAACAGTTATGCATATTTTAATCTTTTCCTTTCATCAATATCCTGAAATAAAATGTAACTTTCCTGTTGCTTGTTACGTCTAAAGTGGTAGAAAGGAAGAACATAAAATGTCTATTACTAAAAACAAATCGCAAAAAAAGGAGAAATTCGGACTGGTTACTCGAATTTTGGCAGGTTTTTGTCATAAATGTGGGATATGTGCTTATGCTGACAGGAAGCCAAATTCAACTTTTGGTAAGGTCATGCGCTGGCATCGTAAATGGTGTCCGGCTTGGGCCGCTCATACAAAAGTCTACGGTGAGAAACCGCTTTCAAAATAAGTTATAAGCATAATACATAATAATTCCTCCTCTATTCGGAAAACTACAAGAATTGCACCCACTGGATGACCTCAAAGCCAAAGATGCCTGACTGCGCAGGCTGTCCCTCCGAAAAACCCTATCCTGATGAGAAGTTGAAGCCAAGACTAATGAACTTTCTGATTTGCTAACCATGCCAATCCCACCAAATGTATTAGCAAGAGCCTTTCTGCACAACAGGCTGGGGAATCGGTAGGCATTATTCAGACGAGTGTAAACACTTCTTCGATAATCTATGCAGCTACGCGGACATATCTGTGATGCAAACCTCCGAGTACAGGAACAGAAATGTACTTAAAGATTTAACAGGCCTCTCATCTTCCTTTAATTCTTTGACTTGTATTTCACCATTTACATATCTGTTTCTCCTGCACCAGTTAATAAACGCTCTCAGATTTCTGATGTCTTTCTGCGTATTGTAGAACGCAAGTAATATGAACAGGGCTGCCATTCGGCAGCCCTGTTTTTTATACACGGCCAACGCACCATGCTTCGTAAGTCTACAGTTAAGCTTCTTATTCGTAGAGGAGCTGATGAGAATATTGAAGACAAACGAGGCCGGACACCATTCTTAGTAATTCACAGACCTACTGAATTTCGCGGCGTCGGTCCGGGCCATAAGACCGGCTATGGCACCTGCAGGACCGATGCATAATTGGTGCTGAAATAAGCTGACATTCCTCACTTACTTTAAGAGTGCCATGATATAGTCGATTACCGTCATGAGAAGGTCTTGGGTTTCACTAGCCAATACGTATAGAGAGCAGGGCTGGTACGACGAAGCAGAGCCGCTGTTTCAGAAACTGTGATTTTGAGCTGAAAAATGGGTCTGGATTTTGGGGTCGTGGGTTCATAGCGGGGGCGCGTTACGAACCTACGACCTTGCTCTCAAAGTCTCTGGACAATACGGCGTTCTTCTTCCTCTGCATCCTCGTTGCCAAGGTCGAAATTGTGATTTTGAGCTAAAAAATAGGTCGCGGGAGTTCCGGGAGTGGCCCTGGTTCAGCGCTCCCTTCAAATCAAGCCCTTGAAAGTCGGCGATCGCAGATGGCCCATTTCCGTCAGCCCGAAGTAGCGAACTCTGCACCGCCAGCCCGGCAATCGGCATATAGACCCGGAGGGACAATCCACGGGTTCCTGCAGCTTTGGTGCTTTGGCCAATTCAGCCAGGAAATCCTGCCGTTGCCTTCTGGTAAGGCCGCTGCTGACCTTGCCCTTATACACCAGTCTGCCCTGATGCTTTTCACCCAGCAGCAGCGCACGTACGGCCTTTTCACCCCGCATCGGGACACAACCGATAACCTCAAAGTCAGTGGTGTGAGCGACCTTAATCTTGAGCCAGTCACTTGAACGCTTGCCAATAAGATAAGGGCTGTCTATACGCTTGGCCATCATCCCTTCAAGCCTGTGCCGCACGATACCGGCAAAGAACTCCACACCATGCCCGACTACGCAGTCCGGTACGATCAGAAGCGGCTGGCCAAGTCTGCCCACCAGTTCAATTAGCCGCTGGCGTCGTCCGCTCAGCGGCTGGCTTGTAATCCGTTGCCCTCGGACATAGAGAAGGTCAAACGCCATCAGCCTGACCGGCATTCGCTTGCTCAATATCTCGATCCTGGTTGGGTCCTGAAGATGGTCCCGCTGCTGCAGCTTCTGGAAAGATGGCCTTCCATGCTGCAGCACAACTATTTCACCATCTATGACCGTCCCGGCCGGAAGACCTCTCAGGCAGGCTAACTCCGGGTATCTATCGCCTATATTCATAAGATGGCGATTCTGCAGCCGTAAACGGTCATCTTCAATAAAGCTAATGCAGCGGGTACCATCCCACTTCACTTCAAAAAGGTGCTTATCGCAGTTGAATGGCTCGGATCTTGCCTGGGCAAGCATTGGCTTGATCATCCGGGGCAGCTCTGAGCGGTTTGCTGATTCTTTAGACAACTTACTATGCCCTCTTCTTCTGTCTTTCCAATACCCTTTCCGCAGTCCTGGCTGCGGGCTTCTTGACCATCCTCGGCATTTTGACTGACTTGGTCACACTGGCCTTGAGTGCCTCCATAAGGTTCAAAACCTGCACGCGTTCTTCCTCCACGGCAACGGATGGTTCAACTCCTTCGATCTTGGCCTTAATTACCTCAAGCAGCGAATCCTGGTAGCGGTCCTTGAATAATAGCGGGTCAAATGGCGCAGTCTTGTTTTTCAGCAGCTGCTCGGCCAGCTGCAGCTGGTCTTTCGGCACCTGACCATCGGTGATATCCTCAAAGCAGGCTTGAGGGTTCCGCAGCTCGTCAGCATAGTGCAAACGGATAAGCATAAATCCCTTCTGGTAAGCCTTCAAGGCAACCAGGTATTCCCTGTTGTGCATGGTTATCTGCCCGATCCCTACTTTTTTCATCTTGCGCATGGCCTTATGGACGATGCGGAACGCTTCCTGGGTCATAGGACCATCTGGGGCGACATAGTATGCGGCATCTATGTAGACTGGGTCCAGCTCGGACTGATTAACGAACTGGATTACCTCAATTGTCCTGGTGCTTTCCAGCTTAATCTTTTGCAGGTCCTCTTGCTCAATAGTGACGTATTTGCCCTTTTCGTACTCAAAGCCTTTGGTGATCTCGGACCTGGCCAGCTTGCCATGTTTGGGACAGAAGGTATCCAGATGGATTCTGCTACGGCACTGCTTGTGCAGTTGATTTAAGGCCAGCTTCTTAGCGCTGCCGACGGCAGTGTAGAGCCGGACTGGAAAGCTGACCAGCGAGATTTTCAGCTGTCCTTTCCAGGTAGTGGTTAGTGCCATGATAACTCCTCCTATAAAAGAATTTCAGGTTCTATTGCTTCAGCGTTAACTTTTCTTTAGTCCGCTGATAATTCTGGTTCTGCCATAGTACAATCAAAGAGATACTTGACGTTCTTTAGTACCCTCGAGGTTTCCAGCTGGGACCGAACGCACTGTCAGTTTTACAGTGCCAGCTGGTTTGTTAATCGAAATCTTCTCAATGCATCGCCGCAGGGCAACCAGCTTTTCCTGAGCCAGGCCTTCACGAAGGGTAAACTCCAGGCTTGAAAGGAACTCTATAGCATCGGAGACCATGTTTCTTATCTCAGCTTGCGATACTACCAGCCGGTCGAGCTCCTCGAGTCTGGCTTCGAACTGCTGCTTCTGCTGTTTCAGCTCAGTTAATCGCTGGTCCACAAACTCACGGTTAGCGGAAGTTATGTTGTCCAGCAGATTGTCGATAATCTTCTTGATTCTATCCTGTTGCCTTTGGGCTCGCTTACGAGCGTCAACGAATTCTTCCGCTTCTGAGCCAATCTGTGCCTTTACCGCCTGGGCTAACTTTCTACGGCCACCTAGGGCCAGATACGGCCGGTAGAAATCAATAACCTTATCGGTAACTAATGACTCCAGGACCTTCTGCGGAATGGCGTTTAGTTCACAGATACTCTTGCCCTTGGTAATATAACCGCCGCAGCCATAGTAGCGTGTCTTCACCCGTGTACCGTCCACTCGCTTCTTGCCCTTAACTCGGGTAACGCCCTGGTAGCGACGGCCACAGAGACCGCATTCCATCAGCCCGGAGAGTATGAACCGGCTGCGCTGGCCGTTCCAGGTTTTCCCATGGTTCTTAGTCCTCGGGTTGTGTCCACGCTGTTCAATGCATGTAAGTTGAGTTTCATGCCGTTGTTTTGTCTGCTCCAACAGTCTCCGGCTTATAAGCGCTGAATGGGCATCACGGACGACAATCCAGTCTTCTTTCTGGTTAGGTACCAACCGGGCCCCATGTATATTCTCGCGATCTACTGCCTGTCCCTCAATAATCCTATGGAACCGGCCATCCGTGCGGCGGTTCCATACCATATCTCCGGCGTAGACAGGGTTGACCAGAATGGCTCTGATAGTGGTATCGGTCCACTTGCCGCTGTAGATATAAGACCATTCTGGGCCGCGCGGCGTAGCAATGCCTTGCTGATTAAGTGTATCAGCCAGAGATTTATAACCCTTACCTTGCTCAGCATACATCTTGAAGATACGCTCGATGACATTTACTCGCTCGGGCTCACCTGGTGTAAGTCTGGCATGATCGCGTTTTGATATGTTCAGCGATTCTCCTCGACCCAGGGTACGGATGACCTTACCCTGCTTATTTAAGACTTTCTTGGAGCCATCGGGCATATATCGCAGTATTAGAAGAAACTTACTATCGGCATTTTCATACCGCAGATCATATCCATATGGAGGTGTTCCTCCCATCCAGAAACCGCTCCCGGACTTGGAAAGCAGCCCTCGAATTGTGACCTTTGACAGGTCTTTAGATTCCTGTCTGGCTTGCCATTGTTTGACCGGTCGCAAAAGGTCATCGGTTGTATCACCATTGAAGTTCTCGCTGACATAGCGAACCTCAATACCGTGGGTGCGAAGCAGGTACCGATAGTAGCCAGCCTCATCGTTGTCGAGGCGTCCGAAGCGTTTTATGTCATATACCGCGATAATATCGAAAGGGCGGGGCGAGCTTTCGGCATCTTTGAACATCTGCTGGAACGCTCGTCTGCCCAATGTTGATGTGCCGCTGATGGCATCATCGATGTAGAATCTCAAGAAGCTCAGGCCGTTTTCAGCGATATAAGCAC
>Ga0307378_10006647_pt1 | contig 15751 bp, 22 predicted proteins | sample UN1MG_FD_202238 | JGI IMG/M metagenome (GOLD analysis project Ga0307378, IMG submission 202238) | Soil microbial communities from Risofladan, Vaasa, Finland - UN-1 | ecosystem: Environmental > Terrestrial > Soil > Coastal area > Acid sulfate soil | place: Finland: Risofladan, Vaasa | collected... | reverse complement strand
GCTGCCGCCCACGCGTCGCGTGCCTCGGAGACGTTCGCCGGGATGTAGGTAGCGAGGATCGCGTTGTCGAGATTCCGGCAGACCGGCCCGACGCCGCACTCGCGGCTCGCTGCGTCGGTGAGATCCTGCCCACAGCGAGCACAGTAGATTGCGATGGTCATTCTTTCGTTCCCTTTCGTTGGGCGCGATCTTCGCGCCTCATCTGACACAGAAGCCCGGCCGGATACCGACCGCGCAAAACTCGCGAAGAAAAAGCTCAGTCGATGTCGAGCGCCCAGTCGCGCAGCAGCAGGCTCTGGATCACCTCGGGCAGGGTCATCCCCGTCTCGCTGACGGCAGTCCCGAACGCCTCCACGGTCGCGTTCTCCGGGTTCTGCTTCGGCATGCTCGCGCGGTAGCAGTGTCCGAGCGGGATGGCCGACTTGCTCCGCCTCACTCTCTTCGGGGCCTTGTACACGAGCACCTCGAACGAATCGCCGAACTGGTTTGCGAGCACGGCGATGGCGGGGAGCCCGTCGTCGCTGTTGGATCGGATGAAATTGATCATGCTGAAGTCGCTCATCTTGGTACCTCCACGGACTTAGCCCGGCTTCGCACTAGGCGAAGCCGGGCCAGCTCAGACACCTCCTTTCGCACGCGCCAGCATGCCCGCCTTGCGGCAGAGCTTGCGCCACTTCGCGACGGCGGCGGCGTGGTCGCTCGGCCCGAAGCCGTCGACCTTCTCACCGTCGTCGTGCAAGTCCGCGAAGTGGTCTCCGTCGATCTCGACCACCCGCGCGACGACCGTGCCTCCGCCGTAGCTGAGACGCTCGACGACGAGCGGCCCGCCCTCTTCCTTCTTCTTACCCATGCTCCCTTCCTTCCTTTCCCGTGATGACTCGCCCCGACCCGCCGCGCGTAGTCGGCCTGTCCATCGAGTCCGGGGGCAGCGTTTCGTCGCTCGCGAGCGTGATCGTCCAGCGCTTGCGCGTGCGTCCGGCGTGCGGCGGCTCGCGGCGAACGGGCCAGAAGACCCCGCTGCCCTCGTGCAGCTCGACCACGTCGACGAACCGGATGCGTAGCGGCGTCGCTGCGCACCCGTTGCGGCCGCTTGCGAGGCACTGCACACGCTCGACGCGGCGCATCACGTATCCGACTGTCGAGATTCCGCCCTGATTGCCCCAATCGAACTTACAGATTTGGATCTTCTTCATTGCCTCTCCTCATTGCTCGAACCAACCGATGCAGAGCCGCGCGAGCTTGCTCGCGTGGTCCATCCCGAAGAACGTCTTGATGCACGCGAAGGGCAGCACCTCATGGATACCGCACCGCGCCTTCTCGCAGTCGCTGTGCACGGTCACGATGTCGATGCGCGTAAGCTCTCCCTCGCTGCCGCCCGTCTCCGCGTAGCACGCGACGCGCACCAGCGAACCGGGCTCGCGCCCGTAATCGGGGAAGAGCTGCGCGCTCGCAACGTGGTGCGAGCTGAACGCGAACTTCGCGGCGAAGCTCACCCACTCGACCGACTCGTCGTCGTTGTCGAGCGCGTACACGCGCGCGGCGAGATCGGCGTAGACCTCACCGAGCGTGCGCGCGTGGTGAACACGAATGTACTTGCTGCCGTCGCGGAAGTAGCGCTCCCAGACGTAGCGCTGGATGGTATTCGGCGAGTCGTGCTCGACCAGATCGAGCGCGGCAGCTTCCGTCGGCTTCACTGCCGCGCCTCCGGTACCGCGAGTGCCTCGCCGCAGTCCTCGCACACGACCGCGGTTGCGCCCTGGTCGAGCGCGAGTCGCATGCCGAAACCGCAGGGGCAGTAGACGACCGCCTGTGCCGGGTCCTGGTAGTCGATGTCGATGCGCACGGGCTGGTTGGGCGCGAGATCGGAGGTGTCGATCTCCGGGCCGCGGTCGGCTGCCCACAGCGCGGCGGTCGTCGCTGCGGCGGCCGAGCACGCGTAGGACACGCGATGCCAAAGCACTTCCGGGCCGCCGGACTCTGCGCACTCGTCCGCGATGTCGTGCGCGTACGCGGCGAGGACGGCGAGGATGGCTCCGACACCATGCTCCTGCGTGATGCTGACGATGGTTTTGATCTGCGAGCTGCTGAGACTCATGGGTATCTCCTTCGTTGGCGCGTGGTGACGCGCGGTGACACGCGGAAAGCCCGCCCTCGCACTAGGCGGGGGCGGGCTGATCAGCTAGTCGGTCTCGCGGGCGCTGGCTTCGTACGCGGCCGCGACCGCCGCTGCGACGCGCGCGTCCTCGCGCTCGCTGAAGCGGCGCACCGCGGTCATGGTGTTGGGCACGATGAGCGGGTGCACGTTGTCTTGCGCCGTGCCCGTGAGCTTCGCGAGCGCAGCACGGCACGCCTGCTCATCATCGGCATGCGCCTTTCGGAGCCCGGTGTCGTTCGCGAGCGCGAACGCAACCAACTCCTGCGTCGACGCCGTGACGCCCGCCTGGTCGAGCAGCGCGAGCGCGAGCTGCGCCATCGCCAGCGAGCTGTCCATCACGTTGCTGAACGCGTCGGTGTCCCCGCGCAGCAAGAGCCCATCGACGTCGTGGTCTGCGTAGCTGTCGGTGCTGTTCTGCCCGACGCCGACGGTGCGGAAGAGCGAGTCCTTGAGGTGGTCAGTCATTTCGGTATCCCTTCGTTGAAGAAACTCAGAGCCAGGGGTAGGTGCGTGGGCCGCACCAGAACTCACCCTCGTCGTCGTCGGCAGCGTTCATCTCCGCCTCGCGGATGACCTCGACGCACGCCTTGCGGGCGCGCAGCCACACCTCGTTGGTGCACACGCGCAGCGCCAAGCGGCACGTGTACGCCAACGAGGTGTCGCCCGCGGCCTTGGCCTCCGCGAGCAGTGCGCGGATCCGATCGTCAGTGATGGTGTCGATGGTCACGGGGTTGATGAAACGGTCAGCCATTTTGGTACCTCCACGCAGTCAACCCGCCGCGGCACTTTGCCGGGCGGGTCGGATACTCAGTTCTTCCTTGCCTTCTTGGTAAAATCGGGCATCGCGTGACGAGTCCCCTCACCGTCAGGCCCCCCGGTCGTCCATCCCAGCTTACCCTTAGGTCCGCGGGTTCCGCGGCCGGCGTAGTCGCTGAGCTGCGGGTTGGGGTCGAGCGCGGCGTTGCGCGTGCGGCGCACGATGAAGGCCGGCGCGTTCTCGGTGGGGCTGAACTTGGTGCGCGGCGTGACGACACACGCGGGCACTTCGAAGGAGCTGTCCGCGATGCGCACGCGCACCCACGTGCGGCCGTCCTTCTTGATCACGGCGACGACCGCGCCGGTGCCGTACTTGGTATCCGACTCCCGGTGCGTGACGTCGACGACTGCGTGCAACTTCACGACGCCACCTCGACCGCGTTCAGCGCGGCAGCGTTCAGCGCATTCGCCAGCTCCTCCGCCTCGGTCAGCGCTCGGGCGAACGCGCAGCGGGACGACGTGCCTACGTTGCAGCGCTCCCACGTCGTGACGACGCGGACGACGCCGCGGGCGCGCTCACTGATCATCGCGACGCGCTCGACGCCGTCCTCGACTTCGAGCACCGCCACGCGGCGGTAGATCCCCCAGCACGACTGCGGCATCTGCGCGGCCGCGTGCTGCACGATGAAGTAGCTCACGACGCCACCTCCTCAACGGTCGCGCTGATGGCAGCTTGCGCAGCTTCGCCGCGGGGCGCGTCCAGGTCGTAGGCACAGGCCAAAGCAGCTTCCTGCGCGGCGTCGAGCGCGGCGCACAGGTCCGTCTCGGGGATTTCGATCTCGAACGTGACTTTGATTCGCATGCTGTCTCCTTCCGGCGGTCTTTGCCGCCTACATAGTGGAAAGAAGCCCAGCCGGTGCGCAGCTCGCAAAACTCGACGAAGAAAAAAGCGGATACCCCAAAACCCGCCCGTTTTCAGCCGATCCGCAGGGCGCTTTTCAGCGCAGCCCCCCGCCAAGCGCGCCCGTGGCTGATGACCTCCGCGTTCTCTCGGAGGGTCAGATTGCCAGGGTCCCGGCCTGCCGGCGGGGTCGCGATGAACGTCGGCGCGAAGCCGCTCAGCTCTCCCGCCAGCGACTCTGCTGCCGCTGCCTCTGCGACACCCGGATCGAGGTAGACCGTGTACTGCCTCGCCTGCATGCGCAGCAGCCGTTCAATCTTCGTCGGGCTCGGTGCCTTGCCGAGCAGCGCAACCGCGTTGGGCCCGACCTTCAGCGCGTCGATCGGGCCTTCGCAGATCACGACGTGCCACGCCACGCGCGCGCGGTCGTAGTTGAACAGCACGTCACCTGCGCGCGCTTCGCCATCACGCCCGATCGGGTTCAACGTCTTGCGGTAGTTCGTCGCCTTCACCCATTCGCGCCGTTCGTCGCGCGCGAGGTGACGCGGCGGATCCCAACACGCGCGCGCTTGCCAGTACACCAGCGCGCCGTCCATGAAGATCGGGAACACGACGTACCCTTCCAAGCGACCGCGCACGCCGTAGCCGACTCGGTACTCCATCGCCTCCGCGAGCGGGATGCCGCGCTCGTTGTGCAGGTACGTCCACCCGCGGTTATGGCGGCCGGTGCCCGAGAGCGCTTCGACCCCCGCGGGCCACGGGATCGACGGCAAGCGCGCGAGCGTGGCGCGCGCCGCGGCGGATACCGTGACGGGCGTTCGCGCGATCTCGGTGAGTGCGACGGGCGCGTCTCCTCCGACGTACCCATCGAGCACGAAACCGAGCGCGTCGATCTCCGTGCAGCGTTCGAGGATCTGCACGAGGTAGATCGTGTCGCCTGTCGCGCGACAGCCCCAGCAGATCCACGTCTGCTTCGCGCGCGGCTCGTGATGCCAGCGCAACCGGTCGCTGCCGCACAGCGGGCATGAGATCAGCCATTCGAAGCTGCGCGGGTTGCGGCTCTCCTTGTGGCCTCCGTGCTTGCTCGCGAACGCATCCGCGTCGAACGCGTCGAGCGCGCGTGTGAGCTTCTCACTCATCGAGCTTGTACCCCTTGCGGCGCTTGCGCTGCATGCGCTCCGCGAAGTCCTCGTCGTGCAGCTCCTTCGCGGGCAGCGCGTCGTTGAAGTTGACCTCCGAATCGACCCCCAAGATCGACACGAGCGTATCGGGGGCGAACTGCGTCGGCTCGTTGCTCGTCCCCGACATCACCGGGCCTCTCCATCGGGGGCGTAGCTCCTCGTGAGAGATGCCCACGGCCGTTAGGAGCGTGAGCCCTTCCCAATGCGCGACCTTGATGTCCGACACCTCTGGTGGCGTGGACGCGAGGAAGGTGGATACCGCTGTGCCTGGTTGGAGCAAGGATCGCGGGGGCCATTTTACGCGGAGCACGGCGCGCATCATCGCGCGATCGGGCTGCGCGGCTTCCGCGTAACACTCGACCTGCATGTCGCTCGTACTCCAACGGGCCAGCGCGCGGCGGGCGTCGGCAACCACGTCCTCGAAGTACGCATCCTTGAGTCGCTGGTCGCTGAGCCGGCCTTGCCTCACGTACTCAGCGAACGAGTTGATCGCCTCGTCGAAGAACGACTGAAGCTCGTTCTGACAGCGCGTCTGCTCCATCTCGTCCGCGATGAGGATCGGGCGGCTCATTCGAACTCGTTCGTCGGCGGCGCGGGGGGTACGTACACGGCGCTCGACGTGATCATGCGCATGCGCGAGAGATCATTCGTCACGGTGTAGAGCTGGTTCACCGGTGAGTCCCGGTGGCTTTCGAAGAAGACGCGCATCTCTCCGTTCGCCAGCTCCTCATCGGTGGCGTTGAGTGACCCGAACGCGTCGACGATGCGCACCTTCGCGTACGCGTCCGCGACGTTGCTCGACATGAGTACGTGCTCCTTTTCGTGCGCACCGATCTTCGGGCGCTGCGCTTGCCACGCGCTCCACCATCCCGTGTCGGTCTTGTTCGCGAGCCGCTTGTGGTCGCGCGCGAAGCCGACCTGATGCTGGGTCTCGCTCGCGCCTTTGCCGCCGTCGCGCATGCGGCCGAGATCCATGTAATCGAGCACACCGAACTTCGGGAAGAAACCTTGCGTGCGGAGGTAGTGAAGCTCGGCATCGATGTCGAGGATCGTCACGTCCCAATCGTTGAGCGTGCGAATCACCAGCAAGCGGCGGAGCGTCTCGTACTCCTGCGCGAGTTGCGTGTAGAGCTGCGTTTGAATCTCGCCGCGCTTCACCTTCGAGTACAGCTCCTGCGAGAAGCACGCATCGTAACGCGCAGCGATCTGCCGGCCCTTGCCTTCGAGAACGAAGTGCACCGTCGGCAGATGATGCACGCGCGTCGCATTGAAACCTTGGTTGATCAGCCACGTCGTCTTACAGCGCTTCGCGTAGGCGAAGACCACCCACACCTCGCCCGGATGCACGCCGCCGTCGGTGGCCCTGTCGAGCAGGGGGATACCAGTCGTCACGACGCCGTTCTGCGGGTCGAGTTGCGCACGTACGCGCTCGCGCTGCCGCTCGGGTAGCTCATCGAAGAGCCAGATGCGATCGACGCTGTCGAACCTGATGTCCGCGATCCGCTCCTGCGCGCGCGCCATCACATCGTAGCTCGCGGACACCTTGCCCTCGTTGAAGAGCCTCGCCGCGTCTTCGTGCGCACCCGCAAACACCGCACGCTGCGCGAAGTCGCGCAGCTCGTTCTTCACGTAGTCCGCTTCGGGAACTTCACCGAGCGCGATGATCAGTTCCACCTCGTGTGCGTAGCGGAGCGCGCGCTCCGGCGAGAGCTTTCGCACCGCGTCGCGCAGCGGCATGTCGGTCAACCGCATCGAGTACACCTGCCAGTACGCCGCGAGGGTCGTGAACACCCAGCCGAGCGCTTCGTTCGTGAAGTGCTGCGGCTCGATGTACTGGAGCGCCTTCGAGCAGAACGATTCGTCGACCATACACAACCGAATCACGGCGCGCTGGAAAGGCACATCGAACGGAAAAGGCGTCGCCACGGTGAAGGCTTTACCGGATACTCAGCCGACAGCAGCGGCGACGATTTCGGGAGGCAGCGCGTACAGGCGTCCCGCGCGCAGCGCAACGACGTCGAAGCCGTGGAGCTGGTAGAGGTTCGCCGCGCAGCGCACCGCGCTCGGGCACATCGGGCAGTGCTTGCTCTCGGGGTGGTAGCCCCCAGAGAACTGCGCTTCGACAACGCACAGCTCGGCGCGGCCGACGTAGCGCGCTTTGAACTCTTCCATCGATCGGGTGAGGACCTGGAGTGTCCTGATCGCTTGCTTGTACGCAGACCCAGCGGCAGCCGTGCGTCGTTCGCTCGCCACATCGGCGAGCGTCTGCCCTTCGCGCCACTCCTTCCAGACCACCGCGAGCTTATTGCTGCGGAGCTGCGACCAGGCGAGGTTGTATTTCGAATGCTGCGCGCACTCGAAGCGGTAGCGCATGAAGAGCGCGGGGTCGCTGACGCCCGCGTTGTGGCACCACTTCAGGTACGCCGCCGCGTGCGATCGATTGCGCAGCAGCGTCTTGCGTCCGATCGTCTTCGGCTTCGGTCTCTTCTCGAATCGAAAACGCAGCTCGTAGTAGGTGTCGATGATCGGATCATACTTGCTCATGCCCTCGTGCCTCATGGGGTGTGGACGCTGTCCGCTCCGAAGATCGTGCGCGCCATGGCGGCGCGTCGATCGGAGTGCCGGCGCAGAATCCGGTGATGCGAATCGCGGAAGTCGTAGATGCGCCCGACGTGCTTGCCGGGGTGCGCGGTCAGCGGGCGGTAGTAGCTCTGCGCCATGCTCACGCCATCGGCTCCGCCCGACGCAAACACCAACGCAGCAGCTCTCGGAACATCAACGCCCTCCCCGATGACAGTCGTGCCTACGAGCACCTCGTAGCGGCCTTCTAAGAAGTCATGCACGGCCTTCGACGTCAAGGCGTTCTCGCCCCCTTTCACGACGACGCTGTTGGGTATCCGAGATCCAAGGTAGTCCGCGTGCGCGCGCCGTCGTGTGAGCACGATGGTAGGGATCCCGTTCGCGCTCATCGTGGTCGCGATCCCGGTGACGAGGTTGTTCCGAGCGTCCTCGTCGACGACGCCTTTTTGGTACGCAGCGCGCCAGTCCTCGGCGGATACTCCAGGCGCGTGCACCGGCGCGAAGAACACGCGCGCCGGTGCGAGGAACTCGGGCATCAGCTCTCGTGGATCGATGCGGTGCAACACGTGCGAGCAGATCGCTTCCATCGCGAGCGCGTCGGAGCCCGTGCGGAAGTGTGTGCCTGTGAAGCCCAGCCGGTAGTAGACGTGCGACGCAAGCGACGCGATCCGATGGTAGGTCTCTGCGGCCGCGTGATGGAACTCATCGATGAGCAGACACTCGCGCGTGTCCCACCACTCTTGCGGTTGCCGCACCGCGCTCTGCGCTGTCGCGATCACGACGAGCTTGCTGATGTCCTTCTGGTCGGGGCGCGCGTCACCGTCGAGGCGCGCGACACTGTGCTCGCCGAAGTGCTTGCAGAACACCTCGTACGTCTGCCGCACGATTTGCACGCTCGGCGCGATGAGCACAGTCGGGTGCCCGAGCGTGTCGATGACGCGCGCAGTCATCAACGTCTTCCCCGACCGAGGAGGCGCATCGATGACACCGCAGCCTCCTCGGATGACAGCTTCGTGAACGTCGTCTTGGTACGGACGCCAGTTCGCACGCACGCTCCACAGCGGTATCCGGTCCTCGGGCCGCACGCGTTCGTCGCGTAGCGCGATCGGCTCGCCGTAGTGCGCTGCGATTCGCATGACGTGCGGCGTGAGCCCCGACAGCACTCGATTGCCGTGCACGAGCGAACCGTACAGCTTGCCCTCGTACTTCCAGATGATGCTGAAGCGCGAGCCGCACTCCGTCCCCACCTCCACCTCCACCGACAGATGTCGCGCGAGATTTTGCAGGAACCACTGAGGCGCGTTTTGCAGCTCGCTCCACGCGTTGAATCGCCAGAGCTGCATCACAGCGCTCGCGCCTTTCGCTTCTTCTCAGCCGGCAGCATCGAGGCACACACCTCGCACGTTGGCTCGCGCCGCTCCATGTCGACCGCCGAAAGGATCTCGGCGCACCACGTGTGCGCGGTGTCGCCCGACCGCGGCGGGTCCGCTTGCCGCTGAAGCACGCACCAACGGTTCTCGTTCCGCACGCAATGGAGGAGCACGCCTAGCGCTGTACCGGATAGTCAACGGCCCCACCGGGGGATTTCCGATGGGGCCGCTGGGGGCAACGCGAAAGGGTGAGCCCTACTACAAGCCACGCTCCACGCACCGCGCAGACTACTTGCGCTCGCACCGCGTGTCGAGGCATAACGATCGACGTCAGCTATTTCGGCTGATGGTGGGTGGCAACGTGAATAGCCCTACTACGAGCGGCACAGGTGAGAGCGCCAGAGATCGTGCATGCGCATCGGTGATGCCCTGCGCACGGTCAGCCTCGAACACTCAGGGCCGGGGACGAAGGGATCGGGACAAGAGTGACGCGGCGAACGCCCGATCTGTAGAAGCGCACCGAACCCCACACCTATAGCGATCGACGTGCCGGTGTCACTCGCGTGAGCGAGGGCTGCCGGAGCTAAATCGTACCGAGCAGTGTGATCTCCTTCGGAGATCATGTTCAGAATCTCTAACGAGATTTGAACACAAGCCGAAGGCTAGGGGCCGCGTGTATCCGCCGTCTCCGGTGGCACGATTTTCGCGCACTTCAGGCGCATCGATTCGTCGGTATCCGGTATAGCCGCTACCGGCATGAACTTGATGAACAGCAGCAGGCAGATGGCGGCGAAGCGGCGTGGGGAAGCGTAGGCGGCGCATGCACCCGGTGCTCGGCGACCTCGACACGGAGACGGGCGAACCGTCGGGAACCATCGAGCGCGAGGTAGACATGACGGGCGCTGAGAAGCAGCACGCGAACCTCGTCGACGACCCGTGGCAGAGCGCACTCGACGAAGTCGGCAACGCCTACGCGCACAACCGTCGGGCAGCTTCGGCTGCGCCTGCGACCACGCCGAAGAGCTACTGCGAGAGCTGCGGCGGAGTCGATCAACACATGCCGGGCTGCCCGACGTTACGCCCGCCGCCGGAAGAGCGCTTTGCCGACTTCACGTCACCGCGCAGAGGCGCGCTCCGAAGAACGGCTGTCGACCTTCTGAAGCGCCTGGTCGCGCTGCTCGAATGATCTACCAGCCGCGAGGGCGCGACGTGTGATCGTCGAGCCAGCTCGTCGCACCGCGGTCCTTCTCATCGGTCTGCGCGTACGCGCTGCGCTCGTGCTGCGCGTCACGGTAAATGTGCCCATCCCCGCGCACGAGCACCCCGAGGAAGTTGGGGAGCTGCCACACAGGAGCGGATACCCACAAGCCGAGCGACAGCCACGGGTCGACCGGCAGCGCGATGAGCGCAAGCACCCCCGCGAGCAGCGAGCGATCGATGACCTGCCGCACGTGCACGCGCTCGTGCTTCTGCGTACGCACGCCGCTCCTCGGGTGAATGCCCATCCCGAAGCTGATGGTGGTGCTGTATTTCCACACCTTCGCGAACCAATCTCGCCACGGAACTGTCAGAACGAAGGGCAGCTCTGCGTCCAGTGACGGGGCGAAGCGTGCGAGCCCGCACAGCATCGCGAGCAGGACGACCAGCCAGCCGACGACGAGCGCAGGCAGACACAGCAAGACGACCAGCCAGAAGCGCCAGGACGTCACGCGTAGGGGATTCTTCACGGTCTCGGTCATCTCGTCACCTCGCTGAATGCCCACACTGCGAGCACCTCTAGCCCTACCACTACCACAGCCCCCACAGCGGCCCAGAAACCAGGATGCCGCCACCAGGCGTCGAGTGCCTCCTCTGCGCTCCTGCGAGCCCGCACAGCCGCCTGAAGCGCGGACACGGCCCGCTGCTCACCCTCCTCGGCCAACGCCACCTGGCGCGTTCTGAGAGCGTCTCGCGCGCCTGTGATCTGGAGCCTCTGATCGAGCAGCCTCACCCGCTCGGCGTAGAGCGGCAACGCAGCCAGCCGCCCCACCATGCACCGCGCCACGTCGCCGTGGAACCAGATACCCGTCTGCCCCTCGTGCAGCACCGTCGCGCGCCGGCCGGTCGTGACATCAGGCGCGCACTCCGCGGAGATGTCCGGCAGCTCCTGCGCGCAGGCATCGCAGGTGTTCGCGAGGAGTACGGCCGCGATGGTCAGGAGCGCGAAGATCGGGACGCTAGAAACCGAGGCGCGCGAATTCATCTTCGATCTCCTCATCGCTCAATGCCTCCACGCCCTTGTGCGCTTCGACCATCTTGCGCTTGTTCTCGGCGAGCTGCCGATCGATCTCTTCGACCGCCTCGTCCTGCTCTCCGACACGCGCCACGATCTCACCGCGGATGGCGCGCAGCTTCTCGATCTCTGTAGTCGCTTCTTCGACCGCGAGCTTGTCTGTGAGCTGCGCGACTTCGGCGTTCTTGCGGCGCGTGTACCAACCGAGCGTGAGGATGCCGAGCAAGATGGCGACGATGAACCCGCCGACGAGCCCGCCCCACTTCTTCAGCCACGCAATCGCCTTCACGATTTCAGAGTGCCCTTCGGCGGCGTGCTCGGCGTCATGCTCGGGCCGCGCGCGGCGTCCTCGATCGCCTTCTCCAAGTCGACCGCGCCCTTGGTCTTCTGCCGGATGTAAGTGCTGAGCACGTGGAAGCTGAAGCTAGCCGCAAGGCCGCAGCCGCCCCAGTAGAAGACCGTGCCCCAGAACCACTCCACACCAGGGCTCGCAAGCATGCCGGGGATGCCGCCGAGCACGAGTCCCGTCAAGGGCGCGTGCACGGACATGGTCCGGCGCATGAAGTGAAAGAACTTCTGACCGCCGCCCTTCGACGTCGCGCGAGCCTTCGTCCAGATCTGGAACTTCGAGAACTGACCGACCAGTACGAAGCCGAAATACCCGACGACGAAAGGGTAGTGCGGGAGGACGCGCTCGCTGATGAATGTCCAAGTGTCTTCCACGGCTCTCTCCTAGATGTTGTTCGCGTCGAGCGCTGGCGTTCCGATGATCGTTCCGACGGACCCTCCGCCAAAGCGGTTCCCCACGCAGAGATCACCAGAAGACCCGGTGAAGTCTGCCGCAGGTCGGGATGCCCCCGCATCGAGAAGCACCACGTTGCCCGTGACCGCGATCTCCGCGCTCGCTCCTACGTCGATCCCGTTTCCCAGCGTTCCCGTCTGCCGGATCGTGTTGCCTGTGATCGCGATGACCGCCGAGAGCGCGGATGACACGGAGATCGGGTATCCCCCGCAGTCGTGGAGCGTGCAGCCAGCGACCGTGACTTCACTCGCCCCATCGAGAAGCAGCGTGAGGTTCGTGCCCGCAGTGTTCGGCTCCCAGCGCGCGAAGTGGCACGCAGAGAACGTGATGTTGCGAACGGTCGTGCCGAGGACCCGCACCGCGGCTCCCACGGCGGCGACGCGCCCGGTGATGTCGTTTGCGGCTGCCGCGAAATCGTTGCCCAGGAATGTGCAGCTCACGACTTCCGCACCGCGCGAAAGATCCTCGAACTCAATCGCTTGCGTACGCGTGTTGATGGTCGTGCCCCAGGGTCCGAACTGGCAGCCCGTGATCTGCGCGGGGATGTCCATCTCGCCGTCGAGCGCGGTGCCGTCCGCTTCGATTTGGAGGGCTTTGTAAACGTCGGTCCCCGCCTGCCCCTGGCAGCCGCGCCACGTGCAAGAGCTGACGCGAAGGTTCTGCACGTTCTTCGTCTTGATGCCGCCGCCATCGACCGAGGCATTCGCGAACGCGCACCCGTCCACGTGCAGATTTCCGATCCCTGAGTTCGTCGCGCTGGCAGCCGCGTAGATGCCCCAGCCCGTGCCGTCCGCACCATTCAACCCCGCGGATGCCGTGTGCACACCGGATACTGAGTTGCCGGCGAAGAGGGTGTTCCGCACCTTCACGTCGGTCGGCGTCTTCGTGACTTCGCGGATGTGGACGCCGTCGACGTCGATCACCCAATCGATCTGACAGTTGTCGATGAGCACGCCCGAGGCAGACGCCAGGTCGATCGCGCCACGCCGACCGAAGCCGTGCGTCTGATTCATGCGCACGTCGGTGTCTCGGATTGCGATCTTCTGTGCCTGCGTGGTCGAGCTGTCGGTGACCGTGAAAATCGCGCCGTCGTTGATGAAGCATCCCGAGATGAGAGAGCCCTCTGCACGCGAGTTCGAAACCGTGCTGACGGTGTTGATCTGGATGAGCCCGGAGATCTCCGAGTTGATCAGGCGGACGTCGTTGCCGCTGCCGAATACCGCCGCCGCGTACGCCCCGCTGTTGGACCCGACGATCTGACAGTTCTCGATGTGGACGCCGCCCGTAGCCGCGCCGAAACCGCCGATGTCCGCAGCCGGCGCGCCGCCCACCGTCGCGATGTTCTTCATCGTGAGGAACCCGCCCGTGATCCCGATCACGCTGTTCGCAGCGACCGCTGTGATGTCGATGCGCGAGCGCCCCTTCGTCGCGATTCCACCACCACGCCCGATCAACTCCAGATGGAACGCGGTGCCGAACAGGTGATCCGTCGTGATGCCCCACGCGAAGGCGGCAGCGTCATTTGCCTTGAGGACCACGCGCACGTGATCAGGCACTTGCGCGCCCAGAACTTCGAGGTGTTGCAGGCACGTCTCCAACCCAGCCACCCCGTTGAAATCGCCGAACGTCGTGACGCCATCGCCTACGGTGTACGTCGTCGTGTCGACCGTGGTCAGGCTCTTCGTCTGCGTCGCCGGGAGCGCGTCGTTCGTGTCGTCGAAGGGGCGATGCGGGCGCGAGAACCAATCGAAGCCAGCAGCACCCTCGCCTTTGAGATCCTGTACCTGGCGACCGAGCGCGCGCAGCACAGGGTAGATCTCGTTGACGCCGTCAGCTCCGCGAGCAGTGCTGCGATCGAAATCGGCGAACGCTCCGGCAGCCGCTTGCGTCGCGCCCTGGTAAGGAGCCGCCCCCTCGAAGAGGAACGGGCGTAGGTCCGTGATGTCGCCGGGTGAAACGGATACCGTGTCCCACACGACGTCAGCGAGATCGATCCATTCTTCGCTCGGCGTGCCGCTGAGGCGCAGTTCGATGAGCGGAAGCGAGCGGGTATCCGTCGACGCAACGAACTCGATGTTCGTGCCTTGATCCCAGAACGCGCGGTTGTCGGTCGCGCCGTCGGCGTACACGAAGCGCATCTGCACCGTGTACGTCCCCGCAATCTCGGGGGTGAAGTCGAGCGTCTGGACCGCGTTGCCTTCGAGATTCGCCGCGCTGTCCTGCCCCCCCACGAGCTGACCCGCATCGAACGGGCCGGTCGCGGGCGCGCCTAGGTTCTCGGTGCCGATGGCGAAGCCGAGCGGCCCTGTGCCGCTAGGATCGAGGCGCACGCGGATCGTGCTGTCGGGCACTGCCTGCGCCTCGACCGCGTACCCGCGCACGATGAAGTTGTCGTGAGCGGCTGCACCCGCGCCGGGCCCGAGAACCAGCCCCCGTATGGTGCGGCGCAGCTCGCCCAGTACGAGGTAGCTCACCGCGGTGATGTCGGGGAGATCGACGCGCTCCTGCGGCGCAAATCTGACGATTCTCATGGTTCGTTAGCCTCTCACAGCTTTGCGCTCAACTCGACTCGGATACCCGCGGCGCGGATCTGCTCCAGCAGGCACCCCGCTGTGAACAGAGGATCCGAAAGGTACGCCCACACATCGACGGCGTCGCGCACGGTCTCGTCGAGTGCAAGGTAGTGCGCCGCGAACGCGCCGTAGTCGACAATGACCGCAGTACCCGCGCCTCCGGGCGACGAGTCGAGCGTGATGGTCGAACCCGCGAACGTGTCCGTCGTAGCGTAGTTCGTGAACCCGTCGCGGAAACCTCGGCGCGTGAGCACGGTGTCGTCGTACACGCCGAGGACATGATTGATCGCGTACCCGGTATCTACAGACGAGGCCCCCGTCGTGAGTTGGGGCTCGCCGCCATTCAGCACAAAGCGCCCGCGGATGGAGGTAGAGAGCGCAATCGTGATCTCGACGAAGACCTTCCACGGGTCGCTGATGATCCGTTCGCTGATGCTGAAGAGCGCGTCGTCGTCGAAGAGCGCGAAGAGCGCACGCTGGAACGCGTCGATGGTCTGCTTCGGGAGATAGGCGATTGCTTTGATGATCCGACGCCACGCCTCGTCGCCGAGCCCCGCGCATTTGATGAGCCCGAGGTTACGACCGATGACGTCTAGATCTGCACCGAGCGCGAAGTTGACAAGGATGCCGCGCCGCACGTGATCGATCGCGCTCGTGTTGCGTGAGAGATCGAAAACAAGCGAGCCTTCGTGGTGCAGTTGCGCGGTCGTGCCCAACGCCCCGCGCGTGAGTTTGCCGAACCCGAAGGGCGTCGTTCGATTGCGAGTGATCGCTTCGATGATCTCCCCGTTGATGAGAATCCGCGCGCTCTCGGTCCCGTCCGTGTACTCACCGAACCCGATTGTCGACTCCACCTCGATGCATATGGTCTCGTCCTCTGCGACCAGCGCTGTCAGGCGCGTGACTGCCTGCCCGCCGACACGGTCATCCTCTTTGTGGATCGCGTCGAGCATTGCCTGCAACAGCTCGTCGGGGGCAACGGTAGGCGCGCCGGCTCCCGGCAGAGCCGTGTCTTCAGGCGGGCACCCAGAAGCGAGGAGGAGGAGGAGACTCATTCACGCCGCCTCGTACACCCGGAAGTCGAGGATCTTGACCACGCCGCTGGCTGGACTGGAGCTGACCATCGCGCCGATCGCAATGTTGTCGAGATCCTCGGAGTCC
>Ga0307378_10006645_pt1 | contig 15754 bp, 20 predicted proteins | sample UN1MG_FD_202238 | JGI IMG/M metagenome (GOLD analysis project Ga0307378, IMG submission 202238) | Soil microbial communities from Risofladan, Vaasa, Finland - UN-1 | ecosystem: Environmental > Terrestrial > Soil > Coastal area > Acid sulfate soil | place: Finland: Risofladan, Vaasa | collected... | reverse complement strand
CAAAACAAACAAAACGTGTTGCTCGTATAGTTGATTCACCCAATCTACCAGAAGTTGAAACAGTTTTTGAGATTCTATCAGATGGTATTCATGATGGATAGGTTCGCCTAACCCATCAATCTTTTATCTTTTAATCAATATTTTTTATATTCAAAAATAAAAGTAGATTAGTTAGGTTACTGAGTTAAGATTATTCTAAAGAAAAAAAAATTATGAGAAAAAGAGTTAACTCTTTTTCTTCTTAATCAATACTAAAATAAAACAAACTATCACTAATGCACTAAAATAAGAACCTGCTAGACTTGGTGTTTCTGTATCTGTTGGGTCACTAAAGGTCGTACCATTAGAGAAATCTTCGAATTGCTCATTTACTCCTGTTAAAGCTATTGCTTGCACTTGTATGTAATAAGGATCATCCGTTCCAGGAATTTGAGCGAATATAGGTATAGGCATGATAAAGAAATATCCTCCCACAATTATACTGTCTTGAACAACCAATGATGCTACATCTTGTCCAATACTATTGTGTAGATATGTAGCCATTACATTATTTCCCATACCCACTATACCAGTCGTTGAATTAAATCCCCCTGTTTGAGTCCAATAAATGGTCAAGTAGTAGATGTGGTCTGCATCATTGACAGGTGTTGTTTGCGTCTGGAAAACTATGTTTGAGCTGTTTAAATCAACATGAATAATATCGATTTCATCATGATAGTTACCTTCGTATTGAGGAATACTATTTACATAATAAACAACATCATCTGCTTCAGTCCAATAAATCCAAACAACATTACCAACTACATTACCTAATGAAAGTAATGTGATATTTAAGATTAAGAAACCCGCTATAAGATGAATTTTGCTTTTCATACTAATCACTAATAATACTGTATAATCATTAATATAAAACAAAAATGCAAAATATAAAATGAAAAATAACAAAGTGAATTAATGAACAACAAAAGAAGCTATTATCTTTATCCTACTTTCAGTGATTCTAATCCATGAGCATTTTCGATTAGTTCTGATAAACGGGAGATAAATCTAACAGCAGGGGCACCATCAATAACATCATGGTCAAGCATAATTGTTACACAGAGATATTCACGAAGTTGAATTTCACCATTATAAGCTCCTGGTTTCTCCTTAATTCCACCTAAAACAACTGAAAAACAATGAGTAGAAAGAGGTATAGCCCATCCTGTTCCTTTACCGAACATACCAACAGATGTAACACTAATAGTTCCAGCAAATCTCTTCCTAAAGAAAGGATTTCTTTTCAAACGACGCCAAAAGAAGAGATAGCGAAGAAATTTTGGTAGAGATAGAAATTGAAGACCACGCTTTTTTTGTTTATCTTGCGACATTTCTTCTTCAGAAATGGTTTGAGCTTTGCGAATTTCTTCATTTATTTCGAAAACTGATTTCTCATTTGTTTTTCGAATAACTGTCAGAACTGGAAAAGATCGACCATCTATAATCCTTTCAACCATAACAGAAATATCAACATCATCAAAAATAATCAATTTCCTTTTATAACGCAATGCGTGAACAGCTTTATGTTCATTAACAGCTGTACCAAGACATTTCATTATCCAGCCAGTAAAAGAGATATTTTTTCCAGTTCTTTCTTTATAGGCTTCGATTAGTTTTCTAGCTTCAGTAACATCTATTTCAAGAAGACCCTTCATATGATGATAGGATAAACCATATTCAGAACTTTCAACAACAAATTTTCTCATTTTACTAAAAGATTTTTCAGTAAATGTACCAGTTTTTGACATAATCAATTCCAACGAAAAAAATTCAATTACTACTGTTTACTTTATTCTATCGAATTATTGTTTTTTTTAAAATTAAATATTTTCTTAAATTTATCATTTTCTGATATGGTCATTATTACCGATTATAAAGGAATCACTTCAAGAAGATTAAAAGATAAATCATAAATCTTTGAGATGTTTTAAAGGGAAACAAAAGCACTAATAATTAAGAAATGGTCATTAAACTTGGAATAAAACATCAGGGAAATATTTAGAGACCTCTTTTTCGAGACATGAGGAATAATTAGGTAAAAGAAATAGTAAGATTATTCTAAATGGATAAATTGAAATAAATTTTCTTTATTTATTTTGTGAGATTTGTCCATCACTTAATCTTATAAGAGTCATTGAATCATCAATTAATGTCTCATTATGAGTTACAAATACAATTGTTAAGTTTCTTTGTTGGTTAAGATCCTTTAATTGTTTTACTACTTCTTGTGCTAATAAGGAATTCAAATTACCAGTTGGTTCATCAGCCAATAAAATTTGAGGTGTGTTGATTAAAGAACGAGCTATTGCAACACGTTGTTGTTCTCCACCGCTCAATTCTTCCGGGTAATTATCGATAAAATCTTTTAGTTCTAATGAAAATAACAAATTTTTAGCTAATTCTTTTCTAACCTCTTTCTTATAGCCACTAAACACTAAAGGTAATTCAACATTTTCTAATACAGTTAAACCGGGATGTAAATTAAACATTTGAAAAACAATACCAATTTTCTCTCTTCGTAAAAGAGAGAGCTGATCAGAGGACATTGTTGTTATATCTTCACCATCAATTAAGACCTCTCCGCTTGTAGGAGAAGCTAAACCTGCAAGAATGTTAATTAAGGTAGTTTTACCACTCCCACTTTTCCCCATAATTGCAGTAAATTCACCTTTTTCAATTGTAAGATTGACATCTTTCAATGCATGAATACGCTCAGAACCAAAAGGGTATATTTTGGAAAGATTAATACACTCAATAATTGTATTAGTAGTATTTTTTATTGTTTTTTTAGTCATTAGTATTCAATCCAGCTTTTTAAATTAGTTATTTTATCTTATTAGCTTGTATCTTTTTTATGAGCATTTTTAGTATCATCATCCAGAAAATAAGGTTCAATTTCAATATGATCGTCTTTACTGATAATTTTAACATAATTCTGTATTTCATCTTTTTTTAGAATTGATAAAGGAACACGGAGTAGACCATATTCATCAACATAACTAATTTGTTCCTTTTCCTTGGTAGAATCAATTCGTTTTGTTATATCTATATTCATTAGCAAGCCATCAGAAATGCGGTAGACAGTGTTTACATGATCTTCAAGATATTTATCATGGGATACTATAATGATGGTCATATTATATTCTTTATTTAGTTCTTTTAGAAGAGACAAGATATTGGAGGTATTTTCTGAATCAAGTTCACCCGTTGGTTCATCTAATAAAACAAGTTTAGGAGCATTGGCAAAGGCTACTGCTAAACCTAATCTTTGAATCTCTCCACCAGATAATTGCATAGGTTTATGTTTCATCCGATGATCCAAATTTACTGATTTTAATAATTCAATAGCACGTTCTTTTTGTTTATTATAAGGTATTTTACCAGATATTTTCATCGGAAGTAAAACATTGTTAATAGCACTTTCACTAGTTATTACATTTTTTAATGGAGATTGCCAAACAAAACCTACCCAATTACGGTGATAATCTATTATTTGAGAATCTGAAAAAGTATTTAGCAATTTTCCAGCGATTTTCACAGTTCCACTTGATGGAAATTCTAAACAACCTAAAATTCTCAATAAAGTTGATTTTCCAGCACCAGATGGCCCTACAATCGATACTAACTCGCCTTTTTTAACTTTTAATTCTATACCTCTAAGTGCAGCTATTTTAATCTGTTTGGTTCTATTATAATAGATTTTTATTAAATTTTGGCAATCAATCATCAGACTCAATTTGTAATATCAACTCCTGAATATAAAAACCAGTTTTTCGTTTTGAGGAAATTACTGAATTAATAATTATAACGAGAAGATTAATTGTAATTAATCCAAAGTAAAGAAAACCAATAATCGGATAAATGCTAATACGTGTAATATTTATTGACAGGTTATTTCTAATTTGGTTCAAGAAGAATATCGAACAAGGGATGCCAATGATAAAAGCTGAAACTAAACTAGAAAGAAAGATAATGAATTGTTCTATAAAAGATAAAGTGAAAATTTGCTTTGAATTAATCCCTAGAGCTATAAAGAGACCTAACTCTCTTCTTTGATTAGAAAGAGTAATTATAACAACAATAACTAATATTGTAAGATAGAGTAATATAATAATATAGAAATTTATAATTGAAAAAATATCAATAGTAAACAAGTAAGGTTCATCATTCCAGAAAGAGTCATAGCTGTCTTCAATTGTTATTAGCTTTTCATGAGAAGTAATTACATTGGACTCAAGGAAATCTATCATCTGAGTATAATCATTATCTTGAAAATCTAATAATAGGAAGGTTTTCATACTTGTTTCATCTTTTACTAAGGTTTGACTAGTTTTTTCTCCGATGATAAAAGGAATATCATTGGAGTCTACAACATTATCAATAAAAAATGGCCAATTATAAAAATGATCTACAATAGTTAAAGAGAGTCTATCAGTACTTCTAAATGAAAGTGTTATAGAATAATTATAACCTATAGACCAAGAATGAAAATTAGCAGTAGCTATTGATGTTAAAACGGTCATATTAGTAGATAGCTTATCAATTGCATCCAGCAATTCATTGGAAAGTAAATAATCTTTAAGATAGGTAATTTTAGTATAACTTTCACTATCAATTATTAAGAGAGATAAACTATCGCCAGTAAGATAGTTTTCTAGTTTGACTTTCTTGACAACAGTATATTGAATAGAGGACAATTTTTCTGTTAATAGGGTTAGATTGCTTTGAGAATCAAGGTTTATACGTGCATCAGCACCTAGTTGAAAATAAACCTTTTCCGTACTATACTGATTAAGAAGTCCAAAAGATTGGCTTAAAAGGAGGAGATATGAAATACAAAATGAAAAAACGACTATGTTTCTTGCAGTGGTTTGCTTTTTAAATTTGATTAAACGAAATGAAAGAGGAAAAACTCCTTTAAAGAAATCGCAAGTTTTCACCCCAAGAGTAGTTAATTGTTGAGGAAGTATACGCAATAAGAATAAAAATAATCCACTGATTAATAGTAAAAGACCAATAAAATAGATAGTAAATTGAGTAATAAAATCATGGTGAAAACTAACAGATAATGCTTTTTCAATTAGGATAGAACATAAACCTATTACAAAGAGAATAATATCTAGAAAAATCCTTTTCCAAAAAGGAATATCAATTGTTTCAAATTCGACATCCTGATCTTTTCTTAATTTTATGATAGTCATAATATTACGTATGAAAAATAGTAAACTTAGAGTAAATAAAAGAAGAAAAACCCAAAGGACATTCAAGTAGTTGAGTGATGAGAAAAATTCATTCTGAGAAATTGATATATTATTTAAACTTGTTAAATTAGAATTTTGAAAAAATAATCTGGTAAAAGGGATGGAAAGAGAGAGACCAAAAACTAAAGATATACTATAAGTAATAAAATATTCAGTAGTTATGCAACGAATTAATTGCCATACCGAAGCACCCTTTGTTTGATAGAATTGTAAAATCTTCTGGCGTTTAGATGCCAAATATTCTGTACTAAAATACAAAAACACCAGAATGAAAAGAATTGAGGGAATAACGAAAACAATGACTGTAGTATTTAATAACACCAGTGAATTAGTTAGCGCAATTAAATAGGTAAGAAAATTCAATTGATAATTAAAGTTAATATTAGATGCAAGTTCATTTGAAATATAATCTTGAATAGCATAAACAAATTGGTGTGAAGTTTCTGCTAATAAACTCAAATCATCAAATGACATTTGATCATAATTAAAGTCAAGATTGGAACTTATTGTAATATCATGATCATTATAAGTGCTGTTTAAAATAGAGAGATGTGATAGGAAAATTTCTTCAAGAACAACAACAGCTAACTCATTATCACCTAACAATTGAGTAATAGGATTTAGTGAAGATTGTGAATTTCTATTCCAAATAATCTTTGCACAAAAATCAATTGTTGTGTTTTTTGTAGGCAACTCAGCAAAATTATCAAACAAAATTATCTGACTTTCATTTAGAATTGATGCATCATTTGGATAATATTTTGCAAAATTACTTTCAATAACTAAAATTGCTCCTTCATTAACTTCAATACTATTATTAATTTCAAAAGAATAGCTAAAAAGCTGACTAAGAGCTTCATCATCAACATTAATTAAATTAATTGAATGATTTTGACCATTATAAAATGAAAAAGTAGGAATATTTACATTAGTATTAATTTGGTGTGTAGAATTATCTCCAAAATTGTTAGCAAGAATAGAAGTAAATGCATAGGATAAATTGCTAGCTGTAATTATTTCACTTAAAATATTATCATTGTTATCTAAAAAGTCTTCAAATGAGATAGAGGAAGAAAAAGCAAAATCATTATTATCACCTCTTTGACCACTTATATAGTTAAAAGAGAAAGTAGGTTTATACAAATCAATAAAAGCGATACTGGAAGAAAAAATCATTGTAACTAATGTGAAACCAAAAATCATAAGCATAAGTGATGTTCTATTTACTTTTAAAAAGGAAAGAATCAATTTATAGTGTCTTGGTTTATTAGATTCCAATTCAATTTACCCCTTCTTTTTTAATTGATTTTATAATTCTATTAACATTCCATGAAGTATTAATTGAAACTGTTATGCTAGCTATTATTTGAATTACACCTAACAAAGCTACCAATAATAAAACCCCAAGAGTAGCAGATAAAGCAACTATTCCTACATGATAAATACTTATCACTATTGGAAATAGGAATATCAGAGAAAATACTCCTAATAGAGATCCAAGTATAGAGGTTATCATTATTAATATAATCATTTCAAAAAGCAAAATTGATAGTATTTGTTTTTTAAATGCTCCAAAAGATAGATAGACACCGATTTCCTTTTTCTGTTCTAAGAAGGTTTTTCTAAGGTAGAAACTTATACTAACTATTAAAATTATTAAAGCAATAATTCCAAAAAAGAATGAGAAATCGATAACTATTTTTGTAATCGGGGTACTAATAGAGTTTTGAAATTCTTCTTTATAAAAATAAAAATCATTAACACCATCAATTTCTTCTACCAATGCTCGCAAGGAAATTATATCAGACCGGCTGTTGGTAAAATGCAGTAGAAGATGATCTGTAATCGATAATCCTGATGTGTTATTTAACAGAAATTGAGCAGAAGTATAGCTAATAATTACTTTTAATGTATAATCAATCTCATATGCAGTTAAAGGATTCTTCTTTTCAATAAAGAAGGGCCATGTTTTAACATAATCGGCAATTTTTAACTGAAAATAATAACAAAGTTACATTCATATTAGATGAGCATAAAAAAGTGAAATCTTTTGAATATAAGTCAAAAGTGAATTTTATCTTATTCAAATATAATGATGGACTAAATGATCAACCTGGAATAGAGGAAGAATCTTGGAAGAACCATCTAGGAATTTATGAGTTATCTAGCTATGGATTAAAGTATTATTATGGATTGGGACAATTCAATGGATATTTGTGCCTATACATGAATGATAATTGGAAATTAGAAAAGTACCAAGAAAATCTCTATTTTACTGCTGATGGTGAAAATATAATTCTCAGAGATAATAAGATAGTATATAGAAATATTACTTTAACAAAAAGTGATTTTGATATTGATAAACTCCTTAAGGATTGTAGCTCTGCAAAAATTGAGAGAGATGCATATAAAGAAATTTTTAGCTCAGTTAGTGGTATTCTCTATTGGTCAAAAGGATTTGAAACAGCATACAATTTTATATTAAAAACAATAAATATTGATAATATTTACCAGGAACTTCTTTCCAATTTAGGTATAAGGCTTTATTGTTACCGAAAATTAGACCATGCAAAGCAATGTTTTGAGAAATTGGTTGAATTAGATGAAAATAATGAGAAAACAAAGAAATGGCTAGAAACAATTGTGGAGGAGCAAAAAATAAACAAGGTGTAATGGAAATTACCTAATTAAAATCCTCTTTTTTTTTCTATAGTTTATTATAGAAAAAGAAAGGAAATAATTGAATCACTAATCAATCTTTCCTGTTGCTAAGTAAGTGATTAAAAGAGATGCTAAGATTATAGTAAATATAATGACAAAGATACATAAAGAAAACATAAACCAATTCTTCTTATCGAAAGTAATCCCAGCATAATTTATGTAAGAATAAATCATCATCCCTGAAACAATAAAGAAAAGATAGTAGCCGAAAATCTGATTGGGAAAAAGCAAACCAATACCGCAGATTATGCCCAATAATGCTGTAAGAGATAACCCAACAAAAACAAAATAGCCATACTTCTTTTCTTTCAGCTCTTTCTTTTTATCTTCCAAAAAAAGACTTCTGATTTGAAAGACTAAAGAAAAGAAATTTCTTCCTAACATAAAAAGACTACAAATATAGACTAAAATAAATAATGGCGCCAATAAATCACCAGTACTACTTATTACTATAATTAAGATAAAAGTTGTTATTAAAAATCATATTCAATAGTAATAAATAATACCAAGAAAGAAAAAAAGAAGAAATTAGAAATCGATTTTTAAGCCACCTTTTTCTAAATGATGCTTGTCATGCATCCAAAGAGTAGCAACATTTTCGTTTCTAAGGAAATTCTTCTCATCATCAATAGTTTCTGGCTGGGAAATAATTTTTTCAAACATAGCAATAGATTGTTTTCGTGTCTCATTGAATAATTCTTTACTTTCTTTGAAAGACATTTTCTTTTTCTCAGTAAGAATCAAATCATTCCACTCATCATAACTTATACCTTTTTGTTGATGATCAAATTTGAAATCAGCACAGGTATTGTCCAATTTTGATTGGCAACCTTTGATCATTTGATCATCCCAAGACCAAAGGTGAATCATTAATTCTTTTAGTTTCCAGCCATTTGGTAATTCAAATGACTCATCAAGAGAAAGAATTAAATCAGTGATTTTTCGGGTATTCTCAAGATGTTGTTCAGGAGATAATTTTTCTTCCATAAAATAACAACCTCATAGTATTGACAAGAGTAATAGTCAATAATATAATTTATTCTTTACTATTACAATTAATCACCAGTAGCTTGTACTGTAAAACCTTCAAACATCAACATAGCTGTTCTTTTGGGTGCTCTAGTGCGATGAATGATTCCTTTTGGAACTAAGAATCCTTGTTGAGGTGAAAGTTCTATTGTTTGATTTTCCAAATCAATGAATAATAAACCGCTCAAAACATAGAAAAACTCATCTTCATTATTATGTTTATGCCAATGAAATTCTCCTTGGACAACACCAAGTCTTAAAACACAATCATTGATCCTACATATGCCCTTATTTTGCCACTCATTTTGACATGAAGCAATTATGGAAGGAAAATCTAGTAATATTAAAGGTTCAAATTCCATTTCTGTTCCAATCGAATATTTTGAATAATCATCACTCATTCAAGCTCACCAATATATCATCTTTTTAGATAACTTACTAAGTAAATAAACTGAAGTTGATTTAAAACATCATATAATACTTAGAAAAAACGTCTCATGGAAAATAGTAAAAGATAGGTGATCACGAATTAGGCAAAAAAAGTTTTTAGCTACTCTACTCTCAACTAGGAGATACTAAAACTGAGAGAAGGAAAAAAAATCCCATCTCTCAGGAAAAGGAAATAGGAGAGAGAATAGTAAGTAAATTTCTTACTAAACTTTCTTTGAACAGAAAATAGGTAGTTTAACCAATTTCTGCTTACTTAATATATTAATTTTTTAGCTATTTAACTCCTCTCTTTTTTTTGTTATTTTTTAAAAAAACTTATTTTTATAAACTCCTTATAGAGTTTCTAGATCTTTGTAACAAAGACCTATACCGTAAAAACATTAGAATCTGCTGGAACTTAATTTCAAGACTCTTTATTGATCTTTTATCTTTGTAACTTACTTATGAAACTTAATGAAATGACTAAAATAAATCAAATAATAATTTTAGTGAATTTCGTAATAAAAACAAATGCTTTTATTACACAAACGATAATTATAATATAATGGTTGAAGAATATGCGATTAATAAAATTCGAAGTCTATCAAGATGAAGATAACTTTTGGTGTGCACGAGGAATTGATGTAGATATTTTTACCCAAGGAAAAACTCTGGAAGAATTGCAAGAGAATATCAAAGAGGCAGTAGAAGTTCATTTTATAGAGGAATTGCGCACAGAATCTATCAAAATATTGACACTATCGGAGTTTGAGGTGCAAGCTGTTGCCAAAGCTACCAGTAGTTAGTGGAAAGAAATTACTAAAAATGTTGAAAGATTTAGGATACCAATCAATAAGACAAAAGGGGAGTCATATTAGCTTAGTTAAAAAAGGGGAAGCAGGAGAACATCATTTAACCATCCCATTACATAAGGAGATTGCAAGAGGAACATTAAGTGATATTCTAACAAAGGTAGCAATATGGAATAATCTCTCAAAAGAGAAACTAATTGAAATGCTTAGCTAAATAGTAATAAAATAAAGGAAATGAGCTAGTTATATTTGGTGAATTAAATCATGTCAAGTGATAAATATTGCCCTTTTTGTGGGGGTATAGTAAAAGTAGGAGATGTTTATTGTAATAATTGTGGAGCAAGTATAGAGAAAGCCACTCAACCGGTTACCCAGGTTCAATATCCTATGCAGCAACCAGAACAACCACAACAATATGGAACGCAAAACGTTTATGGGCAACCAGCAACTATTCCAACAGTTGAAAAGAATCAAGCAGCTGATAATGCATTAGTTTTTGGTGTTATTGGACTATTTTGTACTCCCATGGCAATCGCAGCTATTGTTTTGGGTATTATTGGTATGCAAAAACCTTATGGAAAAAGTAAAGCAGTATGGGGTATAATTTTGGGTGTACTAGTGCTATTGGTTGGGGTAGGTGCACTGCTAATTAGATTTATACCTTGGTGAATCTTTTTTTCTCTTTTTAATTAGATTAGATAACTTGAGTGAAAAGAGGCTCTTTAAGTCTATAGTAGTTGGAAATGATAAAGAATAGTTCTAACCATGTCCAATATATGCATTTTATTTAACAATGGGTTTTTGAATATTTAAGAAGATAAATCCTTGAAATAAAAATAACTAATTATAGAAAAAATGCGATGTATAACGCCATTGCTCTTATAAGAACGATTACTATTAGTGCCAAATTGATCGCTAATCCAAATAGCGAAATAATTTTTGTGCCTTTTTTGTAACAACATAGGAATTAACAATACAAGAAATGAACATAAAGAAAGCATGCCAAGTTCCAAAGAACGCTGCAAGTCCCATAAGTACGAGAACGGGTATAGGAACAACAGGAGCCTCATCAAATTTAATGTAACTGTAATCATAGAGCTTCATGAAAACATGGAAGAAGATCATAAAGAAAATCGAAAATCCTCGAAAGAAGTCAAGAGTAGCAATACGTTTGATTTTACCAGGTTCTTCTGGAAGTAAAGGGTCATCTTCTAATACTCGAGATAGAACAGGAGTATCGTCAACAGGTAGAACGTAGGTAATTACTTCTTGTGCATTCACAATAACTCGCCAAACATGAAGGCATAACATTCCTTTTATAGCTTTTGACGGGGGGATGATAATGAGTACTGTGAATACTCATTCGTACATAGAACTCAGAAGATTTATAATGCAACTGACATTGCCTCCTATATGAATCGAATTGTGGAAAAGAGAAGAGGAGTCTTTAGAATTACTTTTCTTACATTTTCAATAACTATAGCAATTTCATCGCTACTAATAATCCTAGCCATGAGCTTGTATCCTGGAGGAAATTTCGCAGGTCTGGATATCGATCGATTCAGTTTAGTATATAATGGTTTATGCGATATGCGAGAAGTGATAGCTATTAACGGTGAACCAAATCTAGCTTCTAGTATTCTAGTAAAAATGGGTATCACCGGGATTTCAATTGCTACGACCTTCTTTTTTGGCGCGCTCTGTTTCTTATTCCAAAGAAAGCGAAGTACAAAGTATCTAAGTATCATTGCATCCCTTTTCGGTGTTGCTCAAGGACCATTATTTGCTATGATAATCCTACTTCCGGCATCTTATGAAGTGCATATGACATTTGTAGTTTTAGCACCATTATTCCAATATCTAGCAGTAATACTCTATACAATAGTCTATTTATTTGACAAAGGATTGCCAAAAGTAAATGTGGTCTCATTTCTTGTTCTTGCTATAACAACCATTGTATTCATAATCATAGTAGGGATTGCAAGTGGAGTTGGTGGAAATTTCCACTATATCACCAATCGTTTAGGAACAAATTTGTTCAATTTTATTAGCATTATAATATATATAATTCAAGGATTAGGCTTATTCTTTTATTTGAAGAAAACAACCCACATGGTTCCAATTGAAATTACCTAGTAAAATTAAAATAGACGGTCGTGTTATATGGATTTACTGAATGAATATTCTGTAATGTTCGTTTAGTGGGGTAGGCAGTAAATTAGTCAAAACAAGCAAACGGTACAAGAAACAAGATTACTGAAACTTTGTTCTTGAGAAAAACTTGTTTGAACTTTTAAAATTGCTTGTAGAAAATTGTGTAGCAAAAACAATCAAATTGTTGCTACGCTTGGGAGGGAACCAATTGAAAGAGCACTGGCAAGTAACAAAAGTACCAATAACAGGGTTTACAGTACCAAATATAATACGTGTTTTGTTTGAAAATAAATTTCGCATCCATCCTAAATATTATCCTCGATTCATGTTTGGATTACTGATGAGTTTGATGTTGTCGCCGTTTCGAATTATCGAGAAGATATTTTTCTCCAAGAAAATAAGAAAAACGGTAGTCAATAACGATCCGATCTTTATCATTGGATTATGGAGAAGTGGCACCACCTATTTACATACTCTGCTTTCTTTGAATAAAAATTACGGGTATGTTAGTAACAAGGATGCCTTTACAGGACAATTTATACTTGCTTTTCCAAGGTTTAGTGACAGGCTTATTTCGAGGTTTTTACCTGAAACGAGACCATTTGATAATGTCAAGCTAGCAAATTACAAACCAACAGAAGAAGAGCACTGCATGTTCTGTAATAGTACATGTTCAATCGCTATTGGCTTTATTTTTCCAAGAAAATTCAAGCATTATGCACAATTTGCAACATTAGACGTTCCCCCAAGAAAGAAGAAACAATGGGTAAACTGCTACCAAAAAGTAGTGAAGAAAAGTACTTTGAAAAATCAGCAAAAACAACTCATATTGAAAAATCCAAGCAATACAGGTCGCATAAAGGATCTATTAAAACTCTACCCAAACGCAAAATTCATCCATATCCATAGAAACCCATACAACGTTTTTGCTTCAACTCTAAATATGCATGAAAAAACGAGGTTAATTTTTAGTTTGTAGAAATGGAATAGTGAACAAACTAAAAGTGAATTAGAGAACCTATTTGAAAGAATGTATGAACGATTCAAAGAAGACAAGGAGCTGATCAAAAATGAGAATTATATCGAGATTTCCTATGATGAGTTCATGCAAGACCCGTTAAAGAGTGTAGAACAGATTCACACAAAATTATCACTGGATGGATTTGAAGAGTATAAGAGCGATTTCATAAGCTATATAGAACAACAGAGAACTTTCAAACCAAATAAATATGAAATCAACAATGAAATAATTGAGCGAGTGAATAAAAGTTGTACTTATGCGTTTGATTTGCTGAAGTATACTAAAATTCAAGCAACATCAGAATAATCGGATATTAAATGATGTGTGAAATTACCAAAATGTTTCTTGAAACTAGGTAGACCATAGTAATTTAATCTATGTTTGATGATACGAAATTATGGTCTGCAAATGGTACCATAACCATAAAGACTCCATAAAGAATCGAAGAGAGCTTTACAATCAGCACTAAAGAATAGATAGGGGCAAACATCTTGACCGTTTTCTTTCATACCAAAATGAATATGGGTACCACTACCATGATAGAGAAGTTTACCAATGACATAGCCTTGAGGAATAATTTGGCCAACCTCAACATTGATTTCAGCACGCTGAAGATTAGCATAGGTCTCATTGAGAGCCCAAGACTCGAAAGGAACTTCAAAGGAGTAATCTGTATTATAACGGAAATTAACATTCGTCTGCCAGTGACCACCCTTATCATTATACCAAGTATTAATATAACTCACTCGCAACTCACACCAAGCAATAATATCAACTGAAGCATTACACCCAAAATCAATGCCATTATGAAACCAACCTTCATCAGTTGTTCCATAACCACCAAGAATGTGAATGACATCAGCATTTGCTACCGGAAAATCGATTGAGGGAGGTGAAGTGCTCCAAGTAGCAGGCCAAAAACGCCAAAGAGCATAGCCACCAATTCCACCACCAATGACAATTACTGGAATAGTAATACCAAGAATAATCTTCCATTTTCGCTGCATAAATTAGTAATAGATTGACTGTAGTTAATAAATTTTTCAGCGAGGATAAATTAAATTAAAAAATCTAGTAAGAATACCAGAAGCAAAAAAAAGAAAATTGAGAAGTGATATAACAAATAATTGGATCAAGAAAAAGGAGATGGATTTAATATTCCATCATTTTACTAAATTTCTTTTTCTCCAAGTCTAATTTCCATGTTTATTTTCCAATGACCATTTTCTCTTACCCAAAAATGTATAGCTTCGCTTTCAATTGTTGTTTTCTTGCCATTGTTATCATTTTTTTGTCTTGTAGTTACTTTCTCTACAAATCTATCGCCCAGGTAAAAATGATCTTTCCTTTCAGAATTGATCTCAGAGATGTTAGATGCTCTGAAACGATTTCTGAAATCTTGTTGACCTCGAACATAAAAACCATTAGTAACAGTTATTATGCAGTCTTCGGTAAAGAATTTTAGCATTTTATCAAGATTGTTTTCCATAGAAGATTGATTTAGTTTATCGAGATTTTTATCTAATTCAGTGGCTATTTTTTCAGCACCTATCGCGGTATAAAGTCGAGGTATTACACGACTATCCCAATAGTCTTTATTTTCATTTACAAAAATTAGAAGAGGTAGGTTTCATCAAAACAGTCGCGATACTAAAAGAAGGCTGACATAATGTTGCCGATTATTCTAGACCAGCTAAAGTTGTTCTTTTTAAAGATATATTTACTGAGGATGAAATGATAAGTAATGCATTTACAGCGATGATGAAATTAATAACTACTATCAAGCCGGAATTAGATGTTGAAAAGTTCCAAAAATTCAAAGAAAGATTTAATGAAATAAACAGAAGAGAAATTACTTAACTAGAGAGTGAAGGGGCAACAGCGAGTATACATCAATGATAAGAAAATATGAAATATATTTTAGAAAGTTAGCTTTTTCATATGGTGAATAGTATTCCTTATAATAGCTTGTGCTAAATATCAAGTAAATTATTATGTAAAGAAAATAAGCTAGTTATATATGGTGAATTAAATCATGTCAAGTGATAAATATTGCGCTTTTTGTGGGAGTATAGTAAAAGTAGGAGATGTTTATTGTAATAATTGTGGAGCAAGTATAGAGAATACCTCTCAACCTGTTACTCAAGATCAATTTTCTTTTCAGCAACCAGAACAACCACAACAATATGGAACGCAAAGTGTTTATGCACAACCAGCAACGATTCCAACTGTTGAAAAGAATCAAGCAGCTGATAATGCATTAGTTTTTGGTATTATTGGACTGTTTT
>Ga0307378_10006644_pt1 | contig 15761 bp, 7 predicted proteins | sample UN1MG_FD_202238 | JGI IMG/M metagenome (GOLD analysis project Ga0307378, IMG submission 202238) | Soil microbial communities from Risofladan, Vaasa, Finland - UN-1 | ecosystem: Environmental > Terrestrial > Soil > Coastal area > Acid sulfate soil | place: Finland: Risofladan, Vaasa | collected... | reverse complement strand
CGCGTAGATCTCGAAAGAGTTGTCGTCGTTGGCTCCGATTGTCGCCGCGACATCGTGATTGTAGAACGCCTCGTCAGCGACGCCGGAGACGGAGAGTACGGGCGGAGTATCGTCGAGGATGAAGCTCGCGGAGATCTGCGCCTGGTGGCCCGCGGCGTCCTGCGCTTGGACGACAAGCTGGTGGGCGCCTTCTGTGTCCAGTCGGGAGCCGTTTTCGAACGGCTGCCCGTCGAGCAAGGCCGTAACGGAGGTCAGGTTGTCGTCGTAGGCGCCGTAGGTCGGCCAGACGGGCGGCTTGTAGCAGCCGCCGTCCTCGACGAAGTACATCTCGATATCTGGCGGGGTGCGATCGATTGAGAAGCGAGCGCTCGCAAAAGCCTGTCTGCCGGCGCAGTCTAGAGCCCAGCCCTCGATCACGTGGTAGCCCTCGGCGCTTACGACTGAGCCTGCCTGGAAATCCTCGCCGTCAAGGTAAGCCCGGCCGGAGACGAGATGGTCGTCGACGATTGTGACCTCGGGAAGCACGTTCTGGTCCGTGACCATGCCGTCGGTTACTCCGCCGATGGTGACCAGCGGGTCAATGAGATCTACCGTGAACTCGGCGTAAATCTCGGAGGCATTTCCGGCCGCGTCGCCCGCCGAGATGATCAGCGTGTGCTCGCCTTCTCCGACCGGCGACCCGCTGATCGCCGGCAAGCCGTCCAGGGTGGCGGTGACGCTTTCAATATTGTCGTCCGAAACCGTCCAGGCGGGCGACACCTCCGCCGGATAGCATTCCCCGTCTGCGACACCGGTCAAGTTGATGACGGGCGCCGAGCGATCGATGCGGAACGAGACACTTGCCTCGGACCGATTGCCGGCCAGATCGACGGCTTCAACCTCCAGGACGTGCAAGCCATCGAGAGAGACCGCCACACCGCTTGCCCAGGTGGCGCCGTCCAGAGTGATGTCGTGTGTGCCCGGGTTCATGTCGGAGACGGTGACAATGGGCGTTACCGCCAAGGCATACATGCCGCCTTCCTCGACGCCGGTGATGTCGATCACGGGCGGGATGGTATCCCGGGTGGTGAACGACTTGCCGGCCATACTTGTAAGCTGCTCGGCCGACAGGCTGCCCGAAAGCTGGTGATCGCCGAGAGCCTTGATCTGCTCGACGGAAATAGGCACGGAAACGGTCGCGAAGCCGTCCAGCGCCAAGGTCTCGGAATGCACGCCGGCGCCGTCGAGCGATAGCTGCAAATCGGCCTCCGGCACGTAACCCCACATCCTTATGATCCCCGTGGCCGCATCGTAACCGGACTCGTAAACATCCCGATCGGTCGTAACGCCGAGAAGTTGGAAATCCCCAACTTGAACCTGGGTCGAGTCCCCGGCCAGGAAGATCGTCTCGGCGGCGTCTTTATAGATCGTGCAGGCGATACGATGCTGCCCTGCCTGGACGGTATCCATGGTGCCGGCGCTGTCTACGAAGTTGTAGCCCGGGCTGAAGTCGTGCTGGCTTACGGGAAGATCGAACGTCGTGCCGTCCGGGCGGATCACCACGCAGTGGAACGACCCCGTGAAGGCCGGGCCGGACTCCACCAGGGCCTCGACCGACAGAGGATCGTCCGGCATGTAGAAGGTGTCGTTCGCCGCCAGCCACACGATGCGCACGCTGTAGCCGCGCACCTCTATCGGATGCATCCAGGCGAGCGTACCGCAGCCGTACTCGATGACGTGCGTTCCCTGGCGAATGTCCACAGGTAGTGCGAGGCTCGTCTGGCCTGAAGAACCGCCCGTCACGAACTCCTCGTGCTCCAACCCGAACTCGAGTAGGCGGATCTTGAAGTCGCAATCCTCATCGGAGCCGAAAGTCAACTCGACCGTATCGCCCGCGTCGTAGACGTCCTTATCGCTGCACAGCCAGGCCGGGCCGGCGCCGCCGCGGACACGCTTCGTGTCGATGTATATGGATCTGCCCGAGGTGAAGCTAATCGAGTAGAGGATGCGATCCGCCGGAATGTCGCCAAGCGGGATCTCAAAATGCAGCGTCTGCGGCTGAGCGCTCAACTCGAACGGCACTTCAAACTCGCTGCCCGGGTAGCTCAGCGAGGCGATCAGGGGAACGTCCACGATCGCGCCCGTGCTCTCGATCAGCAGGTCGAGCTGCGCCGTATCCTGCGGCCTGTAGAAACACTTGTCCAGGGTTGCCGTGACCCGAAGCTCCACGCCGTCGACCTGGAAAGTAGTAAAGCCGCGCTCGGATCCCTGTACGGTCGGATCCAAAGGCTCCAGCGAATAGCCGAGCGTCTGCGGGCCGCCTTCCAGGTCCCATGGCAGCAGGTAGCCGAATGATACCGGCGCCTCGGCGCAGGGTTCGATGGTGAGATTCGCTTGCTCGGGCCCCTGCTCCTCGAAGGCGTCGAGCGTTAGCAAGCAATGGGCAGCCTGATCGCCTTCGTTGCGCACGACGAACGGGAAGCTCGCCTCGCCGCCTGCCGCGAAGCTCGCCTGCGGCGGAACCGAGGCCAGCGCGCAGACGCCGCCCTGCACGGCGATCATCTGTTCCGCCTCGGCCAGAACCTCGCCGGCCGAGTCGTACAGTCTCAGCACAATCGGCCGCATACCCGGCTCGGCAGCCGCCAGATCCGCTTGCAGAGTTCCGGCCCACGTCCCGCCGCGACCGGCGGCCGCCACGTTGACTTGGCCTTGCCAGAAATCGGACTCGGCGGTTACGAAGCCCGTGAAATCTTCCCATCCCGCGTTGGCAACGGTGAGATCGAAAGGTTGCAGCCCGCAGGCGGCAACGCCGGGCGCGGCCGTAAAGCTTACTTCGCGATCGGGCAATACTGCGAACCCTGCCACGGCCGGCTCGCTTATACGCGCGCCGCCGACCCGGGCCTGGTATGCGCCAGGCTCCAGAAAAGCCGCCATGACGTCATCCAGGCTGTCTGCGATGCCGCCCGCGCCATCCAGGTACACTTGCAACGACCAGCCGGCAACGACCTGACCGTCACGCCGGATAGAAAGATCAAGCGCGAACTCGGCGTCGAACGGAGAGACATTGGCGACACTCCAGGGCACTTCCACAAGACCCGTCCTGTAAGACGGCTCGGGGCTGACCCCGGCTGCCGCGACCGGCAGGCCCACAGTGACGGGCGTTATACCGCTGTTTCCGAACTCGGCGCTGTAGCGCAACGAGTAATCGCCGGGCGGCAGCACCGGGCTCCACAGGCCGTATGCCTTGTCTTGGTTGTTTACATCGCCGGGCAGCGCCAGGAAGAAAGAGCCGCCGGTTGTATCTATGACCTGGTCGGAAGCGTCCAGGATCTCCAGAGACATGCCGTAGTCGCGGGCGACCAGACCGGTGTTGGCAAGCGTCCAGGGAATATCCACCGGCTCGTCGGCGCTATAGCCTCCGAAAGGAGTGACAGCGATCTGCGAGGCCGGGCCGAAGCGCACCAGGTGGTCATCGGACCAGGCCAGATCGCCGCCGGTCTCCAGGTGGTAGGCGGTGTCTTCGAGAATGGAGCGCGTGAAAACCTGCTCAGAGATCTCTCCGGGCTGCAGGCTGACTGAGCGTTGCTCCTGCGAGCCGGGCTCGCCGAGAGTCACGATGAGATCGGCGGCAAGCTCCCCGTTGTTTTCGATGTGTGCAACCAGGTCGAACGGCTCGACGTCGACAATGTCCGGCGCGCTGAACGAAACCATAAGTTGCACGGGCGCCACCCGGTAACGCGCAAGCGCCGAGGCGACCGAGCCGCCTGCCAACGTGAGCTCGGCGGATAGATCGTAGCTGCCCGGCACACCCGCCGTCAGTGTGAATGCGTAGGCGTGCTGATCGTAGGCCACAAGATCGAATGCCTCCTGGAAGATCACGCCACCGGCGCCGCGCACGGTCACCACCAAGTCTGAAGCGGGCAGGCCGGACAGCTCGCTCACCAGGCCCGAGACAGAAACCGTATCGCCGGTCTTGTAGACTTCAGCGTCGGTCGCAAGCGAAAGCGCCTGGTCGCCGTCCACGATCAGAAAGGGATAGCGATCGCGGGCCAACTCCTGTCCGAGAGCCGAGGTCAGCCAGCCCCGGAACCAGAGCTGACCGGTAACTCCCAAAAGACCGATGTCCTCTGAAAGACCGACGCTCTCGGAGGCGCCGAGATCCTGAGCCCGGTCGGTCTGCCATAGTATCTCCTCTGTGATCTCGCCCCCGGGGCGCGGCCCGCCGGTGACATCGGAGTCGATGGCCAAAAAGCGCCCGCTCGCGCCCGACCAATCGGCCGAGTCGACTAAAGCAATCTCCAACCAGCCGTCTCCGTCCAGGTCGGCCACGGCCGGGTTTGCGCGGCCCCAAAGCTCCAGGCCGCTTTCGCCGGCATCCCACACCTGCGCTCCGGTGGCCCCGTCCAGCAGCCGCAAGCTCCAGGGCACGCTGGCCTCGTCCAGTACCAGTAACTCCATCCGCCCGTCCCCGTCGAGATCGCAGGCAGGCATGCCGCCCGAGACCGACCCGTAGTCGAGACGCCAGGCCTCGTTGCCGCCGGCGTCCAGGACGACGATGTCGCCGCCGAAGGGACTACCGAAATATCCCGCTATCTCAAGTAACCCGTCCCCGTTCAGGTCGGCGACCGTCAGAGGAGACATCGGCATGGTCGACGCACCACCGCCGGCGGTTATCGAAGTCCGCCAGAGTATGCCACCGTCCGACCCCGAGAGCGCGACAACTTCCGGTGGGTAGGCGCCGAAGTTGCTGGAACAGGTCGTGATGACCTCCGCAGGGCCGTCCCCGTCCAGGTTGGCCACCACGGGCAGAGCCGAGCTGCATTCCGGAAGCCCCGCCCAGACGACGGAGCCGCCGTCGCCTACAGCCGCCAGGCCTCCACTGAAACCACCAGTAACGAGCACCTCGGCAGCGCCGTTGCCGTCGAGATCGCCGGCCGAGAGAGACTGGTCGCCGAAAACCGCGAAAGGCAACCCGGAGCCGCGGGTATCCCAGAGAGAAGTTCCATCGCGCGCGTCACGGGCGTGCAAAAAGGCCGTTCCGGATTCGAAATCGAGGTGGAATACTTCGGGAACACCGTCGCCGTCAAGGTCCGCGACTCCCAGCGGGCTCGCGGCGCCGACCTGGTGCTGCTCGCCAAGCGGCGCTTCCCACAGAACCTGCCCCGTCTCTCCCGAAAGGCACAACACCGAATCCGGAAGCTGCACGAATACCTCGCCCGACGAGTCGCCGTCGATGTCTGCGACTTGCGGTACGGTACTGTAATCGCTTGGTGTAAATGAACGGCTCCAAAGCAGCACGCCGTTACGGCCTCGGTAGGCGCGGATGACTCCATCTCCGCTCACAAGAACAACGTCCGCTGCGCCGTCGCCGTCGAGATCGGCGAGCGCCGGTCCCCTGTCAGCGGCCCAGTGGTCGGTCATGCTCGAAGGCGCCTGCTCCCACAAAAGCCGCGGCGCCTCGATCTCGCCCGCGCCCGCGGATGCGAACCGGCGCGTAACGCCCGCCCCAAGCGCGGGCCAGGGCGGCACGGCCGCCCCGGCCCTGAGCCTGACGACTTCCAGGTGCAAGTCGCCACCCGTGACCGGCACAGGCCCGTTTGTGAGTGTTCCCAGGCCTCTCACGGGATCGCTCAGGCGATAGACGTCGCGATCGGTCCAAAGATCCATATCGGCCGCAAGACCGCTGATGTCAATCGGGAAGGTGTAAGGCACCGCGTCCTCGCTGCCCTTGCGAAGAGCGAAGTGCAGCCTGTACCTGCCGCTCGCCAGATCCGAAGGCAGAGTGAAGGGCACGCTCACCTGCGCCCCGCAGCCTTCAACGTAACCGCCGCCTGCATCAGCCAGGTACTCGCCGCCACCAAACCCGGTCAGGCTCAGCTCCCAGCCGTAGTCGGTGCCCAGCATTCCGGCGCTCTCGATTGCCACCGCTCCGGAGCCGCCGGCCGCGCCAGGTGCCGAAGAAAGCCTTGCGGAAAGCCGCGCCGGTTCGATTACGAAGTATTCCGAGTCCGTGGGCAGCTCGCCGATGAAGGTCGGGTACGACTTCACGGCGGGCTTTATGATCTCGGCCCGGATCTCGTCGCTCGCGTTCTCGATGCCGGAAGGAAGTGTAATAGCGAAGTGCTCGCTCCAGGAAGGAGACCCGGGAGATATCGTTCGCGACACGTCCTGTTCGAACCCGGCCCCGGGCACCGAGACCTTCACAATCATTTCTTCCGGCCCGCCCAGCCCGTAGACGGTGCCGTGCCCAATGACGTCGAAAGACAAGGCATCCGCGCGGCACAGGTCCAGATCGACATTCTCTATATCGACGCGTAGCCGCGGCGTCTCGATCCTGACCGTCTCGACTCTGAAATCGCCGAAACCACCGGCAATCTCCGCGGCCATGTCGTCCTCCGTCTCGGTCATGATCTCGGTCCCGATGCACCTGTAGTAGCTCGATGCGTTTCTGAAGTAGGGAATGGTCATGCCTTCGGGCGCTGCGACGATAAGCTCCTGCCTCGGCCCGATGGACACCTCTCGACTCCAGTCAAGACCCAACTCGGGCAGACTCTCGCTGACGAGCACCGACGGGTACGTAAAATCTCCCCGGTTGACCAGCGCCACCGGCCCGGCCGGCTCGCCGAACGACTTTATCCAGGCCAGCTCGCCGATAACCAGCCCAGATATCGCCGGCTCGATTACAAGATCGGCCAGCAGGCCACGACTCAAAACGCCACCCGCCTCGAGCGGGCTGGCTGCAAAGACATCGAGCCGGTAGACGCCTCGTTCCAGGAAAGAGAGGGGAAGGTGACAGGCGGACTCGAAAGTCGCCATTGGATCGAGAGCGATCATGCTATATATGTCCTCGGCTACCACAACTCCCCCAGGCGATATGAGACGGCAGGCCGGCTCCACGGCCACTGCCTCGTCAGAATGGTTTACCAGTGAAAAAACAGCTTCCACTCCGGCAGGCGTTGCCACCACATCCATCACGCTTTTTTCTACTATTGGAATCACGATCCAGAAATAATCCCAGCTAGATGATTGCCTCTGCCCCGTCCAGTCCCAATAGGAGACATACAGCCTCTCGAACGAGCTTGCAGGAAAATCCCAGGACACTTCCGTATAGACATCGACGGTTTGGCCGGCACCGGCCATGACGGTGACTGCGCCGGTTTCCACTCCTAGGCGGCCGACGTTAATCTCGTAGTAGATCGTCTGGTCCTGGCCGGAATCATTTTGAAATTCCACGCTCGTATGAATTTCATCGCCGCGATGGTAACGCCAGCTATCTGTCGCCAGGCTCGTTTGGACATCCACGATCGGCGTGTATACCCTAAGCTTGCGCGAGAAGCTCCCCAACGGATTGCCGCCTCCATCTTCGAATCTGCCCGTCACAGAAATCTCTTCGCCGAGCACGGCATCCCCGGGAATGTTCACCACGACGGTTGCCTGGCCATTCATAATCGCTCCCAACTCGAGTGCCTGTGCCGATAAGACCTGGCCCTCGACTCGAACGACCAGCGTGCCGGAGATCGAAGTCTCGACAAGGTTTTGCCAGTGCACGACGACGGGCACCGCCTGCCCGGGCGCAACACGTTCGGGGCCGGTCGCCTCTAGAGCGACCGGGTAGTCCAGAAAGTGTGCTATCTTGTCCGCTACGGCTATGAAACTTTCGTAGCCGCTGCCGATGTCGTATACGAAGCAGAAGAAATCATAGGCCGGCCTGTTCGCAGCCCGGCCCCGATCGCGGCTAAACTCCACCGACTCTCCGGCAGCAAGAACAACATCTTGATCTTCTATGTCGTCCATGCAGTGATAGCGGCACAACCGGATCCTGAGACTCTTCTCCGCCTGGCCCCTGTTCTCTACTATTGTCGTGAAGTGCGCAGTCTCGCCGGAGAGGTACGCCCCCTTGTCGGTCAGTATTGTGATACCTATGTCTCCAGGCGCATATGTCGAGAAGTCGCCCGGGTAGGGATGCACGAACCTGCCGTCGAGCGCCTCCCGGGCCGGACGAACAAGGTTGCCTTCTTCGTCGTACAGTTCCACCTCGGTATGCCAGATCCCGTACTGCCGGTAGAAAAGCTCCCAGTCAAAACCAGGGGTGAAGGCGATCTGCCCGCTTTCGCTCCAACTCAGATCGACAGGCACATCTACCGTCTGGGCAACTTCGGTGCGATCGGGATTCATCACCAGCAACTTGGCCAGTGCGGCTCTCTCGCCGCCCGGCGAGTCGTTTTCAATTGCAACGCTCAAATCAACTGGCGCCTGTTCTTGCTCAATACTTGGAAGAGCCACCGGTTCCTTGAGCCATGTCACCATGTCCCTGAACTGTTGCAATCCCTCAAGACCCTGGTAGTACAAGCCGCCCCTCAGGCAAATCTCGTAGTCGATGTACGATCCCGACGCCGCCACCGCTCCGGAGCCGTATGGATACTCCACCAGCACCGGCCGGCTGTTGCTGACCTTCCTGAGCAAGACCTCTCCATTGGCCGGATAGCCGGTAAAATGACCGTCGATGGGAACGTTCAAGATACTCGAAGACAACGAAGACATGGCCGGATTATCGGCCGCCTCATCGGGCCGCCAAATGTTTCGGAATATACAAGACCGATCTTCTCTCCAACCGTAACCCTCGACCGGCCCCGGCACTACCCCGAAGTCTTCCCCTCTCGGCTGCGTCATGACCAATAAGTGACCGCCCCAGGACACGTAGCTGTCGAGAGCCGCGGCAAACTCCGTCGTCTGCTGGTTCCTGAGCCCGCCGCTGGGCACGATCAACAGCTTCACATCAGCCAGCGCTTCCGGTGAAAGAGGTAATTCAACCAACCGAGCCTGTTCACCGAACATGTCAAGAAGCTTGAACATGCACGTGTAGTAGCCAGCCCGAAGCACTCCGACAACCGAATACGGGTTCTCGTTGTCCACGTCGCTCATTCGCGGGATATAGTCCGCAACGCTGTAGTTCTCGTCTCCGCCGTCGTTTCCGGGCGGAAATGTATCGTCCTGCCCGCCATCCGGATCGCAGCTACCCGCGCACTTGCATACCTCCTCGATCTCGTCACAGCTGCAGGACTCGCATGGGTCGCTGGATGTGCAGAATTCAGGATCCTGATCGCATCTCCTCTCTTCGGCGTTGCAAGTCAAGCGATTGCAGAAAGTGGAATTTTCCTCACAAGATGACACGCCAAAATGCTGCGCGGCGGTTCTCTCCATTCCCTGTTGCTCGAAAGAGATCTGATCGAGGTTCCCCGCAGAATCCTCCACCTCAACCCACCAGCGGTAGTCGCCTTTGGCCCAGGGTGGATACTTGACGAAATGCATACCGGGATCGGAAAGTGATGCCGCAAATACTGGCGCCCAAACGCCAAGCTCGTTCTTCTCGATGTGCAAGTCCATCCAGCCGAACTTCTCAACCGGCGGCTCGATGGGAACTCCGGGCTCGTAAAACGAAGGCTCGTCCTCGATCGCGAAGTTGATCTCCAAAGCCCCGCACTCGACGTTGGGACCGAGCCAGTTCGCCACCGAGGGCTTCGGACGAACAAGGTCGGCATATACAAGAAGAGGTGTTACATCGTTATCAAGTGTTGTCTCGCTCCCAATTGTGTCTCGATTCAGAGTGCCGAGCCCCTTGGCTTCGAAAACCTCTATCACGGTCGCAAGCGCCTCCTGACATTGAAGCTCCGGCAATCGAACAGAACAATTAAACTCATGAACGACCCTGTTTCCAATAGTAACTCTCTCCCACATTGCTGCCTCGACAGCAAGCTCTTCGCGACTGTCATACAGCCTGAACCGAGGCTGCACCGTTGTATCCATTTCCTGATCGAATCGGATAGCCAGATTCAACACATCATTTATCTTGGCAACCTGGTTCAATTCCGAGCCGTTTCCAATCACGGCGAATTCACTGATGCGAGGCCGAAAGTTGTCAACAACCACCTGGCTGGGCTCGCAGACCCGGTTCGCAGGGTTGATATCTTGAACGCAGGCCGAGAAAGAGTACACCCCGTCGGGAAACTCGGCCTCGGAATTCCTTTCGGCATCTGTACAACCTTCGCAACGCCTTTTCGTCCTCCAACTCGAATCATGAGCCAGGTAATCGCCATACTGCTTATAGTTCGTCACCCAGTACAAGAGTGGCGTCGGGCTTCCCGCCGAAGCCGCAGCATAAACCAAATTGATTTCAGACCCATCAGGATTGATATCGAAGACAACGTGCGGAAACTGATCAAGAATCACCCCGCCGGTTGTCGGATTCGACACGTTGTAGCCAAGAGCATAAACACCGGTCCTGCCTCCCGCGCTGCCTCCGCCGGGAGCAGTGGCACTATCTCTTGCCCGGATCCTCGCATCCACGTTCCCCCAGACGATTGTCCGCTGCTGATCGTCGACGACGAATCCTCCCGGGCAATCGATCTCTGGAAAAGAATCACTGTCCGTGAGATCCGCGCAAAACTCGGTGCTGCTCTGCACGATCATAGGAGGTGTGTTGTCTTGGTAGCCATCAAGACCACCAGAAAGAAACGAGTTTTTACTTCCGCCCTCGTGGCTTGCACCTATGCCGGGACCGTAGATGAAGTGGAGATGGTCGCTGTTGACGGTGCCGATCTGAGTTGCGGGGTGGCTCGGGGTCGCATCTATCAGGCCTTGCACTTCATGACCTGGAAAACAGGCTGGGCTGATATGAACGTAGTCACCCGATTGCCTCGAGCCTGGCTCGGGATTGTCAGTGATGCGAACTTCGTTTCTGCCCGCATCTCGTTGGCAGAACCCATGGAAAACCGAGTATACCGGTTTACCATGATTATGGTAAGGTCCTGAGATGTCCGTTCCGTTGTGGAAGCGCGGCGTTCCTCCCTCGCCCGGCACAGGTCTATATTCTCCGACGACGGAAGTCACAGTGTCATGCTGTTTTCCCGGCCAGGGAAAACCCATGACTGTTTGCTCGAACAGGCAAAAGATCACCACTATCAGCATCGTACGCCGAATCATGGCCCCACCTCTGGGGTTGCCTTGACAGAATGCACCTTGCCACCGATGGACACTCTGGCATTCTTTCCCCTTCTCCAGACAGCCGGCAGCTTGAATCCGAACATGGTAGCCCTGCTAGCGGGATCTTCCACCTGGAATTTCTTCGTGAACAGGACATTTCCTGCCAGATCGACGATTTCGAAAATACGCTCTTTGGCTTCCAAACCTTGGTGGATGTAAAATTTGTTTTTTATCCGTGCAATTGCGCCATCTAGCAGAGCGGCCCTTTCGATGAAGAACTTGCTTTGCTCCTCGCGGTTGTACTCGCTGACATATCTCAGACGATCATCCCTAGACCCAACGAACTCGCTTTCGGGTATCTCTTCTGGAAAGCCATCTATCCTCTTGGTCACCGAAAGAACCTTCCCATCTGAAAGGTTTAAGTACAGTGACTCTCCTGTGCCGACGCCGATTATTGCTCGGCCCTGCTTTCGGTCGAAATCAAGTAGCCTGTTGCCAACCCTAGGAAACCACGTCTTGTTTATCTCCCGCCCTTTCGAATCGAGGATAAATAGATTTGTATTCGTTTTTCCTTCATAGGTTCCAGTGCAATCAATAATCACCCTGTTCACACTTGGCAGACAACCATCAAGCATGCAACCACCCTTAATTCTCTTCACCACATTCTTCTCGAACTTTTCGTTGTAAACGCTTATCTCGGAGCCAGCGATAAAAAAGAAGCCTTCATTGAATGCGCAGGCGTTCATCCCTGAAATTCTCTTGTTCTCAACGAATTTCCGGCTGTTTGATTCTTTATCCCAGAGCTCCAGGCCTGAAGCCTCCGGAAGTCTCACCGTTCCGCGTTTTCCATTCGGAGAAATGGTCTCGAGATCTCCCTTCACCCTCCACCACAGCCTGCCACGGCTATCGTATACGTCAGATCTTGTCGCCTCACTGTATAAATTGATTTTGGCGTACTTCTCTGGAACATAGACCTGCCATATCCAGTGACCGTCGTCCGAAAAAAGAACCCTCGCTGTTTCAGGCGTGACTCTGGGGTCTCCCTTGCGGGCTATTTTCTTCTTGACCTTTCCATTCGATCTCATGAAGAAGATTGCCTTCTCGGTCACGATGTACTTCGGTCGACGTTTCTTGTCGACAAACACATCGTAGATGGTTCCTGGCACTGGCGGAGAACTGAGCCCGAGGTCTTTTACTATGACCTTTGGCACCGACATTGTCGGCTTTGGCGGTGGCAATGTTTCCAGTGTCTCGAATTTCTCCCCATCCGCTCCCGCGGGTCGCAAACTCTCGGTTTTCTTCTCAGGTACCTTGCTGGCCCCCTTGGCTTGCGGTTCGTTGGAGAGTGAACTCTTCGTGATTGTTCCCGCGTCAGTAATGTTCTTCGTGGCAGCCTTTGCTACTGCATGTCTTTTGTCTACTCGCTCATTCTCGCTCTGATTGCATCCATTGCCGCAGAGGCATAGAAGCAGCAAGCAGGACACGAAATAGAATGTCGCCATCAACCGATTCATCGACTTGGTCATGCTTTGCCTCCGCTTTCGTGGCGTTCGGATCTCGTCACCCGCCCGCTTGTGAAACTATCCATTCCTTTTGTAAGACCAACTGACTTGCATCTTTGGACACAGGGAAAGGCTGCACGTTCCCTTCCTTGGCTCCGACATATACGCCTCGCCGACACACGAACCTACCGGCTCGAACCAAGAGGATTCTCCCCCCTCCTGTCGTCCACGTGAAACCATGGTTTGATTTGCTGATTGTACCACCGCGGATGATTTTGACAAGGGGTATTTTTGACCCGGCAATCCGACATGAACCTACACCGACCAGATCATGATTCCGGATCGCGACCGCTTCGATTCATCCGAGGCCGGAATCGACACAGAAGGTCTCACAGAGAACACGGCAGCTTATATCAAGAGCTGGATACGGGCCTTGAAGGACGATCCCCGGATGGTAGTTATCGCTGCGTCCCAGGCCCAGAAGGCGGCTGACCTCATTTTAGGAAACGCAATGAATGTAGCCGTGCCCTGATGGGTGCAGTCGACTACATCAATGGAATCCCAAAGCCGGAGCAGTACCCGTAGGGTGCAGCCGACCTCATTCTTGGAAACTCGATCGATGTGGCTGTGCCCTGATGGGTGCAGTCGACCACATTAATGGTATCCCAAAGCCGGAGCAGTACTCGTAGGGTGCAGCCGATCTCATCCTTGGCGCGAAAACCTGCTAAGCATGACTCAATGAACCGAACGCGCGGCGCGCGACAGGCCTGCATATGCTTCGTCAAGTTGATGGCCTTGTTAGGCGGCGTGCCACTCTGGTTCAAGAACCAGTCCCCTCCTCACGGCCTGCAACGTGGCGGTCGCGCAGGCTGCCTCTAGGTCGTCGGTGATGATCCCTTCGTCGGGCCCAATGAAATGCCAGCTGTGCGCCCTCGCGGTTCCCCCGGCATCTCGCCATGCAACCCACGCCCGGTATCGGAACCGATGGAATGAGTCGGCACCCCGGTACACCTCAAGAACGACATGGAGCCCCTCAACGTGGCGCCAGGTAACGACGTCGGGATCCGGTGCGTAAGGCGACGGCGGTGCATATTCGGGTGCCCAAAACTCATTGATCAGGGTCTGGTCCATCGCCGAACGTCCTGGTAACGTTGGAAGTTGTCGCGCATTTCCCACACCGTACCCGTAGTCCGCCTAACGATTGCCTTCACTTTCGGCGCGGTACGTGCCGTAAAGTGCAAGGCTCGGTTAGGCAGAATCTCACCAGAGCTTCCACCATGGTTTCTGTTCCTGTTTCTGGATAGCGATTTTGAATATCTGGCATTCGGCTATTCTGGCCTCCGGCGGTAGATCACGTGTGGCAAATGGCAGAATGTCGATGAATTGGTTGGACGGCATCACCAACTCCATCTTGCCCATTAAGTTCTGCATGATCTGCGGGATCTGATCTTTGGACTGCACGCCCAGCACAAGGACCTGTCTTGCTTCCTCTTCACCTTGGACATAGCACTGGGGAAGGTATGCTTCGACTATGCCGGGCACTTGGGCGACAACCTGGCCAATTGCATCAGCCATGACATCGTGCATTGGATTGGCGGGCACGCCGAAGAACAATGTGGTGCCACCGCCGAGTTGTCGTTCACTACTCATTCCTTCCAGCCTAACAATAATTAGATTGATCTGCACAATATACAGAGATTCGGTTTCCAGTCCACACATGACGACATTTCATCACGACTTCTTGCGTTGCTTACCTCCCCGCTCGTCAAGCCAGTGCCTATCCACCACGCAGCATGCAGAATCCCGTCCACCAGGTCGATCGATCCTTGAACCATTTTCACCCTCCGATCCTTTCCCGTTCTGTTTTCCCTGCTTCACTTTCCTCACCCGGCGCTCCTCGGCCAGTCGGCAACGCCAGGGCACTCGAGCTGTCGCGCCACCCCCCTGGCCCGTTGGCCAATTGAGGGGGGGGTGTCACGCAGCTTCGAGAGGGTGCCTGAGACAGGCGTCGCCGCCTGGCCGGTAGCGCCTCTTTCCGCCTTATGTCGGCCTCCACGCATTGTTGAGAGGCCAACACAAGAACGGAAAGGAGATTCAAGATGAACCAGGAAAACACCACGAAGGAATCGATGGAAGACATGAACGCTTATTTCAGACTCGCTCTCATTCCCGAGGACGAATTCACGGTAAACGTGAGCGATTCAGATTTCGGTTACACGGCCCGGCCGACCGGGTTCGAGGGCTACAGCGTCAATAGAACCACCGGAGAGCTGATCGTTCCGGTCATCGAGGAGCTCTAGGATGAGAATCAGAGTCAGACAGACGTGGAAGGACCAAATCTCGAATCCCGAGAAGGTGTCTGAAATCCTTCGTTCGATTCTTGCAACGGAGTCCGAGATCGACCGCGACAAGGAACACTTCTGGGTTCTCGGCCTCTCCACGTCCAACGTCATCCGCTACATAGATCTCGTCAGCCTGGGCACTCTCGACATGACATTGTGCGAACCGCGTGAGGTCTTTCGTCTCGCCGTCATGAAGGGCGTCAAGGCCATAATCGTGGCTCATAACCACCCTTTATTCCGACATCGGCATAACCACCCTTCCGGCGAGCCCTCCCCTTCCACCCTCGACAAGCAGGTCACGAAGACGCTGGCAGACGCCGGCAAAATCCTCGGCATCAAACTCCTGGACGCCATTATCGTCACCGACAACGATTTCTGGTCGGCTTCCGGCGCCGGCATGATCTGAAATTCAACCTGAAAGCCCAGTCGCATGATCTCCCGGCTCGATCGGAGCCTTGCTTTTGCCTCATCGCCTAAGAGTGCCAGCCACCGCCGTCACCGAACCAGCAGCCGGTATTTCGCTTTCCGTCTAGTCCTCCTTCTTCTCGATCGCACCCGCAAACACGGCCCTTGCCTTTCCCTGCCCCATCTCCACCTGGAAGATGCTTTTGGCCGTCCCGCACGGGCTACCTACTCCGCATGATCCAGGCTCAAGCTCTCGTGGGAATTCCCTCTCGCTCCCTGGTGATGTTTTCCGTACCTGTAGTCGTGTTTTTGATTTGCCGTTTTTTCTCCCTGCGCTCCGCTTACCAGGATTCTTACTACTCGTCCTTTTCATGGTTCGCGCCACCCAGCCATCGGGTGTCACGCCCCCTGCCGTCCTCTCGGCCGCAAGAACCCTGTACGCTGCGCTTTCTTTCCCTGGTTTGACTCCCCGCTCTTTGTGAGAAGTCAAACCCCAACGAAAGAAAAGGAGAAGCAAATGGCAAACTCAAACAACACCCCGACTTACAGGATC
>Ga0307378_10006641_pt1 | contig 15767 bp, 8 predicted proteins | sample UN1MG_FD_202238 | JGI IMG/M metagenome (GOLD analysis project Ga0307378, IMG submission 202238) | Soil microbial communities from Risofladan, Vaasa, Finland - UN-1 | ecosystem: Environmental > Terrestrial > Soil > Coastal area > Acid sulfate soil | place: Finland: Risofladan, Vaasa | collected... | reverse complement strand
GATCCGCAAGCAGTCCGACTACCTCCGGAAGCACTTCGGGGTGAAGCCCGAGGGTCTGTGGCTCGCCGAGCGGGTGTGGGAGCAGTGTCTGGTGAAGCCGATCGTTGACAGCGGCCTGAGCTACGTGGCGGTGGACGACTCACACTTCAAGTTCGCCGGTCTCGGGGGGTCCGACCTGGCCGGCTACTACACCACCGAGGACCGTGGTCGGGTGCTGAGCGTCTTCCCGATGGACGAGCTGCTGCGGTATTACGTGCCCTTTCAGGACCCGGAGAAGACGGTCGAATATCTGCGCGGGTTCGCCCGCGAGGACGGAAAAGCCCTGGTGACGTATGCCGACGACGGGGAGAAGTTCGGCTCGTGGCCCGGGACGCACAAGCACATCTATCTGGACGGCTGGCTCGAGCGGTTCTTCGACCTCCTGACCCGGAACACCGACTGGATCGAGTTCGTCACCTTCGCCGAGGCTTTGCGTCGCGTCGAGCCCCTCGGACAGGTCTTCCTCCCCGACGCCTCCTACCGTGAGATGATGGAATGGGTGCTGCCGGTGGACAGCCAGCAGGCCTATGAGGATCTCGTGAAGGACTTCAAGGAGCGGGGCGTCTGGGAGCAGGCCAAGTTCTTCGTCAAGGGGGGCTTCTGGCGGGGGTTCCGGGCGAAGTACCCCGAAGCCAACGAGATGTACGCCAAGATGATGCTCGTGAGCGAGAAGGTGGCGCGTCTGGCCGAAAGCAACGGACGCTATGAAGCCGCCCGTGACGAGCTCTACCAGGGACAGTGCAACTGCTCGTACTGGCACGGTGTCTTCGGCGGGCTCTACCTCCCCCACCTCCGATACGCCATTTACAGGCACCTCATCGCCGCCGAGAACATCGCCGACGAGGGACTCAAGGGCAAGAAGACGTGGTGTGAATCCCAGGTGGTGGACTACAACTTCGACCGTCGGCCGGAGGTGCTTCTGAGTTCGCCGCAGCTCTCGCTCTACGTCGTGCCGCACCGGGGCGGACACCTCGCCGAACTCGACATCCGCAAGCACCAGTTCAACCCGCTCGCCGTCCTCACCCGACGTCCCGAGGCCTATCACCGCACCGTGCTCCGCAAGCACGACCAGAAAGACGCTTCCGACGCCGGCACCGCCAGCATCCACGACAGCGTCACCTTCAAGTCCGAAGGGCTCGAGAAGATGCTGCAGTACGACCCCTACAAGCGTGAGGGACTCGTCGACCACGTGCTGAGTGCCGAGGTGACGCTCGACGACTTCGCCCGGGCCGATTTCCCGGAACTCGGCGACTTCGTCGAGGGGGACTACACGTTCGAGGTGTCGAAGCGTCGGAACCTCGTCCGTCTCACCATGAAACGCGAGGGGCGTCTCTCGCTGGAAAACGGTCCTGTGCCGCTCGTCGTCAGAAAGGAGATCACGCTCGGGGCGGACCGGCCCGTTTTCAGCGTGGACTATGAACTGACGGGGCCCGCCGATCGTCCGGTGCACTTCTTGTTCGGCGTGGAGACGTGCTACGCGATGCTCGCCGCCCACGCCGACGACCGCTTCTACTACCGTGAGACGCCCGACGTGAACCTGGGACAACTGGCGACACGTGTGGACGTCGAAGACGTCACACGGTTCGGCATCATCGACGGCTGGCAGTCACTCGACATCGCACTGTCGTTCAGTGTGCCGGCGCACATCTGGACGTTCCCCCTGGAGACGGTCAGTCAGTCCGAAGCCGGCTTCGAATCCGTCTACCAGGGCTCCGTCGTCCTCGCACGCTGGCCGGTGGAACTCAAACCCGGGGAGACCTGGAAACTGAAACTGGAGGAGACCCACGACAGCAGGTCCCCATAGCCCGGCACGGAATTCCACGTCTGGAAGCTGAGCGTTCGTATCGGGAGTGCAATGAACAGTTCCGCGAAGGTGCTCGCCCTGGTCATGGCCGGCGGCAAGGGAACCCGGCTTGATCCCCTCACCCGTGAGCGGGCCAAGCCGGCCGTCCCCTTCGGCGGGAAATACAAACTCATCGACTTCGTCCTCTCCAACCTCGTCAACTCGGGATTCTACTCCATCTACGTCCTCACCCAGTTCAAGAGTCAGCCGCTGAACGAGCACATCCGTGACGCCTGGAGCTTCGGGACCATTCAGAGGGACCACTTCATCAGCACCGTTCCCGCACAGATGCGTCTGGGGGAGTACTGGTACCAGGGCACGGCCGATTCCATCCACCAGAACCTCTTCCTCATCGAGGAGCACGGTCCCGACATCGTGGCCGTGTTCGCCGGCGACCACGTCTACCGGATGGACGTCTCGCAGATGCTGCGTTATCACACGCAGCGTGAGGCGGACGTGACGGTGGCGGTGGTCCGTCGTCCCACGGGTAAGTGTCAGGGACTCGGCGTCGTCGCCGTCGACGACTATTTCCGGATCGTCGGCTTCGAGGAGAAGCCCCGGAAGCCGACCCCCCTCCCCAACGATCCCGGCATGGCACTCGTCTCGATGGGAAATTACCTCTTCAACCGGGAAGTGCTGCTGGAGGAGGCCTGTGCCGACGCCGCCGACACCAAGAGCGAACACGACTTCGGACACGACATCCTGCCCAAGATCATTGAAAGACGCACCGTGTTCGCGTATGATTTCGGTCAGAACCGTGTCCCCGGGATGAGTCCCGGGGAGGACAACTCCTACTGGCGGGACGTGGGGACACTCGATGCCTACTGGGAAGCGAACATGGACCTGAGAGCCGCCACACCGGTGTTCAACCTGTACAACACCAACTGGCCGGTCCGGACCGCCGACTTCTGGAACCCGCCGGCGAAGTTCGTTCACGAGACGGGCAACCGGATCGGTCGTGCCATCAACAGTCTGGTCCCCGACGGCTGCATCATCTCGGGCGGGACCGTGCGGGGAAGTGTCCTCGGACGACAGGTGTTCGTCCACAGCTACGCCGAGGTGACCGACTGTGTCGTCCTCGACGGTGTGGACATCCGTGGGGGGTGCAGGCTGCGTCGGGCCATTGTCGACGAAAACGTGTGCATTCCCCCCGGAACCGTCATCGGATACGACGTCGACGAGGACCGCAAGCGCTTCTCCGTCTCCGAGGGGGGCGTGGTCGTCGTCACGCGTGAGAACCTGGCTCACGCGCCGGCACAGGTCCTGACCCCAGCGCCCGTCGCCTGAGTCACACACCTGATTTCGGATTTCGAACATGACACGGCAGAACATCTGCGTGACCATCCACGGTCACTTCTACCAGCCGCCCCGTGAGAACCCCTGGCTGGGGAACATCGAGCGTCAGTCCAGTGCGTATCCCTACCACGACTGGAACGAGAAGATTGCGGCGGCCTGCTACACCCCCAACACGGTGAGTCGCATCCTCGACGAGCACGGACGCATCGACCACATCATCAACAACTTCAGCTGGATGAGCTTCAACATCGGACCTACGCTCTTCGCCTGGCTCCAGCGGAAGCTGCCACGGACCGCCGAGCGCATCGTCGCCGGAGACGCCGAGAGTCGGAAGCGCAACAACGGTCACGGCAACGCCATCGCACAGGTCTACAACCACGTCATCATGCCACTGGCCTCCCGTCGTGAGAAGGAGTTGCAGGTCCGATGGGCGATTGCCGACTTCCGGGGACATTTCGGACGTGACCCCGAAGGGATGTGGCTGGCGGAGACCGCCTGCAACCAGGAAACGATCGAGGTGCTCATCGACCACGGCATCCGCTTCACCATCCTCGCCCCCAGTCAGGCGGCCCGTGTACGCGTGCTGCGAAACCCCATCCCGGGCTCACGTGCCGTCCAGGCCGACACCGAGACGGCCGCCGCGGACCGCAAGCGCGACGACCCCTCGGACCCCGATCCCGACCCATCGGGAGGGTCCCGGAGGGGCGACTGGATCGACGTCTCCGACGGGTCCGTCCACACCACCCGGCCCTACCGGCTGTTCAGTCTGGACGCCAAGGGCAGTCCCATCCGCGACCGCAGCATCGACATCTTCTTCTTCGACAGACAGCTCTCCATCGAGGTGAGCTTCCAGCACCTGTTGACCAGTGCCGACCGTCTGGGGGAACGTCTCCTCGCCGCGGCAAGAGAGACCCTCAAGCCTCAGCTCATCAACATCGCCACCGACGGTGAGACCTTCGGCTGGCACGAGCCGTTCGCCGACATGTGTCTGGCCTATTTCTTCGAGAACACCGCCGCCAGGGCCGGCGTGAAGGTGGTCAACTACGCACACTACCTCGACATCGACCCGCCCTCCTGGGAGGTGTCTCTGAAGAGCGGCTCGGGCGGTGAGGGGACCTCCTGGAGCTGTGTGCACGGGGTGGGTCGGTGGAAGGAAGACTGTGGCTGCACCACCGACAGTCCGACGGGATGGAACCAGAAGTGGCGCACACCATTGAGACGGGCCTTCGACGTCCTCCGTGACCACATCGAGTCCATCTGGCAGGTCGAATGCACCGCACTGGTGAAGGACCTGGACACCGCCCGGGACGACTACATCCACATCCTCCTCAACCATCACGAGGACACCCTGGAGGCGTTCTGGGGACGACACCTCAAACACCCGGAGAACGGCAGGGACCGTCACAAGGTGCTCCGGATGCTCGAGGCACTGTCCAACGTCACACTCACCTACACCTCGTGTGCATGGTTCTTCGGCGAGGTCTCCCGTCTGGAACCCGTGCAGAACATGAAGTACGCACTCCGTGCCATCGAGCTGGCACAGCCCTTCACCGACGAGGACCTCCAGAACGCGTTCCTCTCGGAACTCAAGGAGGCCCACTCCAACATCCCCGAGATGGGAAACGGCAGGAAGATCTTCAACACCCTGGTGAAACCGGCGGCGTTCAACATGGCCCGTGTGGCCAATTCGTACGCCATCTGCCTGTTGACCATCGGTCGGGCGTCACTGCCGGTCCACAACTACCGGGTGAAAGAGATCGACGTGCGCCGGCTGCCCGACAGGTACGACAGCTGCTGCGGACTGCTGCAGGTGCTGGACCGGGTGACCTTCGAGGAGGCCCTTTTCGCCTTCCACGTCACCAAGTTCACCGTCAGGGACATCCGCTGCTACCTGAAGACCGTGGGAAGTCTGCACGAATACGAGTCCCTCCTGGAATCGATGGAGGGACAGGAGATCTCCCGTCTGCCCGACACCTTCGGCACGAACTACCTGAGCTGGTCGGACATGCTGCCCGAGGTGGGCGGGGAAATCATGCGGACGCTTTTCGACCATAACCTGAAAGAGCTGCGGGAACAGTTCGACCGGATGTTCGACGCCCACAAGGACCTGTTCGAGGCCTACGTGACCGCCGGTCTGGAGCTGCCGACGGAGGTCAAGGGACTCGTCAGTTTTAGCTTGAGTCGGGCGTTCACCGACGTTATAATGAAGCACCGTGGTCAGTGGGAGGTCGCCGAGCACCAGCGGGCGATCGAACTCCAGACCATGGCCAGGAAATACGGGGTGGAACTCGACACCAAAGAGGTCGAACCCCTGATGACCGAGGACCTCCTCGCCGAGGCCCAGGCCGTCAGACGGGACCTCTCCCCACACCGGCTGGCCAACATCTGCAAGATCCTCGAACTGGGACGTGTGCTCGGACTGGACCTGAGACGGGACCTGGCCGAGAATATCGTGCTCGAGGTGCTCGACGAGCAGGTGATGCCGAAGATCGACGCCCTCTCCGACCCGGATGTCGGCGGACGCGACTTCGAGACCTACCGCGGCATCCTGGGCGTGCTGGACTGGGCGGAGAAGCTGAACTTCTCCAAGCGACGGTTCGAGGAGAAACTGGAGCACTACGAAGAGATGCTTTCGTGAGTCGCAAGTCGCAACTCAAAACTCGAAAGTCATGGAAACAGGCAGATCACGGGTGTCGTTTGACTTTTGAGTGTTGAGTTTCGAGTTTGGAGTCACCCCATGCGTTCGGAACTTCAGCGTATGTTCTACATCATGCCCGACGGGACCATCAAGCAGATCAACCCGTTCACCCGAACGGAGGTGTGGACGGTGCCGGGACGCGGCAACAAGCCCCTGACCAACGAGATCCCCACCACCGCACAGCGCATCGAGCACCACGACCCCGAGGACTACTGCAACTTCTGCGAGGCCAACTACCTGAACACCCCGCCCGAGAAGGCCCGTCTCGTCAGGACCCCCAAGGGCTACGAACTGCTCGAACACCCCCACGCCTCCGAGTACTTCGACACCACGGCGGTGTTCCGTCGGGTCCCGAACCTCTTCGAGATCGTCACCATGGACTACTGGCGACTCAACCACAACTATGAACTGTCACCCCGGAACCGTCGCTGGAAGCAGGAATACCTCGCCACCGAGGACGGCTTCAACCACGTCCGCAACGTCTTGAGTCTGAAGCTCCGGCTGTCCGGGTACAGTGAGGCCCGACTGGACGCCCTCACGCGTGAGGACGTCTACAACATGAGTGACGCCTTCTTCGGAGGCGGACACGAGCTGATCGTGGCACACCGACACTATCCCGAGGGGGCCGAGTACGACGTCCAGCTCTCCTCGTCCGGGGAACTCACCCCCGAGGAGCACGCCGAGTACTTCCGCTTCACCGTCACGGCCATGCAGGACATCTACGCGAACAACCGCTACGTACGGTACATCAGCGTGTTCCAGAACTGGCTGGCCCCGGCGGGGGCGTCCTTCGACCACCTGCACAAGCAGCTCGTCGCCCTCGACGAATGGGGGGTCTCCGTCGAAGAGGAGATCGACCTCGTCCGGGACAACCCCAATATCTACAACGAACAGGTCGTCAACTTCGCCGCCTACTCCAACTTCACCTTCGCCGAGAACGACCACGCCATCGCACTGGCCGACATCGGTCACCGCTTCCCCACCGTCGCCGTATACTCCAAGAGTGCCAACGTGCGCCCCGGCGAACTGACCGCCGAGGAGCTGCGGGGGTTCAGTGACCTGGTGCAGGCCGTGCACGCCGCCATGGGACCCCAGATCGCCTGCAACGAGGAGTGGTACTACACCCCCAGGGACGCCGTGGCGAAGATGCCGTGGCACATCCTCATCAAGTGGCGGACGAACAACCCGGCGGGCTTCGAGGGCGGCACCAAGATCTACATCAACCCGATCTCCCCCATCGCACTCCGTGACAAACTCGTCCCACGTCTCTATGAACTGAGGGACGCGAAGAAGATCGCGTCGTTCAAGATCGCCGAAGAGTGTCAGCTGGCACCCAACTGTCTGAAGTACTTCGCCACCTAGACACCTCCCGGCAAGCAGGAGAAAGGACCATGGAACCGATCAACCTGCGAAAGCTGAAGCGCCCCCAGCTCATCCAGCTGGCGGGACATTTCAGGATCAAGAGACGTCACCGGCTGCGCAAGCGGGAACTCGTCAAGAGACTCGAAAAGCTCCTCCCCGAGCTGCCGGAGAGGGTCGCCCTGGCACTGCTCCAGAGGAAGCCGACGGAAAGCTCGTCCCGCTTCGCACCCACCACACCCCAGGACCAGCCCCCTTACGTCGACCGGGGGGCCCCCATACCGCTTCACTACGGTCAGGACTGTGTCACCGCACTCGTGCGTGACCCGAACTGCCTCCACATCTTCTGGGAACTCGAAGGCCCCCGTCGGGGCCAGATCATGGAGCGGCACGGCGACGTCTTCACCGATGCCTCCTGGGTCCTCCGACTGCACGCCGACGGTGACGGCACACAGGACATCCCCATCGTGGTGGACGGGTGCAACTGGTACCTCTCGGTGGCGGAGGACCGGAGCTACAGGGTCGAGATCGGGATCATCGCGCGTGGGGGACGGTTCATCAGCATCGCCGCCTCCACCCGGGTGCGCACCCCCCGGATGGACGTCAGTCCCGACACAACCAGTGAATGGATGATGGTGGACGACGAGTTCCGGGTGAAGCGTCTCGGGGCGAAGGGACCCCAGGTGGGGACCTTTGCGGAGACACTGGCCGAGCGGTTCCGAACCCCCGACATGGGGTCACGCTTCCTCGGGGGCAGTGAACGCGTCCCGGGCTCTCGGACGCCCCACCAGCGCACCCGGGAGAAGCCGTAGTCGAAACACAGACCGGGCAGATGTGCCCCAGACGTCTCTGCCCGGTTTTTTCTGTCCCCGGACCGGTGTAATCGACCAGAGTCTTGTCGTCTCGGAGAGGAGGCGTCGTGGAACAGGGCTATCTCACCTTCGTGCTGCACGCCCATCTCCCCTTCATCCGTCACCCGGAATACGTGGAATTCCTGGAGGAGGACTGGCTGTTCGAGGCGATCACCGAGACCTACATCCCGCTCATCGACGTCTACGACGCCCTCGTCGAGGACCACATCGACTTCCGCATCACCATGAGCATCACACCGCCCCTGTGCGAGATGCTGGCAGACCCGCTCTTGCAGAGCCGGTATCTGCGTCACCTGGACAAGCTGATCGTCCTGGCGAACCAGGAGGTGCACCGGACGCGAGCCGACAGTCCCTATCACCACGCGGCGTTGATGTATGCGGAGCGGTTCACCCGGGCACGGTACGTCTTCGAGGAGAAATACGGTCGCAACCTGCTCGCGGCGTTCCGGAAGTTCCAGGACCTCGGCAAGCTCGAGGTGATCTCCTGTGCGGCGACGCATGCCTTTCTCCCGTTCCTGGTCACCCCGGAGGCCGTCCGTGCACAGGTCGTCGTCGCAAAGCACAACTACATCAAGCACTTCGGCCGGCCGCCGCGGGGCATGTGGCTCGCCGAGTGTGCCTACTTCCCCGGACTCGACGAGGAACTCAAAAACCAGGGCATCCGCTACTTCTTCGTGGATTCACACGGACTCATCTTCGGATCCCCGAGACCCGTCTACGACGTCTTCGCACCGGTCTACTGTCCGTCGGGGGTGGCGGCGTTCGCCCGTGACGTCGAGAGCTCCAAGCAGGTGTGGTCCAGTGAGGAAGGCTATCCCGGGGACTACAACTACCGTGAGTTCTACCGTGACCTGGGCTACGACGGACACTACGATTACGTCCGTCCCTACCTGCACGAGGACGGCATCCGGAGAAACCTGGGGATCAAGTATCACAAGATCACGGGCGAGGTGGAGTTAGGGCAGAAGAAACCCTACGACCCCCGGGCGGCGTGGGAGAAGGCCGCCGAGCACGCCGGAAACTTCATGTTCAACCGGCAGCTCCAGGTCCGCTGGCTCCACGACCAGATGGGCAAGCCGCCCATCATCATTTCCCCCTACGACGCCGAGCTTTTCGGACACTGGTGGTTCGAAGGACCGGATTTCCTCAATTTCGTCCTGCGGAAGGCCGCGACCGACCAGGATGAGATCCGTCTCATCACTCCCTCCGAATACCTCCACGAGAACCCCGTTCACCAGGTGGTGACACCGTCGTTTTCCTCCTGGGGCGACAAGGGATACGCCGAGGTGTGGCTGAACGGCACCAACGACTGGATCTACCGGCACCTGCACGCCTCGGAACGGCGGATGGTGAAGCTGGCGAACGACCATCCGGACGCGACGGGACTGCTGCGCCGCGCGCTCAACCAGGCCGCCCGTGAGCTGATGCTCGCTCAGTCCTCCGACTGGGCCTTCATCATGACCACCGGCACCACCGTCCCCTACGCCGAGAAGCGCACCCGTGACCACCTCCACCGCTTCAACGGCATCTACCTCCAGATCACCGAGAACCGTCTGGAGGAGAACTGGATCGCCGACCTCGAGTGGAAGGACTCCATCTTCTACGAAATGGATTATCGCGTCTACCGGTCGGGGTGAAGGGGAACGTCGCCGGGCATCGCAGAAGGGGCCTCATGTCATCGAGGAGACAGCTCACCGGCACTTGGCGGTACTCCAGGACCATGCCGATCTGCACGGGTGTGTGTCTGCTCGGCCTCTTGCTGTCGGCCCTGGGGATCGCCGCCGAACCGGCCGCGCCGCAGCCGGGGTCACCGGAGTATCGTCCGTCGCCCGAGCGTCCCGTGGGCTGGCGCGGGGACGGCACAGGCAAGTACCCGGGCGCGAATCCGCCGCTGCATTGGGGACGAAGTCTCAAGCAACAGGGCGAACTGAAGTGCGCGGCGGTCGTGCCGAAAGACGACGGCGCCAGGGACGCCGCTCCCCCCTCCCTGGGGTACTTCGCCGAGTGGCTCGTGGCCGGGCCGGTGAAGTGCGCCGATCCGGTGAAGGCGATCAAGGAGGAACTGACCCCCGGCGAAGCATCGCTTGCGCCGCACGCCGGCGACAAGCTCGGCGAGGCGACGTGGCGGGTCGTCAAGGTCGAGGGCTCCTGCTTTGACGTCTGGAAAACGCTCGGCGGGATGACGAAGGAGCATGCGGCGTACCTCCAGGCCTGCCTTTACACCGCCAGGCCGCTGAAGATCTGGTTCTATGTCAAGTACGGCCGGGGTGCCGCCCTCTGGTTGAACGGGGCGCCGATACACAGCAACGTCGCAAACTATCCCGGGTGGGCGGGTCTCACCCTCCTCATCGACCTGCAGCCGGGCTGGAACCGGTTTCTCTTCAAAGTCGTCCCTCGCGTCGGGGGTGGCACCGATTTTCCAAGCGGCTGCTACGTGACGTGCGGCTTCTGGCCGGCGGAGGAACCGCGCGACTACGAGGAGAAGAACATCGCCTGGATCGCGCCGATGCCCGGGCTTTCCCAGGCCATGCCCATCATCGTCGGCGACCGGATCTTCACCACGGCCCATCCCTACAACCTCATCTCCTTGGACAAGAAGTCGGGGAAGATCCTCTGGATCCGGCCGAACAGCCCTTACGACGCCGCCACGGCGGACGAGCGGAAGGCGAAACCCGAACTCTTCGCCAAGATGGACGATCTCGCAGCCAAACGGGACGCATACTACCGTGATTACACGGCGGGCAAACTGCCGGACGCCGAGGGGGTGAGGGACGAGACCGACCTGGAGAACGAACTTGACAAGTTGATGGTGGAGGTCGATCGGAAGTACAAGAGACCCAACCAGCAGGGCGAACCGGACTGGTGGACCATCCCCACGCCGGCGTCGGACGGCCGCAGCGTCTGCGTGTGGTTGACCAGAGGCGTGAGCGCTTGCTATGACCCGGACGGCAACCGCCGGTGGATCGGTTACACAAGGCCCAAGGATCAGCATCACGGCTATTTCACCTCGCCCGTGATCGCCGACGGGAAATTCATAAGGTACGACGGCCGGATCACCGCCTTTGATCTCGCCGACGGCAGCGTCAAGTGGAGCATTGACGACGGTTGGAAGGAGGGCCACGACAGCCCCCTCTGGTTCGGATCGCTGACCCGGTGTGTCGTGGGAGGGACGGAATACGTCCTCTGGCTGGGCACGGACATGGTGCGTGCCCGTGACGGGCAGGTCTTCCATTCCAAACCGTGGAGGGTGCACGGGGACTCTACGCCGATCTTCGACAAGGATATTGTTCTGCAGACCCATGGGGCGGAACACGGGGCGGAGATCAGCGCCTATCGAGTCAAACCGGCTGCGGACGCGGGAGTAACCATCGAGCGTTGGAAGGCCGTGAAGTGGCCGTACGAGGCGCTCCTCGGAGGACCCAACCACTACCAGGGCCACTGGCTGGAAGCGTCGCCTCTCGTCCACGAGGGACTGGGATACGCCGTGAGCTGGTCGGGCGTGCTGGCCGTCTTCGACATGGCGACGATGGAACGGGTCTACGAGAAGAAGCTGCCCGTGGGCGGAAGTTTCGGCACCAGCGTGACCCTGGCCGGTCAGTACATCTATCTGATGGGTGCCGGCGGGACCGCAGTCGTCATCAAGCCCGGGCGCACATACGACGAGGTGGCGAGTAACAGCATTCAGTTCCTCTGCCAGGCGGCCTTTTTCCCGGAGGGCCAGAGAAAACTCTACAAGGGCCGAACGATGGGCCGATACGGGATGTTCCTCTGGAACCCCCGGTACTGTCCGGAGGGCCAGGAAAGCACGATGACCAGCACGCCGATCTTCGACGGAAACCGCATGTACTTCCGCGGGCAGGAAAACCTCTACTGCATCGGGGAGAAGTGACCGCCTTCAGGGCGCGTTTGCGGGACGGGGGCGCTCATCATTCTCCGTTGCGTTGCCGCGGAAGAGACGTGGATCGCCGACCTCGAGTGGAAGGACTCGATCTTCACCGAGATCGACTGCCGCGTCTACCGCTCGGGGTGACTTGAGGTGCTGGCCATGACTAGAACGTCGATCTTCCGCACAAGAGCCCTTGATATGAGTCACTGCTTCTTATGCGGCGAACTTCTAGAGCCAGCTAACCGCACCGACGAACATGTCTTTCCGACCTGGCTACAGAATAGCGCGTCACTGTGGAATCAAGAGATAGTGCTTCTGAACCGCACGTCTATTCCCTATGGCAACTTGAAGATCCCTTGCTGCCACGAGTGCAACACTGGACCGCTTTCGGAAATAGAACGGGAAGTCAGTAGTGCATTTGGCGAAGGGTACAACGCAGTCGCTGGCCTTCAGAAAGAGCGGCTGTGGCAATGGTGCAGCAAGATATTATACGGCATTCTGTTCAGAGAGCTCTCGCTTCTGTTCGACCGAAGCTCTCCCGAGGAAGGCTCGATTCTTGACCCCGAGATGATGGAGCCCTATTGGACACAGCACTTGTTTCTGCAGTCTATCCGCCTTCCTTTCGAGTTTGTCGGGTTTGTTCCCTATTCCTTGTTCTTAGTACAAACTCATACGTACGGCGAGCCCCAGGTGAACTTCGACTACCTCGACACAAGTCTCGTCTTCTACCCAAAGGAGGGAGTCTATCGCAACTACCCGAGCATGGCCATCCGCTTCAATGGCATTGGCGTTATCTGCATCGTCGAAGACAATGGGGCACAGCAAGAGTTCATGAGTGATGAGTATGAGAGATACGAGGGTCTCCCCTTACACCCCGTTCAATTCGTCGAGCTCGCGACGATGGCCATGTACAAGAACACTCTACTCGCATATATCCCCCACTACACCACTGCTCAGGACCAGACAACAGGCGCGTGTCGTGTACTGTGGCACCGGCCACACGAACCATACGTTTGGCGTGACTGGGACAATGAGCAGTATGCTCAAGTCCTGGCTGCGCGATTGCGGGAGTCTTCTTTCATTGAGGACTTTCAGGCGAGCGACGTTAGCGTCGGCAATGGCAGAACACTCACCTTCTTGCGTAATCCTGACGATTCGGTTCCTCGCTATGAGCCTTATACCCGTCTCAGAATATCTCCTCAAACTGGCAGTTAATTGGTGGTCCCCCAAGGTCAATCCCAAGGCGAGTGCACGGGCGGCTTGCAGCCCTGTTTGAGGAACTTGCGGAGCCTCTGGCGCGCGTCGGCGAACTCGTGTGTCTTTCTATGGAAGCGCCGGGTTTCGGCGGACGTCCGCGGGACGGGGGTGCGAGCGCTCTTCCGTCGCGTCACCCCGGAAGAGCCCCCCGCCGAAGGTGAGCACCCAGACCTCGCTCGGCTTATAGGGATTGAGGAAGACGCGCGTCGTGGCGGGTGTGCGCAGGTCGGGCACCTTGACGAACGTCGGTGCGTCTGCTTGCGAGTCGTTCGAATACCAGAGACCCCGGCTCGTCGCGAGGTACATCTCGTTCGTCGCCGGGTTGATCACGCCCGAGCGCACACCGACGCGGATCTCCGAGAAGATGCGTTTCCACGTCCGGCCGCGGTCGGTCGTCTTGAAGAGGCCCACCTTCGGATCCGGCCACGCGTCAGGCAGATAGACGACGTAATCCACGCAGGCGTACCAGGTGTTCTGGGCCGGATCGCGCGGGTCGATCACGATATCGTGCGTGTTGAGTCGCATGCTGGACTCCCCCGCCGGCGCGGTGCGGTCTTCCCACGTCTCGCCGCCGTCGGAACTGATGAACACGCCGGAACTCTCGGTCATCTTGTAGGGACCTTGGTCGATGCGTCCGGCAAACGTGACGACCACCGCCCCGTCTTTCAGGATCTTCATGTCCCACGGATGTCCCTCGCTGCGGGGCGGACCAGGCAGCCGCGTCCATTTCGCGTCGACGCCCCTGTCGAGGTCGTCGGTGCGGAAGACGCCGCCCTCGGTGTGATGAGCGACGAGCGCGTACATCCGGTTGGGCGTTTTCGGGTCGAGCACGACGCCCATCACCGGATTGCTTGCAGTCTGGCCATCGCGCTGATACATAAACCTGCGCATCTCGCGGAACGTCGCACCCTTATCGATGGAATAGTAGATCCCGCCGCCATAGCCGTCGACGTTGCTGTCGCCCATGTTGACCCCGTGGTAGAGGTCGTGGGCCCGGGACATCGCGGCGTAGAGGATAGTGCGCTTCGCATCGTACGCGGAGCGATACGTGGCATTGAAGCGGGTGCCGATGTACTTCGGGAAGCTCCAGCTCCTCCCACCGTCGACGCTGCGGAACGCGGTGATGTCGTTCGACCCGGAGAAGAGGGTCTTCTCGTCGAGCCACTCGAGCCACCAGGAAGCGGTGTTGTTCAGCGAACTGGCGTGCGGCTGGTTGGGCCGGCCGGTGACGCCGGGCTTGTTGAGCTTGTCGACGCCGGCCGCCAGGCTGCGCCAGGTCCTGCCGCCGTCCGAGGTGGCCCATGCGCAGAAGAGGTTGGTGAACGCGGCGTAGTCGGGGTTCGACGCGCAGGTGCTGACCGTCATGGCCGGCCCGGCGTAGGCCCAGTCGTAGTCCATGCCGTCGCCGTACCAGTCGGTATAGACGTTCCTGTTGCCCTGGCACTGGAGCATCGACGTCCACGTCCTGCCGCCGTCGACGCTCCTGAGCATGGCGGGGTAGTTCATGAAGTAGTCCTTGATCTTCGGGTCCCCGACGCGCTCTGAGCCTCCCAGCCAGACGGTGTCGACGTCGGCGGCGGCCGCGGCGACCTGCACCGGAGAGTGGTTCTCGGGCACGGCGGCGGTCAGGTTGGTCCACTCCCTGTCGCCGACGTCCATGCGGTAGAAGCCCTTGTAGTGGTTGAACTGCCCGACGCCGTAGGCAAACAGCTCGGTGCTCTTGGCATCCGCCACGGTTACCCAGAAGCGGATTGTGTCGCCCTTCTTCGCGGCGGCGAACGACGAGATCATCGTGCCCCCGGGCAGACCGGTCACGGCGGAGCGGGCCCACGTCGCGCCGCCGTCGGTCGAGACCAGCAGCCCCTCCGTGGTGGCCACCCAGAAGTCGTTGCCGTCGGCAAATAGCCCGGACACCCACAGGCGACTCGCCCGCGATTTCTCCCAGATCTTCCTGAACGTGACGCCGCCGTCGGTCGACAGCGCCAGCGCCTTCTCCGAGCAGCCGAAGACATTGTTGGCATCCGTCGGATCGACGCGCAGCTGTTTGCACGGGCCCTCCGTGAAGTAGCCCCAGTTCTTGAGCCTTTCCCACGTCTTGCCGCCGTCGGTGCTCTTGACGGGATAGCCGTTCCACTCGTGGACGTAGAGGGTCCCGTCAACGTTGGTCCACTGCACCCTCGAATCGACGTGGGCCGTGAGGGTCTCCATGTCGGGGTAGGTCCAGGATTTGCCGCCGTCGAGCGTGTGGAAGAGCTCGCCCATGTCGGTGGGCATCCAGATCTCTTCGGGATTCTTCGGGTTGAAGCTGACGGAGTAGAGTGCACCGCCCCCGCCGACGCCGGTGGAGTGGAAAGTCGCGGGATACGTCGCCGTGCGCTCCTGTGCCCAGCCGACGGCGACCACACACAGCGCGGTCAGCATCATGCACGATGTCATGACCGGCCATCGGGCATTCACGATTTCTTCCTTTCTGCGGATTGCCGTGCGTCGCCTGCGGCCCCGTCAATCCCAGGGCGT
>Ga0307378_10006640_pt1 | contig 15767 bp, 12 predicted proteins | sample UN1MG_FD_202238 | JGI IMG/M metagenome (GOLD analysis project Ga0307378, IMG submission 202238) | Soil microbial communities from Risofladan, Vaasa, Finland - UN-1 | ecosystem: Environmental > Terrestrial > Soil > Coastal area > Acid sulfate soil | place: Finland: Risofladan, Vaasa | collected... | reverse complement strand
CATTGGGGATTCCCAACACTCACGCGGGTTTCTCTGGTACGCCCGGTAGGACTCGAACCTACGGCCTGCGGTTTAGGAAACCGCTGGCGACATGCAGTAAGACGCGATGCGGCAAGCACTTACGACACGGTTGCAAAGCGTCTTGCACTGTAGCTTGAACATTCAGCCGCAAAAAAGCACCCTCAACGCCCTATGAGTCCGGGCTGTTGATACTCACATACACGGGGCATTTTCGGGGCGGAAGTGCAGCGGAAAGACGGGGGGGTATCCAGATGACCCTGAGGCGGGGCGCGTGCGATTCTACGGGCTGTACAGGCGTCCCTACGCCGTGTCGAGAAGGCACAGCGGGGCAGAGGCGGGGATACCACCCCGGCATCGGGAGGCCGCCAATCGTGCCGTGGGCCGCACTTCCCGACGAACGCGGGGCACGTAGGGCAAGGATAGCCTGAACACTGAGTCGATGCAGCAGCGGCTTCCTGTGCATTCCCAGGGGCTGCTGAAGGGGCGGAGGGTTCATCACCAGCACGAGCACCACCAGCACGAGCACCACGGGCAGACTGGTGCGGCGTAGGTGCGAATGGGCTTGAGCACGAGGCGGTGCTCGACGACCTCCACGTCGACCTCCACGTCGAGACCACCGTTAGCACCACCAGCAGCGGTACGATCGGGGCGGCGGCTCGTGGCGCGTCAGAACACACGCCAGCGAGGGCACTTGCCGCCGTGGAATCGCGTCCGGCACCTGCCCCTGCCCAAGGATACCTGCCGGGGCAACAATGCGAAAACAGGGGCGAAACGGGCACGGGCAGCAGCGGGGCACGTGGGGGGCCGACATCACCATCGCGATCGAAATAGACGACTTCGGGGGAGAGCCGCAGAGGTATCGTGTACAGCCTGCTACGTTCCGTAGTGCTGGCAAGGCGGGCATGAGCAGGGCATCGGTGCGGGAAATAGGAACCGCGTATAATGTTGTTTATACGCGGTTTTGCTGTGGCTGATGCACGATGGAATGCGGGAATCTCAGGGCGGCAGGGGGCAACGTCGGCATGAATAACCGCGTATAAAGGTATACTGTACCCTACATTGTGGAGTGCTAGGTATAGCATACATGCTCCGACGTGTGCAGCCGCCCCTGCCGCCAGCAGGAACAACGGGCAAACAGTGTGAGAATAGGCAATGAACACGCCATCATTTGTGGTGCGGGCGGCGGCCATCGCGGTTCCCTGTTCGCCCGCTGTGGGTGTATGGCACGTCCTCTGTCGCGATTTTAGCAATTTTAGAGTTCAGGACTCTTTTTGCTCATCGTGCTCAGGAAGGGCTTTGTTAACAGAAACGTGGAGGTTTCGACAGGTTTTCGGGGCGAAAGTGCTTGAAAGTGCCGTGAAAAGTGGGAAAATGGAGGCATGCGGCTCGACGAGACCTACTTCAGTGAAATCGGCTCCGTCCCGGCGTTGACCGCGAACAGGGAACGGGAGTTGTGTGCTCGCCTCGGCGCCGGTGCAGACGTCGATGCTCGTAATCAACTCGCGTTGGGCTGCTTGCGGCTGGTGGTCGGCATCGCAGGCCGGATGACGCGGGCCGCGACGGCACGTGGACGGCTGGGATTGGAAGTGTCGGACGCCGTGGGGGTTGGCAACGTGGCATTGGTGAGGGCGGCGGGGCGGTTCGACGCGACGAGAGGCCGGTTCAGCACCTACGCCGGCGCGTGCATTGAAGGGGCGGTGAGGAAAGCGCAACGTGCGGGCATGCCGGGCGCCCGAACCGGGTTCGCCGTGAGCCTGAACGCGCTGGTCATGGCCGAGGAAATCCGAGATGATCGGGTGCGCCCGCCGGAAGAAGAAGTGTTCAGCGAGATCGACCGGCAGCGTGTGCGGCGTCTGCTGGACTGCATCGGCACGCGCGAGGGGGCCGTTTTGCGCATGGGCTACGGGATCGACGTAGAGCCGTTGGCGGGCGCCGAAATCGCCCGGCGGCTCGGGGTCAGCAGGGAGCGGGTGCGGCAGATCAAGGTGCAGGGGCTTGGGAGGATGCGCAGAGCGCTCGGCGGCCGGCAAGGGGCCGTCACTCTGCGTCGGGGGCCTTCGATCCCAAGTGGTTTCTGATGTAGATGAGATCGAGGACGTTGACCGCCCCATCGCGGTTGGCGTCGTACTCGCCGCAGTGTTCATCTCCCCCACCAGTTAACATCCGGTTGCGGACTTTGATCAGGTCGAGGAGATTGACTCTGCCGTCGCGGGTGACATCACCGGCGAGCGTGTAGTAGGCGGCGTAAGCGGTATCAATTGTTGGCTGAAAACCTTGAGCCCTGTTGCAGGAAGCAAAGTAGGAATCGACGGTATTCCACCCCGAGAACAGATAGGTGCGACCCTCCCATGCAACGGCGGCAGGGGCCGTCAAGGTCATTGCACCGCGGTAGGAACGCGCTTCGATTATGAACGGCGTTTTCCCGCTTCCGCCTATCGGTTGACAGTCGCGACACACCTGAGAGTACTGTATCATTATCGGGATGGGGAGATTGGCGGTCATGATGATCTGAATATCGGGCAGGGCGGACGCAGTGCTGAGGCACGAAAGAAGCAGGAACAGACAGGCGGCGAGTGCGATTGGCTTCATGTGATGTTCTCCTTTTACCGGAAGCCAGGCGTTGTGTTGCCTGTATTATAGCACGGGCGGATGCGGCTGTCAAACACAAACTGGGCGCCGCTGAACCGCCCTCCCCTATCGGCCGAGGAGAGTTTGTCCGCTGAACATATCGAAGTACGGCCTTGCCGCGCGTTGCCTTGTGCCGTATGCAGAGAATGCGGTGAGGCGAGCGACGCGCCTTTTCCTGGGGCTGAACCGGCGGCGGAAGCAGAACGCCACGGCGCCGGGCGAAGCCCTGCCGCCCGAATCCACGGAAGCAGCGTCGGGAGCCGACGCGGAACAGGATTCTGCTCGACGGCCAGTCAACTCACCACGAATAGCCACCCGCCAATCAGTTGACGTTGCTTCATCCTTTGGCGGTGCTACGGGCACCTCGTCCCCAATTTGTTCCGAGCGTTGATCAGATCGAGCACGTCAACGTCGCCATCAAGATTCACGTCTCCGCGCCAACTGTCATAAGAGTTGGTGCCAAGCCTGTTGCGGATAGTGATCAGGTCCAGCACGTTCACGACGCAGTCGCCGTTCGCGTCGCCGAGGATGTTGTAGACAGCCTGCACGGGGGTATCGGCGTCAACGCGGAACTGGATGTCTGTCAGGCGGGCCTGCTGCGCGATGCCGTTGATCTTCCAGTAGGCGAAGTTGTAGGGCACGGTGCCCCGGAAGATTCGCAATTGCGCCGTGAGCGCCACGTTCTGCGGCGTCATGAAGATCCGCTCGTAGGGCGTCGTGTCGGCTGGGCTGCCGGAGAGGTAGATGCCGCTGTAGGGGGCGGATGTCACGCCCAACCGCGCGCGGAAATAGACGGCTACGGCATTCCGGTCGGCGTCCATCATGAGGGAAACAAGCGACTGCCCCTGCGGCTGCTCCTGCCCGTCGATCACCCACCGGATGAAGCCGTAGTCGAGGCCGTCGACCGAGGCGACGGCTGGGGCGGAGAGTTCGACCGTCTGCTGGTCGTTCACCGTGAGAGTGTGATCTGTAGCTTTCCCGGCGATCGAGATGCCGGTAACGGGGGTAGACTTCACGGTGAGCACGCGGCCGAGTGACTTCGATGCCTCCGGGGTGTTGCCGTAGGCTCCCATGTTCACGCGGCCGCCGTTGGGCGCAGGCTCATTCGAGTAGTCGCTGGCGGGATCGCCGGCGTCGATGCACGGGCTGGTCACGTCGTCGAGCACCCAGCCGCCGGCGCCGGAATTGGCCTCGGGGTCCCAACGTCCGTATTGCGATGCGAGGTGATAGCCGCCCCTGAAAAGCGGATCTGACGAGATGATGCCGACGCCGCCTGATATCGATCCGCCCATTACGAACGGGGAGACTAGGCCTCCAGAAATGCAACTGTAACTGATGACAAGGCCGCCGACCCACATGTGGTGTCCGGCACTCAAGCCTGAAGTGTTACCCCAGAGGATGCAGTTCGTACTCGTCACCGGATGGGCATTGTATACCCCTCCACCGGTACCTGCGTAGTTCCAGCAGATCGTGTCATTGAGTAGAGTCAAGCCGCCGCTGGCCCAATATAAGCCTCCACCTCGATCCCCTGCACTGTTCCATGCGAAAACGTTGTTTGCGACTACTACCGGGAAATCCCCGTCTGAAGACACCCATGCACCGCCTCCGGTACGCGTCGTCGAATTCGATAGGATAAGGTTGCCCTGAACCAGGGCCTTGCCGCCCCCACAGTATATGCCACCGCCCTGACCGCCTTGATCTGCCCAACCTTCCACACGGTTCTGCTCTATCACATTGTCTGCAATCATACCGTTGTTGCGGAAACCGTGGATACCCCCACCCGAGAACGATGCCGCATTGCCACGGATCACGTTGCCAATGATCATTGGTGACGCCAGTTCGATGAAGATTCCACCGCCAGTGTGAGCCGTGTTGGAGACGATGAAGTTGCTCTTGATCAATGGGGAGGACTGCGTGCACATGATCGCTCCCCCAACGCCCTCCTCGCCAGATGTAATCGTGAAACCTTCCACGATTGTCGCGGAACCTTCTCGGCTGTGAAAGTAGAACCCGCGGTGGAACGTGCTGGAAGTTCCTTGGCAGTCGATGGTGCAGGCTTGCGGTCCATTCTCCGACTTCAGATGAATCGCCTTGCCCTTGAAGTCAATGTCGCGGTTGCCGGTGCCGGTGTAGGTGCCGTCGCGGACGATGATCAGGTCGCCGTTCGACGAGGCGTCGATGGCGGACTGGATGGTGGTGAAGGCTTCGGCGGGGCCGACGTAGAGCGTGGCGGCGTATGCACTGTGCGGGAATCCGAAGGCGTAGAGGATGGTTGCGGCGAGCACGATGGGACATGCGAAGTGGCGCATGACGTTCTCCTTCTCCCTCGAAGTTGCGGGTGCCGGACGACTTGTGGTGTGGATGTACATTCATCATGCCCATTTGCCGGGCTGTGTCAAGCAAAAACTTTTGAAATATCGCGCCCGGAAAGCAGGCTGGATCAGCAGCGGGGGGAGGGGGTACGGGCGGCGGGTGAACTTCGGGCTTGACTTTTGCCGCTGACCGGTTATGATGATGCTTGAGGAACACGCCGGCGGGCGCAGGCCCCGTCGCCGAAGTTGTCAGTTGTGAGTTGTCAGTTGCCGGAACGCCGCGGCGGGCGCAAGCACGTCACCATCGTTCAGCATGACTGCGCACCCGCCGACGACATGCCGTCCCACACATTGCGGCGCTCGTGACGTGGGGTTCACGGGTGCGAGCATCGCACACTCGAAAGGAGAATCGCTATGAACCGGTTGTTGCTCATCGTGCCGATTATCATGGTGTCGCTTCATGCCTCGTCTGTCGGTAGTGGTGAGGAAGACAAGGCGGGGGGGGAAGGCGTTGGCGAACAGGCGCCCAGGACCAGGGAGGAGCTTGAGCAAGAAGTGGTTGTTGTGCGGGCGGAGCGGGATCTTCTCAAGAGCACCGTTGCCCGGCTGCGGGCGGAACTGAAAGAAGTGAAGGACGCGACGGGTGCCACGGAGAAGGAAAAGCAGGCACGGCGGGCTGCGGCGCTAATGGCGGAGAAGGCAGCAAAGTCCGAGAACAAAGCGGTTGCGGCGCAAATGGGTGCGGCGAAAGCGGTGGAGAAGGTAGAGGCGACTTTGGATGTGTGGAAACGGCGGGCGCTGCTGGCAAGGGACATGGCCAATGAGCGAGGTGTGATGATCAATGACCTGCTGGGGCGCATCACGGCTCTTGAGGCACGTGTGGACGCAAGCGAGGAAATCGTGGCGCAGCTCAAGGGTATCCGGGCAGCAGCAGGGAGAGCCGCGCGGGGCGTGGATCGGATCGCCGACGAGCTTCGTGATCTCAATTGGGAGCTTCGCACTCGATATTGATGTCATTGGGGCGAGAAAGGCGTTGACGCCCTGCCGCGCTCGTGGATGCAGAGCTGACGGGTGCGAGCATCAGGCCGTCGAAAAGGAGAACGAGCATGGCGGAATCAACGGACAGGATTCGGTTTGAGTGCCCGAAGTGCGGTGTGGCGTTGCGGGCGGAAAGCCACAGGGCCGGAACGAAGATGCAGTGCCCGAAGTGCTATTCCACTTTCCGGGTGCCGCAGGCGGAACCGGAGGCTGCCGCACCCGCCGGGGCTTGGTCACGCCCGGCCGCACATGGTCAAGAACAGTTCCCGTCAGAACCACGAGCACCTCGCGGGCTGAACAAGGCGCACATGACGGTGCTGCGAGCATTCGGCAAGCTTCGCACTGCCCTGATAGCGGTCTGGCTGCTGGCTGTTCTTGTATTGCTGTTCACCATGCAAGTGCGATTGGGGCGCATTGAACGGGGCATTTCCTCAATGACGCCTGATGTGACTCGGATCAAGGCTCACGTGTCCGGCATGAAGGCCGACTTGTCTTCGGTCGACAGGATGGTTTCTTCCATCGAGACTGAGGTGTCCTCCATCAAGTCTGACGTGTCTTCCATTGAGTCTGACGTTTCCTCCATTGAGTCTGACGTTTCCTCCATCGAGACCGATGTTTCCAGCATTGAGACTGACGTGTCTTCCATCGAGACTGACGTGTCTTCCATTGAGTCTGACGTGTCTCACATCAAGATATGGGGGGTGGAGATAGAGAAGTAGGACATGATGACACGTGGAACGTGGTTGACTTCCCCCCGCCCTGATGATAGACTGGAGGCCGTTCTGCTGAAATGACGCGGGATAGGGTCTGCAGCCCGAAAAGCGGACTCCGCCGCCTGCCCGCTTCATCTTTCCCAACGGAGTATCGCACACGGAGAGCGATGCCATGACAGACCTCACGATTGACCTTCCCGGAAAAGCCGTCCCCCTGACCCAACAGCAGTTCGAGAACGTGGGCGCCGCAGTTGAGGAGATGTGCCGCAACAACCCGAAGAACCTGAACCACTTCCGCGACAAGATCGAACGATGCCGACAGTGGGAGATCGAGTACGAGGACGCCTGCCACGAGGCGATACGGCAGGCGAATGAGTTTGAACTGGGTTTGCGGTGGATGTATGATGGCTGGCTTGGCGTGGTACGATGGGAGCCGCGGTTAAGGTGTGAGCGCCCCGACCCTCCTATGGGGCCGGGCTACACGTGGCAAGAGTTTCGCGAATGCGATGACTTCGTTGTCATGGGGGGCAAAAGGCACCAGAGAAAGTTCCCGTTGCTGCGCGCACAGGTGAAAGTGCAGAACAAGGACGACTTCAAGCGGCAGCCGGTGCTGCTGCCGCCAAGCCCGTTGTCGCTGTGGTTGCCGCCGCTTGAGAAGAACCACGACGACCGACTTCTAAGGGACGCAACTCCCAAACCGCAAGGCGAAGTGCTGCTGGTGGGATACTACGCGCTGCTCGCCGCGATTCGCGATAGGTTCTATGACAAGCGAGTCAGCATCATCGACACAGCCGGGAAGGGATGGCCGGTCCGCATGCTGTTTGGCCTGATCGTCGACGTTGGCGGGTGTCCGGATGTGAAGCAGTGCGAAGTGGAGATGGCACTGGCGGCGGTGAGGGCTGATCTTGCCGGGTCGGAACTGCCCGACGTGGCGGACGAGGCGGCGGAGACCGCGCCCGAACAAGCCAAGTTCTTGACTATCACGGAGATCATGCACAAACTCAACATCGTCAAGAAGACAATTCAGAGCTATAACTCGTTGGCTAAGAAGAACCGGGATCATCCGTGGAACAACATCGTTCGTTTTGATCTCCAAAGGTGCAAAGTGATCGGATATGAAGGTGCTGGCATACTCGACTATCGCAGTGCCAAGCGCGGTACACTGAAGCGAATGGGCGAACGCGAGAGATTTGGCAGAGGGGGCAATCCGAGTGTCAACCCCGTATCCAGAAGCTCGTGGAAGAAATGCTCAGTGTGCGGAAAGCAGACTGAACGATTGATGATTGTACAGACCAACGGTTCAAAGGAAGCGTTCTGTGTGGAGTGTTATAATGACCTGCCGGCGGAAGTCAAAAGGGAAGTGATCGACTCCGAAATGTGACATATCCGCTGCGCACCTTCCGCGATTCCCGAAAGAACTTCCCGAACACCTTCCCATTTTTCCCAAAGTTCACTTCTCGTCGCATTCACTTATAGGGTGCGACGAGCCCCAGGCAACTAAGAAAACCTGAGTCCAGTCGCGCCCGGCCTGTGTGCCGGGTTGTTTTATTTTCAGGCACGTCGGCGCTTTCTTAGTTGCCCGCCTACGTGCTTCTTCGCCCTTCGGTCGTCGCGCCGAGGGGCTTTTTTCATTTGAGGGCCAACTATGACCACGAAGAAGTTTTCCCCCATCCGCGCGATCCGCGCCTTCTGCCGCGAATGCGATCCCGAACCGCCGGGCGCGTTCCTCCGCTGCGACGTGCGGGATTGCGCGTTGTGGCGGCACAGGTGCGGAAGCGGGAATCGATTGGGTAAGGCGTGTGGGCGCAAGTTTGCCGTTTCGACTACGCGGCCGGGGGCACTTTCGCCCCGAAAAGGCGTGGCGCAGGCACGGGCAAGGCTTCTGATACTCGCCACCGAAGCGGAAGCGAAATCGACGGGAAAACGTCACTTCACAAGCTCTGAATGGTGGCCCCATGGGGAGCTTGAGTACAAGCCGGGCGAACGGGCGGTGCGCGCGGTCGGGCGGCACTGCGGCGATTGTTGCGGCGGCGCGCGGGAGGTCAAGACGAGTTGTTGCAGTCCGGCGTGCCCGCTGGCGCCATTCCGATTCGGCAGGCGACTGGCGAAAGGTGCCCCGGCCGCACACGGGGCGGGAGGCTCACAATGATGACCACGAAGCCGCTGCCGCTCTACGGTCTTGACCGGTTGCCGCCCGACGGACTTGTGTTCATCGTCGAGAGCGAGCGGGAGGTGGGTAGCCTTGAGTCGATTGGGCTGGCAGGCGTCACCAGTGCTGACGGTGAGCGGTCGCCTCGCATGACGGACTGGACGCCGCTGGCGGGTCGCGATTGCGTCGTTTGGGGTGACAACGACGAGGCTGGCCGCCTGTATGCCGAGGCTGTTGCGGGAATCCTTTCGGCACTGAACCCGCCCGCAAAGGTCAGGATCATCTCGCCGCCGAAAGACCTGGGCGAAGGCGGGGGCATCGAGGACTGGCTCGCCAACTGCCGCGACGCGCAGGCGCCGAACGACCAGGCGGCCGAGGTTCGCCGCATGGCCGAGGCCGCGCCGATCTGGAGGCGGACGGCCGGCGGCGAGCCTGCACGCGCGCACCACTCGCCAATGACGGCGCGCGAGATGTTGGCAAAGTATCCGACACTGCGGGAACCGGTAATTGACGGACTGCTGCGCCGGGGGGAACTGATGAACCTAATCGCAGCGCCTAAAACCGGCAAGAGTTGGCTCGCGCTCGATCTTGCGCTGGCGGTGGCGACCGGACGACGCTGGATGGCGTTCGACACCACGCCGGGCAAGGTGCTTTTGCTGGACAACGAACTGCACGGGGAGACGTTGACCGACCGGCTGCGCCGGGTGGTAGGCGACCGTAAAATACCCCTGGAGGACTATGGCGACCGGCTAATTATGGATACGTGCAGGGGCAAAGGGCTGGACATTTTCGCGCTGAAAGAATACTTCGGCGACGTTGCACCAGAGACCTACCGGCTGATAATCGTGGACGCCTTCTACCGGTTTCTGCCTGTCAACACTGACGAAAACTCGAACGCCGACCTCACCTCGCTTTACAACGAGCTCGACACGCTGGCCGAGCGGCTGCAAGCATCCTTCGTGCTGATCCATCACAGCACGAAAGGGGCGCAGGCGGGGAAAAGCATCGTCGACGTGGGGGCCGGAGCGGGTGCGATGTCACGAGCCACTGATACGCACGTGATCCTACGGCAACACCAGGAAGAACATGCTGTCGTGCTTGAGGCAGCGGTGCGGAGCTTCGCGCCGGTGGGGAAGGTCTGCCTGCGCTGGAAATTTCCGGTCTGGGAGGTGGCGCCTGAACTTGATCCTGAGCAACTTGCCGGGGGTCGCCAGAAAAAGGCGGTGGTACCGGCTGACGCAGAGAACATGAAGCGGGCGCGGATCACGCCGGAGGACTTCGTTGAGAGGTTCATCACGGGCAAACCGCGCGGGAAGGACGAGATCATCAGCGAAGCCGTCGACGCGGGGGTGTCGGGATGCAAGGCGCGAATGCTCTTTAGCGCCGCCAAAACCCGGGGGCTGATTCACAAGTGGAGGAATCCGCAAGATCGCCGCGAGGTTGCCTTCGCCACGGTGCCCCAACCAAGCCTGATACCAGAGTCCAACCGATGAACCGAGAGAAATATATATATATGCGCGCACCCCCCGTACCCCCCAAAGGTGCGCGCAACGCACTTTGGGGCTGGGGAAATGCGTGTGTGTGTATTGAACCGCTTGAGGCAACGAGAGAAGTACCGGAGAAACCACATGGCGAAGTTGACGGCACGATGCGAGATCGGCACTGCCTACATTCGGTTCACGGCAACGCTGGACGCCGAGGTTGACAGCGACAAGCCCGACGGGATGAAGGCGACCGCGGCGCGGCTCTTTGTCCAGGTGCAGGATGCGGCGGAAACGGCGCTTGAGAAGTACCGCGTGGAATCCGCCGGCGCCACGGAAGCGCAGGTTCGGGAAGATCGGGGGAAGGCCGGGGCAGAGACGCCGGCGCCTTTGAGGACCGAGCTTGCCAAGTGCGTTGACTGCTGCAAGCCGATCTTCTCTGCGCAGGTGATGGAGTATTCACGGCGGGATTTCGGAAAGTCCGTCTGCTACGTTTGCCAAGAACTGCGCCGGAAGGCAGCGACGCCGGCGGGCAGCGGGAAGAATACGTTCTGAACGAGGGCGACCGACGATGAACGAGCAGACTGAACGCTTGCTGGTGGATTCGGACGAGGCCGCCGCGATGTGCGGGATCAGCCGCACCATGTGGTGGGGCTTGCATTCGTCCGGGCGCGTGCCGGCGCCGGTTCGCTTGGGCCGGCGGACGCTGTGGAGCGTCGAAGAGCTGCGCGGCTGGATTGGGGCGGGTTGCCCGGCGCGGGAACGCTGGCTTGCTCAGGGAGACGCGGAGAAACGGGTGCATCGTGTGAGGCTGAAAAATAGTGCGGGAAATACTACTTGACAAACCGGAAGTATCGTGCTATAATAGGGGTGTGAAGAAGATGACCATTTCCAAACAGCTTTACAAAGCGATTGAGGCGAGCGGGCTGAGCCGCTACCAAATCTGCAAACGCGCCGCCGTCGGCGAAGCCACCATGAGCCGTTTCATGGCGGGCACGCGGGGCTTGAACCTCGCAACGCTGGACCGCCTCGCCGCCGTGCTGGGGCTGGAATTGGTGAGAAAAGGAGAACTGCCATGTACGTCTTCCGCAACACCTTCACCGACCGCAAGGGCAGGACGAAGCAAGCCGCGAAGTGGTACTGTGATTTCACGAACGCGGCGGGGACGCGCTGCCGGCTCCCGGCGTTCACCGACCGCAAGGCTTCCGAAGCACTCGGCCGGCAAATCGACCGGTTAGTGGCATGCCGGGCGTCCGGGGAATCGTTGCCGTTGGACGTGCAACGCTGGCTTGAGGGGCTGCCCGATGCAATCCGGGGGGCGCTGCACAAGTTCGGGCTGCTCGACGGGCAACGCCTCGCCGCCGGGCGCACGTTGATAGACCACGTGGGCGATTGGCGCGCCTTCCTCCTCGCCAAGGGCAACACCGAGAAACACGCCGACCTCATTTCCTCACGCGCCAAGAAGGTTATCGACGGCTGCAAGTTCACCTACCATTGCGATGTTTCCGCCGCCCGCTGCATGGCATATCTGGCCGAGTTGCGCGACGGCGAGCACGGCATATCCGCCCAAACGTCCAACTGGTACTTGCAGGCGGCGAAGTCATTCTGCCGCTGGATATGCCGCGATGGTCGGGCAACGTCGAACCCGCTTGAGTACCTCCAGGGGCTGAACGTGCGCACCGACCGCCGCCACGACCGCCGGGCGTTCGACGTGGAAGAAATCCGCTGGCTGCTCGACACCGCCGCCACGGGGCCGGCGATACGCGGGCTGATGGGGCCGACGCGGGCAGTGCTCTACCGATTGGCGCTTGAGTCCGGGTTGAGGGCCGCCGAGCTTGCGAGCTTGACCCGCGAGAGCTTCAACCTTGCCGCCGATCCGCCGACGGTGACGGTTGCCGCCGGATACAGCAAACACCGACGGGAGGACACCCTGCCCCTTCGCCCGGAGACCGCCGCCGCGCTGCGCGACGTGGTAGCGACGACGGTTCCGAGCATGCCGATCTTCCACATGCCCCGGCACCGCCCGATGGCGGAAACTCTGGCCGTCGATCTTGAGGCGGCTCGAACTGCCTGGCTCGACGACGCCAAGACGCCCGCCGAGCGCAAGAGCCGTGAAGAACGAACCGACTTCCTGGCGTACGTGGACAGTGCCGGCCGCTACGCCGACTTCCACGCCCTGCGTCACACCACTGGAAGCCTGCTGGCCGCGAGCGGCGCGCATCCGAAAGTGGCGCAGTCGATCATGCGGCACAGCGACATCAACCTCACCCTCTCGCGCTACTCCCACGTCTACAACGGACAGGAAGTCGACGCCCTGGCCAAGCTGCCCGACTTCGGCAAGGCCAAGAGCAAGACCACGAGGCGACGCGCCGGGGCGAGCGGATGACGGCATGTCTTGAACATGTCTTGCACTCAGGCTTGAACATCTGAACCGCATTTTAGTGAACTGTCTTGAACTGGACTGAACTGGACGCGAAAGCCTTGAAAACAAGAAAAGCCTTATGGACATTGGGGAAACTCAACGTCCACAAGGCTTTTTTCTGGTACGCCCGGAAGGATTCGAACCTTCGGCCTGCGGTTTAGGAAACCGCCGCTCTATCCAACTGAGCTACGGGCGCTTTCTCTGTGCTGAAGGGCAAAGACTACCACACGCTTCGGACTTCACCCGCCATGATTTAACCAGAAAAGCCCCGCCGAATCAAGCACGATTCGCTTTCGCCGGATTCGCTTTCGCCGGCGGTGAGCGCCGCTCTCCTCTCTTCGGCCATCTTACCTGTAGCCTGTAGCCTTGAAAATGATCGGGCCGGCCGGGAGATTGCTCTCCTGGCCGGCCCGTAGGGTCTGGCGTTATGGTGAGCGCCCGGTGCTTAGCCGGCGCTCAGCGGTTGGGGCTTATTCCAAATCGCCCTGCTTGAACCAGTTGCTCTTCATGATGGTGTAGTCCTTGAGGTTGACCACACCGTCGTGGTTGATGTCGGCAATCGCGGCAGTGGTGAACCAGTTTCCGGTGAGGACCGACCAGTCGGCGACATTCACGGAGTTACTTCCGTTAAGATCGCCGCCGGGGAGCTGACCGGTAGGCGGCCCGTCAGTGGGATTCGGGCCGGTGAAGTTCACGACGGCCTGACGGTTGTTGATGTCGAACGGTACCTCTTTGCGGACGCGCAGGTTCCAGTTGGTCTTCGCGCTGAGCTTCATCTTGGTATCGATGCCGTCGGGCACGTCGACGAGCGTGTAGTTGGCGGTATCCTTGTCAAGCTCGAAGCCGATGGTCGTATTGGCCAGAGCCCACGTCTTGATGACGATGTCATAGATCGACGCCTTGAACGTGACCGCGATCTCGTTGCGGCCGGTGATCGGCTTGAGGCTTTCGAGCTGGATCTGGCCGGTGATCTGCCACTTGTTCACGTAGAACTGCTTGGTGGCCGGATCACTGACGTTGCAAGCAACGTCCTTCGCGGTCGTCCAGATCTTGGCATAGCCGTTCGCCGTGGTGGCGGTGATCGGGACGTTGTACTCGTAGGTCTTCTGACCATCCATCGGGTCATCGTCGATCAGCGTGCCGACGGGTTCGACAACAGCGCCGTCGAAGAATGTGACCTTGAGGTACGGATAGTAGTCGGTGCCATCCGGGTTCTTCAGCGGGATGCCAGACCTGCAGGCCGCGTCGCCGAGATCCCATGCCTTGACCAGAATGCGGACCGGGCCGTAGATAGGCTCGTCGGCCTTATTCCGGTTGTAGACAACGCTGGCGCTCTGGACGGCGGTCTTGAAGTCCGGGTGCAACAGGTTTCTGTTGCCCGAGTCCTGCGAAGCGGAGAAGATGGCGATGGCCGGGTTCGTCCTGTCGATCCAGAACTTCGCCGGGCCCGCGACGGTGGAATTGCAGGCCTTGTCCCATGCCTTCACGTAGAGCCGGTGCTCAACGCAGGCGGGAAGAGCCGCAATGTTCAGGGGGTAAGGGCTCGTGGCATCGAACCAATCGAGTTCGACGGTTTCGCTGCCGTCAGCGTTCAGCTTCGTGAGCTTCAGTTGGTACTTCTCGAGACCACTGCAGTCGGCGTTGGCGCTGAAGGCGAAGTCGAGAGTGTTATCGTTGGGATCGGCAGGATCCTCTTTGACCCAGAACTTGCCATCAATGGACGGCATGCACGTCTCGGGCACGATGTGGATTTCAACGTCGGTCGGGGCGGTCCTGTCCAGAGAGAACTTCGCAGAGTTGGCAGGATCACTCTCTTTGGGGTTGCAGGCCCTGTCCCAAGCTACGACGGTCACACTGTGCTCGACGCAGTCAGCCAGACCTTCGACGTTGAGGGTGTAGTCTTCGGTGGTGACGCACTCAATTGGAATGCCGTCCACCTTCACGCAGTACTTTTCCTTGCCGCTGCAGTCGAAGTTGGCGGCCAGTTTCAACTTGAGGGTGTTCTTGTTGAACCAGTCCGTCCGGCCCCAGCAGTTGGTCTCGTCGATGATCACCGAGACGTCCGTCGGGGCGGTGCGATCGAGCCAGAACTCGGCCTCTGCGCTTTCGGTCGAGTTGCAGGCCTGGTCCTTCGCGACCACGGTGACGACGTGCTTGACGCAATCGGCGAGGGCCGTGACGTCCAGGTTGTAGGGGCTGGTCACGTCGCATTCGACCTGATTGCCGTCAACCTTGACGCAGAAGGTGTTCTTGCCGCTGCAATCGAAGTTGGCGCTGAACTCGATCTTGATGCTGTTGGTGTTGAACCAGAGCTTCTCGGGATGCGGGAAGCAGACGGGTTCGGTGATGGCAACCACGACGTCCGTGGGGGCAGTGCGGTCGAGATAGAACTCGGCGGGCTTGCCGGCGAGGTCGGTGGTGGCCACGGTGGACTGGTAATCGTGGATGACGGGATCCCACGAGTTGTCAACTGCCTTGACGCTGATGGCGATCTTGCCGCAGTCGAGGTACTTCTTCACGTCGAGTTCGTAGGGGCTTTCGACCGGGCAGCGCCACGGCTCGTTGTTGACCTTCAGGCAGAACTGCTTCTTGCCGCTGCAGTCGAAGTCTGCGCCGAACGTCACCTTGACGATCTCAGGGTCGTTCAGCCACATCTTCGTCGGGTCGAGCGAGCAGGTCACTTCGTCGATGCTCACCCAAACAGCCGTCGGAGGCGTGTTGTCGAGCTTGAACGTCGTGGACTTCTTGGAGAGGTTGCCGAGCGGATCGCCATTCAAATCCAGCGCGACGTCGTCTTTGTCGACCGACATGTCGTAGGCCCACAGGGTGAGTGTGTGCACCACGCAGTCCGTGTAGGACGTGACGTCGAGAGCGTAGGGGCTCTTGGCGTCTTTCGCCACGCGGACGCCGTCGACGTAGAGGTCGTAGCGCCTGATGCCGCTGCAGTCGCCGTTCGCCGAGAAGGTGACGGTGAGGGTATCGGCATTGGTCCAGCTATTGGCG
>Ga0307378_10006639_pt1 | contig 15768 bp, 20 predicted proteins | sample UN1MG_FD_202238 | JGI IMG/M metagenome (GOLD analysis project Ga0307378, IMG submission 202238) | Soil microbial communities from Risofladan, Vaasa, Finland - UN-1 | ecosystem: Environmental > Terrestrial > Soil > Coastal area > Acid sulfate soil | place: Finland: Risofladan, Vaasa | collected... | reverse complement strand
ACATTCGCCGATTCCGAAGAGGATTGGGGTGTTATGTTGTTTCACGTGTATGGGTCCCTTATTGAGGGAGTTGCCTTTTCATCGAATTTCGGACCAGGCGTGATGTTCCTGGGCACAGGAACGATAACGTGGAGCGTTACTGGGCAGGGCACACTCGACGTAGATTCAGGAATATATTCTGCTACAGAACAGATTGAGTGTTTGGATTTATTTGTGCACAATAGCGCCTTCGACGGCAAGGGGTTTGGGGCAATAGCTGCGGGCAAGATTACGACCAGCCCGTTAGGGAATGGTTCTTGGACCGATTCGGGCCCGGTTTCGGTTGGCGGCGATCTCATAATTGATTCCACCTTTACCCTCACGAATCCCGGCACATTCACGATGACCGGCACGGGCGAACTTAGGAATCCCACCGCCACAAACATTTTCCCATTGCTGGTCCTCAACGGCGCGGCGGCGCTGATAGGAAACTGCTACACGAAGGCGCTCACCGGCTCCGGCAGCCTCGCCGGGGCGTACACGATGTACGTCAACCCGACCGCAGCCGAGTTTGTGAACTTCCCAGGTGCGATTGCAGCGGCAACGACGCTTGCGATCACGCTTGCTGGGAGCTATGCGAACGCGGGCGTCATCAATTCGAGCGGGCCGGTAACGATAACAGGAAACGGCTTCACCCTGACTCAGACCGGCGCGGTGAAAGCGGGTGTGTTTACGCTCGCGTCGGGCACGCTCGCCGGATCGGGAACCGTGCAGGCGACGAGTATAATCATCGCCGCCGGAGCCGTGAAAACCTACACGGGCATCTGGACGCAGACTGGCATCGGCCTGCTCAGCAACCCCACGGGCGCAAACTCCATCAATTCGTTGGTCGTGAACGGCGCGGCGACCTTGACGAACCACTTCTACGCCGCGAAGTTGACTGGTATCGGCACTCTGGCCGGCGGCTTTATTATGAATGTCGCCGCTGTCGGCAATAATTTCATGGACCTGGCCGGGCCGATCGCGCTCGCCACGACATTGTACCTCAAGCCATCGGCGAACCATACAAATGCCGGCATCATCAATTCGGCTGGCCCCGTTCTGATCTACGGAAACAACTTCATCGTGAGCCAGAGCGGAAAGATGACCACGGCGACACTGACAATCAGGTCGCAGACAGCAGGTGCAAACATCTTGACCCTGGCCCTGTCGGGCGCTGGGCACAGCCTGGGGGCGGTTACGCTCGGCGGGGCAGGCAACCTGTCCGGCGTCCTCGACCTGCGAACCGCCGGGAGCGTGAGGGTTGCAAGCCTGGTGCGCGGCGCTGCGGAGAATGAGAACAACGCCTTCAAGCTCGGCAAGGGCAGTGCGAACCTGAGCGGGATATACAACTCGGCTTCAATCGCGTTCACAGCAAAGGGCGGCAGGATATTCGGCGCGGGCTCGATCACGAACCTCGACGCGAACATGGCGGCGGGTAATTGCGTCAATATGTGGCGACGGAACATGACGAATGACATCGCCGACAATGACCGGCGGCTAAAGCTTCGACCGAGCTTCCGGGGCGCGTTGGCCTCGGCGGCGGCGTAGGAAAAACTGAATGACGATGACCGTTGAAATCACGGTCGACCGCCGGCAAATGCGGGTGCTCGAAGAGGAGCTGAAGGAAATACCCAACGGCCTCCAGCGCGTTCTCATCCGCGCGGTCAACCAGGTCGGCGTCGCCGCACGCACCAAGGTCATCAGGGCCGTCACCGAGGAGTTGAACCTCAAAACATCCGAGGTCCGCGAGCGGAACATGCGATTGAGCAAGGCCAACTTCAGCCGGCTGGCGGCGCTGCTGACGATCAGCGGCCGGCGGGTGCCCCTGATCAGATTCGGCGCCAGCAAGGTCCGCCGCGGGGTCAGCTATGCAATCCGCCGCGGGGAGCGAAAGCTGCTGCCGAGCGGCTTCGTGCAGGAGATGCCGAGCAGCGGCCGTCGCGGCGCGTTTGTCCGGACGGGCTCACCGACGATCGGGCGGCGCCTCCGCAGGCGGCGCGGGCCCGGCCGCGGCATGGCCGGACTCGTCCGCCCAAGGAAGCCGATCACCGAACGGTACGGGCCGTCGATCCCCCAGGCCGTCGAGCACATAGAAGAGCTGTCGGCCCAGACGCTCGAGGCCGAGCTGGGCGAGAAGCTTGAGGCCGAGATCGTTACGCAGGCCGGGCTGGTGATAGCGAGCCGCAGGAGATCGTAGTGAGCGATTTTCCCGTCAAGGAGCTGATCGTCCAGGCCGTCGAGGCGGCCCTGAAGAAAATAACCCCGCCCGGCTACAAGACGGCGGGCGTCCAGGTCGTCCGCCCGCGGCGGACGGGCGAGAAGTTCGCGCCCCAGGAAAAGATGATAATCGTCCTCCAGGAGCCCGAGCAGCGATCGCCCGACGACGACCTGGTGGGCAACCCGGCGGCGATCGCCTGGCGGCTTCCGATCACGTGCGACCTGGTCGTCCGCGTGAGCGAGGCGGACACGACGCCCATGGACCAGGCGCTGAACGTCTTCGAGGCCGACGTCCGCAAGGCCCTCATGCAGGATGAACAGTTCGGCCGCCTGGCCGTCCGCAGCGAGCTGGGGGGGACGGAATATCCCGACGCCGCCGCCGGCGTCGAGGGCGTCACGGTAAGCATCGACGTTATCTATCGCACGGCAATCAACGACCCCTACGTCAACCGCGCTTAGAACACAGGAGCGATTAACATGACGAAACTTGGCAGACGAAAAGTGATAAAGGTCGGCATCGAGGACGAAAAGGGACAGGCCGTGTCGGCCCCGGCGATCGACCTGCTGTGCTACGAGCCGTCGATCAATCCGACGGATAACACCATCCAGCGCGAGCCGGCGGGCGAGTTCGGCGGGCAGGCGAAGGCCGAGCGGGGACCTTCGGTCGGCACGTGCACCGTTCGCACGGAGCTGCGATCGGACGGGCAAAGCGCGCTCGACGCGGGGCTGCTGGTGCTGTTCCAGGGCTGCGGCATGAAGCTCGCCGACGGCGTGCTCTCGCCCGTGACGGCCGTGGCCGACCAGAAGACCGTCACGATCGACGTGTACGAGGACGGGCTGAAGAAACGCCTCTACGGCGCCATGGGCACCTGGGAGCTTTCGGGCGAGTCCGGCAAGCAGGTGTTCGTCGAGTTCACGTTCACAGGCATATTTATGTCCGAGGCCGACGCCTCCCTGCCGGCGACGGCCCATACCGCCGCGGCGCCGATGAGGGCGGCCGCCGTCACGCTCGACATCGGCGGACACACCCCGAAGGTCTCCCGGTTCACCATCAACCCCAACAACCCGGTCGAGGCCCGCGAGGACGCTACCGCCGCCGAGGGGATCGCCCATTACATCGTCGGGGCGGGCCGGCGGTACGTGATCGGCATGGACCCCGAGGCGGAGCCGACCGCCACGTGGGACATCAACGCCCTCTGGGCGGGCAAGGACGAAAAGAACTTCAGCCTGACGCTCTCCGACGGGATCGTGGACGTGACGATCGCCGCCCCGAAGCTCCAGCAGACGGCGCCGCAGGAAGCCCTGCGCGAGGGCAAACTCATCCACACGATGAGCGCCCAGTGCAACGCCGATGAGGGCGACGACGAGCTGACGATCAGCGTGGCGTAAAGTGGCTATTGAGTCGCCTCGGCGACACAATTTTCGGAATTACGGCAACGGACTAAACCCACAGGGAACAACGAGGATACGAACATGCTGATGATGACGCTGAAGACCTACCTGTTCGAGGGCAACGGGGCCCAGGACCTGGCCGACGCCGTCCAGGTCGAGGCCGACGGGAAATCCAGCCGGAGCGTGACCATCCCGGCCGAGACGGACGACGTGGAGATCGAGCTTGTGCTTGTCAAGGCGGCGATGAGGCTGCTCTACATGAAGGCGGACAAGGCCGTCACGGTCAAGGTCAACGACGCCCTGGCCCCGCCCGAGACGTTCGAGCTTCTCGCCGGCGAGGCCCTTATCTGGCGAGAGGGCGGCCACGCGGCCAACCCGTTCACCGACGACGTGACGGCGCTGTTCGTCAGCAACGCCGCAACCGCCGACGCCGTCCTGGAGATACGCGTCCTGCACGACTCGACGCCGGAAGGCGCTTGACGGACTGCGGCGACCTGCGAGCGATGAGACCCTACACGAGTCCGCCGCTCGCCCTGCGAGTCGTGTAGCGACAGGCGACACGATTGTTTTCATGAAAGGAACACAGATGCCGATAGCGTGCGACCCCGATGCAAAACGGATCTACGTGCTCAAGTGCGACCGGGCCCGATCGCTACAGGCGACGCCGCGGTTCTTCATGCGGTACCTGACGCGCCGGCAGAAGAGCCGGTACAGGAAATTCGGCGACGAGCTCGAGACCTCAAAATTGACCGCCGATCAGATGGCCGAGGGCCTCTACAAGCACGTGGGCGAGGTGCTCGTCGGCTGGGAGAACCTGCACCGGCCCGACGGCGCGGATGTGCCGTATGCCGCCGACAGGCTGACGGACCTGGACGACGTGCTGACCGACCGGGAGCTCTGGGAGCTCTACTTCGCCGGCATGACGGAGCTTGACGGGGCCGACCTGGGTTTCTCCGGCTCGCAGTCGAGTTCGAGCACGGGCGAATCTGCAAGCCCGGCCGATGCGCCAAGTGCGTAGAGCCGCCGACGGCGGCGCTGCCGCACCATGCGGAGTGCCCCGTCTGCAGCGGATTCGGCTGCGAACATTGCGGGCAGACCGGGGCGATCAGCCTTGCGGGCTGCCCGCGCCGGCTGATACCCGCGGAGATATGGGAAGTGCTCGAACTAGCGGACATGATGGAGACCGGCCTGCCGCCCGCCGCCGGCGGCAGCCTGGACCAGATCGACGCCGTGCTCCAGGCCTTCCGCTTCGTCCGCTCCGAGCGGCGGCGCCTGAAAAACGAGGAGCTTGATTGATGGCCCCACGCACCGTTGAAATCCTGATCCAGGCCCGCAACGAGGCCCGCGCCGGCGTGGACGCGGCCATGGCCGACATCTCGCGGCTGAACGCGGCCGGCCGCCGCCTGGAGGCGGCAGGCAAGGCCTACGCCGCCCCACAGACGGCCCAGCAGCTCCAGGCGTCCGAGATCAATCTCGCCCAGAGCATCGCCGCCCAGCGGACGGAGATCGAGCGCAGGGCCCTCGCCGAGCGGATGGCGGGGATGGAGGCCGCCGCCGCCCAGGAGTGGCAGATCGGTCAGCAGAGGATCGCCGCCGACATGACGGCCTACCGGCAGCGGACGGCCCTGGAGGACAGGTACCTGGCCGCCACGCAGGGGCGGCTGGCCGCCGAGCTGAGCCAGCATGACGCCTATTACGCGGCCCTGCGGGCCAGGCACGCCGGCAACGCCCAGATGCTCGGCCTGATAGACAAGACCTATGCCGCTGAACGCGGGAAGATCATCCAGGAGGCGGAGGGCGAGGGAACGGTGCTGTCGGCCGCCCGGTGGATGAGGCTCGGCATGAGAAGTGTCGTCTATGCCCGGGCGATCGCCGGCGGCCTGGACCTCGCGACGCTCGCTGTCAGAGCCTTCAAGAGGGATTGGGAAGGGGTCGACGAAAAGATGCGGCAGCTCCCCTTCGGCATGGGCTTGGCCTATACCGCCGCGCGAGCGTTTCGCGCCGAAATCGACGGCACGGCGGACGCAGTGAAGAGATTGACAAAGGCGTGGGAGGAATTTCAGCACCAGGCGGCGGCCAGGGCAAAATACGTCGGCCTCGTTGCGAGCGCGCAGGACTTGCGCCTGTCGCTGGCCGAAGAGCGGAAGCTTATCGGCAAGACCGGCGTGGAGCTGGACCGGGAAAGGCTGAGGCAAGAATACGAGCAACGCCGAGGGGTGATCAAGAGGCTGAAAGAGCAGGGCGCCCCACGGGGCCAGACTGCCGCGGCAATGGAAGAACTGCACAAATGGAAAGCAGACAAAGAGAATGAAATCCTGAAAGCACTGGTGGCAAGCTGGGTCGCGAAGGTTCAAAGCGACCAGAAACGCACAGCTGAACAGCAGCGGGATGACGACCGGGCCTTGGCCGAATCAAGGGCGAACCTGATCGAAAATGAGGAGGCGAAGAAACGGGAGTTCATGCGAATCAGGCACGAGGCGGAAATCAACCAAGCGATCAGCGAAGGCCGCAACCTGGAGAAAATCCGGGAAACACAGGCCAATGAGGAAACGGCCCTCCGGAATGAGCAGACCAGGGCGCGTGAAGAAGAAGAAAAGAAAAACACGGAGGCCGCCGCCGGCAGCTATCAGGCCCTCGTCGACCGCAAGGCCCAGATGGACGCGGGGGCGATCGAGGACCGCCGCCAAAGGGAAGAGGCCCTCATCCGGGCCAAGTACGCGGCCGAAATGCGCCAGGCCAAGAGCATGGCGGAGGTTATGCTCCTGAACCAGATGCGAAAGCAGGAACTGGCGGGCATCAAGGACATCGAGCGACACGTCGGCATCGCCCCCATCGAGCGGGGCTTCCTGACTCAGGCCCCGCCCGGATTTGACGCGGAGCGTGAAGCCGCGAAAAGGCAGGCCGAGATCGCGAAAAACACGAAGCTCGCCGCCGAAGAGCTAAAGAAGGTCATCGGGGAGGTCAAGAACCTGGGCCTTCTAATCACAAAGGCCGGCGGCGTGCTGATCGCCAACTTTGACTGAGAAATAACGTCCCTGCCACAAAGGCACAGGGAACGCAGAAATGATAGACACTGGTAGCAAGGCGCAGGCGCGGGTAGTGGCGAAAAGAGTGACCGAAGGCCCGCGGCAGGCAATCGGGGCCAATGGGAAGGCCGCCAGGACCTTCAGCGTCGTCATGGCGGCCGTACCCCACGACGTCGGCGACGTGGCCGCGGCGACCGACCCGGCCGGCAAGCCGGCGATTCCAAAGGCCGGCGACCCCCACCCCGACGACGCGAGCCTGAAGGCCGCGCCGCCGGTGATATATTCGGTCGGGCTGCGGATCAGGAACGGGCCGCTGATCGCCAGCCGCACCCGATTTTTCAACGTCCGCGTGGAATACGCATAGACACTGGTGCTTCGTAGCGAAGGACTGCTTCGCAGAGTAGCAATGGCCGTCATCAACATCAAGAAGGGCTTTACCGGAGTCGAGGCCGGCGGCGACGACAGAAGCGGCACGACCACCGAGTGCTTCACGGTGTTGACGGATCCTGGCGACAGCCAGCTCTTTAGCTGGCCCATCAGCGACGGCGTCCTGACGATACCCGCGCCCGGCACGTCGCACCTCACAAAAGACTGGTATCTCAGCCAGATCCCCCACGTGGCAAAAAAAGGCCCCGGGTATTTCGAGGTCCGCGTGCCCTACAAAACGCCCGACCCCTTCGACGAAAAAAGGCCGGGCGAGTACGAGGACCCGCTCTCGATGCCGGCGGAAATATCCTGGGGCGATGAGCGGCACGTGGTCGCATACGATAAGGACCTCCAGGACCCGCCCAAGCCCGTCGTCAATGCCATGGGCCAGCCGTTCGACCCGCGCCTGACCCGCGAAATCTGCGACCCCGTCCTCACGATCGATCGCAACCAGGCCGCATTCGACCCGGACGACAAGCTCGCGTACCAGGATACGACGAACCTCGACGAGTTCTGGGGGGCTCCGTTGGGCGTCGCGCGGCTCACCAGGATGCAGGCGCGATCCGTGGACGCGGTCACGCCGTACTACCGGGCGCATTTCGAGATCGTCTTCCGCGTCAACGTTCCGCCGGGCACGCCGGAGGGCAAGGCGTGGTGGCGCTGCATCCTGAACCAGGGCACGATCTACAAGGACGACGCGGGCGTGACGCAAAAAACCGCCGACGGCCAGTTATGCCTTCTCGCGGCCGACGGCAAGCAGACCACGCCGGAGGCTCCCCATTGGCTTTACTTCCGCGAGTATAAGGACAAGAGCTGGTTCGACCTCGGGCTGGAGGACTAAATGGCCCCGCAGGGCTGGCATCTGACGGAGCGGGCGGTCAGGAAGCTCGCCGCGGGCCTCAAAAAGCTCGATTCGCTGGTGGCCGGCGGCGGGCCTTCCGAGCAGCGGGCGAACACGCGCCCGGCGCCGTACGTCAAGGGCTGGTACCGCGTGGTCACAAACGAGGGAGGCGGGGAATACACCGTCCGCAGGCAGCAGTGGAACGCCGAGACCAAGGCCCTGGAAGATCTCACCGACAATTTTGACCCCGAGTATAACCGCGACCAGACGGCCCGGGACATCCGGGCCGCGGCCGACGCCGGGGCCGGCGACCGCGTCCCTGGCTGGCAGACCACCGTCAACGGCCAGTGGCTGCTCCTGCTCGATACGTCGGGCGTAACGGGCCCGGCTGGCCTGTCGCTGGATGTGTGGGTCAATTGTCCCAAAACTCAAGGACTTCCTCACCCATCGTGGACGTTATGTATTGATGAGCGCGACTGGCGGGGCGTGCAGTTCCCACTGTCCATCGCCTATTTCGCTGGAACCGAAGCAGAGGCGCGGGAGGGTGCGTGGTATACTACGCTACACAAGGTCGTCATGCTGGGCGATTTGCGGTCGGGGAGTTACGAGCTATGGTTCGAGGAATTCTATGATCCGGGCCCGGGTCATGAGATGTACCTCATAACCGGCGAAGATGGAACCGGGTTATATCTTAAGAACGTCAACACTCCCTATGAGGGCTTCCTTTGGCGACAAATACGGATCATGATCGGGGCTCAGTTGTCCGTCAAAACCGGCGCGGATATGACACCAGAGCTTACTCCGTGAGGTAGTCGGAGCGGTATTATCAGGGCGACACAAAAGACCGCCCCCGCCCCCACTGAGCCATGGTGGGAGCAGGATGACGGGCCGGAGGGCGTGTATCAGCCCTTCTACGGCGCAACCGGCAATGCGACGTTCACGCTTGCCGCCGCCGATGACGTGCCGGACTTCATCCTGCCGCCGACCTGACGATCCCGGCTGCTCCTTAGCCGTCGGCTGGAATTCCGCCGGCTTTCCTAGCGCAGCTTGCCAATGACCAGGACGACCAGCAAGGCCAGCAACCCCGCGATCACGGCCTGATGCCGGATGACGTGGTGTCGGCGGCGGCGGAATTCGGGGCTCCAAAATGGGATTGGCCTAACTCCAACCTATTTCACGACTTACAATAGACATCTGGCCGCACGTTTTTTTATTTTCCGCTTGACCTTTGTAGCCTGGCGGCTACAATATAGATGAAGGAGAAAGAGATGATCGCGAAGTTGAATAGGATTGAGATTGCAAAGGCCGCGAAAATTCTCCACCACGAATCGACGAAGCACTTCGGCAGGCGGGCCCGAGTCGCCGCGGGGAGGGACGATCTGAACGAGAAAGACTATGTGGCGCTTCGCGAGGAGATTGGTCGCCAAGGGCGGATCCGCCTTGCTCGCCAAGGGGCCCGCGAGTTGCCCCCGCGCGAGTCGGCGAGGGACAAGCTGCGCCGCCTCAGCATGTACGCAGAAGGGGATGTCAAGCGCGAGGCGCGCGAGGCAAAGACCCGCCGCATGGCGGCATTCCGGCGTGCGGCCCAGGTCGCACTTCGGAGGGCCGGCGGGCGCCGTGAACTCACGAGCGATTTCGGGAGCAACTACTACCAGATCTGGCGAGGCGAAGCATATATTCGCGTGCGAATTTCCGATCACGCGATTCCTCAAACCGTCGAACGCGCGTACAACAAGACCGTGGGGCGGACGTGCTGTGATCGGGAGATCATCTTATCCGCCGAGATGAGTGACGGCGATCTGCGCGAGCAGATCGCGGCGGCATTGGACCTGGAGATCGAAGAGGCGGTGCAGGCATGACGCTTGGAATCGACCATAGCCTGCCTCGCTGGCTGATCGACGACACTGCCGACATCAGCAACGCCCGCATCTTTTGCGTTCATACTCAGTTCCCCCGCATGATCGGCGAGTTGCTGCCCGAGGACGAGGCGGAGCTGGAGAGCTTCCAGATCAGCGGTCTGCCCTGCCATCAGGTCCTCTGCCGTATCGCGGCGACCGATCAGGCCAGTTACGATCAAATCGTCGAGATGGCGGCCGACCTGGCGGGCAGCCTGGCCGAGGCGATAGATCGACATGAAGCCGTCAGGGGGCAGTGACATGCCGTTTTGCTGCGACAAACTGAAACGCCTCCGAGCTCGAAGGAAACTGACGCAGCAGGCGCTGGCCGACCGGGCCGGCCTGCATCGCGTGGAGATCGCCCGACTGGAGGCGGGTAGCCGCGCCCCGACACTGGCGACGCTGGAGCGCCTGGCCGCGGTTCTGCATTGTCGCATCGCTGCTCTTTGCGGCACGAATTGATCAGCATCGCAAGGCTAGAACGATCAGCAAGGCAAGCACGCCCGCGATCACCATGCCGACCCACCATCTCAGGAATCCGTCACCCATGACGCCCTCTGCTCTGCGCAGCGCTTCCAGCCTTCGCAGCCGAAGCTGCTTCGGCGGAGTAGGCTCGCAGAGCACGAGACCAGATCCGCAGACAACCGAAGAGGTTTATTTCTCGCCCGCCTTGATCCAGGCGGCAAAGGCCGCCCGCCAGGCGGCGGCATCAATCGGTCGGACCTCAAAGATGGTATTGCTGGCTCCGGTTGCCGTAGGATATTGATAGGTGCCGCAGACCTGGTAGATGGCAGGCAGATCGAGCGATCCGCCGTCCACCAGGCCCGCCGTCGGAAGATCTACCAAATGCACAAGGGCGACGCTTGCGACCTCGTGGCCGGGGGCTGAGGTCAGGAAGCCCCGCTCCATCGGCCCGGATGGAAGTACCCAGCTGCTGCCTATAACAATCTCGGCCAAGCAGTCCTTCGCCCCAAGAACCTGCCGAACGACGGCCCGCTGCCCCAGCACGGTCCCCGCGATGCCCACGCGCAGACAGTTCTCATTCAAGACGATCGGCTCGGGAGAATTGGCCCCTCGCCTCGCTGCCTCAAGCTCTTTTGTTTTGCGATCCATGACTTGGGGCAAGTTCGGGCTGTGGCCGGTCGTCTTCCCGGATCGCTGCGCGGCAAGTTGCTTGCGATCTCTATCCAGCCTTGTTTGGAGGCTCTTGATTCCCGCGTTTCGGATTGAACGGGTCTGCCGGAAGGACTCGACCCACTTTTCAGGCCAGGGGTTGGTGTCGGCGGCCAACGCTGGCCGGCTCGTCGGATGGCTTACGGTCGGAGAATCGGCAAGGGCCTTCTTCAGCATCAGAATTTCGTCTCTAGCGGCTGCCAATTCCGCCTCCAGAGATCGAATCTTGTCCGCCTGCGTGCGTACCACCGACTCCAACATCTTCAACGTCGCTTCCTGAAGCCGGGCATCAGGCGAATCATCGCCCCGCGCCAGTCCCGTGATGCAGAGGCAGCCCAACAGCAATGCGACAAAGCTAATGTTTCTCGTCCTCATGGTGATTTCCTTTCGGTTAGATTGCCCCTTTCAATGTCATTGTCAAATCCGGCCTGGAGGTGGGCGTAGATCTGTGTCGTCCGCACGTCCCTATGTCCGAGCCACGCGGCGATCTTATACAGCGAAACGCCCGCCTGTGCAAGGCCGCTGGCGAACGTGTGCCTGAGCAGGTGCCAGCCGCGCCCGACGCCGCGGCCCTGGTTGAATCGCGAGATGCCCACCACGGCGAGGCGCATGGCCTTCGCCAGGTTGGTCGTGCTGCGCGCTTCGTCGATGTATTTCCACGCCCCGCGCCAGGTCCGCCGCGCGGGGAACACCCAGGCGAAGATCCCGCTCACCGTGCGCTGCCGCTCGAGTGCTTCGACTGCAATGCGGGACAGTGGGATAATCCGTGGCCTATGACTCTTGCTGCGCGGGACGGCCAGCATGCGCCGCTCTACTTCGACATCGGCCCATTGCATCCGGGCCAGTTCGGATAGGCGGACGCCCGTCGCAAGCGCGATTTCGACCTCTGCGAGAATGCCGTGATTTTGGGCGGCGATTTTTAATTCGGCAATTTCTTCCGGGCGCAGCCAGTTCGGCAGGCGTTCCTCCATTCTGGGTAGGGTTAAGTCTCGGCAGGGATTGATCGGGAGAAGATTCAATCGGCGAAGGAAGTCGCAGAACGCGCTGATGGCCGAGGCGTGATTGCGGATGGTCTTGGGCGCCGCCCCTGCGATCGCGAGCGCGGCGAGGTAGCGCTGGATGGCGGCTGCCGTGAGGTCCTTCGGCGAAACGGCGCCGACAAACCACAGCAGGCGTTTGATCACGGTGACCATGTGGCGCGCATATTTTGGGTTTCCCGTTAGTCGGCAGGTGTCTGCGAATGGCATGACCAAGCCGTAGAGGGCGGCCGGGTCGGCGGGCGCAATCCTCGTTTCGCCGATCATCGCAAACCTCCGTCAACAACAATCCGGGCGCGTTTGCAATTTCTTTTCTGGTCGCCATGCCTTGCGTAAGGGCTTGCCCCACCGCGACTAAGGGCGTCCCCTATCCTGACAGTGTCCGTCCTTTTTACTGGAGGCGGCGGGAATCGAACCCGCCGTTTCCAAGGGGGCCTTAAAATCGTGCCGCGATGAAAACCTTCGCGGGCAATACGATCAAACGACTGACGGCGGCATATCGCTTGCCCGCGAGGACGCCGTCTTTCGTAGGCCGGCCGGGGCGCGCAAAGCGCCCCGCTGGCCATTTTGTTTCCGATCTCAGGCCCGCACATGAACCATCCTCGGGCCGTCCGTGGCTTGATCCTTCCCCGATGCACTTTGATTATACCACCAGGCCGAATTTTGTCAAGATGAAAGTGCGCGCCGAGGAACAGCTCGGCGCTTTGGCGGCCGCTGCGGGCATGGACAGGGCGGGCATCCCGGTTGTCGCGGGTTTAAGTCCCGCCCGAAGCCCCGCAACTGAAGCAACACGCGCCGAAGCAGCCGGCGCGCGTGCAACGTCCGCAGCCTCCCCCCCGGGCTGCGGCACTAGGGCGGACGGCGGGCCGGCTCGGTTCTCCCCCCCCGGAACTGACCGGCCCGCGCCGCCCGTTCCCGATTCAGAGACAGGTATGGAGACCTGCACATGCAAACCCTAATCATCATCATCATGGTCATCCTGGCGGCAGTGACCGTCATCATCAGGCTGTTCGCGCGCTCGCGGCGGCGAGCTGAGTGATCGCATGAGCGAACGGACGAACACGATCGCCGACGATGTCAGGCGGAATGCCGAGGCGGGCCCCGTACAGCTCCTGCCGGCGGGACATTGGCTGGCCCGCAAGGGCCGAATGCTGGAAACCTGCTGCGCCGGAGCAGGCAGCGGCAACTCGGCGCAGCGAACCGCCGGGGGCGATGGCTGCCCGGCGTACGTCCACGGCGGAATCATCTCACAAACCACCTGCCCGGGGCTGGGAGTCAGGCACGATGGATTGCCGACGCTCAGCGACATGCAGGCCTGCCGACTCGCCGCGGCGAGTCGCTGCGGGCGATGGGGAGCGTATACATGCAGACCGAGATAAACAGCGAATGCAGGCGATGCAAGCCGTTCAGGGCCGGAGCGTGCCCGGGCGCCGCCGAGACGTGCGTGCATTGGGATCCGGTCGAGCTGGACCTGTATGGCGACCCCGCCGGAGACGGGCGCCGGTCGCCAGGGGCGAATGACCGCGGCGTTGCCCTGGTCCTGCTCTGCCTCTGCCTGATGACTGGCGCAGCCGCGCGCCTGCGGCAAGTCGCTACACGATCCGCCCTTGGCGCGACTCCGCAAGGCGAGCCCGCAGGGCGGGCGACGATGTCTGCGGCTCCGGCGGCAGCCTGGGACCTCGCCTCGCGGAGTCGCGCCGAAGGCGGACAAGGCGCCGCGGAGCCCGACCGGGAGCTCCAGGCGAAGAACGATCGGCCGATGGGCCGGGTCGAGGCGGTCGGCCCAGGGTTATCCTCCTTCCCCCAGGCCGATCGCCGCCGCCTGGACTCGTGCTCTGCGAGCCTACTCCGCCGAAGCAGCTTCGGCTGCGAAGGCTGGAAGCGCTACGCAGAGCAGAGACGGATCGAGCGGCTGCTCGATGCGATCTGGGCGGTCGAGACCAGCCGCGGGCGGGACCTCCGCCCGGGCGACGGCGGCCTGGCCGCCGGCCAGCTGCAACAGCACGAGGGCCACTGGCGGCGCGGCTGCGAATACCTCGGCGTCCGCTGGCCCTGGCCCCAGGCGACGGGCGATCTTGAAAACTGCCGCATCGTGGCGATCGCCAACTGGCGGCGCGACGCACCGGCGGCGCTGGCCGCCGGCGACTTGGAGTACCTGGCCAGGACCTTCCGGCTGCCGAACGATCCATACAGGCGCTGCAACGATGACTACTGGGGGCGGGTCCGGCAAGCGATGGATACAGCAGCAATCACGACGACGACGGAAGCCGACCTGGGGCGGAGAGAGACGACTCCAGCCTTTTCTCCGCCCCGGGCGGATCTTATCGCGGAAAGGACGCCACGATGGGTAAACGCAAGGTCGCTACACGATTCGCAGGGCGAGCTGAGGGCCGTACAGCGGCCCTGATGCAGGCCCCAGTAACCTCACAAACGCTTGATGGTATTTTGGTCATGCTGCGGACGCTGCTGGCCGGCCAGCTAGCCCGCGGCGAGCTGACGGCGGCTCAACTTCTGGCGGCCCTGGACCCGTACCTCGTGCGGGCGATCTGCCGCCAGGCCGTGGCCATGATCGGCCCGCCGCTTCCGCCGCCCAACCGGATCTTCACTTGCGGACTCTTCGGCGGGGAGAGCCGCGAGTCGAAGGCGCGGGCGCGGGAGGATCAGGCGAGGTCCGAGCGCTGGCTGCGGCTGATGGCCGACTGCATGTGCGCCGAGACCCGGGAGAATCTTTCCAGTCGAGACGTGCCCCTCGTCCGGCTCGGGCCCGGCGGGGATTACGTCCGGGATTTCTATGGCAAGGACTTGGCCGGCGCGGCCGCGGGCAAGGAAGCCGAAGATGGCAAAGCCGAAAAGAATCCAGCTTAAACGGACGCGCGGCTACCGGATGCCGCCGAACACGGTCTCTATCGCCAGGCCGAGCAAGTGGGGCAACCCGTTCCGCATATGCGAGCTGCGGTATACCGCAGATGGCTCCTGTGCGGGATGGGGCGTCGGGGATAGCAGAATTCCCGTGCCCGATCGGATTTTGCGACGGCCGACAAAGCGAGAGGCTGTTGCCCTGGCTCTGAAGCTTTTCAAGGAGCGCCGATTGCCGGAAATCGCCCAAGATGCAGGCCGAGAGCTTCGCGGTAAGAACCTCGGCTGCTACTGCCGGCTGTGCGAACGCCACAAGGACGGCCTGCCCCTCGGCGAGAAGTGCCGCGAGTGCGAGCCTTGCCACGTCGATCCGCTCCTTGAAGTCGCCAACGGAGGCCCGGCGTGAGTGAGGCAACGAAACTGCCGCCATTTGATAGGCCGCTCGTTATGGGCGACCAGGACCAGATCAGGGCCTTGCACGCCATGAACTCCGGCGGGCGATACTGCATCGGCTGCTGGAATGTTCTGGCCGACGAAGAGCTGTTGTGTCCGAAGTGCGGCAAATGCAACACCTGCTGCCAATGTCCAAAGTGCTATCAATGCGGCGAATACCTAGAGCCGGGGGAAGACCTGTTTTGTGACTTTTGCCGCGCGGAGGCCCGGCGTGAGTGATCGAAACACGAAGACCGCGGAGCGACCCATCAGTTCAAAGATGATCCTTGAACTGCTTGCGACAAAGCACGCCGGCGACGTGTTTGTCTCTGAGTGCAAGGATGGCCCGACCTGGGGGAGCGGCCCTTACGGCTCGCACCTTCGCATGGACGCCTGGGTAATGAAAAGGTCCTGGGCCAACCCGCTCGTGATCGTCTATGAGGCGAAGATCG
>Ga0307378_10006638_pt1 | contig 15770 bp, 19 predicted proteins | sample UN1MG_FD_202238 | JGI IMG/M metagenome (GOLD analysis project Ga0307378, IMG submission 202238) | Soil microbial communities from Risofladan, Vaasa, Finland - UN-1 | ecosystem: Environmental > Terrestrial > Soil > Coastal area > Acid sulfate soil | place: Finland: Risofladan, Vaasa | collected... | reverse complement strand
CCGCTGCTCCATGGTCTCACCAGGAAGTAATGAGAACGCAGACTGCACTACCGCGTCACAGTGCCGTTCTTGATCAAACCAACCAGGACGGATCCACCGATAATCGAACTCATCCTCTCTCATCCGGTGCTCCCAAAGCCTTTCTCCCCCCGCTCAGTCTCATCAAACGCGTCTACCGCAACCATGTGCACGCCTTGTACAACTGGCTTGATAACCAACTGTGCGATACGCATCCCAGGGGTCACCTTGAACGTCTCTTCAGCGTGGTTGATCAGAATCACGCCTAGCACGCCTCGGTAGTCTTCATCTACTGTCCCAGGGCTATTCAGTACCGTTACGGAGGATTTGAGTGCCAACCCCGAACGTGGCCTCACTTGTGCTTCGTATCCCTCCGGGACCGCAATCTTCAGCCCCGTAGTCACAAACGTCGGCTTCCGTGACCACAACAACGTCGTCCCGTCTGCGTAGATATCGAAGCCAGCTGCTCCCGAACTCCCCTGCGTCGGCAGCAACGCTTCCGGGTGCATCTTGATGAATCGAACTTGTACTGGCATCGGTGGCATTAGTCTCCCCTTGATTGCGAACCACAAACTCTACCGCGAACACCTCCCCTTGGAAGGTACGTGTTGTTGGCACCTTTACAGGTACCGAGGCTCGCACTAAGAGTGTGTACGGCTCTTGTAACGTAACCCCTCCCCAAATGAAGACATCAGGGAACTTCCTCACCAGCTGCCGACGCAAAGCTGCGCAAGCCTCGATCGCAATGTACCGTTTCAGCGAGTCCATAATGTAACCACCCTCCTGTGTCGTGTCAACGCTGAATCTGCCACTTCACGTATTCTAAGGAGTCCACATCTATCGGGTTGCAAAGAGCGTTCTCCAAGTGTGTGATACCATCAGGATCTTTCAACATATCCCCTGGATCGGCACCTTTCGGCCACTCGGAAAGGTTTGGCACGAAGACCTTGAAGTGCATCTTCAGCTCTTCCACTGCGCGCACCACGTCTCTCTTTGCGTCAGGATCGTAGAACACAGTCACCTCTGTGACCCCCCAAGCACGCAGCTGTTGGATCTGGTCGTGTCCAATCTTCTTCCCAAACGTCACATACGCGCTGAATGGTGCGCCTAGCCTACGCACAGCCATACAGTCGAAGATACCCTCTACAAGGACTGCAGCGCCCACGTGGGGCTCTACAAACGGCCAAACAGTACGATTCAACTCTGAGCCGGGGCAGTTCACGTACTTCGGGCCAGAATAGTATGCAGTGATGGGCCTAGACAACCAGCTCACCAAGTTACCACCCGGACCGTACACAGGGAACAGTATCTTCTGGCCTATGTCTCCTACGTACTTCCCATCTTTGTAAATGGGCACATTCTGTCCCAACACCGCATGTATCTTAGCGGCAACAACCTCGGCAGGAGTAAGACCACGTTCGCCTAAGTAGTCCCAAAAATCTGACAGATTGTCGCCCACACGCAACAACTCAGCCTCTGCGGGGAGAGCATCGATCGTTTGGATGTCGCTAGTAGACCCTGCCTCGTCCTCCACAACATCTACGTAGGTGCCCTCTAACTTAGCAACCATCTCTTCCATGGTCAACGGTGTGGTGGGTGCAAACTCTCGCGCTAACCTAAGCGTAGCTGCGCCGCGCGAGATAGACTCCGTTATCGCCACGAAGTCAAACACGTCATAGTGCCCGCTAGTGAACTCACACTTGTAGCAATTGAACTGCTTCTTCGCGTTGTTTACGTACAGTTTGAACTTGTTGTCCCCACAGTGAGGGCAACACACACGAATCTCGTCATCACGAGATGTTCGCTTTGTTTGGTAGTGCTCCCCGATGTAAGACTCGTAGTCAAACTCGGTTCGTATCCTACGAAGTATGCGAGGATTTGACATAAGGATTGAAGTCCAACATCCAGTAGGGGATACCAGCAGCACACTTAGCGCACGTTGTTTTATCTGGGCGTTTCCCCTTTTCCCACGAGCCGCTAGTACGCACAACGGTGTAGATTACACGCTTCTCACTGTCTAAGCCAGAGAAAGAAAACGCCACAGTGTTCTGATTGCGGTAGTGACAGACCACACCATCAATAGACTTACACTTCAGGCACTGGATCGCTCCCGCTGGAATCTGTTCCAGCAGCATGTTCGACCAGTGTAGGCAGCGCACACACAATGACATCGCTGTCGAGCTGCTCCGAAATAGTGGATTCGTCGGGGTCGCTGACTGTGAGCAATAGTTGCAAGTCCCGCTTTTCTTGGTCTCCATCAAACAATGGTTGTGTTGAGGGTCCTTCGTACTGGTCTTCGTTTTCGCCATCGACTGCCTTGTCCCTGTAAAATGTCATGTAGCTGTAATCAGTGTCTAGTTGTATTCTACCTAAGCGACCGTTCCTGTTCTTCGACAGGACTACACGCATAATCTCGTCGTCGCGTTCTTCTTTCGTCTGTGCTAAGAACGCGATCAAATCCATTACGTACTGTCTGCCAACGTAGCCAGCTTGCGACGACTCATCAGGAGTCTCCATCACCATACCGGCGCGGTTCAACTGCGTAGCTGTCCAGAGAACTACATTGAACTCCTGCGCGAAGCCCACAAGCGCTTTTACTACAGCGTCTTGCTCAGAAACCTTGTCTTGGTACAGTCGGTGTGGTTGCAGAAGGTCTAGGTAATCCACCAACACTAGGTCGGGGACCCAACCTCCGTGCGACAACATCTGCACAAAGCTTCGCAGTGTTCCAACAGTGGCTTGGTCCATAGGGAAGTGCTTGATGCGCAGCGAATCCCCGTACATGGTTCCGTACTTACCCACGCCCGCCACAACCTCTTCTCTGTAGTCTTCTAGCTCTTGTGGACGAACACGCGCGAACATTGAGTCAAATCGATCCGCGATTTCCTCCTGGTCCAACTCCATTGTAACGTAGAGAACGTTTTTTCCGAGGAGAAGCCCTACGCGGCCAAGCCACTGCAACAACACAGACTTACCACGCCCTGTCCCACCAACAATCAGACCGGCTTGTTTGTTCTTGAGCCCACCGAACGTAAGCGCGTCCCACTCTGGGACACCCGTAGGGATCTTCCAACGCTTTACCTTGTTCGCCCTCTCTTCTGCACGCTCTTCAACAGACCCGAAATAGTCCAGGCCTTTGTCCATAATGTCCAGGCCTGCTTGTGTGGCCTTGGACACATTTTCTGCGAACTCTTCCCAGTGCTGTTGGTCGATCAGCCCACCAGTGGAGTAGCCTTCGATCACGGCTTGCTTCACCGCTTGTGTGCGGATGAAGACGTGCATCTTATTTCTGATGTACGTCTCTTCCACAGGAAGCGGGGCGCGCTTAATGACCTGGAACAGCTCGATGTGCTTGGAGATGTGATCCTCTCGGATCTCCTTTGTCTGAACCGCAGAGATCATCTCTTCTTGGAGCAAGACGGACGAGAGAGGCTGCGCTACTATGTGGTTGAAAAACCACTGCAAAGCTTTGTTGCTGAACTGTTCCTCAGAAAGACAGCTGCTCGCGACACCACAGAACTGTGTGTTGTGCAGCATATATGCGAGCAGCTTGGCCTGATACTCCTCGGTAACCGCAAACGCTTCAGTCATAGCTCAGCCTCTTCAAGTCCACGAAAACCAAGGGACGCGCAGCACTCTTCACAGGTTACATAGTCCTTCATACACTCTTGACTTGTCCACAAAACACACGTGTCTGCGGCCATATCGACCAGCTCCCAATAACCCATGCCACAATCAGTACAAAAGGTATCCGGGTGCTGATAATGCAGCAGTACACCAGAAACAAGTTCGCGCGGTGTTTTTATCCTCGTTACGTGGGCGCCCTTCATGCAACCTTTCGCCAAGCGGGGTCAGCCTGAAGAAACTTCTCCGGCAAGCAAAAGACACCAGTAAGAACAAAGTCCCTGTAAAAGGCTTCTCTAGAGACGCACTTCTGGGCGCGCATAATGTCCTGTACCAGGCGTTCACTTTCTCGGAAAACTTCAGCCAAGCTCACCGCAGCCGGTTTGTTGTTGCTGACCACATTTCTCTTTGCTGTGCCACCAACTTCCACAGCACGATTTGTAGCTGCTTCGGTGGCTAGTTGTGTCACAGCGGGCTCTTTGCCGAACGCTTTATGAAACCACACGAACTGCGCGCGAATGAACTGTTCTGCAGGAACTCCCGACGCTTGCTGCGCCACAAGGACCCTCATCCACAGAGCAGCTCCGCGCTTCGTCAGTGCCTTCGAGAAGGCGAAAGATCCCCCGCGGTACGTAGACAACATATCGTAGTAGTGCTTACGCAGTATTGCTGCCGCAGGAAGCAACGCAACACCCTGTGGTACACCAGTCACTAGACTCTTGAACGCCTCACCCCGTGCTCGGGTGGCCTCAACCCTCAGGTCAGAGTAGCGTTCGCTGCGTTCCAATGTTTGAATACGTTGGGCTTCCAACGTGGAAATAATGTCAGTCAATCCTTCCACCCTTTATGCGATTGTAGGCGGCGAGAACTCTTTTGAAAGTCTCCTCTTCGCCCCCTACATCGGGGTGGTGGAGCTTCGCCAGCGTTCGCCAAACAGCATCCACTATAGGCATGGGCGCGTCCGATCGCAAGTACAAAATGGCGTAATCGTCGAACACACCAGGCGTGGTGTCTTCGGGGGCGGGGTCCCCCAAGCGGTTGAGGTCCTCGACATGCTTTTTGCTAGTGTACCACGCACCCTCGTCGTAAAGACGATCGCGTATTTCTTCCCGCATCCACCTAAGCTGGGCCGCGTTCATTCCTGTTATACGAACCCAGTTGTTTTTGTGTGGTGTTATGTTCACCGCTAGGCATCCTCTGCAAACGCCAATAAAACACATGCTGTACAAGAAATGTGGTAGTTCATGTACTCACCAAACTCGTATGCGTCAGTAGAAGCATGACCACACAAACCAACAAACGTCCACACAGGAACTACGTCATATTTCACGTGGTAGCGCATATTTACTAGTACGTGTATGTCAGTCAAGGTCTACGTTCTCTCGCGTACGGAAAGCTTTGCGTTGTTCACCCAACCCCTGGCGTTTGGTAGGTCGGCCTGTGTACGTATCGAAGGGTTCGAAGTGTGCCTTGCTCAGAAGCATCATCTTCTTGAACGCTGAGTAGTGGACGTCTACACGTAACGGTGGTTCTTGCGTCATGTGCATTGCTATGTAGGTAGAATCCAGATGTGTGCTCATGATCGTAATGACGCGCGTCTCTGGGTTGTTGAACAACACCACACCCGTAAACCTAGTCAAATCATTGCTTCTCGCACGTCTTGGTTGCCGGGGAACTTGACGATACGCAGTACCATCCCGAGGGTTCCTGACCTTCATGAGGGCCAACCCCAAACGCATGTAGCAGATGAGTTCATCTCCGTTAACTAGTTCGCTTGCGTGCGGCACGTTCCTCAGTCACTGTGGTGGTGTCCAGTCTTCGTCTAGGAAGTCCTCACACCCACACACCCACGGGCGTTGTGCACGAGAAGGGTGTGCTTCTAGCGGCGCGCAGTACACAACACACTCTTGTTGGAACCTCGGCCAGTTGTCCTGTAGATAAGCCTGGTTAGGCCCACCACAAGACGCCAGAAATACGAGCGCGTACACTATACAAAACAGCAGGAGTAGCCCTATCATCCTTTCAGCAAAATCAGCCATACGTGCTCCGTTATTCATCAAGCACACCACTCCAAATCCTACGAACTAGGTCTGCGTCAGGTTTACTGTGGTGTATAGGAAAACACTCTTCGTTCTTGTAGTCTTCTAAACGTTCCAATGAGTGTTTGATTAGGTGTTTGTGGCAGAAGTTGGCAAACTCCACGACCACAAGACGCGCCCCCCGGAGTCCTCTGCCCGTACGCTGCAGTGTTCGTATCCTGGACTTCCTACTACCAGCCAGAATGAGCGCGTCAATGGTAGGAACATCGACACCTTCGTCCAGAATGGTAGACGCGACAAGAACAGGGAGCTGGCCAGACGAGAAGTCTGCCAAAGCTTTTTGGCGTACCTCACTAGACTCTTCCCCGTAGATGTACTGGTGCGGTATGAAAACACCGTCTGTTTGAGTCCATAACGCATCATCCACGAGCTTACCGTGTTGAATCTCTTCGGTGAGGATAAGCACACCCAGGCCTTGCTCGTAGAAGATTTTAGCCCAATCTACGACACGTTGCAACATCTCCGGGTTCTCGGAGACCCCTTGTTTGTATGCAGTGGCGTACGCGGTCTTTTTGGGCATGACTGGTGTTGTGACTTTGTCAAAGATAATATGTGCCTTTGCGCTTATGCCACGTTCCACCAAGAACTTGTTGCGGATGTCAATAAGCTGTTCGCCAGTCGCGGCAATGAGCCGTAGGTTAGCTCCGTCTGTACGATCCAGCGGAGTCCCAGATAACCCAAAGCGATAGTACGCGGGACACAACGTAGCAACGGTGTACCAGGTTTCTGATCCGACATGATGACACTCGTCAATGAACATGACCTCCGCTTCTTTGAGAAGCTGTTGGCACTCTCGCGTGTTGATACGAGACTCTAGTGTAGCCAGGGTTGCTACTGTTACGAAGGAGCCGGGACTCCAATGCCCGTCGCCCACAAGACCAATCTCATCTTCGGTCTTTTGTAGTCGCAGCATGAACCTTTTCTGGGCTTGATACAACAGCTCTCTCGTAGTAACGATGAACAACGTCTTCAACCCGAGGTACTGAGCCACCGCTGAGGCGCACTCGGTGTTATGCGTGACTGTATAATCCTCTAGAAGAAACCTACCGTCCCCATCTAAGGTAAAGCTGCTATACGGGCCGTCACCAACAGGAACTACGCCAAACTTAGTGCGTGTGGAGCCTTTCTTAGGAAAACCGGCTACCTGTTTGCGCGGCAACAAACAGGGCGGGGCATTCACTTCAGTGACCCCGCGAATGTGTATACGCCAGTACTCACGCACCTCACCCGTGACTAGTTTGACCTTCTTTGATTTGGGCGGGGCACAAGCGTAGCCAAGAGAACGTGCCAATAAGTACACCTTAGTCGTCCAATCCTTTTGTTTGAGTGTCAGCTCGTACTGATGGCGTGAAGGCACATAGTGCCCGTCAGAGTCCAAGATACCCGCAAGAAAAGACAACCTCGTAGCACGATCGTTGATCATGTAGTTTGACCAGTCTTGTGTAGCTTCTCTAAGTGCTGTTAGTAATGGATTTCTTTGCCCTGGTGGGGTTACCAGCGACCACACGTCCGCACGTGACGCCGCGCTGGACTTCTCGCTAAGCTTGTTCAGCGTCAGCTCATTCTTGTCCGCGTAGACTTGCAGGTACTCAACAATCTCCGGGTCCATCGTGGTGATCGAGAAGTGGGCCAACTTTTTTGTACCGTCTCCAAGCCACAACCCAAACAAGTAAGAATCCAATGGAACCACCTTGGTTGGGTATTCCACCCCTACTGAGAAGTGCTTGTACACATGTTTGAACCACGAACCTTTGTCTAGATAGTCATCCAACGGAATGTCTATCGTCTTGTGATTGCTGCGAGATTCTGTAGACTGTAGTGTCAGCACGTGCACATCATTACATCCGTAAGACATACCGCGTTTCTGCATAATCTCGTACATAGGGCCATAACCGGGATTAGTCGACAGAACTGTGCGTGGTCTACTGTCTGGCCCCATCAACTGATCCCCCACCACAATATGTTGTGCTGCTTTTACAGACCCATCAAACAAACGCACGGGTACATCAGGTCGAAGCGATTTACCCCCATTTGTCGCGATTTTGACGATGCCCTGCTTGGCAGCAACCATCTTTTCGCACACATCCTGCTGGTAGTCATACTTACCGGTAAAGGTTACCCCGTGCAGCCCGAAACCAGCGTCTGACGACGTGGGAACCTTTCTGTGGTCTACAACGTCCACAGACAGCCCAGCGCCCTCCAGAGCCGCTCTGACGCCCGGCACGAGCCCTGTAGGAAACGCCCCGGTGCGCGGACGGTACAGATGCTTGCGCCCATCCCAACGACCACTACGAAATGCTTTGCTGAACTGATACCCGTCCACAGTGTACGAGGTGGCGTGTTTGATCAAACTAACAACAGCAGCAGGAAAGTTTGAAATCACAGAGTTGGGACCGTGTATGTGGATCTCTACACGCGGTGTAGTAGGTTCTCCACTGGGATCAGTGTCCCCGAGCCCCCCATTGTCAAAAACTCCGTCGTCGGCATCCATTGGTATGTGTCCCCCTCTTTCTGGCACTTATTGAAACCCCACCGGTTCAGCTTCAGCCACCGAGGTTCACGAGGTTCCTTGAAGAACATAGCAGCACCTAGAGAAGAGATCTTCTCCCCGTTGCTTCGGAAGCTATCGTTACGGTAGTTGAAGTACACGAACATCTGCGTGGCTTGTGGTGCCACCTCATGAAAGAAGTAGTCCACTCGCCGAGCGAGAATCTCTGCACAGTTTTGGTTCGCTGGGCAAGGCATCCGAAAACACTGCAGTGGTTCCACCTTCGTGTGCTCTCGTATCAGGTGCGAGCACTCAGGGTAAAGAAACTTGAGCGGCAAAAACACTGTATGCCGTTGGAACACAGTGAAGTAGATCACCCCTTATTCTCAAAAGTCGCTAGGTCTTCAAGACACTCGGCCAACTGTACCACCAATAGCCGCGCTTCCTCCGTCAACTCTCTGCGTATTATACGCACAGCCAGCATGGGGTCTTGTGGTTTCTCTACTTTGTGTCGTTGGTTCGTGATGAACGTTTCCATGTCCAAGAGGGTTCCCCTGAACTTGTTCACGTCTACAGCGCCTGTGACACCCGCAACTTTTCCCGACCCTGTGTGCTGCCAGATAGACCACTGAGGCCACGGAAAGGCGACACCTTGGTTGTCCACAGGCATTGCGGGTTCCTTGGAATAGGACGCCAACCACAGCGGGTACTTAGCGAACAAAGCAGCAAGCTCTGGGGCGCCTTGGCTGAACCACCAGTGAAACGCCTGCCCTGTGTACACCATAGGCGTCACACCCAACCCGGCTTCTATAGTCTGCAGGAACTCAAGAGCTTCCTCTGCCACAAGATGAACTGGCAGCTGCGTTTCACCACCCACAAAAACACCACCCGGCAGGTTCTTGGACGCACCACCCTCTAGATCCAAACAAGGTGGGAAGTCTGTGGGATCCAAGCCACCAGCTTCTGCGATCAGACGCATCACAAGTTCTGCTTGTGTCTTACCGTCGCGATCGGCGCGAAAATAGTGATACGTACCGCGCCGGAGGCCAAAACGCTTTGCTTCCCGCCAGTTGTGTAGGAACTTCTTGTCTGTGTCTTTACCGTCACCCGTACGGATGATCGCGAACTTGGCCGCGGTTGCAACGTCGGCCCAGTCTACGTCCCCGTTCCAATGTGACACGTCTATCCCCGTTACTGTGGGACCTGTGTATGTATCTACAGCTTGTCGTTTCATAGTTGCCTCAAGAGTATCGTAAGATTACAAGACCCGCCACGAACAGCAGTGCGCCCACCAGCAGTGCGGCATTTCCATTATACAAATGTTTCATTGTGCTGCTATCACTCCCGCCAACATTGCCAACGCAACAGCCTCTGCTGCTACAAGAATCCACGCAACAAATGAACCAACCGCAGGCCTGTTTTCAGCCTCTATACGCAGCCTGTTTTCAGTTGTCCACATATCCAACAAACGCGTTCTCTCACCTTGAAGTGTGGTTACTCGGGCAGTACAAGAAACGTTGGCAGATTCCAAGGCTACGATACGAGAAGTCGCGTGCTCCAACATCTCATCCAGCAGAGCTACTTGTGCGGCAGCCAGCATGAGGTCACTGTCTATACGCAGCAACTCAGTAAAACCACCCAAGCTGAACGCTTGATGTCGTTCACCCTGAATGTCCACCTGGACGCTACCGGGAAATCTATCGGATGCCTGCGCCTCAGCGGTCCCTGTCAAGAAACCGATCGACATCATCCCAACTAACAATAGCATCAATACGTTCGCGTACTTCACGATGTTCCTCCTCAAGCTCTACGCGCAGTCCGTCCAGCACCACTGTTCGCGTATACGCAGCTTCGGCTACAGCAATGGCTGCGGCTTGTTCGTTTTTTGAGAGCGCAAGCGAAGCATCTATCAGTGCTTGGTGGCCCGCCTCTTCCTGCACAGCCTTTTCGTGTAGGAGCTTTGCGTGCTCTTTCCCCACCTTCCATGCTTGCCACGCGTACACAGCGAGACCAACCAACAGTAGAACAAGAGCTACACCAGCAGCTACCCAGCCGCCAGTTCCTGCCTGTTCCTTCTGTTTGTACCCCTGCACAGCTTGGACCAACGCGTCCATCATTCCCTTTGTGTCTTCCGCCATGTTGCCCCTACAAGAAGGTGTCACTACGAGAACCGCCTATGGTTTCATCCTCGATACCAATAGCAGTCAAGATGGTGCGTATAAGAGACTCAGGTTTCTTACTGAAATGAGAAGGTATGCCGCGGACCATATCCGCAGCTTTGGTTCGCCTTCCTATGAAATCCGAGGTGCCGCCAATGGGTGCCCCATCGCGGCCATAAATGCCCGTCACCGTGACCCTATAATGTGTCCCGTATAGGGGCTTGTCAACCACCAAAATCACGTACCGCGAAGTACGGGCGGTTTTTGGCAACAAAACTTCACGTACAGTGAGCGCAGGGCCGGATCCACCAACAAGCGTAACTTCGTATGCGGCAGGATTGGCAGACCGTGCGTCCACCAGCACTTCTTTGGCAAACGTGATTCTGATCATGTCATCGGCCACAGGGTCAATTAGCGGGTACTCCTCTACGGAGAAGGTAAACGAGATAGGCATTACGGAGACTCACCAGGTAGGTACAGGTCCACCTGTGGGTTAGACCCCAAGATCCAAGGAGTGCTCTTCACTAATGTGAATGTGAACACACCACCACCAGCAGCAACAATGGACGACCCAGAGAAATCAGCAACAAACACACCGCCCTGCAGTATAGTCGCGTGGTTGATTTGAATGGTAACCTGAGAGGTGTTCAGTGTACCAGAGGCTTGTGAGATTTGAAGAACCAGGGTGGTATCTGTGGAGGAAATCAAACCATTACGCAGCGGGTCGAAGGCGACCACGTTAAAATCCGCTGTTGATGCAACAGTCGGCGTAAGGTCTGACATACTCAACCACTCTACGTTGGTCACACCACCTGATCCGCCCGAAGGTGTCGGAGGTGACACTGTATCATCCCACGGCAGTGCCAAGTCATTCCAGTGCAGCCACACGAGCCCGTCTGGGTCTTGTTCAGTGATGGACGGGTAATCCGCTGTGGTGGTGCCGTCTGAAGTAGCTGCACGCATCCTACTGTGTGGTAGAACACCGCGAAAGTGCTCTTGACTCACCACACCGGACCGGCCAATGATCATGGGCTCCCCCATAGGGAGGTCACTTGTTTCTGGGTCAAAGTAACTGGACGCACGCCAGTATGCTTTGTCAAAAAGCAAAGCTGCAGGCCAACCGAAGTTGTTGAACCACGTTTCAGACGTTAGGCCCTTCTTTTCCCAGGTGAACCCATGCTCTCCGATGATCCCAGCTTGCCACAGGTAGGGCGCCACATCCCAAGATCTGGCGCCAAAGATAGGCGAGAGTTGTAAAGAGTTGAACCTGGTTCCCGAGGTGTTTACTGTGGCCCACCAGAACCCATAGTAACCTGCGACTGCTTCCGTATTTGCGCCTATGTGCACGTAACCAGCCGTTGAAAAGCTAATCAGCTCTTCTCCACTGGAGAACGGTCGTGTGCCACCAATCACCGCCTTTTCATCAGTAACCGTCGCTGGGGGTACTGTGGCGCTGATTCCAGCTGCAACGTAGCCGTCAGCGTGTGAAAACAGAATATTGCCGTACGCATCCCAGCCGGAGGCTGCCTGTGTAGTCCCCACCATGAGTATTTGCATCGTGCCTGTTGGGGCTTTCAGTACACACCATGCGAGCGCGTTGCTTACGTTACCCGCGGAAACGGACGTCGTTCCGTCATCTGACGTCCAAACGTCGTAAGCACCGCCAGAGCCTGTTCCTGCACCACCCGTAGTGCCTCGAAACTCATATAGCGCGTCGCCGTCTCCGCTACCCTCTACTGTCCAACCAGCTGCCACCAGGATAGCTTTGAGCGGAAGGAATACAACGCCATGACGCCACCCGTCAGGTTTCGAGAGGTTGCGGGTATCGTTTACCCCGTCGTTACCACCTGCGTTCCAAATCCAACTCATTCTAACCTCTCGGCGCGTCTAATGATCCACCAATCAGGTCATCTGAGATGCCTATGGCAGCCATGATGTTCCGTATTGTAGACTTGGGTGTCTTGTTGAAGTGCGCAGGGAGACCCTTAATCATGTTCTCTGTTTTGGTGCTACGTCCTACAAACTGTGAAGACCCCACCACATTCTGTCCCTTAGTGCTGGTGATAGCAGCACCAACGGTTACTACGTATGTAGTGCCTTTATCTATGCGGTCTATCACTAACATGATATCAGAAGCAGTGTCTGTCTGAATGGGCAAAACTTCACGTATGTGCAAAGCTTGCCCAGGCCCAGACAAGACACTGATCGTGTAGTTCGTGGGGTCGTTGTAAGCAGCGTCTACGATTACGGGTAGGTCTAGTCTGATACGCAAGACATCTGCAGAGATCAGATCTATGGAGAGGACGTCAACGTCAGGACCGTAAACATCCCCGCCAACGCCCTCTCCCCCGTATACGAAGCTTCCAAAAACACCCACAGATTCCTCACGCTAGACGACGAGTACCCCGCCTTGTTTTCGTGTCTACCTCACCCAGCAGCTCATACTTACCAAACGCGCTGTACTTTCCAGCCAGAGAGTTGTTGTACGCCTCGGAATGTTGCTCTGCCAAAGCCAGTGACAGGCGTGCGTTCTCTCTGCGGGTTGTTAGCAGTTGCATCGTAAGCAGCTCCTCTACGCTGAGTTCGTAGGACTCTACTGCTTTTGCTTCCTCTGCTTTTGCTTCCTCTGCTTTTGCTTCCTCTACCTGTTTGGTGGATCGCTCGATCTCAACTGCTTTCATAGTTGCTTTCATGTTTTTCCCTCCTTCCCCCGTAAATTTGATGATACCGCAGTGTCAAGCGCTGCGTCAAGCTACACTACACCAAGTCTGCCGTAGTGACTCCCGCGACGTCATCCCATACGGAACTGACCGCAGTATCGATTTCGGCGTCCGAGATGGAGCCCGGCGCGCCATCGGTTGCGGTTGAACCTGTCATCCCGACGCTCGCAAGCGCAGCGCGCCAAAAAGCCTGGTGTAGCCGCGAGCCGCTTGCCTCGCCGAGTACCCGCGCAGCCAACGCCTGCCGCTTGTCCGTCTGAGGCTGAGTCATGCCTCCGAGCGCTTCACCGAGGATGGCAAGTGCTGCGCTCGCGACTGCGGCTGAGCACCGTGAGGTGTACTGCGAGTCGGCCATGATGACTTCTTGGTTCGTGTAGTTGATTGCCATTTCTCACTCCTATACGCCGCAGTTTGCGACTGCCCAGTTATAAAGACTCGTACGGTCACCTGACGACATCGTTGCGCTGGTGATACCTGCGATCGTCCAAGAGATAGAGCCGTATAGTGCTTGAGACCCACAACCAATCATCATGGAGGAGTGAGCGTCCGTACCTGCGGTAGAGCCGCTCACGGCCTGATCCACGTCGTTGACGTACATCTCGCTCGACGTCCCATTAAATGTCGCGACCATCAGGTACGCGGTATTGGTTGCAGGGGTTGTGACAGTGGAGTCTCGATCTTCTCCTGGTAAGCCCATTCGCCACGCAGTACCACCGAACGAATACATCAACTCGGGGAGGTTGGTTGCCACCGGTCCCATGATCTCGTGATCATCACCCAGGGCATCGTGTGTGTACACGATCCACCACGTGAACGGTTGAGGGATACTCGTGAAGGAGAACGAGAGAGCCTCCACACTGGCTTTCTCGTGCTGCGCGGCCTTACGGCTGCCAAGGTCAGAATCCGACGATACGTACAGAGGCGCGTTGTCATCCCCAGGAACGAGGTGGGCCGTCCCAATGATATCGTTTACCTGCGTAACGTCGGTCGCAGCGGTGATGGTCCCTTCCATGTCCCACCGATGATCTTGGTCGGCCAGCATTGATGGATCCCACGCACTCGCTCGTCGGCGAGCCATCGTAACTGCACCAGGCTTGCCCCCTAGCGCAGGCGCTGTGTGGATCTTTCGATCAGGAACCCAGAGGCCCGATGCTGTTTGCTGAACCTGCATCATGCGATCCCGAGGTCGCCTTCGAGGAAGACCTCGGTGGCCGTGCGCCAATAGAGGTACATGGTCGAATACTGCTCATTCGAGACCAGCGTGAAGGTCGCTGGTCGGCGTAGGCTAACGCCAGAGCCTGCGGCGAAGGTCACCGTATTATTCGCGTCCATAGCCACATGCTTCGTCCGTGCTCCAGCCACCCCTTGGTCCACAGTAACAGTGCAGCTCGCCGTGTTCGTATGGTAGAACTCCTCCCCATCGTCGGCGTCATCTACAGACAGCGTCGTCGCAGAGGTCTCATTCTGTACAGGAACGTATGTGAACTTCCCCCCGTGGTCCCACCACGTCAGCTCGTTGAAGCCTGAAGTGATCTTCGCTGCGGCAGTAACGGTCGCAAGAAGGAGGGAACCGTTTGCCGCGGACCCTGTCCCCGCCCCAACGTCTGCGACCCAGTTTCCCCCGGCTGCCCCCCCGCCTGCACCAGCGGTTCCGGCTCCTCCCGCCTGTAGAGTAAGCGTATTGCCCGCGCCCGCGGCGAACGTGCCGTCTCCGTTGCCGCCGAACCCTCCGCGGAGGTGCGTGATTCCTCCGATCTGCCCTGCCGCGCCAGATGCATTACCACCCTTCATGCCGTAGATCTGTAGTGATCTCCCTGTGCTACCTGCGACCTGCTGGGGGGCTGTGATCGAGAAGTCCTCGTCGCCGCCCGGAAACTGAATGCCGTATCTAGTGATCTCTACCGAGTCACCGCTGGTCCCGGTGGGATCCTCAATCTTCAGCGTCGCGAGGTCGGTGTCCTTGTCGTAAATGACGCTGACTGCACTTGAGCTATCCACCTGGAGGTCTAGGATAATGTTCTCCGCAGTGGAGTCGTCCGCGGTGATCGTCGCGTTGAGCTTGAGTCCGGTCCACGCCAGATCCGACTCTGCCTTGTTGACCGTGAACGCGAGATCGAAAGCTGTCTCTGCTGTCGTCGCTGCGTCGAGCACACGGCGGATGCTCATAGCCGCTGCACCCTCTACAGAGGCCACAAGCGTGGGCGGCGTCGTGGCCGGAGGGACCGGCGAGTAGGAGAATCCAGTGTCACCCGCTGCGCCGCCGACCATCATAGAAGGGAGCGCTGCTGTTCCGGGGCCTACGTATACGTTCTTGAACCGGAGTGTTGGGGCTCCGATAACGTAGAAGTTGTCTGGCGCGGTGCCTATGCTGTTGTTGAATGTAGAGAGCCCTGACGCGAATCGAACCTTCTCGCTCCCGGCAATCGAGAACACCAGGGCGCCTGTGACAAGCGACATGCCAGCACCGGGCGCGGAGTCGAACGAGTGCGACGGGAGCGCTGCCGTTCCGTCGTGCATCTGGAGCGTGTCGGCGTAGACGTCGCGCCACTTCTGCCCGGTCGTTCCCAGATCTACAACGCTATCTGTATTTGGAGCAAACGCAGTTATCGAGTGCGTGATTCGATGCGTACCACCCAGGTAGTACTTAAACGAGCTGTTGCCG
>Ga0307378_10006637_pt1 | contig 15771 bp, 15 predicted proteins | sample UN1MG_FD_202238 | JGI IMG/M metagenome (GOLD analysis project Ga0307378, IMG submission 202238) | Soil microbial communities from Risofladan, Vaasa, Finland - UN-1 | ecosystem: Environmental > Terrestrial > Soil > Coastal area > Acid sulfate soil | place: Finland: Risofladan, Vaasa | collected... | reverse complement strand
GCTATTCTGGGAAAGATAGTAGCGGATTATATACAGAGAAGTGAGTACTTGTGATAAAACAGTAGCTATTGCCGCACCCTTAATTCCCATTCTAAGAGCTAGGATGAAGACGGCGTCAAGCAAAATGTTCAGTATGGCCCCTATCAGCATGCTTATCATAGCGACACGGGCGTTTCCTTCAGCCCTGACAAGCTGGTTTATCCCCATGGCGAATATCCGGAAAACCGTGCCGAGAAGAATGATATCCAGATAATCTTTGGCATAGGGGAGGATTGTCTCTGATGCGCCAATAAGCCTTAGCCAGAAGCTGCTATTGGATAATCCAACTATTGCAATCAGGACTCCTAGTATAACTGCCAAAAGTATAGCATTGCCTAGTGTTCGCTCTGCTTTCTCAAAATCGCGTGTTCCCAAGGATCTTGAAATCAGCGACGCCCCGCCTATCCCTATTAGCATCCCCATACCCATTACCAGTATCTGAATGGGAAAAACGATGCTAAGCCCGGCAATTCCAAGAGTACCGACTACCTGGCCAATGAAAATTGTATCCACGACATTATATAGAGCCATAACGAACATACCTATTCCGGCAGGGAGTGCCAGCTTCCATAGCAATTTGCCTATTCTTTCATTAGCCAACATCTTTTGTCTTTCGTCGTGCATGTAATTATTTACCTTTCCTTACAGCTGCGCTGCCTCTCATTGAAATCAAGTTGGCAAGAGACTTCGCCTATTGTAATTTTAAAAATATGTCCCGTAGCTTTCTCAGCGAAGCCGATAAATCTTCTAGTTCTTCACCTGTGAGGCGGGACAGTGTTTTCCTGATAGCGTTCCTGAGACGGCTATTATGCTCTTCTAAAGTAGTTTTACCTTTACTAGTGAGCGTAATATTAATCGTCCTTCTGTCGGCTGTACCTGTCTTCCTTTCGACTATATCCAAATCAACCAGCTTATCTATCAGGTGAGTCATTTGCGGTCCTGCTATCTGCAATCTTTCTGCAATTTCGGCAATATGTAGTGTTCCTGCTTCCTGCAGTAGCTTCATAATCTCAAAATGAGGTGGTGCAATATCCTTATTGAAACTCGTAAGTGCCGTCTTAAGCAGTTTTCTACGGATACTTCTACCAATAAGAGGCGGAATAGAGAATAATTCTTCAGCGACACGGTTCAGGATATTATTCTTCATATTCAAACTACTTCTTCCTGTAGAAATACTTCACAACGTAAATAATTATCTATTATAATAGTTTACTTTATGAACTACTATAGCATCACTTGGACGTCCTGTCAAGATTATGTTGAAGGGAATATAGCTCTATACTCTATGTGTATGTTCTTATTAGCATAGTGCAAGATGCCGAGGCTGAATACTAAGGCCCAAAATAGCTGTAAAAGTTCTACCTAATTGATATCCTAGCTCCATTTAGGAGGATTCTTCCTCATGCTTAAGGGGGTGAGCTAGATAATCAATCCTCCATTGACTTCATTGGGTGGCATTGGTAACATTGGGGAAATGATGTCTAGACTTTCTCTTTTTCCGCTAACGGCTGAGGTGAACGACCGAGGTAACCTCATAATTGGCGGCTGTGATACTGTAGAGCTAGCCGATAAGTTTGGCACGCCCCTGTATCTCTTTGATGAATTTAGCTTGCGCAGTAAATGTGCCGAGTTCAAAGCCGAATTTAACCAGCGCTATGCTGATACTATGGTTATTTACGCCTGCAAAGCCTTTATAAATAAGGCTCTGGCACGCATCTTTAAGGAGGAGGGACTGGGACTGGATGTAGTCTCTGCCGGAGAGCTTGGTATTGCTCAATCGGTTGGTTTTTCCCCGGATATGGTCTATTTCCATGGTAATAATAAATCAGCCGAGGAAATCAGGCTAGCCATCAAGTGCCATATTGGTCGCATAGTGGTGGACAATTTTCATGAGCTTAAAATGTTAGCTGGGATGGCTGAGGAACCAGGCTATATACCTAATATATTGTTGCGGCTGTCTCCTGGGGTAGACCCTCATACTCATAAGTATGTGGCTACTGGCATTGTTGATAGTAAGTTTGGTTTTCCCCTATCTAGTGGGGAGGAGGCGGTGGCTCAAGCCATGTCAGCACCTAACCTGAACCTGATAGGTTTGCACTTTCACCTGGGTTCTCTCATCTTTGAGGCTGAACCATATCGGGAATCCATTGAGTTTACACTCGACTTTGCCGCTGAAATGAAGCGGAAATATAATTTCCAACTCAGGGAGCTAAATGTTGGCGGCGGGTTTGCTATTCAGTATGCTCTGAATTCTCCATCTCCACCCATTTCTTTTTATGCTGAGGCAATAGCGTCTAAGATTATTAGTAAATGCCAGGAGCTAAAGCTGGCACTACCGCGGCTTATCATTGAGCCGGGGAGAGCAATAGTGGGACGGGCTGGGATAGCACTATATCGGGTAGGTGTGGTGAAAGATATACCGGGTGTCAGGTGCTATGTCTCGGTAGATGGTGGTATGGCTGATAACATCCGCCCGGCCCTTTATGGTTCAAAATATGAGGCAGTGGTAGCTAATAAGGTATCGGAAAAGGAAGCAGGGAAGATTACTATTGCTGGCAAGTTTTGCGAGTCGGGTGATATACTGGTTAAGGATATTAATCTGCCTCCGGTTTCAGCCGGTGATATTATAGCTATACCCGACTGTGGTGCCTATTGCCTGCCAATGGCCAGTAATTATAACAGCTCACTTAAACCAGCTATTGTTCTGGTTAAGGAAGGTAAAGCACATCTTATTCGGCGCCGGCAGACCTTTGACGACCTGACCAGGTGTGATTTAATTTAGCAGGAGACTTTAGGATATGTGGCAGGTAGTTGGACAAACCAGGGTGGTCTCCTTACTTAAGCGTAGCTTGGAGAGGAAGGTTGTAGCTCATGCCTATCTTTTTGTTGGTCCCCCTCATGTGGGTAAGATGACTCTGGCTCTGAATCTGGCTCAAGCGCTCAACTGTGAAGCCGCTGAGCCTCCCTGTGGTGAGTGCTTATCATGTCAGAAAATAGCTTCAACCAAGCATGCCGATGTCCAGATTATAGGTTTGACCACTGATGGGGATTCAACTGAGGCTAAGTCTCAGACAGAGATTAGCATCGACCAGATTAGGCAAATGCAGCATTCAGCCAGCTTGCCACCCTTTGAGGGCAAATATAAGGTATTTATTATTGACGGGGCTGAGCAATTATCAAACGAGGCAGCTAATTGCCTGCTTAAGACCCTGGAAGAGCCTGTAGGCAAGGTAATTTTTATCCTACTAACCACAAATGACGAGCTCCTGCCAGCCACAGTGGTTTCTCGCTGTCAGCGACTGGAGTTATCCCCCCCGTCGATTACTGAGGTAGAGACTGCCCTTAATAGCCACTGGGGCATTGAGCCACAAAGGGCTAAGCTCCTGGCTAGGCTTTCTCATGGCTGCCTAGGTTGGGCACTATCAGCGGCTCTTGATGATAGCCTGCTCCAGCAGCGTGCTGAGAAGATGCAAAGGTTGCTTGATATTACCAATGCTGATTATGAGGAGAGTTTCGCTTATGCCGCTGAGCTGGCAGCTCAGTTTAGTCAGAGAAGGGGGGCAGTTCAGGAGATATTAGCTCTGTGGCTTGACTGGTGGCGTGACCTTTTGTTGGTTAAGGTCGGCTGTAATGAGGCTATTACTAATGTTGACCTTGAAGCCACACTGATTGACAGCGCCAGGGGTTATAAGCTGGCTCAAGTAAAGGCTTTTATCAATAGCATTCAGGCAGCTGGGGAACAACTTAGGCAGAATGCCAATCCACAGCTAGTGCTGGAGGTGTTAATGCTTAGTATACCTAGAAGGAAGGAGAGTATTTCAGTAAAGTATGGCTGAGATTGTTGGAGTACGTTTCAAAAGAGCTGGTAGAGTATACTACTTTGACCTGGCAGGCTTTGACCTTGAGGTAAATGACTATGTAGTAGTCAATACAGCCCGTGGACTTGAGCTGGGGCATGTGGCCGCTTCCCCTAAGCAGATATCGGACGATGATGTGGCTAGACCGTTAAAACCGGTGGTACGTAAGGCAGAACCTGAGGATATTAAGCGTGCCCAGGAACTTGAGGACAGGGAAAGAGAGGCTCTAGCCGAGTGTGGTAAGCTGACTACTCAACTACAGCTGCCAATGAAATTGCTATCTGCTGAATACAATCTTGATGGTAGTCGCCTTACCTTTTTCTTTAGTGCTGCGGAGAGAGTTGATTTCCGTGAGCTGGTTCGGGAATTAAGTAAGCGTTTCAAAGTACGGGTGGAGCTACGGCAGGTAGGCGCTAGGGATGAAAGCAAGCTGATAGGTGGTTTTGGTAGGTGCGGACATCCGCTATGCTGCATGAGCTTCTTAAGTGAGTTTAGCCCTGTCTCTATTAGAATGGCAAAGGAGCAAGGTTTATCTCTTAACCCGATGAGGATTTCAGGTGTTTGTGGTCGCTTGCTGTGCTGCTTGGGCTATGAGGGTGAGCAATACCGAGTTATGAAGGCGAAACTGCCCAAGGAGGGGCAGCGAGTGTCTGTACCTATGGGGATAGCTAAGGTAGTTGGTGGTAACCCACTGAAGGAGACAGTATTGGTTGAGCTGGAGAGTGGAGCGAGGGTGGAATTGCCTCTCAGCGAGGTTACTATTATAGACCACTAGTTAGTTTTCACTGGGGAGGTATTTTTGCCATTCACTCTGGGTTTGTAGGTAGTGGTAGGGGATGTAAAAAGAGATATTACCGTGTGGGGGAGAAGGATGGCAAAGTAATCTCATCCCGGCCTGCTCAGGGGTTTTGCCTGCCTTACGACGATTACAGGCTATACAAGCGCTAACCACATTTTCCCAGGTATGTTCACCGCCTTTATATCGTGGGATGACATGGTCTAAGGTGAGTTGCCGAGTTTCCTTTCCGCAATACTGGCAGGTGTATTTATCACGGTTAAAAATCTCAAGGCGAGTTAGCTTTCTCTGAGGCCGGGGACGCTTAATCATATAAACTATTCGGATTACTGAAGGCAGGGGGAAGGTATAATTGGCTGAGTGGATAAATCCTGAGCCATTCTCCAACATCTCAGCCCTACCCCGATAAAGTAATACTACTGCTCGTCGGGCTCGACATATATTAAGCGGTTCGTAGTTCTGGTTTAGCACCAAGACAGGAATATTTGTCATATCTAAGGCTTCCCTCTATACAGAAACTGACTCATTTTACTAAAAAACCTCTGGCTATGCAAGCTTTAGCTTGAGCTTCTTAGCTCCAGCGTCCTTTCCTGCCAGTGCGAGGAGTTTTCTTCTGGCTGGACCGTTTGTCACCGCGGTAGTCAGGAGCAATGATGGTGAATACCGTACTGGAGTGGTGGTCGATGAAACGGGAACCGATGGGGTTGTCAATTTCGTCCAGTGACAGGCGGGTGGTTATTACTGTAGGCAGCTTAGCATTATAGCGGTGGTTTATCATTTGATAAAGTTTTTCCTGTGCCCAGGGTGTGGTTGACTGTTCACCAAAGTCATCCATAATGAGTAGCGGGGCTTTCTCTACCCGTTCAAAGAGCTGGTCATAGGAGACTTTACTCTCCGGGCTGAAGGTGGAGCGCAGGTGGTCAAGGAACTCAGGCACTACTATAAATAAAGCAGGCTGGTTAGCTTGATAGCGATAGTTGACGATGGCAGCGGTTAGATGGGTTTTACCACAGCCAGTATCACCCTGCAACACTATCCAGTCTTCGGGTGATTTGGCGAACTCAAGGGCGAGGCGAAATGCCTGCTCCAGGTTCTGGCGCTGCTCTGGCAGCAGATTAACTCGCCTCCAGTCAAAGTTATCAAAGGTCATGCTTTTTTGTAGTTCAAACTCTGAACCCCAGCTATATTCTAATAAGGCTTGCTTTTCCTCAACCGCATATATATGACACAAGCTAGGGTCAGTTAGACGGGTGCGTATTCGGTCTTCGAGTTGTTCAACAGGGATAATAGTTACAATCACGGTGGGTAATTCGCTGTTAAAGCGATGATTTAGTAGTTGGTCCATTTTTTCCTTGGCCCAAGGCGTGCTGGTTTGAGCACCTAAATCATCTAAAACCAGTAGTGGAGCATTGCGCACCTGGTCAAAGAACTCGTCATAGGGTATTTCGTTATTGGTGTTAAATGCAGAGCGCAGGCGGTCCAGCAGGTCAGGAGTAGAGATAAAAAAGGCAGGCTGACCTTGGCTAACACGCTCGTTAGCGATAGCGGCTGCCAGGTGTGTTTTACCACAACCACTGGGACCGGCCAGGATTAACCAACCTTTGGGTTCGGTGGCAAATGTCTTGGCTGCCTCATAAACGCGGTGGAATTGTTCCTGGTTTATAGGATTACCGCTTCTCCCCTTGGGAAGTAGATTATCAAAGGTAAATCGGGTTAATGACCCGAGGTTACTATACCGCAGTAAGTGAGTTTGGCGTCCTTTGTCTAATTCCTGTTGAGTGCAGCGGCAGGCAACAACTCGACTGAAATCCGGCTTGCCTGAGGGTAGAAGAGGATGGACAAATCCTGCCCCTTTACAAGTAGAGCAAACTGAACTTGGTGAGGCTTCTTCTGTTTCCTCAGCGTCGGACCATGTGTCCATATTTTTGTTTGATGTACTTATCCTTGTTTGTCTTCTTAGAATCTCGCCGATATGTTCCATCGCTCCTGCCTTCTGCTGACCAGCGTTCTAAAATTGCTGAAATATAGCTCCATTTGCGTTTATTCTGGTTAACTGCCTCTTTGATGGCATCCCTAATCCAGGTCTCAGGATATAACTTCTCTGCCTCACGCAGTTCTTCGGCAATCATCGGGGTTAACATACCCATGTTCTGTTCATAAAGGGTGAAGATATCAGGTAGTTCCTCAGTCTCAATATCAGCTTGTCCCTCGGCTTTCAGTCCGCTCAAGATGAGCTCCCCATTCTGAATTTTAGCCATAACCTGTCTATCAGATTTGGTGTTGAGAAAATAGATGTCCTCTTGTGCCCCATCTCTATCTAATACCATATGAAGAATGGTTCCCCGTTTGGTAGCCATTTCCAGGGCTTGACGCAGTGCCTCGCCAGATGCTTTTTCTCCCTCCCTGAAGCTGCTCATCAGGCTTTTATTGCTCAACAGCTCCTGATAAGTAGTAAAACGGGGGTAGCCCCGTTTGCCATAAAGCGACCAAAAAATGTGGAGGGTTGTCTTTAACTCAGCAATATCGGTAATCTGTGGCAGCAGGCTGCTGAAGAAAAGGTTGGGTAGAGGAGTGAACTGCATCTTGGCTGGGAAACCTCTAAATTGCTCCATAATAGATTTGCTCTTCTTTAGCTTGATATCCTCAAACTTAGCTATCGGAATTTGAACTGAGGTTTAAACGCTTCATAATAAACTTGGCTCTTCAATGTTAATAATATTTTCGAACTTAGCCAGGTTGTGCCTGAAGCGCAATTTTATTTGACCGATCGGTCCATTACGATGTTTAGCAATTATAATATCAGCAATCTCTCTGGGGTATTCTTTATCCGGGTGCTGGTCTTGCCATTCCTCTATAGTATAGTAAGCCTCATCCCGATGGACGAACATAACAATATCAGCATCCTGCTCAATGCTGCCGCTTTCACGCAGGTCGGAGAGCTGGGGGATATGCGAAGCGCGCCAATCTACCTGTCTGCTTAGCTGAGATAAAGCGATTACTGGCACATTAAGGTCACGAGCCAGTGCCTTGAGTGAACGAGAGATATAGCTAATTTCTTGAACCCTGTTTTCTCTCCTGTCTTCCCCCTGCATCAATTGTAAGTAATCAACAATAATGAGGTTAATGCCGCGCTCATAATGGAGACGTCGGGCTTTGCTCCGCATCTCTACCACCCGAATTTGAGGGGAGTCATCAATATAGATGGGTGCTTCAGAAAGAACACCGGTAGCCTCCATAATTCGTTTTTCCTCTTCTTCAGTAAGATGGCCTCCAAGACGGACCCGCCTTGAATTGATTCCAGATTCATTGGCTAATAAGCGTAGCACCAATGGCTCTTGTGCCATCTCTAGGCTGAACAGAGCCACGCAAGCCCCCTGCTCCACAGCCGCATTCCGGGCAATGCTAAGTGCCAGACTGGTTTTGCCTAGGCTGGTTCTGCCGGCAATAATAATCAGGTCGGAGGGCTGGAATCCGCCCAGAAATTCATCTAGACCAATGAAACCTGACAGCGCCTGGGGGATGGGTCCCCGATAGCCTTCCGCCTCAGCAGTAGGACCAGGAGCGCTCTCGAAATACTTATCCAGTACCTGTCGGACATGGACGAAGTCTCGGGGGCTCTGCCCATGACGCAGCCTAAATAGGACATCCTCTGCCTTACTCAGGCTAGCATCAACATCCGGGTCAGCCGCATAACCAATAGCCTCAATTTGACCGGCGGCATTAATGAGGTGGCGCATTAACGATAAGCGATAAACAATTTGAGCATAGTTCTCAATATCAAGTGAGGTAGGAACTATGGATATCAGGTGACTTAAATAGGCAGCACCACCACATGTCTCCAGTTTGCCCCGTCGGTCCAACTCTTGAGCTACTGTGATTTGGTTTATCGCCTCATTACGCTGATAAAGCGATAGACATGCCCCATATACCAATTGATTTTGTTCACTATAGAAGTCTGGCTGATTTAGGAAGGTAGCAATTTTATAGATGGCTGTGCCATCTATCAGGAGCGAACCATTTACTGCTTCCTCAGCATCAATATCGTGTGGTGGCAATTTTTCACCATACACTCTAATCCGTCTCCTTCTCCTCTTCTGTAACCGTTACCTTTATTTTAGGTATCACATCCTTAGCTAGTCTAATGGTTATCTCATAGCTACCGAGTTGATGGATGGGCTTGGCTAACTCTATCTTCTTTTTGTCAATAACTAACCCAGTGGCGCTCTCTAGCTCAGCGGCAATATCAGCATTGGTGATTGAGCCATACAGTCGGTCTTTGGCTCCGACTTGGGCTTTCAGAAAAACCTCTCTCCCATCTAGCTGGTTAGCCAACTCAACTACTTCAGCCTCTGTTTGTTGTTGATTGCGGGCGCTTATTTTGCGTTGTGCCTCTACCAGGCTAATAGCTGGAGAACTGGCTAGCAAGGCTAGCTTTTGGGGTATGAGAAAGTTCCTGCCATAGCCACTAGCTACCTCTTTTATCTCACCAGCTCTAGCCACATTGGGCACATCTTGGAGGAAAACGACCTTCATAATTTTCTCCCTTTTTATAATTATACTTCACCCGGGTAGTGAAGTAAAAGACTAATTTTAGAGATTATTTATCCCTATTCTAGGGTAGGAAAGGGGTAATATGAGCTTTAATAAACAAGGTCATCCTATTTAGAGATGAACTTTTCGGCGTAGATAGCGGCGGTAGCTCCATCTCCGGCGGCGGTTATTGCTTGTCTTGCCGAATTGTAGCGTATATCACCAGCGGCAAAAATGCCAGGTATTTTAGTTTCCATCTTCCCATCGGTAATGATGAGACCAGTGACGTCTAATGATAAAATACCTTTGAGGTAGTCGGTGTTAGGTTTAAGCCCGGTGGATATAAAGATTCCAGCTACTTCTAGGGCAGATTCTTCCCCGGTTTTTACCTGACGAAGCCTGATTCTTTTAACCAAGTCTCCGCCCTCAATCTTCTCAACTATGGAATTCCACCGAAATTCTATTTTGGGTTGAGAGAAGGCTTTCTCCTGTAGGATACGGCTGGCACGAAGCTGGTCGCGGCGGTGTATTACGGTAACCCTCGAGGCAAACTTGGTTAGATGGAGGGCTTCGGTAATAGCGGCGTCGCCACCACCAACCACAGCTACTGGCTGTTCTCTGAAAAAGGCAGCATCACAGGTAGCACAGTAAGATACCCCTTTACCAGTAAATTCCTCTTCTCCGGAAACACCCAGTTTTTGTCGCTCCGAGCCGCCGGCTATAATCACTGCCTTAGCGATAAAGTCGCCTTCAGTAGTTCTTATCACTTTCTGCTCCCCTTGAAGCTCAAGGCCAGTAACCTCAGCCAGTAAAGTTTTTAGCCCATATTTTGTTGCCTGCTGGTGCATGAATTGCCCCAGCTCAACGCCACTAATGCCTTCGGGAAAACCGGGGTAGTTCTCCACCCACTCAGCATTGGCTACCTGACCACCGACCAGCCCCTTTTCTATAAGCAGGCTATTGAGGCTAGCTCTTGAAGCGTATAGCCCGGCGGTGAGACCGGCGGGACCACCACCAATAATAACGACATCATATTTTTCATTCATGGTTTAATTCTAGCTCGGCATTGATAGCATCTAGCAGCAGACGAATATCAAATTGCCCTGAAATTCTAGGCTTACCATTAATGAGTAGTAGTGGTAATGATAAGTCTCTATTTTTAATTCCCTGGAATAATTCTAAGGCGTGACGATTAACTATAGGCTTAGACAGGTCAAGGTATTCTAATTGTATTTTGTCGCCAAACCTATCTTTAATTCGCTGGCTAGCCAGGGTAATGGCTTCTACCGAAGACCAATCTACCCCGCAGTGGGCATCACACTTTTCACCCGTACTATCATCTACAATGGTAACTTGAATAGTATGCTTAATCAAAGGCAGCATTTAAGCTCCACCCTTCAGTGTATAAACACACCTTGGTTGAAGTTATTACTATCTATGTAGACCGACTTGCTCATAGTTTTCCTCTTTGATTCTCTGGCAGATGCCTCGTTCTACAGTCTGTTTGGCTAAACCAATGGCATTTTTAATTGCCTTAGATTGACTACGCCCATGAGCTATGATGACATTTCCATTTACCCCGAGGAGACATGCCCCGCCATATTCTCTATAGTCCAATCTTTGTGTCCAGGAGCCCATACCAATGTCACGACGCAATGCTCGTAACGGAAGGCGATAGGCTTTGGCGAAGACTTGCCCGGTTTGACTGAGCGAATTCAACCAGTTATCACTCACACCCTCAATAGTCTTGAGCACTATATTGCCGGTGAAGCCATCGGTAACGATGACCTCCACGGCTCTTTTCAGGATATCCTGACCTTCTATGTTACCTATGAAGTTCAGGGCAGAACTTTTGAGAAGCTTATAAGTTTCTTTAACCAGTTTGTTTCCTTTGCTTTCCTCTTCGCCATTGCTGAGTAAGCCTATACGCGGTGAACTGATACCAAGAACCTGGCTAACATAGAGATTGCCCAGATTAGCAAACCAAGCCAGGTGTTCTGGGCGGCAATCAACATTAGCTCCGGCATCGATGAGAAAGATGGGTGTATCGGGAGTAATATTAATAAGGCTACCTATAGCCGGGCGGGGAATGCCTTTTATCTTGCCCAAGTTTAGCAGCGCCGCAGCAAATACGGCACCGCTATTTCCGGCTGAAACAAAGGCCGAAGCCCTGCCGTCTCTTACCAGGTTAATGCCCACCACTATTGAGGAGTTCGGCTTACTTTGGATTGCCTCAAGAGGCGACTCGTTAGGTCCAATAGCCTGGCTGGCATCAATGATAGTCATACCCAGTTTTCCCAGATGGCGGCCTGCCAGCACATAGAGTATGTCTCTCCTGCCCACCAGAGTAATTTCCACTTTATACTCTTGAGCCGCTTTTATAGCCCCTTTGACTATTTCGTGAGGAGCATACTCGCCACCGGTGGCATCAATGGCAATAACCATTTACTTCCTCGGTTAGGATTCTTAGCTGTCTGGGCTTCTTTCCCACAGGTCACAGCGCCCTCCCCATCGGGCAAGAACCTGACCATTAAGGGAAAGCTGAGCTATCTCACACTGGTTAGGACAAGCTTTGCATTCAAATGAGGAGGTATGATACTTTACTTCGCTTATGCCGAACCCCTTAAACTTGCTTCCATTGTTATTATTTACCATATCTTCGTGTACCAGCAAAGCAGCTCCTATTGCCCCCATGACCTCATGGTGAGGGGGGACAACGATTTCAGTATCAAGCTCTTCTTGAAGCGCCTTCACTATACCCTGGTTAAAGGCAACCCCACCCTGAAATACTATTGGGGATTTAATACCCTTTCCCAAGCCAACATTGTTAAGGTAATTACGAACTAGCGCCTGACACAGACCATAGACAATATCCTCAGTCCGATGTCCCATTTGCTGTTTGTGTATCATATCTGACTCAGCAAAGACCGTGCATCGCCCGGCAATACGCACTGACGCATTACCATCTAGTGCCCGCTGGCTGAATTCCTCAATGCTCATATTAAGGCGTGTTGCTTGGTGGTCAAGGAAGCTACCGGTGCCAGCAGCACATACAGTGTTCATGCCGAAGTCAGTTACTATCCCATCCCTGATGATGATAATCTTACTATCTTGCCCCCCAATTTCAATGATGGTTTGTACTTGAGGAGTATACTGGAGGGTAGCTACCGCATGACTGGTAATCTCATTCTTGACTAAATCAGCACCAACGATAACTCCAGCCAGATAGCGGGCGCTCCCAGTGGTAGCCACACCACAAATGTCAACATCTTCAGGCAATTGCTGTTTGATTTGTTTCAGCCCCAGCTGCGTCATCTCAATGGGCTTACCCTGTGTCGGCAGGTAGGTGTGGGTAACAAGCTTATCATTTTCATCCAGCCCAGCAATCTTGGTAGTTACTGAGCCAACATCAATACCCAGATAGACCTTCATGAAGTCTCCTTATACCATATATTTAATGCCGATTACTATTGCCGGCCCGTCGCTTTCGTTCCAACAGGTCAACAAAGGCCTCTAGTCTGGTTAGCATACCGGTTTTGGTTGTTTGCTCGTCACAAAGGATAGTTAACACCGGGATGTTTTCCTTGGTTGACGGCATGATATTTTGAGCTACTATCTCAGGCATGCAGGTAAAGGGGGCTAGATGAATTAAACCATCATACTCTTTAGCGTGGAGCACCTTTTCCCCTACTGATTCCCAGCCATCGCCACCAATATCCCGCTTGAGATAGGGTAGAGCTGCCTTATGAACCTTGGCCATCTCATTTATACCCAGGGAGTTGAAGAACAGGCTGAATTTAGTCCACTCTGAAAGGAAGAGCCTTCGCCTTACTTCTACCCCCAGCTTACCCAACTCACTCTCCACATCTAAATTGGAAAAGGGCTCCAACAACACATAAAACTCTCCAGTAATGCCCACTATCAGTGGTTTAGCCTGACCGCTCTTGGTTACTTGATTGAGCTGGTCAATATAATCTATCTGTACCTTCTTCAAGGTATTATTATCATCTGCCTCATCAATAGCTTTAATTGCCTTGGCATATAGCCTATTGGCCGTCCCTTTTACTAGCTCTACAGCCCGAATCTTTTGCGCCACCCTCTCTATTTTATCCAGGGCGTTTAGCTTGGTCAGACCAATACGAAAGGCTGATATAATTCTAGTCCAGGGGGCATTGTTTGACAACCGCTTAATTATTTTGAGTAAACCTAAAAGCTTACGCTCAGAAAAGCCTACCCCGATTACTTCGACGTTATTATATCCCAGGTCATGAAGAATTTGTTCCTGTGTCGTAGCATAATAGCCTAAGCGACAGATACCATAGCCGCTAGGCATAAGTAAGGTATCTGCTCCCAGCTCGGCAGCTTCAATCAGGTTGCCCAGAGTTAATTTAAATGGGATGCACAATCCCTCAGGGGAGTACCTGACACCTAGGGACAGGGTGCGCTGGTTACTAATTGGTGACAACACAAAGTCAACATTAAGCCTTTGAAATAGGGCTTTAAAGGGTATATACGAATTGCCCATATGGGGCATACCTATACGCATACTGCTACCTGCCTCCTTTTCTTTCTATATATCATATCAAGGAAGGCTTCAAGCCGGGTAACTATACCGGCTTCAGCCGTATGTTCATCCAGGATAAGACCCATAAAGGGAGTGGTCATAGTCCGAGCCTGCCGTTGCACTATATCCATCATCAGTGAATCAGGTCCGCAGCCAAATGCCGTTATTCCTATTACACCATCGGTACCGCTTCTCAAATAGTGCCCTCCAGCGCCTACTACTTCGTGGTCGCATGTCCAATGGGCTCTGCCCACCAATCTAGCTGTAGCCGATTCGAGCTCCTCGGCGGTGAGCATCTCTGGGGTTAACACCTTACTCTGAGCTTGCTTAAGCCGGTGGATAAGACGGTAATTTATGTGTTCATCATAGAGGAGATAGGGATGACCAATGATGGCAATGGTGGCTCGTGTTGGAATTGGGTAGTCGGAATGTATTTTTGGCTCTACCTCGGGTGTGCCTAATATTCTTTCTATTGCCTGTGGTGGTGTTAAGCTATGGCTACACATTAACTGTTGATAATTCAGGTTAGCTTGCCAGGCAGCTATACTGGCTCGCCTGACCCTGAACGGATTCCAGGTAAAACACCGTCCCAACTTGTAAATAGCTTGATACAGCTCATGCTTTCCCTTATTAACATCAATATCTATGACTAGAATAGGCGGTGATTCGGGAATAACTGCTTTGGTCATATCAGGTAAGCCAAGAAGTTTGGAGCAATTATAAGCCTTGCTTTTCACACTGCGGATGGCAGGGATAAAAATATAGTCGCACTTTTTTACTAGAGAAAGAACATGACCCAAAAAAACCTTTGCTGGCAAGCAGGTCTCAGCTACCACCCGGGATGAGCCTTCCGATAACATAGTCTGAGTGGTGGGTGGTGAAACCACCACTTCTGCCCCCAGTTCCTCAAAGAAGGTCTTCCACATAGGGTAGTATTGGTAATAGAGTAGAGCTCTGGGAATACCTATCCTAATCATTTATTCTGCTGAAACTCCTTTTTGACCTTGGCAACTATTTCAGGATTGGCAACCAAGTCAACAACGGTCATGGCTAGAGCCTTGGCGGCATCAACGAGACCACGGATACCAGCCTCTGAGGCAGCTGCCTGAGCAAACTGGGGAGAATGAGCTAGTACATCCTTCAGGGCTATGGCTATGACAGGGTGAATACCGGGCACTAGCTGACTGACATTACCCATATCAGTGCTACCAAAAGCACTGTTAGGATTGAAGAGTTGCATCCTGCGCCCCAGGGATTGCATATTTTGCCGGAATAACCGGGCTAGGGTGAGGTTATTACGCATGGGTGCAAAGCGCACCTCAGCCCATTTATATTCCAGTCGAGCGCCACTTACGGTAGCAGCTCCGATAAAGCAGTTTAGAACCTTCTGCTTTAGTTCGTCAAGGTAAGTATTATCCTCAGCCCGCACCATAAAGTTTGCCGCACTGTGGACGGGAACAATATTAGCTGCTTGCCCACCATCAGTAATTATGCCATGGATGCGGGCTGTGCTCTTAATGTGTTGCCTGAGTGAATTAATAGCGGCGAAGGAGTTTAGCATTGCCTCTAGAGCATTGATGCCCTCCTCGGGTTGAGCGGCGGCATGAGCTGCCTTGCCAAAGAATTCAACCTCTAGAGACTGAAGGGCGAGGGCTCGAGTGGTAGCGGTATTATCCCCCCCAGGGTGCACCATCATAGCCATGTCCACATTATTGAAGACACCTCTATCTGCCATAATTATCTTGCCTCCACCCCCCTCCTCAGCCGGCGTGCCGATAACCAAGATACTACCGCCAAACTGGTTAATGGCTAGCTTGGAAGCTACAGCAGCACCAACAGCACAGGTACCTATTAGATTATGACCGCAGGCGTGACCAAGACCAGGTAAGGCATCATACTCAGCTAGAATGGCGATAGTAGGTTTTCCTTGTCCGTAGCTTGCCCTGAAGGCAGTCGGCAGCTCACAGATGCCCCGTTCTATAGAG
>Ga0307378_10006635_pt1 | contig 15775 bp, 18 predicted proteins | sample UN1MG_FD_202238 | JGI IMG/M metagenome (GOLD analysis project Ga0307378, IMG submission 202238) | Soil microbial communities from Risofladan, Vaasa, Finland - UN-1 | ecosystem: Environmental > Terrestrial > Soil > Coastal area > Acid sulfate soil | place: Finland: Risofladan, Vaasa | collected... | reverse complement strand
AACTTGTCCTGTCATAACAGCCAAAAGAGTCAGCTTGTAGGCTGGGTTGCCAATGAGTTCGTAGGCATAGATTTCTCCTGCTTGTACTATCCATCGTGGCGTCCCATCGCTAAGGTCACTGCGTTGCCATCCTGAAACAGCATACTGCTCGCCGTCCACTAAAGTAGGCTCTATGTCGGCAGGTGTGGCAAGTAGGTCGAAGAGCGTAGAGCGGGATACACTGAAAGCTGGTGTTGAGATGGATGCTGGAGAAGTGCTTGGAGGAGTAGATGGTGGTGCTTCTGACCCTGAATCGGTAGCAATGACTATAACCCCTACCAACACCAGAAGACCCACTAAGCCAAGGCAACCCACAAGCCATGGACTTTTTTTCTTTGGCGGTTCGGGCTGCTGATAACCACCCCTCGGCTGTTGTGGCTGTTGATATTGTTGTGGTGGTTGATACTGCGGTGGTGGTTGCTGTTGCGTTGGCCAGCTAAATGGTTGACCGCACCTTGGGCAAGAAGGCATCCCGAAGGCGACCTGTCCTTTGCAATTAGGGCATTGATACCACTGTTGCATCACAACCTCACGTTCAAACTCTAGCTACAAAATTGGCGTTATTTTGGCGTTAAACTATTTGGGACTGGTGGTGACATAAAGGCACTCTACATTCAAAACAGGTCTTTGTCAAGTGAGACAAAAGTTCTAATTTGTATGTAAAATGACTGTTTGACATTTTAGCCTAGACTTAGAAGGCAGCCGCTCTATCCCCTGAGCTACAGGGACATGGATTGAGTGTAGCATAGAGAGAGGTTTTCTCGCAAGGAACTGATGCACGAGCCAAGTTTAATGGTTGCCGCACTCTAGATATAAGAGTAAAAGTTTGGGCTGGGTGCACCAGTGGGAGGCAAGGCTAGCTCTTATGAGCAGTGTCAACATGCTCTTGCCAGCAAGCGGCATGTACATAGACTGCACAGCGGGCACAGTAGTAAATTCTGGGTTTAGCTTCTTTGCCACAGACCGGACATTTCATATCTACCTCTCCATTCAGCTATATGCTGCTTGTTTGGTTTGAGCGACACGTGAATTAGTTACTTCCCCGTTTCCTTATCCCCATCTTTGTCTGCCTTCTTGTTTTTCTTGATGTTGTCCAACGCCCCGTTTTTTGTCGCATTGTCGGTCACATAAAAGCCTGAGCCCTTGAAAATTATAGGCACCGGTGAGAAAAGCCGCCGAGCTCCGTTTTGGCACCTAGGGCAGGTAGCTATAGATTCGTCGCTAAAATTTTGCTTTAGCTCAAATCGCAAGTTGCATTTCGGGCATAAATACTGATAAACGGGCACGTTATACCTCCTCATTAAGGCAAGAAAGAAACACTATGATAATGACCTCTCACGAATAACTGTTGATTAACGAATTAGCAGTCTCAGTCCTTGAGTGCTAATTTTATAAGAATGACAATCTTTAGTCAAGTCCACGTATTCCCACATTATCTTCACTGCTATCGTTAGTTTTAGCTATAATAGACGTGTGGAAATACTGGCAGGAATTACCTTAACACTTGCTAGCCTTGTTCTCTTGCTGATTCTGGTGCGGCTGTTGCAGAATGAGCTCAAAAAGGTTAGGAGAGTGAATTTAGCTACATGGTTTTTGTTTGGTGGAGTTATCTTGTTTCCAGCAATGGGGGTTTTAGGGGGGATTTACCTTATATTCTTCCACTAATGTGATGCCTGCTATTCTTGTCTTGAACGTCGCTTCTAACAATAGATTTGTAGCACTATTAGCACGGCCATGTTCCAAAATACGACTGTTATCATTGCAAGGTTCAGGTACCAGAGCAGATGAGATCTCCCAAAGTGGCATAAAACTAGAGCTATTGCCAAAGCTAGGAGTCCCTTTATAACCAGATTATCACCGAAGTCAAAGTAACGCACAACTGGATTTAGCTCAGCTTCCCCAAGCGTAAATGCCTGCTTGGTTAAGAAAGCATCAACCAAATTCAAAGCAACAAAGAAAACACCACTCAACATGCTATCTATCCTTTGCCATATGCTTTAACATCAAGCGTTTGCTACTCGAATTGCGAGGTGTATATCATTTCGCCAGCACAACTTTACCCCCCGGGTACACCTTAAAAGAAAAAACCGACCTTTTAGAGGTCGGTTTCACTATTGGCTCCCTACTGCCGAAGTGACCATATGCAGACAGTAGTTCTATGCCTCCCTGCGGTATTACTAGCTCTAGCTACAGTCTCAGGTCATTCTCTGGCTCCCTTGAATCAATCGCTGAGTGTTAACCATTTACTTGGCAGGTATGACTACCAATTGTGTTTGTCTCTCTTGTTGCTCCCCCAATGCCTACGATTCTCCGGAGACATGGTTATACAAACATCGGTTCACACTTTATATTATACACGTGAAAGGTAAATATTTTGGTAAATAAGGTAGAGATAAGGGGAAAACTCAGGAATACTGCCCAGAATAGTTCTTTTATTAACGGGCTAGCTTCTTCATCAGCTATCATTGACCTTGCTATCAAGGTTCGTTCTTCAAACTAGTCTCGTTGTTTTGTGCTCTCCTAATTTAGTTGGTTTTGCCCCTGATACAGCTGGCAAAAGTCTTTCCATGTTCCTTCTCAAGAGGCAGCCTATATATTTGCTCCAGCCTGAGCGGTTATTATCTCGTAGCTGCTGCCTCGCTGCGCTTTTCTGAGCAGGTGTTTTGTAGTTTCCCTGTCAGTGATAGCAAATATATCTTTGTTCGAAGTTGAATTATAACGCAGCCATTCTTCGATTTGGCTCTCATCATACCTGAAGCGTCCACCTATCTTGATCGCCGGTATTTCTCCTTTCTTCACTTTGCGGAGCACAGTTTCTGGTCTCAACTTGAGGAAACTAGCTATTTCCTTAGTGGTAAGCAACTCAGTCATCTTTTCTCCCTCCCCGAAGCTAAATTTACCTTATGGATTGCGAAAAAAACAGATTCAATCATGTAGAAGAGGATGAATCCGATGTTCTCATAACTAAACCAGCTTTGTCTAGGCAATGAATGACATAATGAGAAAAAATTTGAAATTCCCTGAGGTAACAAAAAACAGGTCAGCGGAATATCCTGTATTTTGCCGGTTTCGTGTTATTATTTTACTCTCGTAGCCTTGTTGGTGTATCTCTGGTAAAATAGCAATGTGTAGCTAGTTATGCCTTGCTTTCTTGAAGCGGTGAAGGCAAATGGCATATTATTTATTCGCTTTCCCTGTATGGTAAGGTGTAGCTAGTGGAGCTTTTTGCGGGGAAGTGTCGGAATTGGTAGACGAGCATGACTTAGGATCATGTGCCGCAAGGCGTAGGGGTTCGAGTCCCCTCTTCCCCATTCAAACGAGAAAAGCTGCAAACCATGTAGGTGGAAATTTGAATTTGGACGGGTGTATAATTGCTTGTGACTATTGTACTATTGACATTTTGAGAAGGAATAGTTTATTGTTATCTTAAAAAAGGGAGGTAGATAGAAATGCAAGCATACTGTATGAAATGCCGTGCCAAGAAGGAAATGAAGGATGCTAAGAGCATAACCATGAAGAATGGTAGACCAGCGACTCAGGGGGTGTGCTCTGCATGCGGGACCAAAATGTTCAGGATAGGTAAAAGCTAAAGCTGGGGGTGTGGGGTTTTAGGAGGGCTTATATCTTTCATGAAAGATATAAGCCCTCTTGTTTTGGGTTGTACCTTGTGTGCAATTGTGTAATCTGAAGCCATGACCGTGTTTGCCGTTGGCAATAAGTCAGGGTAGTCTTGCTTGTGGTAAGTAATCTAGCTTGTCCTTGGGTAACGTTCCCATGAACTGAACTATCTTCGGTGTCTTGAAGCTGGGGGCACTCTTTTCTTAGTCAGAGTTTATCTTAAGCTATACTCTCTTGTGCGGTGTCCAAGACACACTGTACAGTTTTAAAGTACGGGTATTCTCATTATATTAAGAGTATCCTGGGACTTTTAGAACTAGACATTAACAGCTTGGAGTGGCAAAAGCATGAAACTTGGACACCATGCCTGCCTGCCAAAAGGCAAGATTGATTGCGAGAGAGTACCATTTTTAAGCCAAGCCTAACAGCGGAAAAAGGGGATTGATTTGATTGAAGATTGTGAACAATCTGATGAACTGTGCATTTTGGGGTGGTAAAATGCCACTTCTACTAAGAAGAATCAGTAGGTCTGGAGATTTTGCAGAATAAACCGAAGCTAATTTGGAGTAATATGATCACCTGATTGGTGGGCCATTGTGGACAGTTCCCGAACTCGTATTTGAGAGGGAAGGGCTGATTTCAGATTTACAGCACTTAGTTATCCCCTATTTCTAAGTTAATCCTTAATATAATGGGGATGATCATAGTGGCTGCCCAGTACTTAGCTGAATAGCATTATGGATCAGTGGCGAGTTTGCGAGTCAGCCGGAGTAATTTGTTGAAGCTTATTCTTTTATTCCTTCGTAGACATTCCCAACCACCTCAAAACTCTTTGAATCATATTGAGTATTGACCGGGAAATAATTCTTCTCGTTAACGAGCCAAGGCCATATTGGATTTGTTCTGTTATGTTCGGCGTGCGCTTCATAAAAGAATTTGATGATCGGCAACGGCGTCTCGCAGGCTTGGAAGATAGTTTTCTTGAAATATTCTTTATAGAAGCTCGTAGCACTAATCGTCTTTTGATGAATAATGTCGTTCCGGTATCTTTCTAAATTTGAGAAATGCCCCCACCATTTCTGGCGCTCTAGCTTTTCACTGTTGTATATTTTTCTCAGAATATATTGCAACTTGACCTTGAGGCTCAGCCTTCGCTCAATGGCTTCTTTGTCATATATTTCTACTATGCCTTTAGATTTGTTTTCAGTTTGATATGTGTAGCCATATGGAATGCTAAGATTTGCAAAGGTTTCCAAAGCAGTATAAGCAAATACGACAGACGTTTGAACGTGTTCTATGTAGTCACAAACAGTGGTCGATACCCGATTCAAGAAAGCCTTCTTATCTCCTTCGATCTTCTCCAGTCGAAACTCAATCGATGGAGAATTAAAATACTCCTCATATAGTTGTTTTGTTTTGGCAAGCGATTTAGAGCTAACAGATAGAAGTACAGCGATGTTATTTGGGCAGAAATAGGTAATTCCCTTACCCTCTTCGATTGGTGCTGTTTCGAGATCTTGTAGCAACATCGAGCCGGTGATCTTCCCGTCCTCAATTTGCTGATGACAAACTGGCTTGTTCAGTCGTATATCAGCAATCTGATACTGTTGAGGAAACAGACCAACGACGAGGGCTGTCTTATTGTTCTTTTTCATATGTCTTAATATTCCCTATTAAGCTTATTCCACGATTGTTCACATCGTAACATTGAGAGGAAGAAGGTGTCAATCAAGGGTGGAAAATAGAATAGCTCAATTAAGGTGAAGATATTACCTAGAATGGTGGGCCATTGTGGACTCGAACCACAGACCCCGGTCTTATCAGGACCGTGCTCTAACCAACTGAGCTAATGGCCCCCTGGTGGAAAGTATAGCTTTTGTCGTGAATTGGTGTCAAGGATTGGCCGCACTACATTTGCTGTTGGTCACAAAACAGAATTGGTAGGCATTCCTTATAGAAGGGGTACTCGTGTTGAAAAATGGACTAGCAGTGGTGTAGAATGAACGCTTGTGGGAACTTTTGTGGCAGAGAAAGTGTGGCTTCATTGTTCTAATCATGCCATAGCGGTTAGTTCCATGCTGGCGAAACAGAAATCGAGTAAGTGAATTCAGGATATGAACCCGTATAGTTATGTGAACGAGGAGTTCGATTTTAATCTGTGCCTGAAGGAGACGACTTCGAAGTGGTTGCATTACGCAGTAGATTTTCCCACTGCTCACCCTACGTGCTATGAAGAGAATAATACTGTCTATGGTGAGTACTTTCAACCACGGGGGGTGAACCACGCACCGCTGGCTATTTTAGTTCATGGTATGGGGGACCGGAGCATTATCCCGTTGAGATTCCTGGCAAAAACTCTGGTTAAAAAGGGAGTAGCCTGCTTCGCATTATATTTGGTATTTCACTCCCGTCGCATGCCGCAAGCCTTAAAAGAGAGTGTTCCTGTACTTACCCCTGAGTACTGGCATGAAGGCTACCGGATTTCGGTAATTGATGTGCGTCAGATAATAGATTGGGCGAGTGACAGACCAGAGATAAACAAGGAGCAAATAGCGATAATTGGAATGAGCCTTGGGGGTTTTGTCTCTGCTATAGCTATGGGCGTGGATAAACGCATCAGCGCAGGTATATTTTTGATTTCCGGTGGAAATTCGGAGAGGATTTGCTGGGGCGGTAGGAACTCAGTTGTAAAGAAAAGTCATAGTTGTACTGAGGTGGAATGCCATCACCTCCACAGCTACTATCCGCAGTATCTTGCCGATGTAGCCGAGAAGGGATTAGAGAATGTTACACCGGCCAAGGAATGCTTTCTAACTGACCCTATGACCTTTGCCTTCTATCTTCGAAAGCGTCCGATATTGATGCTCAACGCGCTCTGGGATGAGGCTATACCAAGGCAGGCTACACTCGATTTTTGGCAGGCGTGTGATAAACCTGCTATTGCATGGTTTCCTGCCACTCATGCTGGCATTTGGTTTTGGTATCCGTTTATTGGTAGGAAAATCGCTGGTTTTCTTACATCAACTTTTGGGATGCAAGGCTGACGCTGTGTACAAGGTACCAGGAGACATTTTACTGTGTCTTGTTTTGTGCAGAGTTCCTGTAAGACTGACCGCAAGTTAGCAGACGATTACGGGGAGTCTTTAGAGGAGAAAACTCATGGAAACTGGCGGAAGCCTTCCTTTAACCGAAGTAAAGTTTGGAATGCTTCCAGACTGGCTGCCGAGCCAGGATTCGAACCTGGGCTAAGGGATTCAAAGTCCCCCGTGCTACCGCTACACAACTCGGCATTTACATATCTGGTGCCGAAGGTCGGACTCGAACCGACATGAGAGTTGCCCCTCAACAGTTTTTGAGACTGCCGCGTCTACCATTCCGCCACTTCGGCTAGGAAAACTGATGGTGCCGAGGCCCAGAATTGAACTGGGGACACGCGGATTTTCAGTCCGCTGCTCTACCGACTGAGCTACCTCGGCGTGAGGCTTATTGTAGATTCTCTCTCATTTACTGTCAAGCAAAATGCTTGAATCTATGTCTGAGCGCCAGGCTTGACCAGAGGGATGCCAGCGGCACATAGGGGGCATTCTGCTGGAGTGTAGGTCGGGGTGGCAGCCCGAAGGCAACTGAAGAAAGGTATGCCCAATTCCATTTTTTGTTTAGCTCGGTTAACCAGTACACCAACCCCGATGATGATGCCACCCAGTTTGTTAACAGCGTCTATAACCTCAGTGATGGAGCTACCAGTAGTCAAGACATCGTCAACAATCAGGACATGGTCGCCAGGATTGATGGTAAATCCACGCCTAAAAAGTCTTTCCTTGCCTTCTTTCTCGGCGAATATGCCTTTTACACCCAGTTGCCTGGCAACTTCAAAGGCGATGATAATGCCACCAGTAGTTGGTCCAGCAACTACCTGGAGTTTGTCTTTCTTGAAATGCTCGGCGATGAGCCGGCAGAGCTTTTCGGTATAATGGGGGTATTGCAAAACGCGGAACTTTTCCCAGTATACTGGTGAGTGCAGGCCAGAAGTCAGCAGAAAATGCCCCTCCAGCACAGCCCCAGCGTCTTTGAAGATTTTCATTACTTCGTCGGACATAGCATTTTCATAGTCAAACTAAGTTTGCTAAGCTCAGCCTCCTGGTTGCCTGTATTTAGATTATAGTGTTCTATCAATCTCCATTTTTGACGTGGCCAATAGGTGAGCCAGGCTTTACCAATAATATTCTCACGAGGCACTGTCCACCCTTTATGAGAATCAGCGCTATTATTGCGATTGTCGCCGAGAACAAAATAATTGTCGGGGGGGATTTCCAGACGGGGGTAAGTGTAGTGGGGTGACTCTAAAGTATAAATCTCAACTAAAGGTGTATCGTTAACAAACACTGTGCTGTCTTTAACTTCTATAGTATCACCGGGCAGAGCAATGATTCGCTTGATAAAGTCAGAATTGGCGTCGTTTGGGGAATGGAAGACGATTACCTCGCCGCGCTTTGGAGGATGAAAGAAATAAGCGATTTTACTGACTATAATATACTCGGCAGGGTGAATGTTGGGCAACATGCATGAGCCATAGACTTTGAAGCTGCCCACTGTGACTTGAAAGAGAGCAAAAAATGCTAGACCGGCAAGAAGAGGTGCAATGATGTCACGAACAAATTTCATTAGTTTGTCACAATTATGACTTTGTGTTGAGCGGTTGTTATTATATTCTATATGAGTTTTTTATGCTATCTCTGGGGCTAAACTAAAAAGCCAGCTTGTCGTTATATACAGTGGTTATTGTTGGCTACGCAATGCCAGTCATAGCAGGAGGTGATGTTTATGAGTACGTAAGAAAAATTACTGTATGTGAAAAATAATGATAATGAATTGAAGGAGAGTCAAATGAGAAGGTTTTGGTTGTTGCTATCCAGTTTGATATTATCTGTAATTCTGGTGGGGGTTGGTGGTTGCGCGCCTGCAGAGATTGAGCGGGACTCCTTGCCTTCTGTTTCTGCCTGGGTGGAAGCAGGAGAATTTGGCGAGCATTTTTGTATAATTGGTAGCCAGCAAAACGTTGGCTTGTGGGTAACTGGTGAAGGTAAGGTAACAGCAGTTCCTGACATTACTTTGCTGCGTCTGGGGATAGAAGCTGAGGCGAATACTGTGGCTGAAGCACAACGAGAGGCGGCTGAGGCTATGGATAAGGTCGTTGAGGTGCTGAAGAATAGCGGTGTATCTGAAAAGGATACTCAAACCCAACGGTTTAGCATTTACCCAATGCGGAGGTGGTTTGATGAAGAGAACAGGGAGGAGATTGTTGGCTATCGGGTGACTAATATGGTGGTTGCTAAGATAAGGGAAATAGACAAAACTGGTACTATCATCGATGCTGTGGCTGAAGCTGGCGGTGACCTCACTCGGATTGAGGATATAAGCTTTACTATTGATGACCCGACTCCTTACTATAATGAGGCACGGGAGAAGGCGATAGAGGATGCCATGGCAAAAGCCAAGCAAATGGCTGGGGTAGCTGGTATCAAGCTGGGTAAGCTGCTCTGTATTTCTGAGGGTACTGCTTATGTGCCACCAATAAGGGATAACATTTATAAGATGGAGGCTGCAGCTCCATCTCCTTCGACAACTCCTATTAGCCTTGGAGAACTGGAGCTCCAACTTACCGTCCAGATGGTTTATGAAATTGACTGAGCCTGGATAGTCTTTTAAGCGTCTTCTTGATGGAGTGGGCTTCTTGTATTGAGTTTGTTTGCACTTTTGAAAAGCTTGGTGCTACAATGTGGCATTGAAGCTATGATGCTTTAGGGGTAATAAGTGTTAGCTCGACCTATAAACTTCATGGAGAGTGCTTTATCGCTGGCTAAGCTGGCTTTGGGTTACACTAGCCCTAACCCGGCAGTGGGGGCTGTGGTTGTTAGGGATGGGGTAGTCGTTGGTTTAGGGCATACGCAACCACCAGGCTCAGTTCATGCTGAAGTGATGGCGCTTCAGCAAGCTGGAGACAGGGCTAGAGGGGCAATGATGCATGTTACGTTAGAGCCTTGTTGCCATCGTGGGCGTACTCCTCCCTGCACTGAGACCATAGTCAATGCTGGTATTTCTGAAGTTCATATGGCATTGCTTGACCCCAATCCTTTAGTTTCAGGGAAGGGATTGAGGAGGTTGGAAGAGGCTGGCGTAAAGGCCTTTGTTGGCGAGTGTGAGGAGAAAGCACGGGAGATAAACGAAGGTTACATTAAATTTATTACTACTGGTTTGCCTTTTGTTACTGCTAAATTTGCTATGAGCCTTGATGGTAAAATTGCTACTCAAAATGGTGATTCTAAATGGATAAGTGGTGATGAGGCGAGGAACTTTGTTCATTATCTGCGCCATATAGTTGATGCTGTCATGGTGGGGGCAAATACTATAATTATTGATGACCCACAGCTTTCGGCACGGGGGTGCAGCGGTAAGGGAGGCAAAGCTAAGCTGCAACCGTTGCGGGTGATTGTTGATGGTAGGGGACGGACGCCGTTATCATCTCGAGTTTTTAAAGAACCAGGGAAAACTCTTATTGCTGTAGCTAAACCTTTTGATGTAAAAAAGGCGGATGAGTTCAGGAAGGCTGGTGCGGAAGTTATAGAATTACCGGCTGAGCGGGGGGTAATAGAGTTGGCTGACTTGGTAAGCCTGCTGGGGAAACGGCAGATTACCAGTGTTCTTGTGGAAGGGGGGAGCAGTCTCTTTGGTTCGCTATTCGACTGCGGTCTGGTAGATAAGGTTCTGGCTTTTGTTTCGCCAATAATAGTTGGGGGGGATGGAGCCAAAAGTGCTGTAGGTGGCCTGGGAGTAAATAGGGTTGCTGAAGCTTTGCATCTGGGTCGAGTGAAGATAACTGAGTTTGGTGGTGACGTTTTGATTGGTGGATATTTAGGTGGCGAGTAGAATGTTTACCGGAATAGTTGAAGAGATTGGCGTAGTTAGGGGAACGAGCCCTGGTTGTTTGGTCATTGGGGCAAAAAAGGTGTTAGAGGATGCTAGACCAGGTGATAGTATAGCTGTTAATGGAGCTTGTCTGACGGTGACTTCGATAAATAGCGATGGCTTTTCTGTTGATATTATGCCTGAGACATTTCGGCGCACCAATCTTGGCAGCCTTTATTATGGTGACTTGGTGAATTTAGAGAGGGCTATGTTGGCTGGCGGTCGTTTTGGAGGTCATCTGGTACAGGGGCATGTGGATGGCACTGGCAAAGTCATTGCCTTTGTGCCTGAGGAAGAAGCTGTTATTGCCAGAATTTCGACACCTGTTGAGCTGATGCCTTACATGGTAAATAAGGGCTTCATTGCTGTTGATGGTGTTAGCCTTACTGTTACTGATTATGATGATTTTTCATTTTCAGCTTCCTTAGTAGCTTATACTCGTCAAAATACCACTTTGGGTAACAGGAGGCCTGGCGACATGGTTAATCTTGAGGTAGATGTTATTGCCAAATACGTGGAACGGCTTAATCAGGGGGGTAGGCGTGGTGTCACGTTAGATTTTCTTGAAGAGCAAGGTTTTTTGAAAGTGCGGTGAAGTTATATGGCGTTAGCTACTGTTTCAGAGGCAATTGAAGATATAAAAGAGGGCAAATTCGTTATTATTGTTGATGATGAGAACCGTGAGAACGAGGGTGACCTGGGAATAGCTGCGGAAAAGGCCACTTCGGAGGCAATCAATTTTATGACGAAGTATGGTCGAGGTCTAATCTGTTTGCCTATAATTGGTCAGAGATTGGATGAGCTGGGAATTCCGCCCATGGTTTGGGAGAACACCTCGAGATTTTCCACGGCCTTTACTGTATCTGTTGAAGCTAAACATAAAACGTCTAGTGGTATTTCTGCCCATGACCGAGCAGCAACCGTAAGCACTGTTCTTGACCCCAGCGCTAAGCCTGAGGATATAGCTCGTCCTGGGCATATGTTTCCTCTGCGGGCCAGGGAGGGTGGTGTGCTGGTGCGAGCTGGGCATACTGAGGCTATGGTGGATTTAGCCAGGCTGGCTGGGTTTTACCCGGCTGGGGTTATTTGTGAGATTATGAATGAAGACGGTAGTATGGCTCGTTTACCTCAGCTTGAAGTTATGGCAGATAAGTTTGGGATTAAAATTGTGAGCATAACTGAGTTGATTGCCTATCGCCGTCGCCACGATAAGTTGGTGCAGAGAGTAACCGAGGCTCAATTGCCTACCAAGTATGGTGAGTTCATCATTATGGCTTATAAGAGCAAGGTTGACCCGGATGAGCATTTGGCTTTGGTTAGAGGCGATATAGCCGGTGATGAACCAGTGCTGGTGCGAGTTCATAGTGAATGCCTTACTGGAGATGTTTTTGGCAGTCTGCGCTGTGATTGTGGTGGACAAATTGCGTTGGCAATGCAGAAGATTGCTGATGAGGGGCGCGGCGTCTTTCTGTACATGAGACAGGAAGGTAGAGGGATTGGCTTGCATAATAAGCTGCGAGCTTATGCTCTTCAAGATCAGGGGTTGGATACCGCGGAGGCTAACATTGCGCTAGGATTTGATGTTGATTTGAGAGATTACGGTATTGGAGCCCAGATTTTAGCTGACTTGGGTTTACATAAGATTCGACTGCTGACTAATAATCCCAAAAAGGTAATTGGACTGGAGAGTTATGGGCTCCAGATAGTGGAAACTGTGAATTTGATAACATCACCTACCCCTTACAATCTTAACTATCTCAAAACCAAGCAAAGGAAGATGGGGCACCTGTTGGGGGTGGACGAATCTACTAAAGCTTGAGTTACAAGTCGAGAGGAGGCTAATATGGCTGAAAGGTATGAAGGTATGCTGCTGGGGAAAGGGCTGAAATTTGGTGTAGTTATTTCTCGTTTCAATGAAATTATAACTAGTAGACTGCTCGATGGGGCAAGAGATGCTTTTCTGCGTCACGGTGTCGGTGAACAGGATATTGATGTTGCTTGGACGCCGGGTTGTCTGGAGATTCCTTTGATAGCTAGCAAGCTAGCGAAGGCTGGAAAATATAATGCAATTGTTTGCCTTGGAGCTGTAATCCGCGGTGGCACATCTCATTTTGAGTATGTAGCTTCTGAGGTGAATAGAGGCATTGCTCGGGTGAGCCTGGATGCTGGATTGCCGGTCATCCAAGGCATAATAACCGCTGATACTCTAGAGCAGGCTATTGATAGAGCTGGGGCCAAAGAAGGTAATCGTGGCTTTATGGCAGCGTCAAGTGCCATTGAAATGGCGAATCTGCTTAAAGTCATGGGGCGTTAATAGATTAGTCGGTAATTTTATAAACCTTATCCCCAGGTCTTACTCGGTCAGGCACTTTGATACCAATGGCGTCTCCAGACTTGCCCTCGGTAACATTGACGTTATTGATCTGCATGGAATCGATGGTGAGTTCAAGGTCTGTAGTATGCCCCTTGATATGAACCTTGTCGCCGACTTTAAGTGTATCGGTTAGTACGATGCCGGCTACCACAGGCTTGGCGAAGAAATCGCTTACCCGGCCAGTCTCAATTTCTGGCATTTGAAGGTACCTCCTTCCCTCTTCATTTTTATCTAGTATATGTTTTTGGCTTTAATAAATCAATACTATCAGCGGACTGTTGACATGCCTGCCTGGTTATGCTAGTTTACCAAGTTAGCCTAGGATTTCCCATATCAACTTTTGGCGGAGGTTATCTAATTGGAAGAAGAGCTTAAAAAATTCATAGACTCAAAATTCCAAGTTCCTGTAGTTGAGGGGGAGGATAAGGTTTGCTCTCTTGAGGAAGCCATAAAGAGGAATGTAAGGGAGGGGATGGTTGTCCATTTAGCCTCACAATGTAGCGCTTTACATTATCAACTCCTAAGGGAGTTCTGGGGGAAAAGGCCAGGTTTCACCATTGTATGTCAATCTATATCCGGGCCCCTGCTCGCTTTGGTTCTAGGGAGACTCATGAGAAAGGCTGTAGTCAGTTTCGCCGGAAATGGGTATCCCTCTCCAAGTCCTAATCCCCTTGTGCAGAAGGCCTACGACTCCGGTGAGATAGAATTCGAGAATTGGACGATGCGTACCATTCCCCAAAGGCTTCTGGCAGGGGCACTGGGATGGGGTTTCATCCCTACCAAGTCGCTCTTGGGGAGTTCCATGGAGGTGGAAAACAAGGAATCATTCATAGCTATGGATGACCCTTTCAATCAAGGTGAGAAAATAGGGTTGCTGAGAGCTTTGAGACCGGATATAACCCTGATCCATGGTGTTGCTGCTGACCGTTGCGGTAATACCATAATGACCTATCCCTTGAGTATTGATGCCTTTGGGGCATGGGGTGCAAAAAGTGGAGTGATAGTTAGTGTGGAGAAGATAGTCTCTACAGAGTATATCCGCAGGCATTCACATCTCGTCCGAGTCCCATCCTATATGGTTCGGGCGGTTTGCGAGGTACCTTATGGAGCCCATCCGGCTGGGGTGACACGCCATGGGTTAGCTGAATTCGAGGCCTATTGCGACGACTACGATTTTATGGCTCAGGTAACGGAAGCTGCTAAGGATGAAAAAAAATTCTCAAGATGGGTTGAAGATTGGGTTTTAAGCTGTAAAGACCATAACGACTACCTTTCGAAGCTTGGTAAAGACAGGCTCCTTTATCTAAAAGGGAAGGCTGATTCTAATGCTTGGGTAGCTGAAACAATGTCTGAGATTCCGGAGATTGACTTCGAAAGGCAGCCAAATTCCCTGGAGAGAATGGTGGTAGCTGGTAGCAGGATTATAGCTGAGAAATGTATTGCGGAAGGGCGTGAGACAATACTGGCTGGTATAGGACTCCCAAACTTGTCAGCCTGGCTTGCTGTTTATGCACTTAAGGAGAGAGGGTATATGGTGGATTTAATGGCTGAGATAGGTGTGTATGGTTTCTTGCCAAGACCATCAGAGCCATATGTGTTTAGCTATCTCAACTTGCCCACATGCAAGATTCTGACTAATATAGATACAACTCTTGGTCTTTTTGCTGGTGGTTCAGAGAATCAATGTATGGGGGTTTTAGGAGCAGCTCAAGTGGACAAATTTGGCAATGTAAACTCGACAAAGATTCCGGGTGAATTGTACCTCGTTGGTTCTGGAGGCGCTAACGATGTAGCCAGCACCAGCAAGGATACCGTAGTGGTGGTTAACTCGGGCGAGCAGAGGTTAGTAGAGGAAGTGCCATACATCACTTTTCCTGGGAAAAACGTAAGGACGTTGGTCACGGATGTCGGCATTTTTGAAAAGATTGGGGGCAGGAAAACCTTTACCCTCACAGCCTACATTCCTTCTGAGACGGGCCATGGGGAAGAAGAAGCTATCGCTGCGATAAAGGAAAGGGTGGGATGGAAACTCGAAGTCGCCCCGGATTTAAAGGAAATCCAGCCGCCGACTAAGGAGGAGATAACCATGCTGAGGCTCTTTGACCCCAAAGGATATTTCATTAAGAAATAGGTTGATGTTCCAAGACGTGGTATCTACTCCAAACTATTTATGTTGCTCTCAGGAAGCTTCATGCCCTTTTTCATATACTTAGATATGGCTTGACATAGCGCTGGATGGGGCATTATTATAGGTAGTATCGGAAAGTTGTTAGTAAAATATAAGCCGGAGGTGCTGAGATGGCAGACGATAAGTGGTCACCGCAGCCTTATTCGCATGAGGAATTGCTCTCCTTTGACCGTTTAAAACGGGCGGTTATGAATAGGGTCCTTGACAAGGCAGAGTCTACGATGGGAGAGGAGTTTCCGTTGAGTCCTGAGAGAGTGGCTGGGTTGATTAAGGAAGAGTGGCAACGAGCTAAAGAAGCGGTACGGTCTTCTCCAGCAGCTCGGGAAGCTTTTCGGAAGTACCTGGAGGGAACTATCAGTAGCCAGATAGAGGGCTTAATCAAGGCTGATAAAGAGGAACTGGGAGCAATGGGGGTAGCTGAGAAAAGTTTGTAAAGGGAGTATGGCAGATAATTGATTTAGTCTGGGAGAGGGGATTTATGAAAAGCTCTCTCCTCCTTTGTTTTTATTGTAAAAGTTAGCATCCTCGGTGAGATAAGGTTTAGAATTATGGAGCAAGAGCAGTTGGAAAAGCGTGTAGAAATGCTAGACCAG